>Ga0302196_10001753_pt1 | contig 20612 bp, 15 predicted proteins | sample II_Bog_N1_3_FD_198794 | JGI IMG/M metagenome (GOLD analysis project Ga0302196, IMG submission 198794) | Peat permafrost microbial communities from Stordalen Mire near Abisko, Sweden - II_Bog_N1_3 | ecosystem: Environmental > Terrestrial > Soil > Wetlands > Peat | place: Sweden: Abisko...
GTCGCCAGCGTAGCCCGTCACCCGTTCGACCGAGCGCGACAGATAGGTGATCTGCCCGCCCAGGCGCACGCGGACAATGACGTCGGGCGCGCTGTCCGCCAAAAGCCGGTAATTGGCTTCGCTTTCGGCCAAGGCGTCTTGAGCCTCCCGGCGCGCGGTGATCTCGCGCAGACTATCGGTGAAGCTGACCGGCCGTCCCTGCGCATCGCGCGAGACTGACGGGTTGCCCTCGACCCAGACAAAGCCCCGGTCGGCGCTCAGCACCCGCAGCTCATTAATGGGGTCAAGCGCCACCCCGGCCTCGGGATAGGCGACCGCCATCATGCGGTTACGGGCGCGGTCTACGTCGTCGGGATGGATTAGGCTGAAGCAGTCTCGCCCGACCAGCTGCGCCGGCGCATAGCCAAACAGCCCAGCGGCGGCCGAGGCGTAGAGGATGGTTCCCACCGCGTCGAACTGCAGCACCAAATCACGAGAGTTCTCCGCCAGCAGCCGATAGCGCGCCTCGCTGAGCTCCAAGGCCTTGGCGGCGGCCTTGTGCTCGGAGATGTCGCGCATGACCACGGCGCATTCGACTGGCTCGCCCTCCTCGCCGCGAATGATGGTCAGATCGCCCTCAATCCACACCCATTCGCCGTTGCCTAGGCGAGCGCGCCATTGTCGCGTGGCGCTGACGTCGCGACGCGGGTCGGCCAGCAATTCATCGATCATCGCGGTCACGGCTTCGCGATCCTCGGGATGGTTAAGCTCGGCCCCCAGACGACCGATCAGCTCGCTTGGATCGTAGCCATAGCGCCGACAGCTGGGAGAGATATCGACGATTCGACGATCCAGTCCGACGCGGATGACCACGTCGCGCGAATGCTCGCTGAGGAACCTCAGGCGGCCCTCGCTCAGGCGCAGCACCTCCTGGGCCCGGCGTCGATCGGCCAAGGCGGCGGAAACCGGAAAATTGACCACGACGCAGGCCATCAAGAACACCTGCAGCAACAGGATGCGATCGGTCGGGTCGACGTCGACCAGCATCATCGGACCATGGCCGTTGACGGTGAACAGCACGGCCAACAGCGAGGTCAGCAAGACCCCTAAGGCGGCGCCGAGCGCCTCCAGCTGAAACACCACCACCAACAAGGGCGCGAAGATCAGGAACAACACGCCATAGCGCGACTGGGCGAAGACGGCGATCACGGTGGCGGCCAGGGCGCCCAGCGCCGCCGCGGACCGGTGGAGCGGCTTAAACGCCGACAGTCGCAACCGCCGAAGGTCGGCGAACGCCAACAAGACCGGCGCGCCAATCATCTGCCCGAGACTGTCGGCGAAGGTCCAGACTGTCAGGGCATGGACCAGATTCGGTCGCCCAAGCCAGTCCAGCACCAGGGCTGCGCCGCCCGCGCCGACCAGAGCCGAGGTCAGGGCGGCCGCGCCGCAGATCATCACATCCCGCAGCCGCGACAGGTCGGCGTCTTGACCCAGGAAATGCCGGATGATGCGCGCAGATAGGATCAGCTCAATCACGTCGCAAGAGGCGAGGCCCGTGGTCGATCGCAGCCCTCCCCCATTGGCCAGCCCGCCGAAAATCACCCCGACGAACAAGGCCGCCAGCATCCACGGACGCCGGCGCGGCTGTGTTCGCAGCAGCACCGCCAGGACCAATCCATTCGCGGGCCAGATCGGCGCCACCTTGGCGGGCCCCAGCACCGCCAGCGAAGACCAGGCCAGGGCGCAGACCACCAGACAGAGGAGCAAGGGCTCGACTAGACCGACCAGGGTCGGGTCCGCCTTCGCCCCGGTCCGTCGCTTGGAAATGGCGACCGCTCCAACTTGGCGCGAAGTCGACATCGCTCCTCCATGTCGCGCAATTTGCGCGATAACAACGATATTGCGCCGAACCGTCCGGGCTTGGCAAATGGCTTCAGTCGCGAACGCGCGACCCAGGCGGCCGCCCGCGCTTCTGATTGCGTCCCGATGGCGATCAGCGACTTGATCCATCGGCGAAACACCCTAGGTGGGACCGTAAGCGTCGCCTGGCGTCGCCTTGGGCTCAATTGATCGGGATTGCGTATGGCGGGCGGGGCTTCGGAAGGCGCGGGGCCGACGCCGCTGACGGGCGGATCGCTCGCCATGTTGTCGATCGCCCTGGCCCTGGGCACCTTCATGCAGGTGCTGGATTCGACAATCGCCAACGTGTCGATCCCGACCATATCCGGCAATCTTGGGGTCAGCCCGGACGAGGGCACCTGGGTGATCACCCTGTTCGCCATGGCCAATGGCGTGTCGGTGCCGCTCACCGGCTGGCTGATGGGACGCTATGGCGTGGTCAAGACCTTCGTCGCCTCGGTGGCGTTGTTCACCGCCGCCTCGTTCCTGTGCGGGATCGCCTGGGATCTCAATTCCTTGCTCGCCTTCCGTATCCTGCAAGGCGGGGTGTCCGGTCCGATGATCCCCGGCTCCCAAGCCCTGCTGATCTCCATCTTCGCCCCCTCCAAGCGGGGTTTGGCCTTGTCCATCTGGGCGATGACCACCCTGGTGGCCCCGGTCTGCGGACCGATCCTCGGCGGTTGGATCTCCGACAACATGTCCTGGCGCTGGATATTCTTCATCAATGTGCCGGTGGGCGTGCTTTGCTCGGTGGTCTGTTTCCGAGGCTTGATCTCGCGCGAAACCCCGACCTTCAAGCGGCCGATCGACAAGACCGGATTCGTTCTGCTGCTTATCTGGGTCAGCGCCCTGCAGGTCATGCTGGACCGCGGCAAGGACGCCGACTGGTTCCAGTCCTCCAGCATCGTGGCGCTGACCGTGGTCTCCGGGGTCGGCTTCATCAGCTGGCTGATCTGGGAGCTGACGGCGGACAATCCGATCGTCGATCTGTCGCTGTTCAAGTCGCGCAATTTCGCGCTCGGCAGCCTGGTGTTCTGTCTGGCCTATGCGGTGTTCTTCAGCGGCAATGTGCTCCAACCCCTCTGGCTGCAGACCCGGCTTGGCTATATCGCCACCTGGGCCGGCCTGGTGGCGGCGCCCAGCGGGGCGGTGGCGGTGGTTTTGACCCCGTTCGTCGCCCGCTACACCAGCAATCTAGACGCGCGGCTGATGGCCAGCGGAGCCATGCTGGCCTTCGCCGCTTCGTTCTTCGTGCGCGCCCAGCTGCCGCCCGACGCCAGTTTCAGCGTGCTGATCATGCCGATGCTGGTGCAGGGGGTGGCGATGAGCACCTTCTTCGTGTCGATGATCACCATCCAGCTCAGCGACATTCCGCCCGCACAAAACCCGTCGGCCAGCGGGCTTTCGAACTTCGCTCGAATCACCATGGGCGGATTCGCCGCCTCGCTGGTGACGGCGTTCTGGGAGCACCGGGCCATCCTTCACCAGGCCCAGATCGCCGACGCGCAACCGGCCCACAGCGCCGCCTGGACCCAGGCCCTCAATTTGATGCACGCAGCCGGGCTTCGTCCGCTCCAAGCCTTGAGTGTTCAGATCCAGAGGGTGACCAACCAAGCCTATACGATGGGGGCGATCGATCTGTTCTGGCTGTTCGGCTGGCTGTCCTTGCTGATGATTCCGCCGATCTGGCTGAGCCGCCGCGCCCGAAGCCAGGGCGGCCCGGTGGCGGCCGACTGACCCAGACCGCCATTCACAGCGCCATGTGCAGGAACTGGCTGAAGCCATTGGGCTGATAGTCAGCGAAGGCCGGGCCCTCGATAAAACCCCGTCGGCGATAAAGGATCAGGGCCGGCTCGAACGCCGGGCCGCGGCCGGTCTCCAGGCTCAGCCGTCTCAGTCCGCGCCCCATCGCCTCCTCAATGATGTGCTCGAGCAGCCTTGCGGCGACCCCGGTGCGAAGATGGTCCGGATGGGTCCGCATCGACTTCAGCTCGCCGGCGAGCGCCGAATGCTGCTTCAAGGCGCCGACACCGGCGATCGCCGCGCCCCGCCAGGCCGTCCAGACGGTGATTTCGGGCGCCCGAAGCCCGGAGAGGTCAAGGGCGAAGACGGCTTCCGGCGGCGAGTCCGCGCGCATGCCGGCCAGGTGTAACGCCAACAGGGCGCGTGTCGCCTCCCCGGCCAGGTCGTCGATGCGGATGGTGAGGTCTTCGTCCATGTCGCCGTCTTGAAAGCCCCCATCGGTGACTGAGGCGCCGCGGCGACGCAAGAGGGTTGCGGCGGCCCAAGGACAGTCGCGCTGAAACGCGCTCGCGCCGAGGCTGGCTGGGAACGATCTAGACCGTTCAGGGTTAGGGAGCGGTGGCGATCAGGAGCGCGGGCGTGAGCAACTATTCCGGCAAGATTCGCGAGGGCGTACCCTTTCCGATCGGCGCGCACTGGGACGGCGAAGGGGTCAATTTCTCGGTCTTTTCGGCCAACGCCACCAAGGTGGAGGTCTGCCTGTTCGATCAGGCCGGCGAGCGCGAGGTCGAGCGGATCGTTCTGCCGGAATATACTGACCAGTTCTACCACGGCTGGTTGCCGGACATCGGTCCGGGCCAGGTCTACGGCTTCCGGGTCCACGGCCCATACGCGCCGGACGCCGGCCACCGGTTCAACCCCAACAAGCTGCTGCTCGATCCCTACGCCCGCGCCCATGTGGGCGGCCTGACCTGGGATCACGCCATCTTTGGCTACACCATCGGCCATGCGGATCAGGACCTGTCGTTCGACGAGCGCGACAGCGCCCCCTTCGTGCCCAAGTCGGTGGTGGTCGACGCCGGTTTCGACTGGAGGGGGCAGGCGCGGCGCAACCCGATCGCCTGGGATCACACCGTGTTCTACGAGGCCCATGTTCGCGGCTACACCAAGAAGCACCCCGACGTGCCCGAGCACCTGCGCGGCACCTATGCCGGAATGGGCTGCAGGTCGGTGCTCGATCACATCAAGGCCATCGGCGCGACCTCGATCGAGCTGCTCCCGGTCCACAGTTTCATCAATGACAGCTACCTGCTGGAAAAGGGCCTGACCAACTATTGGGGCTATAACAGCATCGGCTTTTTCGCCCCCGATCCGCGCTACGCCGCCGACGTCGCCAACTCGCTGCGCGAGTTCAAGGAGATGGTGGCCAACGTGCACGAGGCCGGCCTCGAGCTGATTCTCGACGTGGTCTATAACCATACCGCCGAGGGCAATGAGCTGGGTCCGACCCTGTCGTTCAAGGGCATCGACAACGCCAGCTATTACCGCCTGCTGCCCGACCAGCCGCGCTACTACATCAACGACACCGGCACCGGCAACACCGTCAATCTGAGCCACCCGCGGGTGATCCAGATGGTCACCGACAGCCTGCGCTATTGGGCCGGACACATGCATGTGGACGGCTTTCGCTTCGACTTGGGCACCATACTGGCCCGCGAGCCGAACGGCTTTGACAACCGCTCCGGCTTCCTGAAGGCGTGCGCCCAGGACCCGTTGCTGGGCACCGTCAAACTGATCGCCGAGCCGTGGGATTGCGGACCCGGCGGCTATCAGGTCGGCGAGTTCACCCCCGGCTGGGCGGAATGGAACGACAAGTTCCGCGACACCGTGCGCGACTTCTGGCGCGGCGACGTCGGCTTCGATCAGCTGGCCCCGCGCCTGCTCGGCTCCCCCACCGAGTTTGACCACCAGGGGCGCAAGCCCTGGGCTTCAGTCAATTTCATCACCGCCCACGACGGCTTCACCCTGCGCGACGTGGTCAGCTATGACGACAAGCACAATGAGGCCAATGGCGAGGACGGCCGCGACGGGAACAACCACAACCGTTCGTGCAACTACGGCCATGAGGGGCCGACCGACGATCCGGAGATCAACCGCGTCCGCGGTCGCCAGGTTCGTAACCTGCTGGCCACCCTGCTGCTCAGCCAGGGCGCGCCGATGCTGGTGGCCGGCGACGAGTTCGGCCGCACTCAGCAGGGCAACAACAACGCCTACTGCCAGGACAACGACATATCCTGGGTGGACTGGGACATCGACGAGACCGGCCGCTCGCTGATCGAGTTCGTCAGTCACGTCACCAGCCTGCGCCGTCGGTTTCCGATCCTGCGCCGCAACCGCTTTCTGACCGCGGCCTATAATGAGGCCCTCGACATCAAGGAGGTCACCTGGGTCAACGCCAACGGCCATGAGATGACCGAGGATGAGTGGTCGCAGGCGCCGCATTGCGCCGGGCTGATGCTCGATGGGCGCGCCCAGCCGACCGGCATTCGCAAGCGGGGCGAGGATGCGACGCTCTTGATGGTCTACAACGCCTGGCATGAGGTGGTGGAGTTCACCCTGCCCAGCCAGGGCGGCGCCGACCAGAACTGGCGGCTGATCATCGACACCAACCTCACCGAGACCGAGGACAAGAAGGAGGAACGGGAGTTCGCTTTCGGCGACGTCTACACCGTCACCGGTCGTTCGTTCCTGCTGTTCGCCCTGATCCCCGCCGGCCGATGAGCGCGCGAGCGCATCGCCAGCTCGGCGGCGCCTGGATCCTGCCGGGCGGCGGCGTGCGCTTTCGCCTCTGGGCGCCAGGCTGCGACGTCGTGCGTCTGTTGATCGAGGGCGAGGCGGACCCAAGGCCGCTGACCCGGTCCGAGGATGGCTGGCACGAGATCCTGGTCCCCGACGCAGGCCACGGCGCGCTGTACCGCTTCGGGCTGCCGGACGGGACCCAGGTCCCCGATCCAGGATCGCGCTTCCAGCCGGACGACGTCCACGGTCCCAGCGAGGTGATCGACCCGGCCGCCTATGACTGGACCACCCGCTGGTCCGGTCGGCCGTGGAGCGAGGTCGTGCTCTATGAGCTGCACATCGGCGCCTTCACCAGGGAGGGCACGTTCCGCGCCGCCATCGACAAGCTGGATCACCTGGCCGATCTCGGCGTCACCGGGATCGAGATCATGCCGGTGTGGGATTTTCCTGGCCAGCGCAATTGGGGCTACGACGGCGTGCTGCCCTATGCGCCGGATTCCAGCTACGGCCGGCCCGACGACTTCAAGGCCCTGATCGAGGCGGCCCACGCGCGCGGGATCGCGGTGATCCTGGACGTGGTCTACAATCACTTCGGCCCCGACGGGAACTATTTGCCCGCCTATGCGCCGGGCTATTTCACCAAGAGCCACGCCACGCCCTGGGGCGACGCGGTCAATTTCGACGCCCCCGGCAGCGGGGTCGTCCGTGAACTGACCATCGATAACGCCCTCTACTGGCTGGAGGAATACGACCTGGACGGCCTGCGCCTGGACGCCGTGCACGCCATCATCGACGACAGTCCCGTCTCGATCCTGGAAGAGATCGCCACGCGGATTCGCGCGGTCCAGACCCGGCCGACCCATCTGGTGCTGGAGGACGAGGACAACCGCGCCCACCTGCTGACGCGCGACGACTGCGCGCCGCGGCTCTATACCGCCCAATGGAACGACGACGTCCACCACGTACTGCACGTCGCCGCCACCGGCGAGGCGGACGGCTACTACGCCGACTATGTCGGCCGCACCGATCTCCTGGCCCGCGCCTTGGCGGAGGGTTTCGCCTTTCAGGGCCAGGTGATGCCCTATCGCGGCTCGCCGCGGGGCGAGCCTTCGGCCGCCCTGCCGCCGCAGGCCTTCATCGCCTTCCTGCAGAACCACGACCAGGTCGGCAACCGCGCCTTTGGCGACCGGATCAGCGCCAGCGTCGCGCGGCCGATCCTGCGCGCCCTGGCGGCCGTCTACCTGCTGCTGCCCCAGGTCCCGATGCTGTTCATGGGCGAGGAATGGGGCGCGGCGCAACCCTTCCCCTATTTCTGCGACTTTGACGGTCCGCTGGGCGCTGCGGTGCGCGATGGTCGCCGCCAGGAGTTCGCCCGCTTTCCCCAGTTCCAGGACCCAGACCAGCGCGAGAAGATCCCCGATCCGCAGGCGGAGGCGACGTTTCTGTCGGCCAAGCTCGACTGGGACGCCATCGACCCGGACCTCTTGTCCCACTATCGCGGCCTGATCACCGCCCGGCGCGAACACGTCATGCCGTTGATCGCCAGCATCACCCACGGCGGCGACGGACGGGTGCTCGGCCCAGGCGCGGTTGAGGTGCGCTGGCGCTGCGATGACGGGCGCGGCTTGATCCTGGCCGCCAATCTGAGCGACGCGGCGATCGACTATGACGCCCCGGCCGGCACGCCGCTGTGGAACGAGAACCCGGCGCCGACGCCGCTCGGACCCTGGCAGGTGCTGTGGACCCTGGAGAGCGCATGATCCCCCGCGCCACCTATCGCCTACAGCTCCACGCCGGGTTCGGCTTCGCGGACGCCGCGGCGCTCGCGCCATATTTGGCTAGGCTGGGGGTCAGCCACGTCTATTCCTCGCCCTTCCTCAAGGCGCGGCCCGGCAGCACCCATGGCTATGACATCACCGACCACACCGCGCTCAATCCCGAACTCGGCACGGACGCCGATTTCGCCGCCATGGTTCAGGCGCTGCGCGACCAGGGCCTGGGCCTGATCCTCGACTTCGTGCCCAACCACATGGGCGTGGGCGGGTCTGACAATCCGCTCTGGCTCGACGTGCTGGAATGGGGTCCGGCCTCGCAGCACGCCGGCTGGTTCGACATCGACTGGGACCCTGACCAGCCCTATCTGCGCGACAAGGTGCTGATCCCATTCCTGGGCGATCAATACGGCGTAGCGCTGAACGACGGACAGTTGAAGGTCAGGTTCGACCCCGAGGCGGGCGACCTGGCGATCTGGGCCTATGACCGCCACAAGCTGCCGATCTGCCCGCTTTTCTACGGCGAGGTGCTCGGCCACGAGGACGCCGCCCTCGACCGGCTCAGCGACCTGTTCTCCGACCTGCCCCACTGGCGCCCACAGGTGGCGGAACGCGCGGCGGGGCTGAAGGGCGAACTGGCCGCCTGCGTGCGCGCCGACGTCGCCGCCGGCCAATGTCTGGAGCGGCGCATTGCGGCGCTGAACGAGGATCCCCCGGCCCTCGACCGGCTGATCCGCCAGCAATATTGGCGGATCGCCGATTTCCGCGTCGCCGGCGACGACATCAACTATCGCCGGTTCTTCAACATCAACGACCTGGCCGGCCTGCGGATGGAGCTGCCGGCGGTGTTCCGCCACGCGCACGAGTTGGTGCTGCCGATGATCGAGGACGGCATCTTAGACGGCCTGCGCATCGACCATATCGACGGCCTGTTCGACCCCAAGGCCTATATCGACGCCCTGCGCGCCGGGGCGGGGCGGCCGTTCTATCTGGTGGTCGAGAAGATTCTGCTGGGCCAGGAGCGGCTGCGCGACGACTGGGCGGTCGAGGGCACCACCGGCTATGATTTCACCAACCTGGTGCTGGGCCTGCTGATCAACCAAGGCGCCGAGGCGGCGTTCGACGCCGCCTACGCCGCCGCCATCGGCCCGCTCCCGGCCTTCGCCGGCGTGGTCCATGCGTGCAAGATCCGGATCATGGAGACCGAGATGGCCAGCGAGCTGGCCGTGCTCGGCCGAGACGCCGGCCGGGTGGCGCGGCAGAACCCGCTGACCCAGGACTTCACCACCGCGGTGCTGCGCCGGGCGATCAAGCAGATCGTGGCCGGCTTTCCGGTCTATCGCACCTATATCGAGCTGGAGACCGATCAGGAGAGCGCCGACCAGAAGGCCCTTGGCGCCGCGCTCAAGGCCGCGCGGCTGGCCGATCCGGACATCGACCCGTCGGTTTTCGACTTTCTGCACCGGCTGCTGTCTGGCCGCCTGACCGCCCAGCCCAAGAGCGGCTTCAATCGCACCAGCGTGCGGCGCCTGGCGATGAAGCTGCAGCAGTACAGCGGACCGGTGATGGCCAAGGGGCTCGAGGACACCGCCTTCTATCGCTACAATCGGCTGATCGCGCTGAACGAGGTCGGCGGCGAGCCGGCGCGGTTCGGCCTGTCAGCAGACGCCTTCCACGCCGCCAACGCCGAGCGGGCGCGGCGCTGGCCGGCCGCCATGCTGGCCACCGCCAGCCACGACACCAAGCGCGGCGAGGACGCGCGCGCCCGCCTCGCAGCCCTGGCCGACCTGCCGGAGGATTGGGCCGCGGTCTCCGCCGGATGGATGGCGGCGGTCGATCAGCGCTGGGGCGAGACCCAGACCGGCGCCGCGCCAGATACGAACGACCAATATATGCTGCTGCAGATGCTGATCGGGTCCTGGCCGCTGGAGCTGCTCGAGGCCCCCGACGCGGCCGGGCTGGAGGCCTATGGCGCGCGGATCGCCGGGGCGCTGGAGAAGTCGGCGCGCGAGGCCAAGGTCCACTCAAACTGGGCCTCGCCCAACGCCGACTATGAAGCTGCGTTGCAAGCCGTGGCCAGGCTGGCGCTCGATCCGGCGGCGCCGGGGCTGACGGATGAATTCCTGCCGTTCGTGCGGCGGCTGGCGCGGCTAGGCGTGGACAACAGCCTGGTCCAGACCGCGCTGAAACTGACCGCGCCCGGCATGCCCGACCTCTATCAGGGCGGCGAGCTGTGGGATTTCAGTCTGGTCGATCCGGACAATCGCCGGCCGGTGGACTTTGGCGTTCGGCAGGCCGCGCTCGCGACGCTGGCGCCAGCGCTGGCGCGGGAGGATCGGCGGGCGTTGCTGCGCGACTTGGTGCAGGCCTGGCCGGACGGACGAATCAAGCTGGCGGTGACCCACCTGCTGCTGGCGCTGCGCCGCGAGCGGCCGGAGCTCTTCGCGGGAGGCGGCTATCATCCACTGGCGGTCGGCGGCCTGGCCGCCCAGCACGCGGTCGGGTTCCTCCGTGGCGAGGGCGACGATCAGGTAGCGGTGCTGGCGGCGCTTCATCCGGGCCTACGCGCGGCGACAGGCTGGGGAGATACGACGGTGGAGTTGCCGGCTGGGCGATGGCGCGATGTGCTCAGTGGGCGAGTGTTCGATGGAGGGAATGCCGGCCTGGCCGGATTGCTGGAGGATTTGCCGGTGGCGGTGCTGGCGCGGTTTTAAGCGCCTCGGCGACACTCATCGCGCTTCGGCCGAGCCATCGAATCGGCGGCCTACGCACCCGCCAGATGCAGCGCCACCTGCCGCGTATGCGGTTGGCGGCGGTGTTCGTAGAGGTAGATCGCCTGCCAGGTCCCCAAGGCCAGCTTGCCCTCGATCAGCGGGATCGACAGGGTGACGCCGGTCAGCAGGGTGCGGATATGGGCGGGCATGTCGTCGACGCCCTCGTCGAAATGGCGGTAGCGGGCGCCGCTCTCGGGCGCGATCCTGGCCAGAAAATCCTCCAGGTCGGCGCGGACCTCTGGCGAGGCGTTTTCCTGGATCAGCAGCCCGGCTGAGGTATGGCGGCAGAAACAGGTCAACAGGCCGGTGGTCATCGCCTGCTTGTCCACCCAATCGCCCACCGTGCGGGTGATGTCGAACAGGCCGCGACCGCGGGTCTGGAACTGGACGATGTCGGCGGCCTGACGCATCGGATGATCCTAGAGGCAGGCCGCGCGAGGGCCAGAGGGATGACGGCAGCCTCCTTCTCCCCTTGCGAGCAAGGGGAGAAGGAAAAATCGCTTAGCCCCCGACTGCGTCCTTCAGGGCCTTGGCCGGCTGGAACACCACCTTGCGGGTGGCGGCGATGTCCACGGGCTCACCGGTGCGCGGGTTGCGGCCGGTGCGAGCCGGCTTGTCCTGGACCTTGAACTTGCCGAAGCCGGCCAGGGCCACTTCCTCGCCGCCGACGGCGGCGTCTCGGATGGCGGCGAACACGCCGTCGATCAGTTCCTTGGCCTGGGCCTTGGTCAGCTTGGCGTCAGCGGCGGCGACTTTATCGACGAGGTCTGCGAGGTTCATGTGAGCTCCAAAGAGGCAAGATGGAATCAAGAGGCCCGGAACCTGCCAATCCCAAGGGGTCCTGTCACCTTTTTTGCCGATATCATCGCGATATGAAGGCCAGGACGGCGCTGGCGCGCGGGACGGCGATGCTCAGGACGCCGTGATCGGCCTGCACGACCTCCTGCGATCGGGCAGCCCAGGCGGCGTCGCCGTTCCCGACGCTGGCGCCCGCCAAGGTCACGCCGGTGGTGGCGTCCAGCGACGGGCCCCTCAGCCGCCATAGCTTGGCGCGCCGAGCGCCCGGCAGGGCGAGCGCCACCGCCAGATCTGGACCCTCGTCCTTGTTGAACACCGCCACAAGCCAGCCGTCGCCGGTCTGGGCGGCATAGGCCGTGGCGTTGACGTCGCCGCAATCGAGCGTGCAGCCGATCATCGGCAGCCCGGCGAACTGTTGGGCCAGCATCATGCCGTAGAACAGCGGCCGCGCAGAAAATCCTACCGTAAGATCGCCCGCGAAGGGCGAGTAGAAGGTCCCCAACCGCGCAGTGGCCCGGTCGGCCTCGGTCTGCACCCCTGGTATCTTGTCGCCATTGGAGGCGGCGATCTGGGCGCCCGGCCCGCCGTGGAAATTGATCCCGCTGGCCCCGGCCGCCGCGTGCCGCAGCATGTAGTCGCCGCCCCACAGGGCCGCGGCCAGGGCGTTGCTGACCCCCGGCTTGCCGCCGCGGTAACAGCTGTTGACCTCGGTCATGCGAAAGCCCAGCCCGGCCGCACGGGCCACGGGCATGATCATCGCCAGGCTGGCTGTCACTCGCGGGTCAGGCGCGAGCAGGTGGCCAATGTCGGCGATGGGAGAGTCGGGCGGTCCCTCGGCGTAGTAGTGGGCGCTGAGGCCGACCAGGCGCCCGCCGATGCGCGCTGGGGCCTCGCGCGCGAACCGCACCACCCAGTCGGAGCCGCTGCCGACGTCCGGGCCGCCGAAGCGGGCGTCGGGAACCTGGGCGATGACGGCCTGGGCGATCGCCGTCCACTCGTTCAGATAGTCGGGAAAATCCCAACCGGCCGGGCGCAGCATGTTGCTTGGATTTCGATAGAAGTCCGGCTCATTGCCGATCTGGAAGTGGGCCAGCCTGGGTCCGAGGGCGCGGGCGACATAGGCCGCCTCCTGCGCGTCACGAGCTGGCGAGCCGGTCCCGAAGTTCAGTCCCCAGATGCAGGTCCAGCCGCAGGCGTCCAGAAATCCGCGCAGGGCGTCGACCGCCGCGGGGGTGATCGGATTGAAATGCTGCGGCATCCAGTTATCGGCCCGTCCGACGCCTGCGGCGTGCAGCGCCGGCGGCGGCTGGTCCGGCGACGTCTTCCACCAGCAGAACTCGCTGGAATTGCCGCCGATCCGCAGCACGCCGTGAGGGGTCAGTCGGCGGTGCAGGGCGATCAGGCTGGTGTTGGCGACGCTATAGAAGGTAGGGTCGGTCAGCTGGATGGTCTCGACGCTGAAACCGGTGAAATCGAGCGGGACCGGAACGGCCAGCGGGCCCGGAAGTAGCCGAAGCGAGGCCGGGATGGGGTCGGCCTGACCCGCCCCGAGCGCCGCGCCGCCAAGGAGGGACAGACCGGCGCCGATCACGCCGCGCCGATGGAGGGACTCGATCATCGAGCGCACCCCTCCGCAGAGATGAGCGAATGGCGGCTATGTCGATCTAATCCCAAACGATCAGGCCCGCGACGGCAAACAGGCCGGCCCGATCGGATCAAAGCTCTTATAGGTCAGGATGAACTCCTGGTGGCCGAGGCCTTCTGAGCAGGTCTGCTGGCCGTGGGCGGTGGCCAGCACCTTGGCCAGGATCTCGTCGCCGATCTCGTCGACGCTGGCCGCGCCCTCAAGGATGCGGCCGGCGTTGATGTCCATGTCATCGGTCATCCGCCGGTAGGTGTCGGGGTTGGCGCAGATCTTCACCACCGGGGAGATGGCCGAGCCGACCACCGAGCCGCGGCCGGTGGTGAACAGGATCATGTGCGCCCCGCAGGCGATCAGCTCGACCGCCTCGGCGTTGTCGGAAATGTTGGGAAAGCCGAACCGCGGCTCGCCGTCCGGCACCACGTCGAGCAGGTAGAGACCTCCCGTCGGCGGGGTGTCACCCGGCTTGATCAGGCCGCTGATCGGCGAGGCGCCCGACTTGCAATAGGCGCCCATGGACTTCTCCTCCATGGTGGTCAGGCCGCCCTCGGCGTTGCCGGGCGAGAAACTGCCAAAGCCCATGATCGTGTAATATCGCGCCGCCTTGGTCACCGCCGCGGTGATCTCGGCCCCCAGCTGAGGGGTGATCGCCCGCTGGGCCATGATCGCCTCGCAGCCGATCAGCTCGCCGGTCTCCTCGAAGATGCAGGTGGCGCCCGTCGCCACCAGCTTGTCAAAGCAGCGGCCCACCGCCGGATTGCCGGTGATGCCGCTGGTCCCGTCCGAGCCGCCGCAGATGGTGCCGACCACCAGTTCGCTGACCGCCATCGGCGCGCGCGGCGTCTCGTCGGCGATCTGGCGCAGCTGGGTCAGGGCGCGCACCCCGGCCTCGATGGTCGTGCGCGTGCCGCCGTTCTCCTGGATCACCAGGGTCTCCACTGGCCGGCCGCTGGCGGCGATGGTCTCGCGCAATACCTCGCGATTGAAGCTCTCGCAGCCCAGCGACATCAGCAGCACGCCGCCGACATTGGGATGGGTGCACAGCGCCTTCATCATGTTCAGGGCGTAGGCGTTGGGAAAACAGCCCGGAAAGCCGATCAGATGGGTTTCCTCGTCGCCGCTTTTGGTGACGATCTGGCGGGCGACGTGGTGGGCGCACTCGACCAGATAGGCCACCACCACCACATTGCGGATGCCCTTGCGGCCGTCCTGGCGCAGATAGCCTTGCATCAATGGTGCTCCGAGCCGCCGACCGAGGCCCGGTCGTGGGTGGGTATATAGTCACTCGCCAGGTTATGCGCATGGACATGGGCGCCGCGGGCGGTCGGCGCGGTGACCGAGCCGATCGGCGCGCCATACTTGATCACCTTGTCCCCCACAGCCAGGGCGCGCCGCGCGACCTTGTGGCCGGTCGGCACGTCCTGCGGGGCCGCGAACACCTCGCCGTCGATGCTGATCGGCTGGCCGGCGATGATTTGAGCCGCGCAGACCAGGACGTTGTCGCCGGGCGACAGCAGAACCAGGGGGCTAGCGGAGGCGGCCGTCGGCGCGCTGGGAGCTGAACTGTTCACATCAATCAACTTCGGTTTCAAATCGGAGGGTCTGTCCGACGGCGCGCGGCGGCGTCGCCAGCCGCCAGTCATAGAATGATTTTTCCGCCTTGGCGATTGGCGATACGACTGGCGCCTGACCCCATCGAAAGCCGATCAGTAAGTCGCCAGCTTCACCCTGAGAATCTGTGGCTCGCTGGTGAAATTCAAGCCCCAATCGGTCTCGTCGCCGTTCCATAGTCGCTCGAACACCCACTGGCCATGGTCGAAATGGCCTTCCTCGATCCGGTTAAAGGTCACGCGCTTGGCCGCGGGATCGCTTTGGTCGGTGAGGGCGAAGGCGACCCGCACGTGGTTTCCGGTGACCAGATAGTCGTTCGGCCCCAGCTCGATGATTACGGCGCCGCCGGAAGGCGGGGTGTTGCCCGCCGGCGGGGGATCACCGAATTGGGGCAGGCCAAAACTCAGCCGCGCGGTCCAGCGGCCGAGGTTGAGGCTCTTTTCGTGGGTGTCGGTCGGCTCGGCCGCGGCCCAGGCCTTGCCCGCCAGATTGGCGGCCGCCAACTGGCGGTTCACGCCCTCCACCTCGGCGAAGTTCAGCGCGAACGGCGCGAGGGTCGCGTCGTCGATCCTGGCCGCCCCCATGGGAAAGTTGGAATAGCCGGTGGCGTCGATGCCGAACACCGACCAGCCGATCCCGCCATGGCCCAGGGTTTCGAACAGAAAGCGCGGATAGGCCGGTCCATTGCCGTCTTCGGGCACAAATAGCGGATTGTCCTTTCGGCCATAGAGCTCCAGATTGCGCACATAACCGGCATAGTCGGTCGAATAGATGTCAGGGCCGACCACGTCGATCGCCGGCGTAGCCGCCTTCCACACGTCCAGCACGTTCCAAGTCGGACCACCGGCCTCATAGGCGGTGGGCGGCTGCGGCTTGATCGGATCACGCAGGGCGGCGTTGACATACATCGGCAGCGGGTCCTGCGCCTTGCCGGCCTCGGCCACCTGGTTGACATAGTGGGCGATCGACCAGGCGTGGAACACCTCATCGGCGTCGGCGCCGAACACCTGGCTCCAGCTGCCCGCAGGCTTGCCCAGGGCCTTGAGCAGGGACTCTGGAACCGGGCCGGCGAACGCCGCCTGAGCGGTCGGCGAATAGTCGCGCACCGAGCCCCAGGTGCCGGTCTCATTCTCCACCTGGACCATGATCACCGTGTGCTGCGGATCGACCGCCTTGACGTGACGCATCAGGGCGGAGAAGGCGGCCTTGTCGGCCTCAAGCGTCGCGGGAAACAGCGGCGACAGCGAATCGACCACGCCGCCGTCCTGGGTGACCACCCGCGGATAACGATTGTTGTTCAGCTTGACCCAGGCGGGCGCGTAGGTCGGGTGGCTGTTCTTCCAGGTCCCGAACCACAGCAGCACCAGGTGAACATGATGCTCCCGCGCCTGCGCCAGCAGCGTATCCAGAAAGCTGAAATCGAACTGGCCCTGGACCGGCTCGATCTGCTCCCAGGCGATCGGCATCTCCAGGGTGTTCGCGCCGATCTTGTCGATGTCCGGCCAGACCTTGGGCAGTTCGGCCGGCCAGTTGCTGGAATTGTTCACCTGGGCCGCGAGCACGACATAGGGGGCGCCGTCGACCGTCAGGGCATAGCGGTCGCCCTGGCGGACGATCTGGGGGATCGGGGTGGCCGCCGCCGGTGCGTGCTCAAGGCGGTGGTGATGAGCCGCAGGGGTGGAGCTTGGCGCGACATTGGCAGGGGCGCTCGCTGCGGACGCCACCCCAGGAAGGCTGAGGACCAACAGGCAGGCGCCACAAAGCGCCCATTTTGCAGCGAGGCTTGTCATGCGTGTCACTCTTCCCTGGATTTGATCTCGCCCGCGATTGACGCTCGCAGTGCGATTGTTACCGCTACCGTATCGAAGGCCGATAATCATCAATGTGACACCGGTTGCAACCCACATTCCGCCTTCCCGAAGGGTCGAGGCGGCGCGGAGTCGAAGGGTGCGCCCCGCCGGCTAAATATGACTGGCGGCGGCCGCGATCAGCAGCGACGCGGCAACCAGCGAGACTCAGCAGGTCGCGAGGTGCGGTCAAGGTGTTGCTTCCCACGGGTTAAATAGGTCCGCTCCAGCGTGGCGCACGTCCCGTGTATCGCGCGTCACCAGACATAGTTCATGCTCGATCGCGGTCGCCGCCAACAGGGTGTTGATGACTGGGGGCGGGTGGCCGACGTCACGGCGCACCCGGCCGCTCAGCTGACCCCAACGTCGAACGATCGCGCTGTCCAGAGGTAGGATGCGGCGTCCGAACCGCCCTTCGATCGCGTCGCGCACCCTGGCATAGGTGGCTCGCCGCGGGTCGCCGTCGGGCAGTTGGGCGACAGCCTTATCGTATTCCGCCAGGGTCAAAATACTTAGATACAGGTCACCCTCGGGTCGGCCTCGCGCCCACGCCTTGACCGAAGGCGCGCCGCCGATCGCCGACAACGAGGCGATGACGTTTGTGTCGAGCAGCCACCCCTTCAAAGCTCGACCTCACGTCCTGCATCTCGCTGACGATCCAAATCCAGCCCTTCAAGATCAAGGCTCTCGAGGAAGTCGACCAACCCCACCGGCGGCTCGACGCCCGCGAGCCGCTCATAGTCAGCCGCATCCACGATGACGACCGCGCGGCGGCCGCGAACGGTCACCGCCTGAGGTCCCTCGGCGTTGGCTCGGCGGACCACTTCACTCAGCCGCGCCTTGGCGTCTTCCAGCTTCCAGGTCGCAGCCGGATCGAGGTGTCCGGATTGGAAATGAGTCCTCACCATCACGCAAATCCTGACTAGCTAGTCAGGTATGCGCCCGGCCTTGGTCCCTGGCAGACGTTCAGACCAATCGCCCCCATCTCACGCCCAGGAATAGGCCGTCTTCACCTGCGTATAGAACTCCACAGCCGCGAAGCCCTGCTCGCGGGCGCCGTAGCTGGAGCTGCGCGTGCCGCCGAAGGGGACGTGGTAGTCGACGCCGGCGGTGGGCAGGTTGATCATCACCATGCCGGCGCGCACCGCGTGCAGGAAGTGGCGGGCGTGCTTGAGCGAGTTGGTGCAGATGCCAGCCGACAGGCCGAACTGACCGGCGTTGGCCAGGGCCAGGGCCTCGTCATAGTTCTTGACCTTGACCACGCTGGCCACCGGCCCGAACACCTCTTCGCAATTGATCCGCATATCAGGAGCGGTGTCGGCGATCAGGGCCGGGGCCATGTAGTAACCGGGCTTGGCCAGCTCCAGCCGCTCGCCGCCGCAGACGATGCGGCCGCCCTCGGCTCTGGCGATGTCGACATAGCTGAGGTCCTTTTGCAGTTGGACCTCGCTGACCACCGGGCCGATCTGGACGCCGGCTTCGCGGGCGTCGCCGACCTTCAGCGCCGCGACCTTGGCCCCCAAGGCCTCGACGAAGCGGTCATAGATGTCCTCGGTGACGATGATCCGGCTGGAGGCGGTGCAGCGCTGTCCGGTGGCGAAGAAGGCGCCATCCAAGGCCACCCCGACGGCGCGGTCGAAGTCGGCGTCGCCCAGCACCACCAGCGGATTTTTGCCGCCCATCTCCAGCTGCACCCGCGCCTGGCGCGACACCGCCGCGGCGGCGACCTTGGCTCCCACCGCCTGCGAGCCGGTGAAGCTGACGCCGTCAATCCCGGCATGACCGGTGATCGCAGCCCCGGTGGCGCCGCCGCCGAGCACCAGATTGAACACGCCCGCCGGCGCGCCGGCCTCGTGCAGGATCTCAGCCAGGGCGAAGGCGGTGGCCGGGGTCAGGTCGGCGGGCTTGAGCACCACGGTGTTGCCGAAGGCAAGCGCCGGCGCGGCCTTCCAGGCGGGAATGGCGATGGGGAAGTTCCACGGACAGACCTGGCCAAACACGCCCACCGGCTCGCGGAAGGTCGAGGCCTCAATGCCGGGACGGGTGGAATCGAGCGTCTGACCATGACGACGCAGGGCCTCGCCGGCGAAGTATTTGAGGATGCGGCCGGCGCGGGCGACCTCGCCGACGCCCTCGGGCAGAGTCTTACCCTCTTCGCGGGCCAACAGGTCGCCAAGCGCGGCGCGGCGGGCCAGGATCAGCTCGCCGGCCTTGTCCAGCACGTCAGCGCGCACTTCCGGCGAGGCGCCGGCCCAGGCCGGAAACGCCTTGTGCGCGGCCTCGACGGCGGCGTCGACCTCCGCCTGGCCAGCTTCGGGCGCGAAGGCGACAATATCGTTGGTGTCGGAAGGATTGCGGCTCTCGCTTGCGGTGGGGCCGGAGACGCGCTCGCCGCCGATGAAATGGGTCAGGGTCTGGGACATGGCGGTCTCCTCGGCGGGTCGATTTGTTTGTGGCGTGCGATTGGTTGGTAACGCTACCATTTGGGGTGCGCGCACCGCGAGGTCAAGATAAACGGATCGCACGGCGCTGTCGCCTTGCGATCACGATGCACGGTCGAGGCTGTGGACCGACGCGCGGGGGCCCCGCCCCGCCTCGCCCCACGCCGTCCCAAGACAAGACCTTGATATTTTGGAGCCCATCTTCTATCCTCTTCTCCCCCGGACGACTGCGCCCGCGGCCGGAACCACCACCTCCCCTTGGGCGAATTGAGCTAATCTCCGAATGGAAAAAGTGCCGATGACCGGCGAGGGCTATCAAGCTCTCGACGATGAATTGAAGCGTTTGAAGACGCAGGAGCGGCCGAGCGTGATCGCCGCCATCGCTGAGGCGAGGCAGCACGGCGACCTTTCGGAAAACGCCGAGTACCACGCGGCCAAGGAGCGGCAGGGCTGGATCGAAGGCCGAATCGCCGAGATCGAGGACAAGATCGCTCGCGCCCAAATCATTGACGTGTCCAAGCTCTCGGGCAAGCAGGTCAAGTTCGGGGCCACCGTCAGTGTCGTCGACGAGGACACCGAGGAGCAGTCCCGCTACCAGATCGTCGGCGAGCACGAGGCCGATGTTAAGTCGGGCAAGATTTCGCTGTCCTCGCCCCTGTCGCGGGCGATGATCGGCAAGGAAGTCGGCGACGTGGTCGAGGTCTATACCCCTGGCGGGGTCAAGGCCTATGAAATCGCCAAGGTGGAGTGGGTCTAGGCCCGCTCGCCTGCCCGCCTATCCCGAAAGCCAACGGCCCGACAGGCGCCAAGCCCCCATGCGCGATAACGACCGCGTCCGCAATCTCGTCACCGAGGTCCTGTTCCAGGGATGGGCGGTGCTCAAGCGTGTGAGCTTCGACTATCTGCGCCGCGATGGACGCCTGGACCGGATCATCCGGCTTTCCGCCGACCACGGCGACGCCGCCGCGGTGCTGCCCTATGACCCCGATCGCGGCGTGGTGCTGCTGCTCAAGCAATTTCGCCTGCCGCCCTACCTCAACGGCCATCCCGAAGAGATGCTGGAGGTCTGCGCCGGGCGGCTTGACGGCGATGATCCGCGCACCTGCGCCCGGCGCGAGGCGCGCGAGGAGCTTGGCTATCAGCTGGCGGACATCGAGCCGGCCTTCACCTTTTTCGCCAGCCCGGCCTTCGACACCGAAAAACTGACCGGGTTCATCGCTCGCTACAGCCCCGCCGACCGGGCCGACGCCGGCGGCGGCCTGGCTGAGGAGGGCGAGGACATCGAGGTGATCGAAATGGCCTTTGAT
>Ga0302196_10001754_pt1 | contig 20608 bp, 19 predicted proteins | sample II_Bog_N1_3_FD_198794 | JGI IMG/M metagenome (GOLD analysis project Ga0302196, IMG submission 198794) | Peat permafrost microbial communities from Stordalen Mire near Abisko, Sweden - II_Bog_N1_3 | ecosystem: Environmental > Terrestrial > Soil > Wetlands > Peat | place: Sweden: Abisko...
GCGTGGCGTATTCACAGACCGAGCGATTTGCTGATGATCGATTTCATGACTTCGCTGGTGCCACCGTAGATGCGGGTCACGCGGGCGTCGGCATACAGACGTGCGATCGGGTACTCGGTGACGTAGCCGTAGCCACCGAAGAGCTGCAGGCAGCGATCGACGACCTTGCCCTGCAGTTCGGTGCAGTACAACTTCACCTTCGCCGCATCGACCGGGCTGAGGTTGGCGTCGACGAGTTCGAGGACTGCGTTGTCGAGCAGCGCCTGGCCCGCTTCGAGGTCGGTAGCGATCGCGGCGAGCTCGAACTTCGTGTTCTGGAACTGCGCGACCGGCTTGCCGAACACCTGTCGCTCCTTGACGTACGCGACGGTCAGATCCAGTGCCGCGCGGGCGGCGGCCAGTGCCCCGACGGCGATCGCGACGCGCTCCTGCGGCAGATTGCGGCCCAGGTAGCCGAACGCCTCCCCCTCATCACCAAGCAGGTTGGCGGCCGGGACACGGACCTCCTCGAAGGACAGCTCCACGGTGTCCTGGACCTTGATGCCGATCTTCGGCAACGCCCTGCCGACGGTGTATCCGGGCATGCCGCGCTCGACGACGAGCAGCGACAACCCCGCGCGGCGGTTTTCACCCACCGGTGAGGTGCGGGTCAGCACGACGACGAGGTCGGCGTGGAATCCGCCGCTGATGAAGGTCTTGGCACCGTTGAGGATGAAGTGATCGCCCTCGCGGCGGGCGGTCGTCGCGACGCCGGCTAGATCTGAACCCGTTCCGGGTTCGGTCATCGCGATCGCGGTGAACAACTCTCCGGTGGCGAATCCGGGAAACCAGCGGGCGCGCTGCTCCTCGTTGGCCATCGCCAGGAAGTAGGGCAGTACCACGTCCATGTGCGTGCGCAGGGTGCCGAGGGTGAGCGTCGCGCGGTTGATCTCCTCCTGCAGAACGACGTTGAACCGATAGTCGTCCTGACCGCCGCCGCCGTACTCTTCGGGGACTGCGAGGCCGATGACGCCGAGGTCGCCCAGGCGGCTGTACAGCTCGCGTGGAACACGGCCGGCCTCTTCCCATTTCGCGTAGTCCGGTTCGACTTCCTTGATCAGAAAATCGCGGACCATCGACCGGAAGTCGTCCTGCTCGACGGTGAACACGCTGCGACGCATTGTCAGCTCCTTGGAGTTGGGGTGAGGGGACAGGGCGCGGCCGCGCCCAAGGTGTCGATCAACGGCCGCCCGGCCGGTTAGTCGGCGTCGCCGGTGTAGGTGCGGGGCACTTCGGAGACCCGGATCCACTGTTGGGGGCATGGGTAGCCCGACAGCCGTTCCCCTTGCCGAACGGCTCCAGCTGCGGCAGGGTCGGCCCAGTGCCGATGTAGCGGCCGATGGCGGTGGTGAGGTTGTCGGTGTCGCCGAGCAGGCCGTCCAGGGCCGTCGCCCGGCGATACCCGTGGTGCAGCGGGAACTCCCACGTCAGGCCCATCGCGCCACAGACCTGCATGGCCTGGCGCAGCGTGGTATCGGCGGCCGCACCAGCGAGCGCTTTCGCCGTCGCCGCCGCCAGCGGGTCGGTGTCGCGGAATGCTAGACGCAGCAAATCCGCAGCCGACTCGATCACGACCTTCGCCTCGGCCAGCCGGAACCGGACCGCCTGAAAACTGCCGACCGCGCGGCCGAACTGGTGGCGCGCGGTGACGGTCTGCACCGCCACCTCCAGCGCCCGCCGCGCGATGCCGAGCAGCTCCGCAGAGAGTGCACGCCGCCCCGCCGCGACCGCGGTGACCCACCCCTCCGGGCTCACCGCGAGGGTCGCGCTCTGATCGAGCGGCACAGTCCCGGTGACCTCAAGCCAGCCCCCGTCGGGGTCCAGACCGCCGATCGGCCGAGGAGTCAGCGCCGAGCCCGCGATTCGCACCAGCGTGGTCTGGCGATCCGCTACAACCGGCACGATCAGTGTCTCGGGAATCGACCCGGAACCGTTTGCCCGCGCCACCCCGGCGAAGTCCAACCGTCCATCGGCGGTACCCGCAGCTGGGTCAAACAAACCGCCGGGTCCCGGCAGGGGATAGACGATCGCAGCACCGGGCAGGTCGCCGAGGCCGGCCGCGGTGAGCACCACAGCGTCGAGCAGGCCGCTGGCCGCACCGCCGTAGCCCTGTTCCTCGAAGAGCAGCGCGACCGCCTCCGGAACCTGGGCGACGACGTCGTCCCAGCCCAGGTCGACGAGGGCCGCCGCCAACGAGTCAGTGTCACCCGATTTCACGAAGACGGCCTGAAGGCCCTCGCGCAACAGCCCGATCTCCTCGGCGCCCAGCGCGGCGGTCAGCAGGTCGTCTGAGACGCCTGCGGTCATGATCTCTCCTTCGGCAGGCCGAGCACCCGGTCGGCGATGATGCTGCGCTGAATCTCCGCGGTGCCGCCGTACAGGGTTGCCGCGCGGGTGTAGAACCAGTCATCACGCCATGCCTGGTCAGCGGTGTCGTCGGAATACAGGAAGTTGGATCGTCGCAGCGCGAGCGCCGCATCGCAGACCAACTGCTCGGCCGTGCCGAGCAGAACCTTGTCAATCGAGATCTCCGGTCCCAGCGATTCCCCCGCCGCAAGCCGCTGGACAGTGCGCCCGCACCGCACCCGTAGCGCCTGCTGGGCCAACCAGGTCGCACCCACCCGGTGGGCAACCCCGTCCTCGGTGAGATCGACGCGGGAAACCAGGTCGGCCAGCAGCCGCCCGATACGGGCCTGGCGGACCCACGCATATCCGCCACGCTCGTACTGCAGCAAGAACATCGCCACTGCCCAGCCCTGCCCCTCGGCTCCGATGAGCCGATCGGCGGGCACCCGGGCGTCGTCGAAGAAAACCTCGACCAGCTCATTGCGGCCGTTCGCGTACCGGATCGGCCGCACCTCGATCCCCGGAGTGTCCAGATCGATCATCAGCATCGACAGCCCCTTGTGCCGACTGTCCAGCGCGCCGGTGCGCACCAGGGTGCCCATCCGCGCGGCCCGAACCCCCTGGCTCCCCCAGATCTTCTGGCCGCGCACCACATAGTGATCCCCGTCGCGGGTCGCCCGGCACCGCAGCGACGCCAGATCGCTGCCCGCCTCCGGCTCGGAAAAACCCTGTGCCCAGCACATCTCCCCACTCAGCGCTGACGGCAACAGTTCCGCGGCCACCGCGGGCGCGAACGCCAACACCGCAGGCACAAAGGTCTCCAACAGCTCGTACTGCAACGGTGCCGGGCATCCCGATCGCTCCAACTCGTCATAGAGCACCGCCCGCAGCATCGGCGGACCGCCCAGTCCGCCCGCCTCCTGCGGCCACCCGAACCGGCCCCAACCTGCGTCGTACAGGATCCGCAAGAACTCGACTCCGGCGTCCAGCTCCTCCTCGGTGGTCGCGTGCTCCGTGCGGAACGGGCGGAGCGTGTCCGCGTTCTCCGTGATCCAGGCACGGACGAGTTTCCGGTGTTCGATGACCCTCGCGCGGCCATCGACCGGCTCGCAACCGAGATCAGGCATGCGCGAACCCGACTGTCCCGCAGCGTATCCCGCACGGCGGGCATTGGTGGTTCACCGTAATCCCGGCACGCGGCTCCGTGGTGCCGCCAACGCCGTTGGTGCGGTTCGATTCCTCGCTGTGAGCCGGCATCGGCACCTCCTCGTGTCTCCGCAGCCTAGCTGATTGAATTCAAAAATGGCACCGAGGGTACGGATGAATTTTTCTCGCGGTATGGTCGACGGATGCCAGACGATCTGATCTGCGACCTGGCGGGTGGGGTTCTCACCGTCACCCTCAACAGACCCGAGCGGCTCAACGCGTGGACGTTCGAGATGGGTGATGCGTACTTCGACCTGCTCGACCGCGCCGACGACGACAGCAGCGTTCGTGCGGTGATCCTCACCGGCGCGGGCCGGGCATTCTGTGCCGGCCTCGATGTGGACGCACTGGGCGCCGCCGCCGAGGGTGGACCGCGCCGGCTGCCCGCGGCCGGGCGGCGGATGACCCACGCTCAGGGGTTCCGAAAACCGCTCATCGGGGCGGTCAACGGGCCATGCGTGGGGTTCGGCCTCGTCCAGGCACTGGCCTGCGACGTGCTGTTCGCCGCCCAATCCGCCTACTTCGTGACCGCCTTCGCCCAACGCGGTCTCAACGCCGAATACGGCACGTCCTGGCTGCTTCCCCGCATCATCGGGCAGACCCGGGCAGCCGAGTGGCTGTTCTCCGGGCGCCGGATGGCCGCGGACGAGGCCGAACGCGTCGGCCTTGTCAACGCCGTTCACCCCGACGGCGAGTTGCTGCCCCAGGTCTGCGACTACACCCGGGCGCTGGTCGGCACCTCCTCACCGGTCGCGCTCGCCGACTCTAAACAACAGATCCGCGGGGACTGGTCCCGTACCCGCGTCCAGGCTGAGGACTACGCAAAGACCCTCGGGCACAGCCCCGGACATCGCATCGACTTCGCAGAGGGTGTGCGCAGTTTCGTGGAACGCCGCCCACCGCAGTTCGCCCCACTCCCCGCCCGAGGCGAGGCATTGCCATGACGATCACCGACCCGAGCAGCGGAGACCCCGTGACAGCAGCCCCGCAGTCCGACACCGTCCTGATCACCGCGGAGGGCCCGATCCGAACGGTGACACTCAACCGCCCTGATGCGCTCAACGCCGCCGACGCGGCGATGCATCGCCGTTTATCTGAAGTGTGGCGCGAGATCGCCGACGACACCGAGGCGCGGGTCGTCATCCTGACCGGGGCCGGGCGCGCGTTCAGCGCCGGCGGCGACTTCGAATTCATGCTCGGCCACCGCCACCCGGACACCCGCTGGCGGGTGATGGAGGAAGGCCGCCGCATCATCACCGAGATGCTGCATTTCCCGCTGCCGGTCGTGGCCGCCGTCAATGGTCCCGCTGTCGGCTTGGGCGCCAGCCTCGTCGCGATGACCGACATCGTCCTGATGGCCGACACCGCGTTCCTTTCCGACCCGCACGTGCTGGTCGGACTGGTCGCCGGAGACGGCGGGGCAGCCACCATCCCCGCGCACATGAGCCTGCTGCATGCCAAGGAATACCTGTTCCTCGGTGACCGCGTCGACGCCGAACGGGCCGTCACCATCGGGCTGGCCAACCGGGTGATACCCGCCGCGGACCTGCAGCAGGAAGCGACAAAAGTGGCGCTACGCCTGGCCGCGGTGCCCCAACACGCGCTGCGCGACACCAAACGGGCGTTGAACCAGAGCCTGGAGCTCAGTATGGCTGCGGGCCGCAACTATGCGCTGGCCGCCGAGCGCTACAGCATGACCGACACCGATCATCAGGCTTTCCTCACCGCCCAGGAGGCGCGCCGCGCCACCGGGACGGCGTGACCTGGCAGGATTATTCACACTGCCGAACCAATGCGACGGGGAAGGGTGCAGATGCCGAAACGCTACGGAATCAAGGACCGCGACGTCGCGGCAGCGTGGGTGATGGAACGGCTCTTCGACGGCCGGTTGCGCCCCGGGGACCGGCTCGACCGCACCCAGATCGCTGAGGAAGTGGGCATCAGCCGCGTGCCGGTGCAGGAGATGCTGGCCCAGATGGAGCGTGATGGCATCGTGCACAGCAAGTACCACCACGGTGCCTACCTCGAACGCTTCGACCCCGACGTCATCCGGGAAACCTACGAACTGTTCGGGCTCATCACCGGGCACGCCTCAGCCACCGCAGCGGTCGCGCTGTCCGCCGAGGACGAACGCGCGCTGCGCGACATCGTCACCACGCTGCGCACCACCGTGGACACCGCCGAATTCGACCAGCTAACCTGGCAATTCCGCCGCACCGTCAATGTCGCAGGGTCTGGTCCGCGGATGAAAGCGCTGCTGTCAACGTTCGCGACGTTCATGCCCACCGCCTACGCGATCATCCTGGAACGCTCACGCACACGCATCCTGCGCCACTACCGCGCCGAGTTCGACGCACTCGCCAAGGGCGACCCCGCCGCCGCCCGCCGCGCCGTCGAGGGACGCTGCGCCGACGAAGCAGAACTGCTCATCGTCGAACTCACCCGCCGCGGCGTCTTCACCACCGAGCCGCGACGCGCCTCGGGAGGCTGAGCTGCCAGACCTGGACTCGCCTATCTGGGGGCCATCCTGATGGCACCGTCGAGACGGATCGTCTGCCCGTTGAGGTAGGAATTGCCCAGCATCTCCACCGCGAGCCGGCCGAACTCCTCGGGCTCCCCCAGCCGACGGGGGTGAGGGACACTGGCGGCTAATCCGTCTCGGATGTCGTCGCGGAGCCGGCCGAGCATCGGGGTGGCGAATGTTCCCGGCGCGATGGTGTTGACCCGGATCGCCCAGGACGCCAGGTCGCGGGCGGCCACCAAGGTGATCCCATGCACCGCCGCCTTGGACGCGGTGTAGGAGGTCTGGCCTATCTGGCCGTCGAACGCCGCGACCGACGCGGTCAACACGATCGCGCCGCGGTCACCGTCGACCACGTCGTTGCCGGCCATCCGCGACGAGACGAGCCGCAAAACGTTATAGGTACCAACAAGATTAACGTCGAGAACCTGCCGGAATGACTCCAAAGGGCTCGGTGTGCGGTCCCGGCCGATGATCCGCATCCGATCCCCGCCGCGGCCAGCGCAATGGACCAGAGCCCGAATCGGCCCGGTCTCCTCGGCAGCGTCAAGTGCGGCATTGACGGCATCGGTGTCGGTGACGTCGGCCGGAACGAAGCGGGCACCCAATTCGGTTGCGGTGTCGGCGCCCGGCGAGGACGGCAGGTCAACGATGACCACGTCCGCCCCCTGCGTCATAAGTGCCGCGGTGGTCGCGCGCCCCAAGCCTGATCCACCGCCAGTGACGACCGCAGAAATTCCGTCGATCTGCATACTGCCCTTCCTTAGAACTCCTCGATGATCAGGCACCCACAAACCGGGGCGGCCTGTGCTGGTGAAACGCTGCGATGCCCTCGGCGTAGTCGTCGGTATCGGACAACTCAGCCTGCATCTCAATCTCGCGATCCAACGCAGCATCCAGATCACGGGCAGGGGCGGCGAAGGCCTGCTTGATCAGCGCCAGCGCTCTCGGCGGACCGGCCGCTAACCGCGCGGCGTCCCGCAGCGCCGCTTCGAGCGCTTCCCCGCAGGGGACCACGCTGTCGACCAATCCCATGGCCAGCGCGGTTTGAGCGTCCACCGGATCCCCGCCCATCAACATCTGCCGGGCCCGCCCGTAGCGAACCCGCTCATCATCGATGTCCATCCCGCTCCTCTTGCCCCCAGTCGACCCCGATGCCGCCCTCTGCAGCATGGCATAGTTGAATTCAATATAGGTGAGGCTAGCGGTCGGCCGGTAAACCGGCCACCGTGGGGAGTCCGGGCGACGACATCAGTTGCGTGATTATCCGAGCACAGGTCGACTCGTCGACGTTGGGAGTGCCGGAGCTCGGCGGAATCGGTCCCGGCCCGTTCGCCGCCATGATCCTGGCCCGGCATTGCGCCGACGCCATACCGCGGCATGGGTACGCATACGCCCTCCCCTGGCAAGCACACCGTCGAGGTCCTAGACAGGGGCGATGGCCACGCGCTGATTAAATTCAAACGGCATTATGGCAGGAGGCCATCGAGCACTCTGGTCGAAAGCTCGCCTGCGTCCAGAACGAACACGGCAACGACTGTGTCGGCGTCTACATCGGAAACCCGTTGGCGCACAGGTGGTGCTGCTCCCGGGCCGCGACGCCGACGTGGTTTTACCGACCTCGGAGCCGACCGAATGATCGTCGGCATTCCGCTGTTCCACAGTGGGGACGCTGAGCCGATGCTCGATGCCATAGCGGAACTGATCGCGCTGGTCGAGTAGCTGCCCGGGCTAGCTCGGCGGAGCGACGACGTTGAGCTCCTCGAACTTGGTGATGTCGGCTTCGCTGTAGCCGAGGCCGGTGAGGATCGCCGCGTTGTGCTGGCCGCGCACGCACGGCGGCGCAACGCGACCGGGCGTCTCCGAGAAGGAGATTGGGGGCGCAGCCCGGACGATCTCGCCGTACAACGGATGCTCGATGGTGACGGTCAACCCCGTCTCACGCAGGACTTCGTCGAACGAAGTGAAGACCGGCTGTCCGAGTAGGTTCACGTTCACGCAGCCCACCCGGACGGCACTGAGTTCTGATTCCCATTCCGCTGCAGGCTTTTCCGCGAAGCAAGCGCCGAGCAGATCGACCAACTCGTCGTCGTGGACTGCGCGCGTCGCCGCGGAGGCGAATCGTTCATCCGTCGCCAGCTCCGGCCGGCCGATGACACCGAGCAGTGCCGAGAACTCGGCATCGGTTTTCACCGCCAGGCAGACCCAGCTTCCCTCCGCGGCTTCATAGACCCGATCTAGTGCGCCAGTGCCATAATATTCGCTGTCGCACAACACAGTTGGGGGCTTGCCCGCGTAGCTGCAAAAGTCATCGGAATACGCCCAGGCGTTGCCACCGATCATCGATGTGCCCAGGAACTGGCCGTGTCCGGTGCGCTGTTGGTGGTAGAGGCCCAGTGACAGCGCGGCAAGGAGGGCGAGCGCCGCATTGCTGTCTCCGTCGACCAGCTGATTGAGATGCGGAAGCACCACGGCCTGTAGCTCCAGGACACTGAAGCCGTCACTCTGGGCCGGATCGGTCCAGTACCCGACCTGCCGGCCGAAGCTGCCCGCGACCGATTGCGCGGCCTGTGCATAGAGCGCTCGGTGGGCATAGGGCCCGTCGGTGCCGTAACCGGCAGCGTGGACGTAGAGCAGCCGCGGATTGAGTTCCTTGAGTTCGTCGTAGCCCAAGCCCACTCGCTCGGCAACCCCGGTACGGAAACCGGTCAGGAACGCGTCGGCCTTCGACACGATCTGCTGGGCGATGGCTTTGCCCTCGGCCGTGCGGAGATCCAGTGAGATGCTCTCCTTGCCCGCGGTGGTCTTCGTGCTCGCCACGTCGGGGCCAAACGCATTACGGTGCGGATCGCCCGCCTTGTCTTCGATCTTGATGACGCGGGCGCCCAACGCCGCCAGCATCGCCGTGGCGTACGGCATGGCGTAGAAGTAGCCGAACTCGACCACCGTGACACCGGCGAACGGATGCTGCGGCGGTTTCTCACCGCCCTTCGGAAAGTCATGTGCGACAAACCCGCCCACATTGGCGCCGAGCTCGGGAGCCGATCGTTTGATGACGATCGGGGTCTTCTCGAAGTGGCCGACCGGCCCGACTTCGCGGACCGCGCCCAGGTTGGCATCCTCGACGACGATCACGTCGCCGTTGTGCACGATCTGGGGGTGCTCGAGTCCCTCCTCGCTGGTGACCGCAACCTCGAAAGCGACGTCGGGACTGGCCTGCAGCAACGGAAGCCAATGTTCGAAGTCTTCGGCGCGGAACGCTTCCAGCAGCATGTCTTCCCACTCCTGGGCGTCTTCCGCGTTGGCGAAGGTCGGCAATCCCTGGAACCGGGGATCCTGCTCGATGACCCGACCGATGCCCGCCACCTCGCAAAGCGCCTTGCCCTGGTGCGGCAGCATCGTCGAGGTCTGGATGAAGCGCCCATCGCGGGTGGCCAACAGCACACCGAAACGACTCGCCCCGGTCAACGATCGCGAATCTCCGCTGGTTGACTCGCCCTTCTTGGCCATTAGCTGCACGATCGTCGAGACGAAGTAGTCGATCGGATCGAGCCCGGCCACCAGGGTGGCATCCAATTGTTGACCGCGGCCGGTCTTCTCACGTGCCAGCAAGGCGCCGAGAATACCTGCGACGGATTGCATTCCGGCGCCGTAGCTGGCCCACGGCACGGGGAACATGATGGGACCGTCGCGGTGGCCCCAACTGCCCCGGGCCCACAGTCCGACCTTGGCCGCCACCAGCGAGTCATAGCCTTTGAGGCCCGAGTAGGCGCCGGTGTTGCCGAATCCCGTGATCGAACAGTGGATCAAGGCGGGGTTGAGTGCCCGGAGCGCGTCCGGTCCCACGCCCCACGCATCGGTGGTGCCCGGCGCGAAACCCTCGATCACGACATCGGCGCTAAGGACCAGTTCACGGAGCAGGTCCTGGCCGTCGGTGGTGCGCAGGTCGGCCACCAAGCTGTCCTTGCCGCGGTTCCACACCAAGAAGCCGCTGGGGTTCTCGGTCCGCAGCCGGTCACCGTCGGGCGGCTCGATCTTGATCACCCGGGCGCCCGCGTCGGCGAGGACGACCCCGGCGATCGACGCGGCGGCGCTGCCCGATCCCAGTTCGAGCACGTTCAACCCGGCACAGATGCCGTCCGCTGCTGAGCCTTGCTCCATGGGGTACCTCGCTGTGATTCTTCTTCGCCCTCCGTTGCAGAGAACAGGTTGGGCGCCGGACTGTGAGGACGGACACTCGTACGCTGTAATGTGACGCTAGCACAATCGCGAGAATCATCTAACTGATTCGCTCTCAGATTTTGGTCGCTCCCATGTCCAGGGGCAGCTGAGCTCCGGTGACGGTGCGGGAAAGATCAGAGGCAAGCCAGACAATGCTGTCGGAGATATCGCCGCACTCAGCCAGCGGAATTCCGGGCAATGCGCTCCCGAAAGACGCGATGTAGTTGGGATGTTCGGTCAGCATCTTCTCGGTCATCGGGTCTTCGGCCATCGCTGTGGCAACTCCCCATGGGTGAATCGAATTGACCCGGATGCCGTATTCCCCCAGCTCGATAGCCGCACTCTTGGTCAGGCCGACGACGCCGTGCTTTGCGGCGCTGTAATGCGCCTGGCCGGGGAGCGACTTGATGCCCGCGACCGAACTGACGGCGATGATCGAGCCGCCGTTCCCGGCCTCGAGCATGTGCGGAACGGCCGCTTTCATGGTGTGCCAGACACCGGTGAGATTGACGTCGATCATCGTCTGCCACTGGTCTTCAGACATCTCCCAGAACCGGCTCCAGTTACAGATTCCCGCGTTGGCCACGACGACGTCGAGCCGGCCACCCAATGTGGCGACACCCTCGCCCACCACCTCCGACAGGGTGGCGGCATCACGCACGTCGACGACCCGCGAGAAGATCTGTTGGCCCTCACCGGCAACCAGATCGACCGTTTCCGCCAGGTCCTCCTCCGTCGCCGGTGAGTAGCCAACATCGGCGGACACCTCGGCGGCGATGTCGATTGCGATGATCGAGGCGCCTTCGCGCGCCAGTCGCAAGGCGTGACTGCGCCCCTGCCCGCGCGCAGCTCCGGTGATGAACGCAACCCGATCGTCGAGAAGTCCCATGAAATTAGTCTCCTGCCCGAACGAATAACGCTCGACGCCGTGCTCGTAGGCCGGGGCGTTGTCTGCCGCCGCGGCCGTGTGTTAGTGTGCCAAAGATCACGTTACACTGTAAGAGTAAATTTGGATTTGGATCAAATCCGTGGTCACAGGGCCGGGCCTGAAACGGCCACGACTGGTTCGCGTTGCCCGGTCAACCCGCCGCTCTCCATGATCCAAAGCCCACCCGCGAAAGGCGCTCCATGAGTCAGATCGAGTACGAAGGCCGCCTCTACATCGACGGTGAGTTCCGAGAAGCCAAGTCAGGCAAGCGGTTCGACGTGATCAATCCGGCCGACGAGTCAGTGGTCGGCACAGCTGCCGATGCCGACGCCGACGACGCGTACGACGCGGTGACCGCGGCACGCAAAGCCGCCGACGAGACGGACTGGGCCACCAACCACGAGTTCCGGCTGCGCTGCCTTCAGCAGTTCCAGGACGTACTGCGCAAGGCGGCCGACCAGATCCGCGTGCTGCAAGCGACCGAGGGCATCGTGCCGTTCGTAACGAGCGCCACCCACATCGAAGCGATGATCGAGGGCATGGACTACTTCAACGGGCTGATCAGCACGTGGGAGTGGGAGAAGGACCTCGGGCCCTACACGCTTCCCGGCCTGGGGATTTCGAGCAACCGGGTGGTGCGCTCGGAACCCTATGGCGTCGTGGCCGCCATCACCCCGTGGAATGCCCCGTTCATGACCAACATTTGGAAGGTGACGCACGCGCTGGCCACCGGCAACACCGTGGTCCTCAAGAGTGCCCCGGACACGCCGTTGACGGGTGCGTTGATGGCCCAGCTCGCGCACGACGGCACCGACATCCCGCCGGGTGTGTTCAATGCCATCAGCTCATTCGACAAGGCGATCGTCGGTGATGCGCTCACCGGTGACCAGCGGGTGGACATGTACCACTTCACCGGCTCGCCCGGAGTAGGCGAGCGCATCGCGCAACGCGCCGCGGTGGGCATCCGCAAGGTTGTGCTCGAGTTGGGCGGTAAGTCAGCCAACATTTTCCTGCCGGACGCCGATCTCGACATGTCGTGTGGGTTGGGCGTCGTGATGTGCATGAACAACGGCGGCCAAGGTTGTGCGCTGGCCACCCGGATGGTGGTGCACGCTGACATCTACGAGGAAGTCCTGCAGCGCTTGGAGGCCGTCGTCGGCGGGATATCGGTCGGCGATCCGACGGACCCCGGCACCATCGTCGGTCCGATCATCCGCCTCGAGCAGCTCGAGCGCATGGAGGGCTTGGTGCAACGCGCGGAGAAGGACGGCGCCCGGATCCTCGTCGGAGGCAAGCGCGCCGACGTGAACGGCAAGGGGTTCTGGTTCGAACCCACGGTGATCGTCGACGTCGACGAGAACTCCGAGATCGCCCAGACCGAGGTATTCGGCCCCGTTCTCACCGTCATCAAGTACGACGGCGACGACGACGAAGCCGTCCGCATCGCGAACAACACCAGGTACGGCCTCTCCGGCTACGTCCAGTCCCGTGACCTGAAACGCGCCGTCGCAGTGGCCAACCGGCTCAAGGCCGGCACGGTCAACATCAATAACTCCTTCTACTTGTCGCCTGACGCTCCGTTCGGCGGCTACGGCATCAGCGGTGTCGGTGTCGAGCACGGCGAAGCCGGGTTTGCCGAGTACCTGCAGCTGAAGACCGTTGCTACACCAGTCGCCTAGCCACACCGTAGGACTAACTTCTCATGACTGATTTCGACTACATCATCGTCGGAGCCGGTTCGGCCGGCTGTGTGCTGGCGAACCGGCTCTCCGCGGACCCGCGAAACACCGTCTTGCTCATCGAGTCCGGCGGGTGGGATCGCAGCCCACTGATCAAGATGCCCAAGGGTTTCGGCAAGATGCTGGGCAATCCGAAACTGACCTGGCACTATCCGGTGCGGCCCATCGGGCCATCGGCGAACGTGGAGCAGTGGGTCCGCGGACGGACACTGGGCGGGTCCAGTTCGGTGAACGGCATGGTCTACAACCGCGGCGGTTCCGCGGACTGGAATGCCCTCGTCGACCGGGGCAATCCCGGCTGGGGATGGGACACGATGCTGCCCATCTTCCGCGGCATCGAGAACCATCAACTCGGCGCCGATCCGACGCGAGGCGCCGGCGGCCCGCTGGACATCTCCGTCGATGTGAACCGCCCCCTGCTCTGCGACGAGTTCATCACGGCAGGAACCAAACTGGGCTGGTCGGCCACCGACGACATGAACGCCAGCGATGCCGAGCGGATCGGACCCGCGGCCCGCACCATCAAGAACGGCCAGCGCGTCAGTTCAGCCCGCGCATTCCTGCATCCGATCGCGCACCGACCCAATCTGACCATTGCGGTCAACACCACCGTCCGTCGCGTTCTGTTCGAGGGCGACAAGGCAGTGGGCGTCGAAGCGTCCACGGCCCGGGGCGCTTCCGCCGCATACACCGCGGGCCGAGAGGTGATCCTGTCCCTCGGCAGCCTCGCGACGCCCAAAGTGCTCCAACTGTCCGGCATAGGCGATCGGTCCCTGCTGCGCGGTCTGGGCATCGACACCGTCGTCGACAGTCCGAACGTGGGCCGCCGAATGCAGGAGCACCGCTGCTTCGCCTTGCAATTCCGGATTAACCAGAACATCGGCTACAACAAGCAACTCAGCACGCCGCTGCGGCAAGCATTCACCGGGGCGAAGTACCTCGCGACCAAGAAGGGTCCCCTTGCCGGCGCTGCTTACGACATCATCGCCTTCGGCAAGACCTCGCCCGGACTCGAGCGGCCCGACGCCCAGCTGCTGCTGTCGCCCTTCTCCGTTGCGCCGTACGTGGCGGGCAAGGAGATCGCGCTGGAACGCGAGCCAGGCGTGCAGGCTATCGGCTACATCCTGCGGCCCGACAGCGAAGGATCCGTCACGATCACCTCAGCAGACCCCGAAGCACCCTTGGACATCGACCCCCAGTTCTTCACCACCCCGCACGACCGCGAGACCGGCGTGGCCATCTTCCACATGATGCGCCGACTGTTCGGGGAATCACCGATCGCCGACTACCTCGTCAGCGAGACCAGGCCGGGCTCCGACGTGGTGAGCGACGCGGCGATCATCGACGCCGCCCTCGACGACGGATACTGCGGTTATCACGCCGTCGGCACCTGCGCGATGGGGCCGGCCGACGACGACGTGGTCGATTCATCGCTACGCGTGCGCGGTGTGGACGGCCTCCGGATCATGGACTGTTCGGTGATGCCAACGATGCTGTCCGGCAACCTGAACGGGCCCGCGATGGCCATGGCGTGGCGCGCCGCAGACCTCATCGCCGCCGACGGCTAAGTCACCAAGCGGGCAGGCCGTCGAGCGGGAGCACCCGCCCCGTCAGCCCCTCCGGGCGGCCGAGGTTGCGCGGCACGAGAGACCGTCGCGCGAAACGCCAACCCTCGGCGGTGCGCACGCAGACATCGTCGTAGAAGCCCAGAAACTGCAACGGCCGCGAATCCGACTCGCGCCGCGCCCATTCGGTGATCTGGAACCGAGCCCGGGCAGTATCACCTTCCACTTCGACCAGACCCTGGTGCACGGTCTGGAAGACGAATTCAAGTGACTCGCACGTCGCAGTAATGGTGGCGGTGACGGCAGCGCGTCCGATCGCGGGTTCCGTCGTTGGGGAATGCAGTTCGCCGTCTTCGGCGTAGGTCATACATGCCTCGGCGACCTGCCCGCGCGAGACGGCCTCGGCGTATGCGGCCGCGAGGTGGTTGATTGCGACGACGTCGCATGCCTCTTGCGCATTGCGTGGTTCTCGGGGAATCATCCTGGTTTCCTTCGGTCCTATCGGAGCAGCGGCGCGAGCTGGGTGCAGATCGTGTTGACGTTGCGCGCAACCGCGTCTTCGGACATTCCGCCGACAGAGGCCCACAGGAAGATTTCGGTCACCGGCGCCCCCGCGGTGTAGCACCGGATCCGCTCGGCGACGACGTCGGGCGTCCCATAGGTGAACGAGCCGAGGGGCCCGGACCGACCCGAGGCGACGAGACGGTCAACGTCGACCGGCTTGGGTGGCGGCGCGTCGGTGCCCTCAACCATGTGGTGACGGTAGGAGTCGAGTTGATGTGCGAGATGGGTTTTCAGCATCGGCCAGTCGCGGTCCGGGTCGTCGGTCACGTAGCCCTGGAAGCCGCCGGCCATCACCCCGGTGTCGAGTGGATGGCCGGCCTCGGTCAAGCCGGCGGCGTAGGGCTCCCACAGCGTCGCGTCCGCTGAGAGCAACGGAGCGCCCAGTAGACCCGCGCGCCGCGCGCCCTGTGGTCCCTGGTAACCGAGCCAGATCGGCAGCTTCTTCTGCACCGGCCGCGGCTGAACACCGCCGTCGGCGAACAGTTCTCGAAGTCGGCGGACGGTGTCGTCCGTTTGTGCGTAGCGCGCCTTCAGCGACGCATCGAACAGCTCGAACTCGGGAACGCGGTATCCCGTGCCCAATCCCAGATCCAGTCGGCCGCCGGACACGATGTCGACGACGACGCTCTGCTCGGCGATCTCCGCCGGGTGGTGCAGGGGAGCGATGAGAATCGCCGTACCCAAACGAATCCGGTTGGTTCGTGCCGCTGCGGCAGCGGCGAACGTCAGCGGAGAAGTCAGATAACCGTCGTCGAACAGGTGGTGCTCGGAAAACCACGCCGATGACGCGCCGAGATGCTCGGCTTCCTCGCACATCTCCAAAGCGAACCCGTAGAGGCGGGTCGGATCCTGGCGCCACTGTGCGGGGTTCCGGAGGTCGAAGTAGACCCCGACGTTGATCGCTGTTGGCGCGTTACCGCTTTCGCTCACAACTGCTTGATCGAGGCGCGCTTGTCGTCGCTCATCGGAGGAACGGTGAACAACTCCTCGAACGTCCCACGCAGCACCCGCTCCTGAATCCGCGGGTCGACCGAGTCGAAAATCTCGTGCAACGTCTCCTGAGTGTGACCGTAGGTGCCCTCCAGGTGCGGGTAGTCATCGCCCCAGAGCACGTTGTTGTAGCCGGTGTCTTCGATGATCTGCACGGCACTGATGTCGTGCTGGAACGACGCGTAGACCTGCTTGCGCACGATCTCGCTGGGCAGCCGGCTCAAGCGCGGACGCACGAACATGCCGTGCTGCCGGTAGGCCTCATCCATCCGGTCGCCAACGGCCGGAACCCAACCCGCGCCGCCCTCGGCGATCAGCACCTTCAGATCGGGATAGCGATCCAGTGCCCCGCTGGCCACCAGGTGGGTGACGACCCGCATGCCCGGGTAGGTGGTCTCCATGTAGTTGACGACCGCGCCGCCGGGTCCGCGGTACACGACGGTCTCTCCGCCGGTGCCGATGTGGTAAGCGAGCACCATGTTGTGCGCCGCCGCGGCCGCCCACAGCGGCTCCCAGATGTCCAGACCCCAGTCCTTGCCGGCCGGCATGGTGCACGGCAGGAAGATGGACTGGTATCCGTTCTCGGCCGCCCACTCCAGCTCCGCGACGGCGTCGGCCACCTCGACCAATGGGACGATAGCGGGGGTGAAAATCCGGTCCTGTACGCCGGTCAACTCTTCGTTCGACCACTCGTTCCAGGCGCGGACGCAGGCTCTCGACAGCTCGGCGTCCTCGATGTTGACCGTCCAGAACCCGGTTGAAGGAAAGGCCAATTGCGCCCAGACGCCCTCCTGGTCGAGGTCCTGCAGCCGGATGTTCAGGTCTTTGAATCCGGGGGGCCGCATCGCGTCCGCGAAGTCGTTGAGCTGGCGGTTGAGCTGCTTGCCGTCGACGTAGACAATCTCGTACTTCTCACCGCGTTCGGTTCGCGGCGCCCGGTCAGCCAGCCGTTTCGGCAGCCGCGAGGTCCACAGATCCTCCGACTCCATTGCGTGCGAGTCTCCCGAATGCGCCCAGATCTTCGACTTCCCGGTGCCCGACGGCTCGACTGCTGAGCGCTCTGTCGCTTGGGTCATCGTCGTCACTCCTCGTATCCCGTCCCGGGCGCCAGACCGGATGTCGGGCGCGGCAACGGGGATTGCCCTCAACATTACACTGTAACGTTGAGGCTTGTACACCGCCGCGCGAGGTGCGCAGCGAACCAATGAACGATCGAAGGTGACTGGCGTGACCACGCACACTGCCCCCATACCGGCGCACGACGACCCCACCTCTGCGTTCGCGCGGCTGCTCACGCCCGACACGCTCTCGGCGCTGATGAGGTCGACCTGGACCTGGGATGACCGCGCGCTTCGTCGCGACCTGGCCGTGCTGTTGGTCGACCTGGACGCCGCAGACGCGGCAGATGCGGCCGCCAAGTCGGACGATTCACCTCAGGCACTCGTTCGTGCCAAGACCCTGCATGCGCGGGCCTTGTCGTCGGCGGCGCGATTCGTTGCCGCCGTGCTGGGCCCGAAGTTGATCGCCGATTCCGGCAATCCGCTGCGCGAACACTTCCTTCGCGATGCGATCGATCCCGCCCACTTCGACCGCATGGCGGCTGCCGGTTTCGCCAGCGTCCGCGACGATGCACCGGCCTACATCACCGCTGTGACCCAGCAGCTGGATTATCCGTCGGCATCGACCTGGATGGACCTGGTCCGAGATGGCGGCGAGTCGGGTCTGGCCACGGCCCTGCGCGGCTACGGACATTCCCTCAGCGACTCGCCCTTCTACGGCGCCATGGGGCTTGCGTGGCAAACTCTGCGCGCGGTGAGCGGCGATTCCGGAAGGGCGATCGAATACGCGGATCAGATTGCGGCGGGTACGATTTCGGCGACGCTGGCCGCCGCCGAACAAACCGGTTCGTGGGACCCCGCGTTGGTGCGCACCCGTGCCATCGAGACACCCGAGGGCTGGCTGCTGACCGGCGTCAAGCAGTTCGTCCCCGCCGCGGAATTCGCTGACGTCGTCTTCGTCGTCGCCCGATCGACTGCAGGGCCATCACTGTTTGCCGTGACCAAGTCAGCGCCCGGGGTGACGGTGACCCCGCTCGAGGTCATCGACTCCACCAGGCCGTTGTCGCAGATCGAGCTCGCCGATTCGCCTGCGGTCCTGCTGGGCGCCGAAGGTGCGGGCGGCCGACTGATGATGCGGGCCATAGATCTGGCCACCACCGCGCTGGCCGCCGAGCAGGTGGGTCTGATCGAGAATGCGATGAGCATGCTCGTCGGCCATACCGGTGAGTCGTCCGGGACCGCCGATTTTCAGACGCGGGTAGCCGAAGTCGCCCTGGACCACGTCGCCGCGGCCGGACTGTGGCGGCGAGCCGTGGCGGAAGACGCCGCGGGCTCGGCTGACGCAGCCCCCGCCGCTGCCGCCGCGCACGTTGGGTGTAGCGCAGCCGTGGTGCGGGCGGCGACGGTAGCGGCGGAGCTCGTTGGGCCCTCGCCAGAGACCGACGCCCTGCTGCGGCGGGCGTTATCGGGCAGTCTGCTGTTCGGGGGTCCTGCCCTATCGCACGAGCGGCTCCTCGAGCGCCTCGGCGTTTAGCGGCGGGCCGGCTGACTGTACGTCGTATAGTCCATACGGTGGCCACTGCACAAACCAAGACGCCGGTGAACCGAGCCAAGCTGAACGCGCTCGTGGAACGCGTCGCCCTGGAGGTTTCAGAAGGGCGACTTCCGAGCGCGCAGGTCGCCGTCGGTTACGGCGGCGAGCTGGTGAGCTTCGAGACCTTCGGCGACGCGCACCCCAACACCCGCTACCGCCTGCAGTCGGTGAGTCGCCCCTTCGTCGCGGGCGCTCTGTGGAAGGTCGTCGACGAGTACGACCTGGATCTGAGTGTTCCGGTGTCGACCTGGATCCCCGGCTTCTGCGCGGGAATCACGCTCGAACAGGTGGCGACCCACCGGGCCGGTCTGGCTTATGCGCCACTGGGCGCCAAGCGAATGGCGACACGTGAGTCGCGGCTGGAGGCCATGTCGCGTTGGCAACCGGACCCCGAGACGCGTGGCCACATCCAATTCTCGCTGACCTCCACCGGCTGGGTCATCTGGGAAGTCGTGGAGACGGTCACCGGGCTCTCGCTGCCGGACTTTCTCGCTCAACGCATCTGTGGCCCACTGGGTTTGACTGCACAGCTGGCGGTGCCCGTCGACCAACAGGGCGATGTCGCCAACATGGTGTTGCTCGGTGACGCGGGCGAAGAACTGGACCCCTGGGGGCCGTGGTACCTGGACCCCGCCGACGTGCTGGCCCGCGGCGAACCGTCGCACAGCATGGTCGCCACCGCCGCCGACGTCGCGTTGCACTACCAGGGAATGCTGCACTCCGACGTGTGGTCGCGGCAGTCGGTCGCCGAGGGCATCCGGGTTTGGGCGCGCGAACCCGCCTACGGCCCAATAGAACACGGCGGCACCGACCATCCCATCTCGATGGGGCTCTTCGTCACCCTGCGCGGAGACTCCTGGCAGCAGGGGTGGATGCCGGCCACTGGCTCACCCGAAACCTTCGGCCACGGCGGCGCCCCATGCCAGCAGTCGTTCTGTGACCCGGTGACCGGATTGAGCTTCGCGTTCCTCACCAACGGCTACCCCGCGTCAGGCTACGCCCTGGACCGGTGGGGCAAGAACCTGTCGGCGGTCCTGCTTGACCTCGCCGGCGACCTGATCTAGCTGATCTAGCCGCCGAATTCGGTTTGGGCGTCTTGCTCGGCGAGCCACTGCTGGTGTCGCGTGAAATGCGAAGGGTCGCGGGCGATCCAGATGCCGCTGGCGGTCGCCAGGACGCTGCGGCCGGGCAGCAACACGAGTTCGCCGGAGATGAACCACTTGGAACCTTCGATCTTGTCGATCCACGCGCGTGCCGCCAGGGGTCGTTCCACCGGCACGGGCTTAAGGAAGTTGATAGTCAGCGTCGCCGTGACGGACATCTGGTTGTTCATCGGCGGAATATGCCCGAGCGCCTCATCCATCACCGCAGCGGTCCACCCCCCGTGCGCCACGTTGGGCCCACCCTCCTGGTCGCGAGGGCACACCACGTCGAAACTGGCTACACCGCTGTCATCGAGTGACTCGCGTCGCACTCCCAATCGGCATTCGCCAGAGGCCCGGCACGCCCCGCACAGCAGCACTCCCGCGTCGGAACGAGGTGTGTCCTGGATGTCCGCAATGGTCCACGAGGATTCAGCCACGCGTCGATCCCGTCATCTAGTCCTCCACTGTTTGGCGAACTCTCGACACCACGAATCCGAATCGAGGTCTTTTTAGAAGGACTATACGCTGTACGAGTCGGGGCAGAGTGGTGGGGAAACATCGACCAAGGGCATTCGCAAATTGGAGCGCGAGATACCCTCACTTGCGGTCTCTGCTTTGTCCGGCGCTCGTCGATCGCCACCAGCCCGGCAGGACCGTTGTGAGCCGTACCGGGCTACCTTATACGCCGTATA
>Ga0302196_10001763_pt1 | contig 20536 bp, 12 predicted proteins | sample II_Bog_N1_3_FD_198794 | JGI IMG/M metagenome (GOLD analysis project Ga0302196, IMG submission 198794) | Peat permafrost microbial communities from Stordalen Mire near Abisko, Sweden - II_Bog_N1_3 | ecosystem: Environmental > Terrestrial > Soil > Wetlands > Peat | place: Sweden: Abisko...
CCGTCCCGGACGCGGTGGCCCCGGGGGACGTGCTCGACGTTTCGGTGACGGATGTCACCAATCCGGGATCGGGTCTCCAGACGCTCTCGCTGGCGACCAGCGGTGACCTCCAGGCATCCACCTCGACCCCCTACGCGGTGACCGGGGCCCCGTCGACCCTCACCTCCGTCTCCTCGGCCTCGCTCTCCACCACCACCTCGACGGCCGGGGCCGAGGGTGTCACCTACACGGTGGCCTTCACCACCTCGGGCACGGGCTCCCTCGTCGGTGGCTCGAGCTCCATCACGGTCGTTGCCCCGGGTGGAACCGTGTTCGGCACCTGCCCCTACGGTGACTGCGGCCCGAGCTCGACCTATACCGTGAACGACCTGACCACCCCGGCGGACAGTGGATCCACGACGGGTGGCGTGTCCGACGGCGGATCCATCGTCTCGGTCGGGGTACCCCGCACGATTCCCGCCGGTGACCAGGTCCAGCTGATCATCACGGCCGTCACCAATCCACCATCCGGTGCCGGATCGGTCGAGCTCTCCACCTCGGCCGACGCGGATCCGGTGTCGATCGACGACACCACCACCAGTCCGAACGCAGCGGTTGGCGCGTCGCTCTCGGTCTCGTCCACCACGGCCGGAGCCAACGGAGTCACGGTCAGCGTCGGGTTCACGACGTCGTCCACCGGTGGGTTGGTCGGGGGATCGTCCGCGGTGACAGTGGTGGCGCCTGGAGGCGCCATTTTCGGGTCCTGCCCCTACGGATGCTTCGGTGGTGGATCTACCTACACCTTCACCGACCTGACCCATCCTTCCGACAGCGGAGCCTCCGACGGGTCCTCCGTGGTCGGCGACGGTTCCGTCGTCAGTCTCTACCCACCGAACTCGATACCGGCGGGCGACCAGGTCCTGTTGACCATGGTCGACGTGAGCAATCCCCTGTCCGGGGACGGTCGGATGACCTTCTCCACCTCGTCGGACCCGGTCCCCGTGACGCTGGCTGATCCGACCACGACGCCCTCATCGGTGTCGCTCCCCACGCTCTCGACGTCGACACCGGTGGCGGGGGCCACCGGTGTCGACGAGTACCTGGGCTTCGCGACGACGGCGACGGGGGGCCTGGTCGGCGGGGTGGGCACGATCACGCTCGCCGATCCCGGCGGCACGGACTTCGGCGCAGCCAGTCAGGTCACGATCATCGACCTGACCCACCCCTCGGGCGGCGGAACGGTCGGTAGCAGCTCGATCATCGACGGTGGCACGGTCGCGAGCTTCGTGGTGCCGGCGACGATCCAGGCCGGCGACTCGGTGACACTCGCCATCACCGGGGTCACCAACGGTGCCTCCGAAGGCGCCCAGTCCCTCCAGGTGTCCACCAGCTCGGACACGAACCCGGTGACCGTCGGGTTCAGCCAGTCCTCCGGCGTGACGATCAGCGGAACGGTCACGTACCGGGGCAACGGGGTGCCCGGTGCACCCGTCGAGGTCTGTCCGTCGGGGGGAATCGCCTGCGCCACGACCGACACCACAGGTACCGGCACGTTCAGCGTCGAGGTCCCGGTCGGGAGCTCCTATTCGGTCACCGCCCATCCCTCCGCCACCGGCCCCGACGCCGGCGCCGGGACGGCAGTCGTCAGCGGATCTACGGGTGCGTCCGGCGTGGTCGTGATCCTCGCGTCACCACCGGCGATCACTCCCGGAGTGACGGTCATCAGCCCCAGCTTCGGGGTCGAGTCGTCCTCGACGGCGGCTCCGTCCACCCGCTGGGACGCACCGTTCCAGATGCAGCTCGACCCCAGCATCTTCCCGTCCGGGGAGACCGTGGTCGCCACCCAGCTGGTCATCCACGGCACGGACGCGACCACCGGACTCCCGGTCACCAAGGTGGTCGACATCGGAGGATCCGTCGGTGGACTCCCCACCGGGGAGGTGGTCGGGTCGCAGCCGATCACCGTAACCGTGCCGCCCCTCGAGCCCATCCACGGTCAGATCACCACTGCGGTGAACTACGTGATCGAGTCCAATTCGTTTCCCGGCGTGTCCCCCGCTCCGTTCGGGCTCACCAACACCGAGGACCTCGACCTGATCTACCCCGCCGCACCTTCGAGTGAGGGGCCGACGGACCCGTTGCCGGCCTACTTCGTGAACGTGGGCGATATCTCGGGCGTCACCGTCGGGGCAGCATCGGTCACCGGAGCCGACGCGTCGGACTTCTCGGTGGTCCCGCTCTCCCAGACGGGAGCGCCATCCGGATCCACGGACTGCGGGAGCGGGACCGCCACGCTGGCCGAGTTCGACGGCATCGGGTCGAATCCCCCTCCCTCCACCGAGTGCGGCGCCGGGGTGAAGTTCGTTCCCGACGGTACCAAAGCCGATTACAGCGCCACCCTCCACGTGCCGGTGACCAGTGGTGGCCACCACGGTGTCGTAACGGTCGCACTCCACGGATGCGATGCCACCGTAGCGGCGGCCGCCGGCCAGGAGTCCTGCTTCCAGGGTGTGGGGGGGGAGTCCGGAAGCAGCAACAACACGTCGACGACGGTCACCACCACCACGACGAACACCAACGGGACCTCGACGAACACCTCCTCGACGACGACGACCAATGAGGACGGGAGCACTACGACGGTAAACCACGACCAGAACGGTCTGACTACCTCGACGGTGACGACGAATCCGGACGGGAGCACGACCACGGTCACGATCAACTTCAACGGAACGGTGACCACCAGTACCACCACGGAGAATGCAGGAGGCGGCAAGACCACCGTCACACAGAATCCGGACGGGACGACGACCACGGCCATCGAGACCCCGAACGGCGACGGTGGCACGACCACGACGTCCACCACCTCCACGGGCCAGACGACCACGACGGTCGTGACCCCGAATGCCGACGGGGGTACGACGACCTCGGTCACCGGCCCCAGCGGACAGACGACGACCACGGTCGTGACCCCGAATGCCGACGGCACCACCACGACGACGGTCTACAACCCTGACGGTACGGTCACCACCTCGGTCACCACGATCACCCAGGACACCACCACCACCGATCTGGTCACCGGTGTCGTGACCCAGTCCACCGAGACACTGGCGATCTACGACAACGGACCGGTCTCCTCACAGACCGAAGACACCGTCACCACCCAGGACGGGACCGGCGGGGACAGTGGTGGCTCCGAGGGGACCGACAACGGAGGGACGACCACCACCGGTGGACTGTACGTCGATCCCAGTGGGACCGTCTCCACGATGACCGGCAGCGGACCCGAGCCAGTGGCCGGGGCCACCGTGACCCTCGAGGAGTCCGCCAGTCCGTCCGGGCCATTCACCGTGGTCCCCGACGGCAGTGCCGTGATGTCACCGGCCAACCGCACCAATCCGGGGGTCACCGACGCTTCGGGCTCCTTCGGCTGGGACGTGCTGACCGGGTACTACCTCATCACCGCGTCGGCCCCGGGCTGTTCGACCGCCTCGTCCCCGGTGCTGGACGTCCCACCACCGGCCTCCGACCTCGACATCGTCGTCCCGTGTCCGACACCGCCGTCCCGGACACCCACGGGGACCACACTGACCACCTCGTCGTCCCAGGTGTCCTTCGGCCAAGCGGTGACGCTCGCCGCCACGGTGACCAGCGCCGGCTCACCTGGCGGGACGGTCACCTTCGACGACGGGGGGAGTCCAATCGGCTCTGCCCCGGTCACGGCCGGTACGGCCACCCTCGCGCTCGCTTCCCTTCCGTCCGGCACCCATGCACTGACTGCCGTCTACGGGGGCGACGCCGGCCACGAGCCGGCTACGTCGCCGGTGGTGGTCGAGGTCGTCCACTCGCCCAGTGGTGGAGCCGTGTCGATCTCCAAGGACGCGGCTCTGATCGGAGGGGACACCGTCAAGGTGTCCGGAACCGGGTGGACCAAGAACGGGGACACCGCCGTCACGATCACGGAGTGCGCCGGCACCGCCTACTCGCCCCTGGACTGCGCCACCACGGCTGCTACGACGGCCTCCGTGGCGTCGCGTCCGGCGCGCAAAGCCGGCACCTTCACCAATGCCGTGTTCCGCCTGGTGGTTGGTCCCGTCGGCAGCACCGGCGCGACCTGTGGACTCAGGACCTCGGGACCGTGCTCGCTGGTCGTCCGAGGGAGCAGCGGCGACTCGAGTGCCGGGCCCACGCTCGGCTTCACATCACCAGGCGTGACCGTCAAGAGAACGCAGGCAGTGACCTCGGGCTATCTCGACAGGGTGCAGGCGGCGCACTTCCCGGTGGGCGACGTGGTCACGGCACGGGAGTGTGACCCGTCCGTCCTGCCGTCGACCGATCTCGCCACCGCCTGCGACCCGTCGACCGTCATCCAGGGGAAGGCGGGAGGAACCGGCAAGGTGGCCTTCTCCCCTTCCGGCGTCACGATGGAGGTCGGGAGCGGCTACTCCGAAGCCGGGAGCGGAACGTGCGCGGCCGGGAGCTCCTGCGCCCTCGTGGTCAGCGACTCGTCCGATCCGACGGTGTTCGTGGTGGTCCCGATCTCCCTGGCGGCGGGCCCAGGTGGCGCGAGTCCACGCCACGGGTAGAACGGTACCCGGCTACGTGGCCGAGTAGTAGGTCCCGTCGCAGCGGTAGCCGTGGGTCGGCCCGTCGACCGGGGGATCGTCCAGCCTCTGGAACCGGCCCCCGCTGACCTGGCCCAGCAGGTAGCAGGTGATCGGCACCTTGCCCGACGGGTTGCTGACCGGGATCAGGTTCGCACTGGAGAAGGTGGTGACGTGCCGCAGGGCCTGGAGGAGCGAACCCCGGCTGGGGTCGGCCCCGGCGGCCCGCAGGGCCTGGACGAACAGCTCGGCACACAGCCACCCGGTCAGGGTGAAGAAGTCGGGGGTGGACCCCGGCGCCACCTTCTGGACCCAGGAGTCGAAGGTGGAGATCACCGGGATCTGAGCGGCGTCCCCGCCCAGGTAGAGCGAGGCCGGCTGTTCCAGGTAGGCACCGTCGACGGCCGCGGCCCCTCCCGAGTTGGGCACCAGCTGCGGGCTGTAGGCCGGTGCCCCCAGCACCACCACCGGGTGGAAGTCCTGCTGGGTCAGGTCACGGAGGACGGCCGACGCGTAGTTCTGCGGCTCCTGCTCGAGGAAGAGGATCCGGACCCCGGCGTTCTTCATGGCCACCACCTGCTGGGTGAAGTCGGTCTGGGTGGGCGGCAGGGCCGGGTCGGTCAGCACCTGGTACCCCAGGTGCTCCATGGCCGTCTTCTCGTTGCTCCACGCCAGCTCGGTGGACGGGAGGGCGGCGATGATCGTCCCGGTGTGGCGGATCAGGGACGGATACGCCTCCTTGACGTAGAGGAGCGGGCCGGTCGGCCAGCCCTGGCCGGCCGGTTCCGGGCTGAAGTTGTTGGGGAGCTTCTGGGTGGCGGGGTCGAGCGACGCGGTCACGTCGGGGAACCCGGGGTCGGCCGCCACCAGCGGCTCGCCGAAGCTGTCCTCCAGCGACAGGCCACCCACGCTGGCGAAGTCCTGGTCGATGACGTCCTGGGTGTCCTGCCGGTTGAGGGCCCCGGTGAACTGGTCGTCGGTGCTGTGGACGATCAGGGTCCGTCCGTCCACGCCACCGGTCGAGTTCACGTAGGCGGCGTAGGCCTCGGTGCCCACCACCGCCCCGGTGAACAGGCCGGCCGTCTCGGTGGTCACGTTCCCGATGGTGACGCTCCGGGCCGTCACCCCGGTGTGGTCGGAGAAGGCCGACGTCGGGATCGGCGGTGTCGTCGAGGCCGTCGACGAGGTGGCCGCCGTATCGGTCGACGAGCACGCCGTCAGCAGACCGGCCATCAGGGCGAGGCACAGGCCCGCCGTCCCGAGCCGGGCCCGCCTGGGCCGTGGTCCACGGAGCGGGGATGCGTCATCACGTCGGTCCATGATCCCCCCGGATCGTCGTCCCTCCGCCGGGTCCCCCGACCCGCCGGTGCGCACGCGGCGCCGCCGCAGAACCTAACCGTCCGGGCGCCGTCGCGCCCGGGTGCGGCTCAGCTCCGGAGGTGGCCGTCCTCGCCGATCTCGTAGACGTCGGACGCCCGGCCGACCAGCAGCGGGTCGAGCAGGCCGATCTCGTCGAGGTCCTTGCCGGTGTAGGGCATGCGGTGCAGGACGTAGCGCAGGGCGTTGATCCGGGCCCGCTTCTTGTCATTCGACTTGATCACCGTCCAGTGGGCCTCGTCGATGTCGGTGGCCAGGAACATGGCGTTCTTGGCGTCGGTGTAGGCGTCCCACAGGTCGAGCGACGCCAGGTCGACCGGCGACAGCTTCCACTGCTTCAGGGGGTGGTGCTCCCGCTCGAGGAAGCGTCGCCGCTGCTCGTCCCGGCTCACCGAGAACCAGAACTTGATCAGGTGGACCCCGGCACGGGTGAGGTTGCGCTCGAACTCGGGCGCCTGCCGGAGGAACTCGGCGACCTCGGCCTCGGTGGCGAAGCCCATCACCCGCTCCACCCCGGCACGGTTGTACCAGGACCGGTCGAACAGCACGATCTCCCCCTTGGTGGGGAGGTGCTGGACGTAGCGCTGGAAGTACCACTGCCCCCGCTCGGCCTCGGTCGGCTTGTCGAGGGCCACCACCCGGGCCCCCCGGGGGTTCAGGTGCTCCATGAACCGCTTGATCGTCCCCCCCTTGCCGGCGGCGTCCCGCCCCTCGAAGAGGATCACGATCCGCTGCCCGCTCTCCTTCACCCAGGCCTGCAGCTTCAGCAGCTCCACCTGCAGGTGGTACTTCTGGCGCTCGTACACCTTGCGCGACATCAGGTTCCGGTAGGGGTACTGGCCGGACTGCCATGCCTCGACCAGCTCGTCCTCGGCGCTGAAAGGGACGGTGCCGTAGACCGGCTCGTCCTGCTCGAGCAGGACCCGCCGCAGGGCGGGCAGTTCGTCGGGCGAGCTGCCCTCGACCATGGCGTTCAGCCACTCGGCCACCGCCCTCCGGTCGGCCGGGGCGGCGTGCTCGAGCACGTCGCGCACCACGTCCAGCCGCTCGGCCACCGAGTCCTGGGCCGCCCCGTCGACCACGTACTCCTCGATGCCCCCGGGGCTCAGGTCGGGGGAGACGTCCCCGGCCGACATCGGCCGCAGGTCGTCCGCGGGATCACTGTCCATACTCGTGCCGGCCTCCGGTCGCATCGGTCGGGGGTCGTTCCCCCGGCGCCCATCCTGGCAAAGAACGCCCACCGGTGATCCGACGGCGTCCCCGTCCGGTCAGTCGGCGCCGAAGAACGGCGCGTCGAAGGCGAACACCCCGCCGTCGGCCGCCACCATCCAGTACCCCCCGGATGCGGTGGCGGCGGCCATGCCGGTGATGGGCTGGTTCAGCGGGTAGCCGCCCATCGACCCGTGGAAGGCGGCGTCCCCGAAGGCGAAGATCCCCCCGTCGGCGGCCACCAGCCAGTAGCCGCCGCCCGTCGAGCCGGACACGCCGGTCACCGGCCGGTTCAACGGGGTCCCGCCCATCGACCCCAGGTAGGGGGCGCCGAAGGCGAAGATCCCGCCGTCGGAGGCGGCCAGGCGGTAGCCACCGGTCGCCGGGTCGGTGGCGATGCCCAGCACCGGTTGGTCGAGTGGGGTCCCGCCCATCGACCCGCGGAAGACGGCGTCACCGAAGGCGAACACCCCGCCGTCGGTGGCCGCCAGCCAGTAGCCACCACCGTCGGCCGTCGGGGCGAGGGCTACGACCGGCCGGTTCAACGCCTGGCCCCCCATGGACCCGAGGTAGCGGGCGTCACCGAAGGCGAAGATCCCGCCGTCGGCCCCCACCAGCCAGTAGCCGTGGCCGTCCGGGGTGGCCACGATCTCGGCGATCGGCGCCGCCAGCACGGAGCCGTTCATCGACCCGTAGTTGACCGCGGCCCCGTGGGCGGTCACCGCCCCGGTCGAGTCGACCAGCCAGTACCCGTCCCCGTGGGGGGTCGCCGCCATGCCCACCACCGGCGGGGTCAGGCCGTCGACGTTCGGGCTCACGGTGACCGACCAGGTGGCCCCGTCCCAGGTCTCCACCAGGGACCGGGTGGCCACGGCCAGGAGCTCGTAGGTCCCCACGGCCACGCAGTGGGAGGTGCTGGTGCACGCCACCCCGGCGAGCCAGTTCTGGTCCCCCGGGTTCGGGCTCTCGGGGTGGGCCCCGCCGATGCCGGTCCAGGTCTCCACCAGGGTCCGCTGGCCCGACCCGTCGAAGTAGTTCCCCACCGCCACGCAGGCGGTCGCCCCGGTGCACGACACGCTGACCAGGGCGTCGGTCTCCATACCGGGGTCCTGGCTGGGGGTCACCGTCCAGGTCGTCCCGTTCCAGATCTCCACCAGAGTCTGCTGGTAGCCCAGGGGGGCGGTGTACGACCCGACCGCCATGCAGTAGGCGGTCCCGGTGCAGGACACCCCGTCCAGCGCGTCACCGCTGCCTGGGCTGGGGCTCGCCACAACGGTCCAGGCCGTCCCGTCCCACGACTCGACCAGCGTCTGCTCGTGTCCGGCGGCATCGACGTAGTTCCCGACCGCCCGGCAGCTCGTCGGTGTCGGGCAGGACACCCCGGTGAGCATGCTCCCGGACCCGGGCCCGGGCGCGCCGGTGATGGTCCACGCCCCACCGGCCCAGGTCTCCACCAGCGGGTGGCTGGGGCCGGAGGCGCTGGCCGAGTTACCCACGGCCACACAGTGGGTGGCCGACGTGCACGACACCCCGGACAGCTGGTCGTTGACGTCGGCATCGGGACTCGCCACCACCGACCAGGCGGTGCCGTCCCACGACTCGATGAGCGTGTCGAACGAGTCGTTCGAGTCGCTGGTCAGCCCGACGGCCACACAGGCGGTGGGCGAGGTGCACGAGACACCGTCCAGGATGTTCTCCGCGCCTCCGGGACTGGGGCTCGCCCCCACCGACCAGGCGGTGCCGTCCCACGACTCGACCAGGGTCCGGGTCACCCCGGCGGCGTCGTAGCGGGACCCCACGGCCACGCACGACACCGGCGAGGGGCAGGCCACGGCCTTGAGGCTGTTGGTCTGGGGCCCGGTCGCCCCGGTCGGGCCGGCGGCGGTGCCGCACCGCGGGGCGGTGGCGGCGTCGAGGGTGACCGACGCCCCCGCGGACCGCATGGCGGCGCACTCGGCCACCGCCCGCGAGGCCGGCGCCCCCATCGGGGTCGGTGGGGCCGCCGCGTGGGCGGGAGTGGTCACGGTGGCGAGGGCCAGGGTGGCCACCGCCAGGACGGGGACGACCCGGGCGGCCAGGCCCCGGCGGGCCGGCGGCGGAACGGACGGTGGGACACCCGGGGATCGTGACCATGCCATCCGTCCACAGTCGCCGATTTCGGTCCTGCCCGCCAGGGCCGAACGTCCACCCCGGCCGGGATCCCGTGGCCGGTGGGAGGTCACGGCGGACGTCGCCCACCGGTCCAGGTGCCCGGTCCAGGTCTGCGGCCCGATGCGCCGTCCACACGCGCCGAGGTACGCGAGAACACGTTCCATTGGTAGCATGGAACCGCTGGTCACGGCGTTGCGCCGCACGCACCGGCGAGGGGGAACCACCGCATGAAGCACGTCACCCACATCGGTGCGCCGTCGCGTGCCCTGCTGTACACGGAGCCGACCCGGGCCTCGATCGAGTTCGGCACGTTCGTGATCAGTGCGCCGATCCTCCGCCGGGCGCCCCGCGGCGACGGTCACACCGTCGTGGTCCTCCCCGGGTTCCTGGCCGACGACCGGTCGACCATCGTGCTCCGCAACTACCTGGGATCCCTGGGCTACCGCGCCTACGGCTGGGGACTCGGGCGGAACGTGGGCCCCACCTCCGAGATCCTCGACGGCATGGAGGCGCTCCTGGAGCGGACCTCCTCGGCCTCGGGGGCTCCGGTGAGCCTGGTGGGGTGGAGCCTCGGGGGCATGTTCGCCCGCGGGCTCGGCCACCAGCGCCCCGATCTGATCCGGGGGATCGTGACGCTGGGCAGCCCGTTCCGCAGCGACCTGCCCATCGGCAGCCACGCCGCCCGCAGCTTCGAGCGCTTCGCCCACCGGCACTTCCCCCCCGCCGACCTGCCGGCCATCGAGGCCGACCGGGCCCAGCTGGCCATGCCGGTCACCGCCGTGTACACCAAGGGCGACGGGGTGGTGTCCTGGCAGACCTGCATCCAGGATCCCGGCCACCGACGCGAGAACGTCGAGGTCCCCGGAAGCCACTGCGGCCTGGGCCACAACCCGGCCGCCCTGTGGGTCGTCGCCGACCGACTGGGCCAGCCGGCCGGGACCTGGGCTCCCTTCGTCGCCCCGGGATTCGCCCGCCACCTGTACCCGACGGCCGCGCCGGTGGAGGCCGCCGCCTGAACCCGGCCAGGACCCCGCCCGGTCGCCGGGGCGGCCGCTACCCCGCGGTCAGGAGGTCGGCCAGGCCCTTCTCGATCCCGCGGCACAGCACGTCGACGTCCGGGGCGGCGTCGTAGTCGCCGGTCACCCCGAAGTTGACCTGGCCGTTGTAGGAGAAGATGGCCACCGTCACCCGCATCTGGCCGCCCAGTGGCACGAAGGGGAAGGCCTGGAGCATCTTGCGCCCCAGCACGTAGAGGGGGATCTGCGGTCCGGGCACGTTGGTGGTCACCGTGTTGAGACTGCGCTGCGACCCCTTGGTGGCGATGCGCCCCCCCAGGGCCAGCAGCAGGGGCGGGGCGAACCCGGTCAGGGAGGTCAGGGCCTCACCGGCCAGGGCCTCCTGGGAGTCCTTCAGGCCGGCCATCTGGTCGCTGATCTCCTGCAGCCGCGACACCGGGTCGGCCTCGTAGACCGGGAGGTCGGCGAACATGGCCGAGACCTTGTTGGCCAGCTGCCCGTCCCCCACGGCCACCCCCTGGTCGTCCCGCGGGCGCACCGACACCGGCACCATGGTCCGGACGATGCGGTCGGCGGACTCGCCGCGGGAGACCAGCAGCTCCCGGAACCCGGCGGTGATGCAGGCCAGGACCACGTCGTTGAACGTGCCTCCGTGCGCCCGGCGCACCGCCCGGATGTCCTCCACCGGGGCGGTCGCCCACGACCAGGTGCGGTGCGGGCCGATCGGGCCGTTGAGGGACGACGCCGGGGTGGGCCGCACGATCCCGAGCATCGAGGACAGGCCCTTCCCCACGGCCAGCAGGTCGCCGAAGGCGTGACGGGGGACCCGCAGGGCGGCCCGCGCCGCCCGGAACTGCTCGTAGGGGCTGAGGACCATGCCCACCAGGGCGTCGACGGTCAGGGCGACGGCACCCGGGTGGGGCCGGGGGTGCCACTCGACCGGCTCGAGCGCGGTGCTCTCGGGGGAGACGTCGAAGACCACCGACAACAGCTCGGTGCCCGACACCCCGTCCACCATGCAGTGGTGGGTCTTGGCCGCCATGGCCCAGCGGCCCCCCTCGAGACCGTCGATCATCCAGACCTCCCACAGCGGCTTGGTGCGGTCGAGCTGCTGGGACATGATGCGCCCCACCAGGCGACGCAGCTCCTCGTCGCCCCCGGGGTCGGGCAGCGCGGTGTGACGCACGTGGTAGCCGATGTTGAAGTGCGGGTCGTCCACCCACACCGGCCGGCCGAGGTCGCCGGGGACCCGCTCGACGACCTGGCGGTAGCGGGGTACGAGGTGGAGCTTGCCGGCGATCAGCGCCACGAAGTCGTCGTAGCGGGGGGCGGGCCCCTCGAAGATACCGATGGAGGCGATGTGCATGTGGCTGACGCCGTCCTCGATGGCCAGGAACGAGGAATCGAGCGGGCTCAACCTGTCGGGCACGGATCCGACGCTACACCCGGTCCCCCGCGGCGCCCCGGGGGTCGTCCTCCCCTGGTGCGACCCCGGCCTCCGGCCGTCAGCCGGGGACGTCGCCCGGAGTCGGCGCGCCGGCACCCGGGCGGGGGCGGGGTACGCTGCCCACAGGGAAGGGGGTCGACCATGAGCGACAAGTCACCCCGTAAGACCGCCTCCAAGAAGTCCGGCAAGACGCTGAAGGAGAAGCGTCAGGCCAAGAGGGAGAAGGAGGCGGGCCCCAAGCCCCTGGTCCGCTGAGCGGACCCCACCTCCGCCGATCCCTCCGGGATCGGACCACGAGCCATCCACTGGGCGCCTCCGGACACCGGGTGCCCGCCCCACCACCGGGGACGACGGCCGCTGCGCCGCGGTCGTCGTGAACCTCCGGGGACACCACCCACCCCCAGCGAAGGACCCATGCCGACCCAGCCCGCGCCCCGTACCCGCGTCGCCTCCGCGTCGCCCGACCGGGCCACCACCACGCCGACCGGCCGGGCCGCCGGTCGTGAGGACTTCGCCGAGCTCTCCCGCCGGGTGCGGGCCGACGGCCTGTTCCGGCGGCGGGGCGGCTACTACGCCGTCACCATCCCGGTCCTGGTCGCCGCCCTCACCGGGTTGGCGGTGATCGTCGTGCTCCTCGGCGGCAGCTGGTGGAACCTGGCCGTGGCCGTGGCCGTGGCCTTCGTCATGGCCCAGTTCAGCTTTCTCGGCCACGACGCCGGTCACCGTCAGGTGTGGTCGCGTCGACGGGGCAACGACGCGCTGGGCCTGGTCCTGGCCAACCTGATGAGCGGGGTCAGCTTCGGATGGTGGCTGACCAAGCACACCCGGCACCACGGCCACACCAACGACGACGGCAAGGACCCGGACATCGTGGCCGGGGCCCTCGTGTACACGCCTCGTCAGGCCGACCTGCGGGGCCCGGTCGGCCGCGGGTTCGCCCGCATCCAGCAGATCACGGTGATCCCGCTGCTCTTCCTCGAGGCGCTCAACCTGCACGTGGCGAGCGCCACGGCCCTGGCCCGTCGACGGGACCGTCCCGCCCTGGTCGAGGCCGGGCTCCTGGTCGCCCACGTCGGCCTCTTCGTGGTGGCACCGTTCCTGGTCCTGCCCCCGCTGCAGGCGGCCCTGTTCGTCGTCGTCACCCAGGCCGTGTTCGGCTTCTACCTCGGGATCAGCTTCGTGACCAACCACGTGGGGATGCCGTCCCTGGCCGCCGGGGACGAGCCCGGGTTCCTCCGGCGACAGGTGCTCACCTCCCGCAACCTGTCCGGGACCCGCTTCACCGGGTTCCTCTTCGGTGGCCTGGACAGCCAGATCGAACACCATCTGTTCCCGACCATGCCCCGGGCCAACCTCCGTCGGGCCCGGTCGGTCGTGCGGCCCTTCTGCGCCGAGCACAGCATCGACTACACCGAGCAGACCCCCTGGCACGCCTACCGTGAGGTGCTCCACCACCTGCGGGCCGTGGGCAACGGCCGGGGGACACCCCGGCCGGCTGAGCCCCTCCGACCGGTGCGGCGGGTGCCGTGGGGGGAATAGAGGCACCCCTCCGGCGTGTTGCACCAGGCGCGGCCATGCACGGGGGAACGCGGTCCGCGTGGTTCCAACTGCCTCACCTGACTCCGCACCATCCGACACCGACGGAGGCCCCCGTGACCGAGACACTGCAGCCGGCCGACACGGCCGACACCCCCGAGTTGACCGACCGGGAGAAGAACCACTCCCGTCGGTGGTGGATCCTGGCCGTCCTGGGCATCGCCCAGCTGATGGTGATCCTCGACAACACGATCGTCAACATCGCCCTGCCGACCGCGCAGCACGCCCTGCGCTTCTCCAACGCCGACCGGCAGTGGGTGGTCACCGGGTACTCACTGGCCTTCGGGAGTCTCCTCCTCCTGGGTGGGCGCATCGGCGACATCATCGGGCGCAAGCGGGCCCTCATGATCGGCCTGATCGGGTTCGCCGGGGCCTCGGCACTCGGCGGGGCCTCCACCGGGTTCCCGATGCTGGTGATCGCCCGGTCGGTCCAGGGTGCGTTCGGGGCGCTGCTGGCCCCGTCGGTCCTCGCCCTGTTGGCCACCACGTTCACCCTCCCCGCCGAGCGCAACAAGGCCTTCGCCATCTACGGGGGCATCGCCGGGGCCGGTGGGGCCATCGGGCTGCTCCTCGGGGGCGTGCTCACCTCCTACGCGTCGTGGCGCTGGACGCTCTTCGTCAACCTGGCGTTCGCCGCCGTGGCCTTCATCGGTGCCCTGCTGTGGCTGAAGAACGACCGGGCCGCCGACCGGGACCCGCTCGACCTCCCCGGCCTGGTGCTGGTGACCGGCGGCCTGTTCAGCCTGGTCTACGGGCTGTCCCACGCCGAGACGACGGCCTGGAGCAATCCGTACACGATCGGTTTCCTGGTGGTCGGCGTCCTGCTGCTGGCCGCCTTCGCCCTCCTCGAGACCCGGGTCCGCTTCCCGCTGCTGCCCCCGCGGGTCGTGCGCGACCGGACCCGGGGCGGCTCACTCCTGGCCATGCTCTTCGCCAGCATCGGGATCTTCGGCGTCTTCCTCTTCCTCACCTACTATCTGCAGGGCACCCTCGGCTTCAGCCCGGTCAAGACCGGCTTCGCCTTCCTCCCCATGGTCGTGGCCCTGGCCTCGATGGCCCAGGTGTCCAACCGGGTGCTCCTGCCCACGATCGGCCCCCGCATCATGGTGCCGATCGGGCTGCTCTTCGACGCCGCGGCCATGTACCAGCTCCACCGGGTCGGCCTGCACAGCTCGTACGCCAGCCACGTGCTGCCGTACCTGATCCTGCTGGGCTTCGGGTTCGGACTGAGCCTGGCCCCGTCGTTCAGCACCGGCACGCTCGGCCTCGCCCCCCACGACGCCGGGGTCGGCTCGGCCACCCTGAACACCAGCCAGCAGGTCGGTGGCTCGATCGGGACGGCCCTGTTGAACACGCTGGCCGCCGGGGCGGCCACGGCCTACCTGGTGGGCAAGGCGGTCACCCCCGAGACCCTGCGCGGTGCCGCCCTGCACAGCTACACCACGGCGTTCCTGTGGTCCTCGGCCTTCTTCGTGGTCGGGGCCGTCGTCTCCGCCCTGGTCTTCCCGAACGGCAACCTCAAGCAGCTCGCCGGTCCGGCCGGTGCCCCCGCCGAGCCGGTCCCCGTCCACGGCTGAGGCGAGGCTCCACGGGCTGCGACGCTCAGGCGGTGCCGGCCCCCCGGCGCGACGCACGCCGGGCCGCCCGGTAGGTCCCGCCGATCCGATCGGCCAGGACCGCCATCGAGTACCGGGACGACCACAGGTCGAGTGCGGCCCGCGAGGCGAGGGGATAGGTGTCGGGGTCGAAGAGGTCGTGGAACGCCGCGCTGACCGGGTCCGGGTCCGCCGGCACCCGCCGGACCCCGGGCCCGGCCAGTCCCTCGTCGAGCCAGGCCAGGTCACTGGCCACGACCGGGATCCCCCGCTGCAGGGCCTCGATGACCACGTAGGGGGGACCCGAGTCGCACCGGGTCGGCAGGGCCAGTACGTCCACGCGGGGCAGCACCGAGTCGAGGACCTCGGCATGGGGCACCCGTCCGTGCCACTCGACCGATCCCACGGGGAACGAGGAGTCCAGGCGACGGGGCTCGCTGCCCACGATGATCAGGCGGGCAGTGGGGCACTCGGCCAGCAGCTTGCGGAAGGCGTCCAGCACCACGGGCCCGCCCTTCGACTCGAACCCGGTCGAGATGTAGCCGATCGTCCGGGGCGGCCCGCCCCGTGGACGGCCCGCCGTTCCGGTCGACCCGAGCGGATGCACCACCACCCGGTCGGGATCGGCCCCGGCGTCGATCAGCTGGTGGCGGTAGTGCTCGGACTGGACCATGGCGCGGGCCGCCCGCCGCGGCGGTAGCCACGGCAGCTCCACCCCGACGGCCCGCGCCAGGACCCGCTCGGCCACCGTCGAGACGGCCACGTGCCGGTGTGACCACCCGAAGCGGTCCTCGTAGAGCACCGGCAGGGGGAATCCCGAGCTGGTCACCAGGGGCACGCCGGCGCCCACCATCCGGACGGCGAAGAGGTGGGCGTGCACCAGGTCGAAGGCGCCGGGTGACACGGTGACGTACGAGTAGGGCTCACGGAACAGGAGTCCCGCCCGGCGCAGTCCGTGCTCCACACCGCGCACCCCGAGGATCACGGTGTCGGTCGGGCCCGGCAGGCCGCCCCTCGGCCGGCGCCCCCGCTCGACCAGGCTGCCCTCGTCGAGGGCGTCGACGTAGGTGGTGTAGGTCACCCCTTCCGGCGGTCGGGCCAGGAGCGCCTCGGTGTACGTGACGTCTCCACCGGCGACGTCTCGGTCCGCCATTGGGCTCATCAGTAGGACCCGCACGATCGACAAACCGTACCGGGTGATCCACTCCCGAATCCAACCCGCCCACCCGTCGCACGGCCGCCGCACCGGACGCCGCCGGTGCCCGAAGGGTAGTCTGCGGTGCCAACCACGGGCGGGCGGAGTCTCTATGGTGCGGTCGGGCAGTGCGGTGACAGGGGGCCGGGACGACGGCTCCGGCGCGAACTGGACCGGGGCGACACGGTGACGGGCCCGACGGGCCTCCGGTGCCACGGCTGCTCGTATCCCCTACCCCATGGCGCCCGGTTCTGCCCGTCCTGTGGTCAGCCGGTCACCGGGACCGGTGCACCGGCGGCCCTCGAGGAGTCGATCGGGCAGGCCCTGCGCACCGAGCTGCGCCACCTGACCGTCGTCTTCTGCGACCTGGTCGGCTCGACGGCGCTCTCGGCGACCACCGACGTCGAGGACTACAGCGAGCTGATCCAGGCCTACCAGGAACGGGCGGTCGCCATCGTCCGGGCCGCCGGGGGCGACGTCGAGGGCTACAGCGGCGACGGCATCCTCTTCCGGTTCGGCTGGCCCCAGGCGCACAGCGACGACGCCGCCCAGGCCCTGTCGGCGGCCCTGGACATCGTCGACGCGGTCTCCTCCCTCCACGGGAGCCAACCCCTGTCGGTGCGGGTCGGGGTCCACAGTGGCCCCGCCGTGGTCGGTGAGCTCGGCGGGGAGGGTCGCCGGGCCAACATGGCGGTGGGCGAGACCCTGAACGTGGCCGCCCGACTCCAGAGCCTCTCCGAGCCCGGCACCGTGGTGGCCAGCGCGGCCACCATCGCCCAGGTCGGGGGACGCTTCGACGTCACCGAGCTCGGCCCGCTCGCCCTGCGCGGCGTGCCCCGCCCGGTCGAGGCCTACCTGGTCCGGGCCCGGTCCGACCCCGACTCGTGGAGCACCGTGCCACCCGAGCACCGGACCGCCCTGGTGGGTCGACAGCACCAGCTCGACACCCTGGTCCGGGTGTGGGGCGAGGTCCGGTCGGGGCACGGCGGGGCGGTCCTGGTGCGGGGTGAGCCCGGGGTCGGCAAGTCCCGGCTGGTGCTCCAGGTACGCGAGCTGGTGGCCGGGGACGAGCATCTCTGGATCCAGAGCGCGTGCTCCTCGTACACCACGATGAGCGTCCTGCGCCCGCTGGTCGACCTGGTCGAGGAGGTCCTCGGCTTCCGCACCGACGCCGATCCCGCCCGGCGGCTGGCCCGGCTGCGGTCGGGTCTGGCCGCCGACGGTGTCGACGTCCCCGAGGCCGACGAGCTGTTCGCCGCCCTGCTCGGGATCCCCACCGGCTCGGAGCCGAGCGCGGCCACCGAGCTGCGACTCGAGCGGACCATCGACGTCGGGGTGGCCTGGCTGGTGGCGCTGAGCCGCCGCCAACCGCTGATCCTGGCCATCGAGGACCTGCACTGGGCGGACCCCACCACCGTCGACGCCCTCCACCGGCTGATCGGGCGCCTCCCCGACGCCCGGATCCTCCTCCTCGTGACCGCCCGACCCGAGTTCGAGCCCCCCTGGCCGGACCGCGGGTGGGTGACCACCCTCACCCTCGAGCCCCTGGAGGACGCCGACGTGCGGACCATGGTGGCGGCGCTCGGGGGCGCCCGCGCCCTGCCCGACCCGGTGGTCGAGCGGATCGTGGCTGCGGCGGGCGGCATCCCCCTCTACGTCGAGGAGGTCGGGCGGACGGTGCTCGAGTCGGGGATCCTGGTGGGGGGCGAGGAGACCTGGGACCTCGCCGCGCCCCTCGCCGACCTCGACATCCCCGGAACGCTGCAGGGGTCGCTCCTGGCCCGGCTGGACAGCCTGGGCGAGGCCAAGGCGGTGGCCCAGCTGGCCGCCGTCATCGGTCCCGGCTTCTCCTTCGACCTGCTGGTGACCGTGTCCGGCATGGACCCGGCCCTCCTGTCGCGTCACCTGGCCCGGGTGGTGGAGTCGGGCCTGATCCTGCCCGACGCCACCCGCCCGGACGGCGAGTTCCACTTCAAGCACGCCCTGGTCCAGGAGGCCGCCTACGAATCGCTCCTGCGCCGCAACCGCCGCACCATCCACGAGCGGGTGGCCCGGGTGCTCGACGCCGACGTGGCCTCGGGGGCGTCGACCGCGGCCGAGGCGGTGGCCCGCCACTACCAGGCGGCCGGGCTGGTCCGCGAGGCGGCCGTCGCCTACCAGCTGGCGGCACACCTGGCCGCCGAACGGTCGGGACACCGCGAAGCGGCCGCCTTCCTGCGCCAGGGGATCGACCTGGCCCGGCGGGTCCCCGACCCCACCGAGGGACGGGAGCTCGAGGTCGAGATGCAGCTGGCCCTCGGGTCGTCGCTGGCCACCCGCAGCTATGCCGACCCCGACCTGGCCGCCGCCTACGACCGGGCCCGGGAGCTGTGCGAGCTCCTCGGCAACGACCAGCGGGTGGGCCAGAGCCTCGGCGGCCTGTCGGTCTTCTACATCAACCGGGGGGAGGTGGCCCTCGGGGCCGAGCTGGCCGAGCGGGTGCTGTCCATCGCCCGGCTCCACGACGACGACCTGCTCGAGGTCCTGGGATCCGTCCAACTCAGCCTGGCCCGCAGCTTCCAGGGCCGGTCCACCCGGTCGCGCACACTGGCCGAACGGGCCCTCACCCTGTACCGGCCCGAGCGCCACCGCATGCTCGGCCGGCGACTCGGCACCGACCAGGGGGTGGCGGCCCACGTCTTCGCCGGATGGAGCGACCTCGTGCTCGGCCACCTCGACCGGGGCCTCTCCCACCTGGTGGACGCCGTCGGGCTGGCCGACTCCCTCGACCAGCCCTTCGACCGGGCGTTCGCCCTCACGTTCCTCGCCACCGGCCACCACGAGCGGGGGGAGACGGCCGAGACCCTGCGCGTCGCCGGCGAGGCCCGGCTGCTGGCCGAAGCACAGGGATTCGCCTTCTGGGCCGGGGTGAGCGGTGTGTGGGAGGCGGCGGAGCGGGTGATCACCCTCGGGGACCACGGGGCGCTCGACGACGTGATCCGGTCCGGGACGGTGGCGGCCACGACCGGCAACGAGGGCGGGAGCACGACGGTCCTGGGCCGGATGGCCGAGGCCGCCCTGGCCGTCGGCGACGGCGACCTGGCCGGGCAGACGATCACCCACGCCCTCGGGATCTCGGAGCGGACCGGCCAGGCCTGGTGGGACGCCGCCCTCCTCCGCCTGGAGGCCGAGCGGTGGATGGCCGGCGGTCCCGACGGGGACGTCACCTCGTTGACCGATCCCACCCATCCGTGGGCCCGGGCCGAAGCGGCCTGGCTCCGGTCCCTCGAGGTCGCCGGACGGCTCGGGTACCCGGTGCACGGTGCCCGCGCCGCCGCCGGGTACGCCGGCCTGCTGGAGCGGGTCGGGCGGGGGGACGAGGGTCGGCGCCTGGTCGCCACCTGGTACGGCCGGTGCCCGGAAGGACTGGACACGCCCGTGCTGGCCGACGTCCGGGCCCGGCTGGCCTCGGTCGGCTGACCACCCGGTCGGGTCGGTCCGGCACCACGGGGTGGGTCAGGCGTCCCGGCGGGCCTCGTTCAGGAAGCGGTGGGCCAGCTGGCGCGAGATGCCCCACACCCGGCCGATCTCCTTCGTGTTCACTCCCTCGGCGTGCTGGCCGGTGATGAACGTCCCCCGGGCCAGGTGGCGGGACCGCTCGAACTCGGACAGGGCATCGACCACCGAGGTCCGGGCGCCGGACACGTCGACCCCGGTGAGGCTCGCCCCGACCTCGACGCCGGACTCCAGGCGGGCCAGTGAGGCGTCGTAGAGCGACTCGGCCCGCTCCAGCGTCGCCCGCAGGTCCCGGGAGGCCGCCCGCAGCCGCCGCAGGTCGCGGATGGCCAGGAGACGCCGTTCCTCCGCCGGGTCCGTCGGGGTGTCGGCACCGAGGTCATCGGCCCGCCCCCCGGCGTCCACCGCATCGACGGCGGTGCCCGCCGACGTCCGGGGCACGGTGACCGTCACCGGTGGCCCCGTGCCGTCACGGGGCGGGCCGGGTGCTCGCCGCCGTCGGTCATGAGGGTCGACCAGTCCGGGGTCCCCGTCCGGAGGCAGGCCCGGTTCCCCCGCAGGGTGTCGTAGCGCGCCGGCGGCCGGGAGGGCGTGGCCAGGGGTGCGGTTCCACCGGGACCCGGGCCGTGGAGGTGGGGGGTCCGCCGTCGCGTCGCCGCCGGGGGGTGGCCGGACCGGCGGCCCACCGAGCCGGTGGCCGCCACCAGGGCCAGGCCGATGAGTCCGAGGATCACTGCCGGTACCGCCAGTGCCACCGCGACGTTGGTCATCCTCATCCCCGCCCTTCGAGCCGAGTGCGTGTCGAGATCGTGAGACCAGTGTGCGGTCCCCCGGCACGGCTGTCTGTCGCCACGGCGACACAGTGGGTGTCGCCG
>Ga0302196_10001769_pt1 | contig 20501 bp, 20 predicted proteins | sample II_Bog_N1_3_FD_198794 | JGI IMG/M metagenome (GOLD analysis project Ga0302196, IMG submission 198794) | Peat permafrost microbial communities from Stordalen Mire near Abisko, Sweden - II_Bog_N1_3 | ecosystem: Environmental > Terrestrial > Soil > Wetlands > Peat | place: Sweden: Abisko...
GGCATTTCTGGGGAGAACGAATTTCTGCAACCTCTGCTCATGGGGCGATCAGCGACGAAATTCTCGAAGCTATGATAGACGCCCTGGCCCGGGCCGCGTAGGGGCTGAGAAAAGTGCAAAAGGCCACTGGATGAGCATGCTCGGCTATGCCCGTGGTGAGCTGCCGGGGCACGTCTCGACCTGGATGTCGCTGGTCCATCCCGACGACTTGCCGGCGGCGTTGGCCGAGCGCAGCCGCCATCTTGACGGCACCTCGCCAACCTACCGCGTCGAAATCCGCTGCCGCCACAAGAACGGCAATTGGATCTGGGCACTCGCCAGCGGCGAGGTCATCGCCCGCGCGCCGGATGGAACGCCGATGCGCATCATCGGCACCATGGTCGACATCACCACGCTGAAGGAGACCACCCTCTCGCTCAAGCAGGCCTGCATCGCCGCCGAGGCGGGTGCCAGGGCCAAGAGCGACTTCATCGCGGCGATGAGCCACGAGATCCGCACGCCGATGAACGGCATGATGGGCATGATCGAGCTCTTGCGGGGCTCCCCCCTGACCGCCGAGCAGGCGGGCTATGCGCACATCGCCCATACCTCAGCCGAGTCGATCGTCGCCATCATCAACGATGTCCTCGATCTGTCGAAGCTCGAGGCCAACATGATGGTCTTCGAGTCCATCCCCTACGATCTCCACAGCCTGATCTACGATATCGTCGAGCTCTTCCGCCCGCAGGTCGCCGGCCGCCTGCTCGACCTCCTGGTCAGGATCGCCCCGGACGTCCCGACGATCGCCATCGGCGATCCCGGGCGCATGCGCCAGGTGCTGATGAACCTGGTGGGCAATGCGGTCAAGTTCACCACCGCCGGCCACGTGCTCATCGAGACGACGAGCGCAGACGGCGCGGTCGCGTTGCGGATCAGCGATACCGGCATCGGCATCCCCGCCAACCAGCTGAGCCGCCTGTTCACCCCCTTCGTGCAGATCGCCAGCGAGCATGCGCGCCAGTCCGGCGGTTCCGGCCTGGGGCTGGTGATTTCGCGCCGGTTGACCGTGGGCATGGGCGGCACGCTCACCCTGACCAGCGAGCTGGGACGCGGCTCGGCGGTCACCGTCACCATCCCGCAGCCGGTGGCGGACGCCGCCTCGCCCGCCGCCGAGCCGCCGAAGTCCCTGGCGGGGATGTGCATCCTGGTGGTGGACGACAGCGAGGTGGCCGCCCAGATCTCGTGCGAGCAGATCCAGCATGCCGGCGGACGTACCGCCACCTGCAGCAGCGATGCGGCGATCGGCCTCATCCGCGCCGCGCAGGCCGACAGCGAGCCCTTCGCCGCCGTGCTCATCGATGCGCGCACGGTCGGCATGACCGCCCTCGACCTCGCCCGCCTGATCCGCAACAGCGATGACGCCCGTGCTGGGGGCCAGACCAGGGCCATCGCGCTGGTGCAGCTCACGCGCTCCGAGCTGCGCGGTGAGATCGCCCTGATCGAGGAGGCCGGGTTCAACGGCACGCTGATCAAGCCGGCCCGCTCCGAGAACCTCTCGGCGGTGCTGGCCGCCGCCATCGCCCGCTCGCGCACCGGCGGCCCAGGGCTGGTGACCAGGCACAGCGTCACCACCGCGAAGACCGAGCAGCGGCTCACCCAGGTGCGCACCACCGCGAGCATCCTGGTGGTCGAGGACAATGTGGTGAACCAGATGGTCGCCTCCGCCTTCCTGTCGAAGATGGGAGCCGCGGTGACGATCGCCAACAACGGCCTCGAAGCTCTCGACCTGATCGTCCAGAAGCGCTTCCAGCTGGTGTTCATGGACTGCCAGATACCCGAAATGGATGGCTACGCCGCGACCGAGCACATCCGCGCCATGGAGTTCCGCACGGGCGCTCCCCGGCTGCCCATCATCGCCATGACGGCGTTCGCCATGCGCGGCTCGAAGGAGCGCTCCCTGGCCGCCGGCATGGACGACTTCATCGCCAAGCCGATCAAGGTCTCCCAGCTCGAAGAGGTGATCCGGCGCTGGGTGCTGGGCAAGGACGACAAGCGCCGCAGCCATGATGTGCCCAGCGGCCCCACCGGCCATGCTATCCTCCCTCCGCAGCCGATGCTCGACCCGCGGCAGCTGCGCGAGATGGACGCGATCACCCCCGGCATCGCCAGCGCGATCCTCTCGGTCTTCCGCCGCGATCTCGAACTCTACCTGACCATCATGGGGCTGGACCTCGAGAGCCCGGATTTCGCTGCGGTGCACCATAAGGCCCACAAGATCACCGGCAGCTGCGGTTCGATCGGCGCGCTGTCGCTGCAGGCGCTCGCGCACGACATCGAGCTGGCCGGCCACGCGCAGGACGCCATGCGCTGCCGCGCGCTGATGGCCGCCATGCAGCTGGAAGGCCAGCGGTTCCTGTCCTCGATCCGGACCGACACCTTGCCCAACCTCTTCGCCTCCATCGCCTCTTAGGAGCCGTCATGCGCAGCCTGATCGTCGAGGATGACCAGACCTGTTCCCTGGTACTCGCCACCCTGCTGGGGCCTTATGGCACGTCGGTCGTGGTCGGCGATGGCGAAGCCGCCATCACCGCCTTCACCTCCGCCCTGGCCGGTGGTCAGCCCTTCGACCTGGTGTGCCTGGACATCCTCATGCCCGGCCTGGACGGCGCGGCCTGCCTGCGCTGCCTGCGCGCCATCGAGCATGGCTTCGGCCGGGATGGCAGCGCCGGCGCGCGTATCCTGATGACCACCAGCGTCAACACCCCCGAGAGCATCTTCGCCTCGTTCCGCAACCAATGCGAGGGCTACCTGACCAAGCCCATCACCCGTGCCCGCCTGCTCGAGCATCTCACCCTGCTCGGGCTGGCGACCACCTGAGGCGCCCCGGCGGCGCGCCCGCCTTGTTCGGGATATATCGATATGGAGAGTGCTTTACTTGCTTTTAGGCCCCGCCGCCTATGCTGATGCATGTCAGCGGAAGGACATCGCATGGCGAGCGGCGCTGATCACAGCCACTGGGTGCAGCACCATCTGTCCCGTTCGGCGATCGCCCTCACGGTCGCCGGCGGGGCGTTCACCGCGGTGCTGGCCATGCTGCGCCTGCTCGGCGCGATTGCGTGCAGCTGGGCCTGGGTGGCCGCCCCCGCGATCATCGCCATCGCGCTGTGGCTGGCCGCTGCCCTGATCATCGTCATCACCCTGTGGCTCATGGTGCGAATCGGCAAGGACATCCCCTAGGCGGGAGCGCCAGCCGAGGTGCGCCTGGCGATCCGCGGCTGGATGTGCCGGGAGCCGACGGCACCCCATTGAACCCGGTTGTGCCGGCGCAGAATGAAGCCATGGTGCTCACGCAGATCGATAGTGATCGGATCACCGCCAGCGCACCCCGGGCGGCACGCGCAGCCTGTCCACCCGTCCCGCACGGCGCTGATGCGGGCCTCCCCCCGCGATGCTGATCCTCTCCATCGTCACCCAGCTCGGGCTGATGGCCGCCTACCTGGTCAACGGACGCATTCCCTTCAGCTATCCGATCAGCCTGCTGGGCGATAGCCATGAACGGGTCTCATACCATGTCGCGCTTGGCCTGTTCAGCGCCGCCTGGGCCTGGTACCTGGTGCACTGCTGGCGCGCCCGGCTCGGCATCGAGATGCTGCTGACCCCGGTCATCGGCGTCGCCCTGCTCGCCCTGCAGTTCCACGCCAACGAGGATGAGGGTCATGACGGCCTGGCCGCGATCCTCATGATCCTGGTCTGCCTGCTGACAGTGCGCATCTCAAGCCGCCTGGAGAGCTCCCTGGGCATGGCCGCTGCCCTGGCATCGTTCGCCTGCTGCAGCGTGGTGTTCTCGGGCAACCTGCTGATCGTCGGCCTGGCCGAGAACCTCGTCCTCGCGGTGGCCCTGGGCGTGCTGAGCTGGGATTGCCGGGTCACGCCCGCGGACCACGCGCCGCGAAGCCGGCTCCGGCCCAGCTCCTATCGCCGACCGTCGGCGCTCACCAGCTGGCCGCCCGGGGTCGCGGCCGGCTTGGCCTGGGGGCTGTTCTGCTGCCTGGTCGTCGGGCTCGCCGGCCTGGGCGATCACCAGCTCCTCGCCGGTCCGGTGGTGACCGCCATCACCTGGTTCAGCGGCTACCTCGCCTGGCGGCGCTACATGCCCTTCTGGCAGCGGGCGATCCTGCTCACCGCCACCGTCATCGGCGCTGTCATGGTGGTCGGCAACCATCCCGACCTGGGCACCTTGATCGTGGCGCTCATACCGGTGGGCACGGTGCTGCTCATGATGCTGCTGGTCGAGATCTACAACGATCCGTGAGGCTCCGGGCCGCGACCCGCCCAGGCCGGTCCAGCCCAAGCCGGATCCCCCCTGCCCCTCCCAGCAGCGCGGTGCCTCAGCGCGGATAGCCGACCGTGTGGGCGAACAGCGCGCGCTGATGCGCCCGCAGACCCAGCGCGGCGGCGAGCGCCGGCTTGTCGCAGTTGTGGAACCACGCCGCCAGACCGTTGGCGGCGGCGTAGAGGTAGACGTGCGCGGCGATGATCCCGGTATCGACATGGGCATAGGCGCGCTGGATCTCGGGATCCTGCAGCCCGGGCTCCTGGAAGCCGGCGGTATGCTCCAGCTTGTCGATATCCACGACATAGAGCAGGCGGACCGGGGCGATCGAGCCGCTGGCGTTCTGCCCGCGGCTGATCGCCAGGCTGCGCAGATCGCCCTGGACGACCGGGATCAGCCGATGGCGGAGGGGCTCATAGCGGTAGGTGGCCTCAGCGCATGCGACATAGACATCGATCTCCTGCGAGTTGCTCGCCGAGGCCGCTGTCCTGCCGCTGAGGCCGAAGGGCCCCTTCGCCCGGTTCACGCCGCAGGCCGACCACAGCAGGCCGGAGAGCAGCGGCAGCGGCAGCGGACGATCGCTGAGGGTGCGGGTCGTCTGCCGCAGGCTGAGCGCGCGTGCCAGGGACATCGAGCGGGCGGAGCGCGCCGCCGGCAGGATGATCGGTGCCGGCACGCGGGATGCGGAGCGCGCGGTTCGCTGGACGGTCGTGGCGGGCATTGAGACTCCGGTGTCGAGGTCGCATCGCTGGCTGGCTGCTAACGTCCGCGCAGGCGGGCGCCGCGCACGGACACGGGCGTCCAGGGCATCAGATCGAGACGTTCACGCTCGATCGGCTCGCCGGTCTCCTCGCAGATGCCGTAGGGGACCGCGCCGAGCCCGGCGAGCTTCGCCAGCGCCGCATCGATCAGCTGCACCGTCACCTGCACATCCTCGCGCGCCCCGATCGCCACCTCGATCGCCTGCTTCCCGCCATCTCGGGTGGAGGACGGATCGCTGGCGGCCTCGTCGGCGAGGAGATCGCTATCGGCGAGCAGGCGGCTGCGCTGCTGCTCCAGCGTGCGCATCCAGCCCAGGCACTCCCGGGGCGTGCAGGGATTGCGGGCGGTGGCTGTCCCGCTGCCGCTTCGGCTCTGGCTCGGTGCGTTCATGACCTGCTCCTAAGGGGGTGCGGCAGCGCGCGCACGGGGCGGTTGCACCCGCAGCGCGCGACTGGTCATTTATATGATAATCGCATTGGAATATCCTTTTATTCCGGTTGCAAGGGCCAAGCCGGGCATCCCTCACGGGCGGGGATGCCGTAGCCACGCATCCCCCTCAGCGGACTGCGACGGGCGGCGCCTGCCAGACCGGCACTGTGCGGTGCATGACCACCAGTATCCACACCACGATGACGCTCAGCACGGCGGCGAAGTAGCACCACACCGAGATGGTGTAGAAATCATAGTAGATCGCCGTCATGACATAGGAGGCGGCGATCGCCGTGCCCAGCACCCACATGCGGGACACGCTCGAGATTAGCGCGGGGACCACCGTCGCAACCCCGTAGACGAGGCTGCTGACCAGGGACCAGGCGGGCGGGAACGGGCAGGTGTAGTGGATGTGGTGGCCGATGATGTCGGCGCGCGCCCCGTAGATGAGCAGGCAGCTGCCGAGGTAGAACGACAGCTCCGTCCCCATGACGCACAGCCCCAGCAGGATGCCGTGACGCCTTTTGTCGGCCTCCACCGCCAGCAGGGCATAGGGGATCCACATCGGCCACAGCACCTGGGCGAAGAGCAGGAAGAGGTAGGTCGGGTAGACTTCGAGCGCGCTGCGCTCCGGACCCATCGATACCAGCCACAGCCACCCCTCGCAGCACTGCTGGACGGCGAACAGCAGGGGGATGGCGGCGAAGAAGCGCTCATGGGGATGCCGGGTCTTGCTGAGGGCCAGGACGCCGACGCCGGCGAGCACCCCTCCTGCGCAGAAGCTGGCGGTGGCGGAGAAGCACATGGGAGCGCCTTTGCAGTGGCTGGGAAGAGATGGCGATCAACCGGGCTGGAGCGGGAGCCCCGCCCGATCGCAGGTGCTGGCCACTCAATCCGGACCGCTAAATGTAAGGCCAGACCTGGGTCACGCTACTAGCAAGCAGATGGACGATGTCGGTGTGCACCTGGCTGACGAGCACCGCCGAGGCCAGGTGGAAGGCCTGCATATCCTGCTCCAGCTCGCTATGTGCACGCACCAGCGGTGGCAACACCTGCCCGCGGCAGGTGCGCACCAGCTCGAGGAAGGTGACGTCTGCGGCGATGATGATGTGGCCGCTGCCTGCGCCATCCGGCTGGACGGCGTCCAGCTCCTCGGCCACCGCACGCAGGCGCTCGACCACCTCCCAGGGCTCATGGTCGAGCAGGCTCAGCAGCGCCAGCGGCTCATAGTAGGCGGTGCTGAGCGTTTCACCGCAGAGCCTCAGGTCGGCGGCCAGCCCGCGGAAGCGCGCGACCACGGTCTCGATCGGGAGGTGCGCCAGCGGCAGGATGCAGGCGGCGGCCTGCAGATGCCGACCACTCGCCAAGCCGGCACCGGGCCCGGGCGAGCGGCGGAGCCGGGCGCCGCGACCGGCCCATGACGGTCGCGGCGCCCGCAAGCCGCCGCTGCCCTGGATTGGATTGGAAGCCAGGCGGACTCGGCCGTACCAGTCGACTTGACGAATAATATTTATCGATATGTTTATCCTATATAATGGGCCAGCGCCGCCCGCCCCCCAGGAGTCCGCCATGCCCACCCTCCCCCCCGCCGTCAGGACGCTCCTCCTGATCCTCAGCGCATGGATGTGCGCCTGCCTGCTGCCGCGCGCCTGGTCCGCCGATGCGCCAGCAGCGGTGGCGACCGCGGTGGAATGGCCGCTGGTGGCGCTCAGCCAGGACGGCACCCTGCGCCTCTACCATCCCCATGTGGAGAGCCTCACCGGAAACCGCATCACCGCGCGCGCCGCCTTCAGCCTGACGGCGCCCGGCGCCAGCGAACCGACCTTCGGCGTGGTCTGGCTCGCCGCCCGCGCCGACATCGATCGCGATACCCGCGCCATCCACCTCAGCGACGAGCAGGCCACCAGGGTGCGCCTGCCGGGACTCGGCGCCGCGGACGAGACGGCGATCACCGGGCATGTGACCGGCCTGGTGAAGGGGCTCGACCTGACCCTCAGCCTGGACCGCATCCTCGCCGCGCTCGGCGTCGCCGAGCGCGACAATGCGGCGGTGGCGACCCTCAACGCCAGCCCGCCGACGATCATCGTCACCGACCATCGCGCCCTGCTGCTGAGCATCGATGGCGAGCCCAAGGTCGCGCCGATTCCCGGCAGCCGCTTCGAGCGCATCGTCAACACCCCCTACCTGGTGGCGCGCGATCCCGCCACGGGCGCCTGCTGGCTGCTCTACGGCGGACGCTGGTACAGCGCACCGGCGATCGGCGGGCACTGGCAGGCGGTCGCCACCGTCAGCGACGAGCTGCGCACCCTCGCCGGGATGCTGGATGGCTCCGGTGGCGATCCGCTCGCCACCCCGATCGGCGAGCCGCTCGCCATCGTGGTCGCCACCGGCCCGGCCGAGCTGATCAGCACCGATGGACCGCCGGTCTATGAGCCGATCACCGGCACCACCCTCCTGGCGGTGACCAATACCGACAACGACCTGTTCCAGGATACCACCACCCAGCAGCACTATGTGCTGCTGAATGGACGCTGGTTCCGCACCGGCGCGCTGGGAGCCGGCACCTGGCAGGCGGTCCCCGCAGGCTCCCTGCCGCAGGATTTCAGCCGCATCCCCCCGCAATCGGACTACGGCACCATCCTGGCGCACGTCGCCGGCACCCCCGCCGCCGAGGAGGCGGCGCTCGATGCCAGCATACCGCAGACCGCCGCGGTGGCGCGCACGGCCACCATCAGCGTGACCTACGACGGCGATCCGCAATGGCAGCCGATCGCCAACACCCAGCTGTCCTATGCGGTCAACTCCCCGATGGCGGTGATCAAGGTCGCCGCCGACGACTACTACTGCTGCTACCAGGGCGTGTGGTACCGCGCGCCCTCGCCCGTCGGTCCCTGGACGGTGGCCACCCGCCGTCCGCCGGGCATCTCCTCCATCCCGCCGGAGAATCCGCTCTACAACGTCCAGTACGTCTATGTCTACGATTCGACCCCGGACTATGTCTACGTCGGCTATACGCCGGGCTACCTCGGCTGCTATGTCGTCGATGGCTGCGTGGTATGGGGCACCGGCTTCTGGTACCCGGGCTGGTGGGGGACCTGGTACTACCCCGGCTTCAGGACCTGGGGGTTCGGCATGATCTACAATCCCTGGACCGGCCATTGGGGCGTCGGTCCGCACCATGGCCTGGGCGGCCGCAACGGCGGCTTCGACCATATCCGCGGCGGCTGGTGGGGACCTGGCGGCTTCCGCCCAGCCCTCATCCTGCGCCAGCCGACCGACAGCCACGGCAATCCCCGGCCGGCCACCTCTCCCGAGGCCCACGGCATCGCCGGATCCGCCTACAGCAACGTCTACCGCTCGTCCGAGAACCAGGGACGCATCCTGCCCAACAGCATCGGGCGCGAGCCGGTGCACACCCTGGTGCCGCCACGGCCGGGTGTGGATGCCGGAGCTCGGGAGGAGGATCATCTCCAGCCCGGCCGCGACGGGGACGTCTTCCGCCGCTCCGGCGATGGCTGGCAGCAATGGCAGCGGGAGGGCTGGACGCCCCTGCCAGCGGAGCGCCCGGCGGTCGAACGCGCCGCACCGCCAGCACGCAGCACGCCTGCCGAGCCGGTGGCACCGCCATCGCGCGTGCAGCAGCTCTACCAGCAGCAGCACTACGAGGAGCGCGGCAATCAGCGCTATGAGCAGTACCAGCAGTACCGCAGCTCGCCGCCGAGCTCGATCCGTCCGAGCTCGACTGGCGGCGGGGGTCGCTCACGGCATTAGGCAGGCTGAGCCGACGCGTGCGCATGAGGCCGGCCGCGAGCCGGCGAGGGTCGCTGCTTCTCTTCCGCACGCGCCCGCTGACGATGGACGGCACCACAGGAGACCAGCCATGACTGCCGGCACCACACCAGCGGGCGACCGCAATGACGCCGGCCCGAAGCGCGCACGGGTGGCCGAGCTCAGCCGGCTCGTGCGCGCGACCGGCCACCTGGATCAGGAGGTGCGCGAGGAGCTGGCGCGCCTGCTCGAGGAGCTGGGCACCTCGCTCGCACAGGGCACGCAGACGGCGACCGCCCAGACCAGCACCTTGCTCGCGGCCGCGGAGTCGAGCGTGCAGCTCGCGCTGCATCCCAAGCCGGACCGCACCCTGCTGGCGCGCAGCAACGAGCGGCTGCACGAGGCCGCGCGCAGTCTCCAGAAGCCGAACGCGGCCGTGCTGGAGGTGGTGTCGCGCATCGCCACCGTGCTGAGCGAGATCGGCATCTGAACGGGCGGGTGCCGGACCATCCGGCGCCGTCCGGTCTGGACACCATCCTCACTGCAGGGATGCACCTGGCGGCGGGGCTGAGGCGGAACCTGGTGCAGTGCCTGGAGCCTTCGCGCGCCAGGCCTGCCATAGGGGTAGCAACAGCTCGAGGCCGCTGAGGGCGGTGCGCAGCCACCCGGCCGGTCGGGCGGGCGGCTGCCGCTTCCGGCGCACCACCGTTTCCGCCAGGCCCGCCGCCGCCGCCACCAGGGCGGCGAGAGCGGCGGTGCGGGCGGTGAGCGAGCGGACGCTGGTCCTGAGCGCCGCGAGATCCTGCTGCATAGCCGCCCGCTGGAGCTCGCTCTCGACCACCAGCAGACGCTTGCGCAGCTGCAGGGGATTCATCCGAGCATATGGTCCAGGCATGCGCGATCCTTCCTGAGCTGCTCCATGGTCGCCGCGAACGATCGCCAGGCGCGCAATCGCCTCATCAGGCGGCGGTAGAGGATGGTCCCGGCGGCGAGGTACAGGGCGGTCAGCAGCAGCAGGGCCGTCACCGGGCAGAAGGGCCACGCGACCACCACCACCGCGGCGGAGGCGGACATCAGCGCGAGCAGGGCGCATGCCGCGATCAGCAGCGCGTTCAGCAGCGAGGCCACCAGGCGTCCGCCCTCCTCCTGCAGCTCGAGCGTCAGCAGCGCGAGGCGGGTCTCGCCGATCGCGAATGCCCGCTGGAGGATGCGCGCCGAGGTGCGCGTCAGCTCTGCGAATTCCGCCGTGGTGGTCGCCATGGCGGCGTCACTCGTGCCGTTGGCAGCAGCGCCGCGAGCACAGGAAGCCGATGAGCGCCCCGACACCCAGGGCGATGCCGATCGCCTGGTAGGGGTGCTGGCGAACCAGCTCGTCGGTGGCCTTGGCGCCGGCGACCGCCTTGTCCTTCACCTGGTCGACCGCCTCCTTGCCGGTCTCCAACGCCGCCGCGAGGCGCTTGCGCGCCTGGGCGATCGATTCCCCAGCGACCCCGGCGGTGGCCTCCAGCAGGGCGCGGGCCTCGCTGAGCAGCGTATTGAGTTCGCAGTGCTCGGAATGCGGGTTGGCATCCATGGCGCTCTCCTTCGTGCTGGGCGGTTCCGGTGGCGTCAACGAGGAGGCACCGGGGCGCCGCGCATTTCTCTGGTCTATGAAGATATGTTTATCAATAAATATGTTTTGTCAAGCGTCCGGCTCGGGTGACCCACACCCCGCCGCAGCGGCATCGGCGGACCCTGACCGCCAGCTGCACCCAGGAAGCGCCGCGACGGCGGCTGCGTGCGCCAGCACCCGGGTTTGGACACCCATCGGCAAGCGTAACCGCCAATCCCATCAAGGCATCGGGCCGCTCCGATCGCCTGCTCACTTGCGCCTTGTATCCAGGCGGAGATCCGGAGGATCGCGATATTCTTCGGAGATCAGCCCATGAAATGTCGCCTCCTCACCCTGGTCATCTGCATGGTTGCCGCTGCGATGCCGGTGCTCACCGCTGCCGAGACCAGGACGCCGATCGTCGACATCACCATCGCCAACGGCGCGCGCCTGCTCGACCACTGGCACGCCAGCCCATACTACAAGGTCTGGTCCAGCCCGGCATTGGCGAGCCTGCGCGGCAAGCTCGATGAGCAGATCCCGAATTTCCAGCAGGAGGTGGGCTTCGATCCCATCGCCATCATCGGCGCGCTGGTGAGCGCCCACCTGCAGATCTTCGCCATCGCCGACCACCTGGACAAGGATGGCGACCCGCAGCCCGACTTCCTCCTCCAGATCGATGCCGGGGCGATGTCGGAGACCATCCTCAAGGCCCTGAGCGGCAAGATCCCGGCCGCCACCGTCGCCGGCGCCGACGAGGCCATCCAGCTGCCGGACGGCGGACCGATCATCGCCCGCTTCGGCAGCGTCCTGGTCATCGGCCCCGCGACCATGCCGCTGGCGGTGCAGGCGATCCCGGCCGGCGAGCATGACCTGGCGATCCGCTTCGATGGCGAGTCGCTGGCCCAGGCGCTGAAGAAGGTCGCCGCTGCCGATGCCGCCAAGCAGGGCGATGCGGCCAAGCAGGCGAAGGACGCCAAGCAATTCGATGCCGTGATCCGCATCCTCAAGCCCTACCTGGTCCCCGGACACGCCGATATCGACCTCGCCACCGACGGCTTCCATACCCAGTTCGCCTTCCAGACGACGCTCTCCTGGCTGGTGCCCGTCGATCAGGGCTGGCTCCATCACCTGCCGGCGACGGCCTTCACCTGCAGCGGCTTCGCCCTCGATGGCCAGGCGCTGTGGAACGACCTCATCCACCCCCTCATCGGGGTCGCCGCCGCCGATGGCGGCAAGACTGCCGAGCAGGTCGAAGCGGAATTCAACGCCACCATCCACAAGGCCGGATTCGACCCGGGCATCGCCGACCTGGTGAGCGGGGTGAAGGGCACGATCTTCATGGTCAACACCCCCGGTGTGCCGTTCCCCGGCTTCACCATCGGCATCCCGCGCTCGCCCGGCCTCGACGCGCTGGTCGCCTTCGCGCTCAAGCAGATCCAGAATGATGCCCCGGCCGAGGGCCAGAGCACCTCGCTGATGATTCCCAACCTGCCGCTGCCGATCACCCTGATCAACAGCGCCAGCGCCTGGGTGGTGAGCACCGATCCCACCTTCTCCGGCAGCTGGGCCGCAGCCGCCAACAACGACTGGACCGCTACCCCGCTGGGCACGCTCGCCAAGGGCAAGCTCGAGCCGACGGCCTGCATGTTCTCCTTCAGCGACACTGCCACCGAGCTGCGCACCCTGCAGGGCTATGTCGGCATGGGCCTGGCGGCCGCGCCGCTCCAGCCGGCGGAGAAGCAGGCGGTCCTCAACGGCCTGAACCAGATCATCGGCCTGGCCGGGCTGTCGTACTCGGTCACCCGCCAGCAGGACAAGCTCCTCAGCGGCGAGAGCCAGGGGCTGCTGGCGCTCGGTTCCAGCTCCCCTGCCGTGGTCGCGATCATCGCCGCGATCGCCATTCCCAATCTCCTCGAGAGCCGGGTCGCGTCGAACGAGGCCGCTGCCGCCTCGTCGCTGAAATCCGGGGTCTTCCCCGCCGAAGTCCAGTTCCAGGCGGGCAACTACCATGACCGCGACAAGGATGGCATCGGCGACTTCGGCTTCTTCGGCGAGATGTCCGGCGGACCGATCGCCGGCAAGCCGGACAGCCCGAAGCTCGCGCTGCTCCCGGCGGGCTGGAATGCCGCGAACCCGGTGGTCAACGGCTACCGCTTCGCCGTCTTCATCCCCGACGGCCATGGCGGAGCGCTGAGCGCCGATCAGGACCACGACATCGTAGGCGGAACCCCTGCCGACAGCCCGGAAACCGCCTTCGTGGCGTATGCCTGGCCGGAGAAGCATGGGAACGGACGCCGCGCCTTCGCGATCACCACCGGCGGCGTCATCTTCGCCACCACCTTCAAGTCCGGCGATGCGCCGCCGGTCTGGAATACCCTGTTCGGCCTCAAGGGCTGGAAGGATCCCGTGGTCTGGCAGCCCTATCAGCGCGGCGCGCCGCGCCGGCCGGCGCCGACCGCGCGGCCTGCTCCAGCCCCGCTAGCCACCCCAGGCGCCTCGAACTTCTGAAGCCGAGCCGATGGCCAGCGATGGTGGGACGCGCTGGTCTTCGGCCGGTCCGCCTCAATCCGACAAGGATGGTGGCCGTGCCGGCCTACCCGTTCGCAGATGCATCCGGCCCCGAGCTGCTCAAGGAGCTCTACGACGTCTGGTCAAGCCTGGTGGACGAAGGATGATAGCTGCGATCATCCCCGGCCTGACGATCAGCGGCATCGGCATAATTCCGCTGATCGCCGTGCTCACCCCAGCTTGCGCACCGACTGGATCACCCGCTCGAGCTCCTGCACGAACACCGCGCGGTCGCGCGCCTGCATCGGGCGCTGGCCGCCATTCACCGCGCCGGCCTCGCGCAGGTACTGCATCAGTCCGCGCTGGGCCAGGGCCGAGCCGATCGACTGCTCGTCGTAGGTCCCGCCGCGGGCGGTCAGCACCCGGGCGCCCTTGGCGATGCAGCGCGCCGCCAGGGGGATGTCCTCGGTGATGACGATGTCGCCAGGTCCGCTGTGCTCGACGATCCAGTCGTCGGCGGCATCGAAGCCGTCATCGACGACCTCGATGCGGATGCTCGGGTCGTCCGGCATGCGCATCCACTGGTTCGCCACCACGCTGACGGTGAGCTTATGGCGCTTGGCCACCCGGTAGACCTCCTCCTTGACCGGGCAGGCGTCGGCATCGATGAGCAGGTGCAGCATGGACGCCGAGTGTCTGCCGCCGTGCACCCTCCGCCAGCAGGCGGGGGCGGCGCGGCCGATGCGGTCGGCGCGGCCGGTGCGGTACCTGCCGAGGACGGCCGCCGCCGGACCGCTCAGGACCCCTGGCCCGCCGGGCGGGGGCACAGGGCGCGGATGATGCTGTAGAGGACGATGCCGCCCAGGCCGATGAAGCCGACCACCAGCAGCTTCAGCGCGAAGCCGACCACCAGGGTGACCAGCAGACCGACGTAGAGCGCGGTCAGGGTGAACCACAGCAGCCACATGCCCCAGTCGATGTCGCCGCCCGACAGCGCCCCGGCGGCGTAGGCCCAGTCCTCCATGCAGATGCGGTAATAGCCCTCCAGGCTGATGTCGCCGACCTGGAAGGTGCACAGCCGGAAGATCACGTTCAAGCCATAGGAGACCACGTAGGTGAGGAAATATGCCGGGCCGAACAGCCGGGCCTGCCACACATGGGTCTCCTCGTGGCTGCACCAGCCGCCGGCGATGCAGGTGCCGATGGTGGTCGCGCCATACGGTCCGCCACGGGGATTGCGGGCGAAGACGAAGGTGCCCGAGCGCTGGCTGTCATCGGTCGGATCGACCGCGCCGCTGTCGGTGACCAGGCAGACGATCAGCCACACCAGGGCGCCGACGGAATTGATCAGGCTCCAGCTGACATCCAGGATGAAGCCGAGGATGCTGAAGAAGCCGATGGTATAGATGCCGACACCCATGGCGATGGCGCCATAGGTGGCGCCGATGATGCCGCAGACGATGCCGATGATCAGGGGGGTGGTCATTTCGCCACTCCCTTCTCGGGCGCTGCCGCATGGCTGGGCTCCGCCGACGCATGGCTGGGCGGTTCGGCTGGCTTGACCGGAGCGCGCGCCGGAGCGGCTGCATGGGCCGTGGCCGGGGCGCCGGAAAGATGGTCGCAGAGGGTGGAGAGGCCGAAGCCGGTGCCGAAGGCGAGCCCGCCTCCAACGATGATGCCGATGATGATGCGCAGGATGATCACGGGTTGCTCCGGTGTGGGGATGTAGGGTGCAGGGTGCAGCGTGCAGGGTGCAGGGTGCGAAATGACGCGCACCAGCGCACCATCAGAGAGAGCGACGGTTCAGGCAGTCGCCGACTACCAGACCGCGCCGGGCCGGATGCATCCGGCATACCCTAACTACATCACCCCGGGCAAAACCGGAACGGAACCGGCCGGCGCTGCCGCTCCCGCACCGCGCCGATCAGAACGAGGACAGGCTGTCGCCGCCCTGCGGCACATCCGTCACCCCCGGCACCGCCGCGGGCAGGGCGGCGGCGGCGCAGGCCAGCGGCAGCACGCGGGCGATCAGCCGGCGGAGCGCCAGGATGGCCGCGTCGCGTGCGCGGATGCCGGTGCCCAGATCGATGCCGCCAAGCAGCACCGCGGTGATATGCTGCATGTCCTCGGCGCTGCATAGCGGCTCGATGATCGCCGGCAGCTGGCGGGTGGCGATCGCCGCGGCGATATCGCACAGGCGCAGGTGATCCGCCAGCGGGCGCTGCTCCGCGGCGGACCGCGGGCTCACCGCCTGCTCCTCAAGCCACCACGCGGGCGCCGGACGCTGATCGGCGAGCAGCGTCCCATAGACCGCCAGGGGCAGCGCCGCTGCTGCGCGCAATGCCACGAGGGACGCACCCTTGGCATGCAGCTCCCACGGCCCGCACACCATCATCACCGCCTGGTCCGGCACCTGCGACCAGGAGCGCGTCAGCGCATGCAGCAGATCGCGCCCCGCCGGGGCCTCCCAGGGACCTGCGAGCAGGGCGAGCACGCGGCCCAGGTGGGCCGGTGATGGCGCATGCGCGGCGAGCACGAGGATGGTCTGCAGTGACTGCGTGCGCGCCATCGCCGCGGGCGGCTCTGTCCCGGCATCCTGGCGCTGGGCAAGCGCTGCGCTCCAGTAGGCATCGAACGCCTGGCTATCGCCGTGCATCAGCCGCCAGGCGGTCAGCAGCAGCGCCGCCCGGCCTGCGACCGGCCAGGTCATCACCACCCTGGTCAGGGCGGGATGGCCCTTGCCGGCCGCCAGGATGGACGCGAGCAGCTCGGGCTGGGGGTCGACCGGCGGGCTGGTGCGCCACAGGCTGGCGAGCTGGGCGATCACCACCGCGCGGCTCTTGGCGGGCCCGCGCCGGACCTGGCGCGCGACATCCTCGAGCGTCAGCCGGCCGAGCGCCCCGGCGAGGGTGGTCGCCAGCGGCATTCCCGCAGCGCCGGCCCACCAGCGCCGCAGCGCCGCGATGGTGGTGCCGCGCTCAGCGTCCGTCCACATTGCCTGCGGATCGTGGCCGACCAGCGAGCGGGGATCGCAGCCCAGGACCGCATCCAGGGCGCGCAGGGCGTTGTCGCCGACCGTGCGCAAGCGCCCCTGATCCAGCCAGCGGCAAGGCCGCTCATCATCGAGCAGGGCCACCAGCGCGCCGGCATCGGCCTCGCTGAAGCCGCCGCCCTGGCGTGACAGCAGCCAGGCATCGCGCTCGTCGTCAGGGGTGCGGCTCTGCTCCTCCTCACTCTGGCCGGCGATGGCATCGAGGACCTCGTCGCTCAGGTGGCTCAACAGCGCGAGGGCGTGCTGCTCGCGCTCATCGCTGCACCAGACGGCGAGTCGTTGCGCCAGCGGGCTGGTGGCCAGCGTGGCGGTCGGCAGGCCGGCACGCGCGACCAGGCCGGAGAGCTCGCGGCGCAGCGCCGGCAGGCCCGGCTGATCCGCCTCGAGCGCAAGGACGGCCTGTGCCGCGGCGGCCGGGGGCAGGGGCAGGAAGGGCCTGGGCCACGCGCCGATCAGCTGGTGGTAGAACGACAGCGCCAGCAGATGCCGGAACGAGGTCTCCCGGTCCGGCAGGTGCGCATCGGCCGGCACCTCCGACCAGGCATGCGCCGCGATGGCGGCTGCCAGGCGGGCGGCTCCCTGGTCCGGCAGCGCATGCAGCTGCAGGGTCGACGGCCAGCCCTCGATCAGGGCGCGCGAGCCGGGATCCCAGATCCACGCCCCGGCGGAGCGGCCGGCCAGCAGCTCGGAGTGCGGCAGTCCCAGGCGCAGCAGGTGGGCGCTGGCCACCGCCAGATCGCCGGTCTGCAGCAGCAGCCGCTGCAGGGCGCCGATCGCTGCGCTCCCGGTCACCTGGGCCGGCCACGGCGCGCGCGCAGGCGGCGCCTGGGCGTCGGCAGCGCGATCGGCCGCGCCCGCATCCACAGCGGCGAGGAGCGACACGGCGGCATCCGGCACCTGGTCGAGCGCCAGCGCGCGCGCGGCCCTCGCGTCGACGCGGTAGCCCAGCAGGCCGGTGGTGGGCCAGGTCAGATCGACGATCCAGGTCCCGTCCGCCAGCTGCAGATGCAGGCCGGTGTACCCCGGCTCGCTCGCCGCGGCTGCCGCGCCGTGCGCGGGCAGGGCGGGCTGGCCGGCTGCCACCAGGCGGATGGTGCCCTGGTAGAGCGTCCCACCGCCGGCGTCGCTCAGCCCGGCGGCGATGGCGTGCTCGACCACGATCCGCAACGCGCTCGGGTCGGCCTCCGGCAGGACCGCTGGCGCTGCGGCCTCGCCGGCGAGCGCCGGCACGGCGCCCATCAGCGCCAGGCACCACGTGCGGATGCCCGCGATCGCCAGCCTCGTTGCCACGCCCATGTCCCCATTGAGCACCCCTTCAGGCAGGGTGCAATCGCCGGCTGCGGTGCGTCACGTGGCCGGCGGCGCCCTCATCCGCCCTCGGGTGCGATCCGGCGCGCGGCAGCCCAGGCGGCAGCGGGATCGCCCTCCATGGCTGCGGCATAGAACCCGCGCCGCGCCAGGTGATTGCACAGGGCGCGATGCAGCAGGGCCTGCTGGGCCGCACCCACCCGCTCCTCCTGCCCGGCCCACAGCGCCAGCGCCGGCCCTTGGATGGCACGGGCGAAGGAGAAGGTCACCGCCCAGGGCAGGCGCGAGCGGAAATGGCTGGTCATCGCCTGCAGGCGTGCGGTCGCCAGCTCCGGCTGCTGGCCACCAGAGAGGAAGGCGATCCCGGGCACCGCCGCCGGGACGGTGCGCAGCAGGGTGGCGATGGTCTGGGCGGCCACCTCGTCCACCGATTCCTGCTGCGGGCACGCCAGGCCCGGAAGCACCATGTTCGGCTTCAGCAGGATGCCCTCGAGCGCGACCTGCTGCTCGGCGAGGTGGCGGAACACCGTGCGCAGCAGGGTCTCCGTGACCTCGCGGCACAGTTCCAGGCTGTGCGCCCCCTCCATCAGCACCTCCGGCTCGACGATCGGGACCAGGCAGGCCTCCTGGCACAAGGCGGCATAGCGCGCCAAGGCGAGGGCATTGGCCTCGATGGCACCGCGGCTGGGATGACGTCCGCCCTCGCGCATGGCGATGACCGCCCGCCATTTGGCGAAGCGTGCGCCCAGCTCGGCGTACTCGGCGAGCCTCGCGCGCAGGCCATCCAGGCCCTCGGTGACCTTCTCGCCGGGATGGCCGGCCAGCGCGTGGGCGCCGAGATCGACCTTGATCCCCGGGATCATGCCCGCCGCAGTGATGGCCTTGACCATCGGCATGCCGTTGGCGAGCCGCTGACGCAGCGTCTCATCGGCCAGGATGGTGCCGCTGATGCATTCCTGCAGGCCCGGCGTGGTCGCGATCCAGGCGCGGTAGCGGCTGCGCTCCCGCTCGGTGGGCGCAATCCCGATGGCCACGAAGCGGGCATTGCAGGTGGTGGTGCTCTCATCCATCGCGAGCAGGCCCTTGCTATCTGCGACCAGCGCGCGTGCGGTCTCGACCAGGATCGCCGCCCGGGAGATCTGCGCCGGCGGCGCGGCCGGCGGCGCGGCACGGCCGCCAGGGAGGCTGCCGAGGGAGAGATCGGTGGTGTCGCGCATGAGCTGGCCTCAGGTGATCGCCGCAGCACCGTGGTGGAGCGGTCGATGGGGATGCCGCATGGCGTCCGCCACCAGGGATGGGCGGATGGCGCGCCGCCTGCGGACGGTGACCTCAGAGAGCACATCGCACGCCAAACCGACCACTGCGCTCCCAGGCGAGCCCGGCAGCAGCGGACCTGCAATCTGCAACCATCCCCGATTCCGTGGCCGCAGTTGTGCAGGGCGAATGGCCGGCCGGCCCGGTGACACCCTGCATTGCCAGCGCGCGCGCGCTGCGCTGAAGGCACGGCCACATCGCCGCCCCCCTTCCTGGCGGCGGCAGAGCGGCATACCGGGCACCGGCCCGCCATGTGCTTATGCCAATCAGTACCACGGCATCGCTGCGGGCTGGACCCTCCACCCCGCGTGCTGCCGATCAGCTCGGCAGCGATCCCTCCCTTCCCTTCGAGACCACGGAATACCCGCATGAACCGCGCACCCACCGGCATCCTCGTCTGCCCCTCCAGCATCGTTGCCGAGGTGCTCCTCACCGGCCTGAAAGCCGCCGGGGTCGACCTGGCGACCTTGTCGATCATCGCCCCTGGCACCCAGTCCGGCGAACAGCGCGGCGGCACCGCCGGACCGCCGGAGCGCCTGATCGAGCGCAGCGCGCAGGAGACCTGCTGGGGCGGCATCGTCGGCCTGCTGCTCGAGTCCGCCGGCTTCGCTGTCCCGGGCATCGGTGCGGTGACGGTGGCCGGTCCGTTCGTCGCCATGATGGCGTCCGCACCGCACCGCATGGGAGCCGCTGACAGCGCAACCGCCGTCGGCTCCGGCCTGAAGGGCATCGGCATCCGCGCCAACGGCGTCCAGCGCTATGAGGCGGCTCTGGCAGCCGGCAAGCTCCTGCTCATCGTCCAGGGTACGACCGGCGACCTGCTGCGCATCCGGCTGCTGCTGGAGGGCATGGGCCATCAGCTGGAGCTGCACCAGGCCGACGACGCCGCGCATGCGGCCCAGGCCACCACCATCCTCATGGGCCCGCTGATCCGCGTGTCAGCATGCTGACCGGGACCCCGCGCGCTCCGTCAGCGAGCCAGCGCCTCAGTTGGTGATCTGCGGGCGCGGGAAGCCGAGCAGGTCGCCGATGCCGTTGACGCGGCCCGATGCCAGCACGCCATCGGCGATGACCTGGGCAGAGGCGGCATCGAGCTGGGCGATGCACTGGCGCACTCGCGCCATGGCGAAGGGCGGGATGCTGAAATGGCTGATGCCCATGCCGATCAGCACCGGCAGGAGCGCCGGATCGTAGGCCATGTCGCCGCACACCGACACCGGCTTGGACGATGTCCTGCCCGCATCGGCGACGCGCTTGATCGCACGCAGCACCGACGGGTGGTAGGGGATGTACCAGGCCGAGACCGCGCGGTTGGTGCGGTCGACCGCTAGTGTACTGACACATAAATACTTGTCAATAAAATCGATTCTCGCGGGTATGCATTCATGGAGGATGAATCCATGGCCCGTCGTATTTTGCCTGAGGTAGATATCACGGAAGCTGACCGCGAAAGA
>Ga0302196_10001779_pt1 | contig 20439 bp, 21 predicted proteins | sample II_Bog_N1_3_FD_198794 | JGI IMG/M metagenome (GOLD analysis project Ga0302196, IMG submission 198794) | Peat permafrost microbial communities from Stordalen Mire near Abisko, Sweden - II_Bog_N1_3 | ecosystem: Environmental > Terrestrial > Soil > Wetlands > Peat | place: Sweden: Abisko...
CGCACGGTCCGCTGGCGGCCCGGGTGGGTGCGACCAATCGCCGCATCGTCACGGACCGCGCGACGTCACACGGTTCTTCTCGCCCGATGTCGCCGTTCATCCGCCGCCTCGCGATCTCCCTGGTTCTCGCCGCCTGCGCGAGCGCGCTCGCAAGCTGCACGCAGGACACGGGGCCGGGTGACGTCACCGACGAACGATGGCTCGAGGCACGCCTCATCGCGCCTTGTTGCTGGCGAGAGACGCTCGACGTCCACGAGTCGCCGATCGCCGAGCAGCTCCGGAGCGAGGTTCACGCGCGCCTCGCGCATCACGAGCGACCGCAAGCGATCGAGGACGACCTCGCGGCCCGCTACGGCGAAGCGATCCGGGCACTGCCGCGCGGTCGCGACCCGCGGGTCGGCCTCGCAGCGACCGTGATCCTCGCGGTGCTCGGCCTGGGCGTCGTCCTCGCGGGAATCCTGCGTCGCTGGGTAGCGCGGCCCGAGCCCCACGCTGCCCCTTTCCTCCCCGCGCCACGCGACGCATTCGACGATCGCCTCGACGAAGAGCTGCGCGACATCGACTGACGCGCGAGGTGCGCGCTGGCGCGCGCGACCATTCGCCGCACTGCCCGGCTGCGGAGACGTCACTACAAGACGCCCGCCATGGACATCCCCGTCTTCCACGTCGACTTCCTGAACGACCGGTTGCTCATCGCGCTCTGCGCGATCGTCCACGTCGTCATCAACCACGCGATGGCCGTCGGCGGCATCCCGCTCGTCGCGCTGCTGGAGTGGCGAGCATGGCGCTCCGGCGACCCGGACGCCGACGCGGCCGCGCGCCGAATCATGAGCGTCTTCTTCGTCGTGACGACGACCGCGGGTGCGCTGTCCGGCGTGGGGATCTGGTTCTCGACGGGCCTCGTGAACCCGTACGCCATCGGCAGCCTGCTGCGCGTCTTCTTCTGGACGTGGTTCGTCGAGTGGCTCGTGTTCGTGACGGAGGTCGGGCTGATTCTGGCCTACACGCTCACGTGGCCGCGCTGGACGGGAGCGAGGAAGCGCGCCCACGTTCGCCTCGGCTTCGCGCTCGGGCTCGCGTCGTGGGTCACGATGGCGCTCATCGTGTCCATCCTCGGGTTCATGATGGACCCGGGAGCGTGGCGCACCGACAAGACGCTGCTGTCGGGGATGCTCAACCCGCTCTACCTACCGCAACTCGCGTTCCGGACGCCGCTCGCGATGGTCATGGCCGGCGCGGCGGGGCTGCTCCTCGTCCGCTGGGCCGCTGGTGCACGGCCCGACCTGCGTCGCTCGATGACGCGCGCGATCGCGCTCTGGACGCTCGCATGGCTTCCGCTCTGCCTCGCCGGCGGCACCTGGTACGCGCGAGCGCTGCCGCCCTCGATGGCCGCCAACGTCCCGACCGCCCTGGTCACGCAGAGGCTCGTCGCCTGGTCTCATCAGGCGCTCGGCGCGCTGGCCCTCCTCGTCGCCCTCGTCGCGTCGATCGCGACGTGGTGCGCCTTGCGACCCACCACGGTCGCGCGCGGCGCGCTCGCCATCCCGCTCCTCGCGTGCGTGGCCCTCGTGGGGACCTTCGAGCGGGTGCGTGAATTCATTCGAAAGCCCTACGCGATCGCCGACTACCTCTACGCAAATGGCTACCGCAAGGACGACTACCCGCTGCTCAACCGCGACGGCCTCCTCGCGCGCGCGACGTACGCCAGCGTGCGCGAAATCACGCCCGACAACCGCGTCGAAGCGGGACGAGAGGTGTTCCGTCTTGCGTGTACGCGCTGCCACACGGTCGACGGCGTGAACGGGATCCGCGGCGCGCTGCACGGTCTGTACGGCGAAGCGCCGTGGGACGCCGACGCCATCGCGGCGTACGTCGCGTCGATGCACGTCGCCCGCCCGTTCATGCCGCCATTCCCTGGCAGCGATGGCGAGCGCGCGGCCCTCGGCTGCTACCTCTCCACGCTCGAGCACCATCGCGACACCCTCGAAGGCGCGCAGAGCGCCGGCGCCGCCACCTCACCGCAGGCTCCGCGCGTCGCTGGCGCCCTCTGAAAGGTTCCCGAACATGATGCCGCCCGTCCCGCGTGACATCCCCCTGCCGCTCCCCGCGCCGCGCGAGCTCCTCGAAGCGCTCCTCATCCTCGCGTTCAGCGCGCACATCTTCTTCGTGAACCTCACGGTCGGCTCCGCGGTGCTCGTCCTCGGCTTCGAGCTCCGCGGTCGCAAGGAGCGCGACTTCGATCGCCTCGCGCGCGCCCTCGCCGCCACGGTCACCGTGAACAAGAGCCTCGCCGTCGTTCTCGGCGTAGCGCCGCTCCTGCTCCTCAGCGTCCTCTTCACGATCCATTTCTACACCGCGAACGCCCTCACCGGCAGCGCGTGGCTCCTCGTCGTCCCCGCGGTTGCCGCGGTCTTCATGCTCTTCTACCTGCACAAGTATTCGTGGGACCGGCTGGCCGAAGCGAAGGGCGTCCACATCGGCATTCAGGCGGTCGCAGTCGGGATCCTGCTCCTCGTCCCCCTCGTGTTCATCGGCGACACCGCGCTGATGCTCTACCCCGAGCGATGGACCGAGACGCGCGGCTTCCTTTCGGTCCTCGCGCTGCCCGAGGTGATGCCGCGCTATTTTCACTTCCTGTGCGCGTCGCTCATCCTCACGAGCCTCTTCGGCGTCGCGTGGTTCGGGCGCGCCAAATTCCCGGTGGAGGCGACGTTCGAGTCGTTCGATCGCGCGCGTCTGCGCCGCATCTTCTACTCGATCGCCTTCACGGTCTCGCTGTTGCAGTTCGTCGTCGGTCCCGTCCTCCTCTTTACGCTGCCGTCGCGGGGGATGCACTGGACCGTCGTGACGGCGATCCTGCTCGGCGCAGCGACGGCCGTGCCGGCCGTCTGGATGATGTGGCGCGAGACCACGACCGAGACCGCCTCGCACCGGCTCCCGGTCATCGCCACGAGCTTGACGCTCACCGTCCTTTGCATGGCGTCGGGGCGTCACATGTTCCGCGGCGTCGCGCTTCTGGAGCACCGACGGGCGATGGAGGCTGCGACCGAGAAGTGGATCGACGACTCCGCACAGGCGGCCTACGACGCGGAGCACGGTAGGGCGTTGGCCGCGCGGGGCCAGTCACCGGGCGAGGAACTCTTTCGGGCGACGTGCTCGGGTTGCCACGGCGTCGACAAGCGAATCGTGGGTCCGCCGATGACGGAGATCGCGGTGATCTACTCGGGCAACCCCGAAGGGATCGTCAAATGGGCGACCGCGCCGGGCAAGAAGCGCGAAGGCTTCCCTCAGATGCCAGCGTTTGCGGCGCTCGGCGACGAGAAGCTCGGTCGCATCGCCCGGTACATGATCGAGACGGGAGAGCACGCCGCGGCGCACTGACGCTGGGTGCGGTTCTTTGCCGCACCTGAGCTCGCGCAGGCGCCCGCGTGGTACTCGGCTCGGGCCTACACCATGACGCGATCCTCTCCGGTCATGCCGTCGCCCGCGCCTCTCTCGCGCCGAGACCTCCTCGGCGGCGGCGTCGCCGTGGGTGGCCTGGTGTTTCTGAATCTCACGGGGTGCCGCGCTCCGGCACCCGCCGCGTCACCCTCCGCAACCTCCACAGAGGCGCCCATGACGACCGAGTACACGCTCCCTCCGCTCCCCTACGCGTACGACGCGCTCCAGCCGGTCATCGACGCCGAGACGATGCGCCTGCACCACGACCTGCACCACAAGGCGTACGTGGACGGCGCCAACGAGACGCAGAAGGCGCTCGCCGCCATGCGCGAGTCCGGCGACTTCAAGGCGATCCAGGCGCTCGAGCGGAAGCTCGCGTTCCACGCCTCGGGTCACCTCTTGCACAGCTTGTTCTGGACGAACATGGCACCCCCCGGCAGCGGCGGCGCCCCCAGCAAGGAGCTCGAGCAGGCACTCGTCGCCAGCTTCGGCTCCGCCGACAAGCTCAAGGCCCAGCTGAGCGCCGCAGCCACGACGGTCGAAGGCAACGGGTGGGGCATGCTCGCTTTCAGTCTGCCGGACCACGCGCTCACGGTGCTGCAGGTGGAGAACCACCAGAAACAGGCGCTCTGGTCGGTCGTGCCGCTTCTCGTCTGCGACGTGTGGGAGCACGCCTACTACCTGAAGTACCAGAACAAGCGCGCTGACTTCGTGCGCTCCTGGTGGGGCATCGTGAACTGGCAGGACGTGAGCTCGCGCTACGCGGCGGCCTCGGCGATGGTCGCGGCGGCTCGCTGAGGAGGAGCGGCTGCTCAGTTCATCGCAGGCGACGACTTACCGCTCGAGTACTTCTCCGGCGCCTTCGCGAACGAGTCGCGGCACATGGAGGAGCAGAAGTAGTAGGGCTTGCCCTGGTAGTCCGCGTGCGGAGCCTCGGAGTCGACCCGAACCTTCATCCCGCAGACGGGATCGACGGCGATCCGTGCTTCAGCGGCGGGCGGCCCCGCGTCGGCCGCCGTGCGCCCGAGTATCTCCGCCACGAGGCGGCCGAGCGTCGCGTCGTCGAGCGCGCGCTCGTAGCTCGGCATCGAGACCGTGTAGCCGGCCACACGATCGCGGGCGGGTTCCAGGATCGATCGTCGCACGTACGCCTCGTCGACCTCGACGCTCGCGTCCCCTTCCAGCGTCTGGCGAGAGCCGCGCAGGTTCACGAGCGGCGGCGCGATCTTCGCGTTGTCGTGGCAGCCGGCGCAGCCCATCGCGACATAGAGGGACTCGGGGGGCGGCGGGGTCGCGATGGCGGTGCGCGCGAGCGCGTCGGCCTGGATCGCCAGCGCCGTCAGCGCGTCGGGATCGATGCTGTCGTAGACCGCGCGAACGTCCCCCTCGGAGTCCACGAGGAAGAAGAGCTCGCTGTGCAGGATCGGAGCGTCGGGGTCCGCGCTGCGTGCGGTGGTCACGCGATACCCCGCGGTCAACGCCGCGAGACTGGACGGCGTCGTCGCGCAGAGCGACCAGCGCGTCTCCGTCGGATTCCACCGGGCTTCGTAGGCCGCGAGCACCTCCGGCGTGTCGTGCGCCGAGTCCACCGAAAAGGAAACGAAGGCGATGTCCTTGCTCGCGAGCCGCCGCTCGAGCATCACCATCTTCGACGTCATCGTGGGGCAGGCGCTCGTGCATTCGGTGAAGATGAAGTCCGCGATGAATGGGCGCCCGCGCAAGGAGGAGTCGGTGATCTTGCGCCCCTGTTGATCGACGAGAGCGAACGCGGGCGCGTGCCAGAGCTTCGGGAGGGGGCCGCTGGTGTGCCTATGAGCAAAGACCTCCGCGTCGGCGCCTTGCGAGCCCGCCTCGCGGACCCCCAGTGCGATGGCCCCCGCCGCCATCACGGCGACGCCGGCTGCGACGAGCGCGGTCCGTAGGCGCATCTTCCACTCTGTTCCAGTCTGGTTCACGCCGCCGACTATGGGCTCGCGTGCGCCGAGCCGACAGTGCATGCGACAAAATGCCGCTTCGGCGCCGTCGCTACGCCAGGACCTTGCGACACTCGGCGATCGTGCGGGCGCACGACTCCGCGCACTCGTGGCAAGGCGCGTGGATCTGGGCGTGCTTCGCGCATGCCGCCTGACAGGCTTCGCAGGCGTCGAGCGCCAGCTTCGCCGCAGCCCGCACGTGCTTCGAGCCAGCGCTCGCCAATCTCGCGAGCGCTTCGCTCGCGGGGAGCATGTCGCGAACCGCGACGATGCACTCGGCCATCGACGTGTCGCCCGTAACGAGCATGCGCACGCAGTGGTCGGCGCAGGCTTCACCCCTCTTCTGGCACTCGAACGCCGCGTCGGCGAGGCCGGGCGAAGCCGTTGACGGGGCGGCGGTCGCCTGTGCGACGGCGTTGTGTGCTCCGCAGGCGATGGCGCCGAGAGACGCGGAGACGGCGAGCGCGCCCGTATTGAGCAGAGCTTCACGACGGTTCATGCGTATTCCTCCGATCCGGGTGATCGCACCGAACGCCGGGATTCACAAGCGCGTGATGCCGTCGAGAATGCGCCTGCCGTCGGCCGTCGCCGCGAAGGTGAACGCGACCTTCTGGCCGACCTCCAGACCTGCGAGCTGCTCGGGCGAACGCGACTCGAACGACATCGTCATCGCCTCCATGAAGCCGGGGATTTTCTCATGGGCGATGCTCACGTCCGCGCGCTTCGGGCCGAACGACTTGATGACCCCGCGCGCAGAGTAGTGCTCGTCGGACGCCACGACGCAGTGAGCGGCGGCGGGCGAACTGCGCTGCGCGAGCCCGATACAGGCCAGCGCGCCGACCAGAACCACGACCTTTCCGATGGACATGCGCGCATCTTGCGATGCGGGGTCCCGCGCGTACCTGCGGCAAAAGGCCGCACGCCCTTCCGCCGGCGTGGCCCTACTACACTACGCTCGATGATCCGCCCCCCGCTGGCAGGGACTGCGCTCGAGACCGCATCGCAGGGGGGCGCCTCGCCGGCGACGGCGTTCCTGTCGATACCGGCCATCACCCTCCGATGGGTGCTCCGTCTGCGCTGGGGCGCCCTCGCGGGACAGGCGGCGACCATCGCGGCGACCCGAGCCTTGTTCGGTCTCGCGCTTCCGCTCGGGTCGCTCGGCGCCGTCCTCGCGTTCACAGCCCTGTCGAATCTGGGCCTGCACGAATGGATGCGCCGCGGCCGGCCGGTGTCGGCTGGGCTCGTCGCGTCCGTTCTGGCGACGGATACGCTCTCGCTCGGCGCGCTGCTCTACTTCACCGGCGGTCCATCGAATCCGTTCAGCGTCCTTTTCCTCGTCCAGATCACGATCGCGGCCGTCGTCCTGGGCCCGTGGTACTCGGCCGCCATCGCGGGACTCTCCACCGCCACCTACGCGCTCCTGTTCTTCGCGAACGTTCCGCTCGCGGGCATGGAGCACATGCACCACGCCGGGAGCACGGCGTTCGGCCTGCACTTGCAAGGCATGTTCGTCGCCTTCGCGCTCGCCGCGGCGCTCATCACGTACTTCGTGACGCGCGTGTCGGGCGCCTTGCGCAGCCGGGACGCGGAGCTCGCCGAGCTTCAGCGCTCGGCCGCCATCAACGAGCGCCTCGCCTCTCTCAGTACGCTCGCCGCCGGCGCTGCACACGAGCTCGGTACGCCGCTCGCCACCATCGCCGTGGCCGCAAAGGAGCTCGATCTCGCCGCGCAAGCCGCAGGCGCCGAGGCGTTTCTCGACGACGCGAGGTTGATCCGCAAAGAGGTCGATCGTTGTCGAGACATCGTGCAGGAGATGTCGGGCCGCGCCTCGGGGCCGATGGGCGAAGTCGCGGAAAGCGTGCACGTGGAGGCGATCGTCCTCGAGCTTCGGAGCAAGTTCGAACCCGCGCGCGTATCGCGGCTCGAGGTCCACGTGAGCACGGTCTCCAACCTGACGGTCCCCGTACGCGGGCTCGCGCAGGCGCTTGCGTCCTTGGTGAAGAACGGGTTCGACGCGAGCGAGGACACCTCCCGGCCGGTACGCCTGTCCGTCGAGACGGCCGACGGCACGGCTCGCTTCTCCGTGACTGACCAGGGCAAGGGGATCGACCCCGCACACCTCGTCCACGTCGGCGAGCCATTCTTCACCACCAAGCCTCCGGGGGCGGGAATGGGGCTAGGCGTCTTCCTCGCACGCACCTTTGCCGAGCGCCTTGGTGGCGTGCTCCACCTCTCGTCGACGCCGGGCGAAGGGACATGCGCGACCCTCGAATTCCCCCTGGATCGCGTGACTTCATGAATGAAGCGGGGCGCAGCATCCTCGTCGTCGACGATGACGACACGTTCCGCGGGCGCCTCGTCCGCGCGCTCGCCTCTCGCGGCTTCGACGCGAGAGGGGCCCACGACGTCGACGAAGCCGTCTCCTTGGCTTCGACCGAGAGCCCCGAGCTCGCGGTGGTCGACCTGCGCATGCCCGGTCGATCGGGGCTCGAGCTCGTGCGTGAGCTCAAGGCCATCGACGAGACGACCAAGGTCGTCGTCCTCACGGGCTACGGCAGCATCGCGACCGCCCTCGAAGCCGTTCGCCTCGGCGCGACGCACTACCTCACGAAGCCGGCCGACGTGGACGAGATCCTGAACGCCTTCGAGCGCGGCCAGGGAACCGCCGCCCCCGTAACCGCCCCGCATGAGGTCGCGTCGCTGGCGCGCGCCGAGTGGGAGCACATCCATCGCGTGCTCACGGATTGCAACGGGAACGTCTCGCAGGCGGCGCGGCTCCTCGGCATTCACCGACGCAGCTTGCAGCGCAAGCTCGCGAAGTATCCGGTGTCGAGGTGAGCTCGCGGCCTCCGGTCGACGAGGCGCGGAAGCGTCTCCAGCGCGCCCGCTGCATCCCCGACGATGCGCTCGGGCTGGGGCTGCGGCCGGTTCACTACCCCCACATCTTCGAGCACGGGCCGGACGTCGACTATTTCGAGGCGATCTCCGAGAACTTCTTCGGTCCCGCGCCAGGCCCGCGCCGAAACCTCGCGCGCGTGCGATCGCGGTACCCGATCGTGCTCCACGGAGTCGGCCTGAACCTGCTCGGCCATGCACCGCTCGACGAGGGCTACCTCGACGCGCTCTGCCGTCTTGTCGAGGAACTCGACACGCCCTTCGTCACCGACCACCTCTGCTGGACCGGCGCGCACGGCGTGAGCCACCACGACCTCTTGCCGGCCCCCTACGTCCCCGAGCTCGTGGCGCTCGCCGCCGAGCGCGCTGACTACGTCCAGCGGCGCCTCGGCCTGCCCTTCGGAATCGAGAACGTCTCGAGCTACGTCGAGTTCGAGCAGTCGACCATGACCGAGTGGGAGTTTCTCGCCGCGGTGGTGCGGGAGGCGCGCTGCTGGACGCTCCTCGACGTCAACAACGTCCACGTGTCCAGCCAGAACCACGGGTTCGACCCCGAGGTCTACCTCGACTCCGTCGACTTCACCCGCGTGCTGCAAGTTCACCTCGCAGGGTTCACGTGCGAGAGCGACGGAACGATCGTCGACACGCACGACCACGCCGTCGCACCACACGTGTGGAACCTCTACGCGAGCGCATGGCGGCGGGGCGGCCCGTTTCCCACGCTCCTCGAATGGGACGCGCACATCCCGACGATGCCCGAGCTCCTCGGCGAGCTCGCGAAGACCAGGGAGGTGCGCGCGTGAACAGGGCCGGCCCGGGTTGGCTCGCCGAGTTCCAGGCGCACTTCGGCGACGTGGTCCGCACCCCGCTGGACCGATCGAGCGGCACGCTCAGGGCGACGCCCGATCGCTACGACGCCGTCATGACGCGCGACGCCCGCGACGGACCGCGCGCTCCGGGCGCCGCGCGGCTCGCGGTCTACAATCGCCAGTACTGGTTTCGGCTGTTCGAGGTTCTTAAGGCCGCGTTCCCGCTCACCGCGCGTCTGCTCGGCTACTGGACCTTCAACGGTCACGCGGGGCGATTTCTGCTCCAAGTTCCGCCGCGAGGCTGGGACATCGAAGCCGCGGGCCTCGGCTTCGTGCCGTTTCTGGAGGAGGAGCTTCGACCGGAGGACGAGAGCACGCGCGTCGCGCTCCTCGAAGCCGCGCGGATCGACGCGGCGTGGCGGGACGTCTCGCGCGCTCCGCTCCGCCCTCGCTACCGGCCGTCGGACGCCGACGCCACACACTTGCTCGAGTCGCGACTGATTCCGTCCGAGGACCTCCAACTCGTCGAGGAACACTCGGCGCTGCTCGAGCTCCGCCGGACGCTGAACGGGGCCGGCGCGCACGACCGTATCGCCCTGCCGCCGCCGCTCGCGCAACCGCGCCGGTGGGCGCTCCTCGCGACAGAGGGTGGCGTGCGGCAACTGCCGCTCGAAGAGCGCGAGGCGGAGCTCGTCGAGCTCCTCCGATCCCTCACGGTCCGGGAAGCGCTGGCTCGGCTCGAGAAGGCGTGTGGGGCGAAAGAGCGCGAGAGCTTGCCGGCGCATGCGCGCCGATGGCTCGCGCGCGGCGTGCAGCACGGCTACTGGTCGGGGATCGTTCGCGGCGAGCGAGCTCAGTCGCAGACGACGCACGTGTAGCCCGCGCAGGAGTTGGTCCCGCGGCAGGTGTGCATCGTGAGAACCTGAGTGTTCGTGTCGTAGGACATCCCGCGGCACGCGTTCAGACCGCCGCAGTGCGGTTGAATCTCGACGACGCCGTGGAGGTCGTCGCACTTCGTCGTGAAGTCCCCGCGAGTCAGCCCCGGCACGACTGTGCCCGAGGTCACGCCCGCGTCCGGAACCACGCCCCCATCGCACTCGAAGGGAGCGACCGCGGATGTGGTCGAGCCGGCAGGACCCGTGTCCTGGCTCTGCGTGCACGCGCCGGACGCGAGGCAGAGTAGCCCGCCGAGCGCCGCCGCGAGGAGAGACGAGCTTGCGGATTCTTCTTCGTCCAACGCCATCGATCAACGTGCCTATCACAGTCGTGTGACTGCGAGGCTCGACAGGTTGTCGCAGAGCATCCCGGTGCCGTAGGGTGTGTCGTCGCCTCGGGCTTGCAGAATGCCGGGTGTGGGAGAGCCGCAGTCGTCCACGGAGAGGTTCGCCGAGACGAGCCTCGAGCGCTGCGTCCGCAGCGTCGGCGACTCCGCGATGAGCGGCCGGGCCGGATTTCGGTCGTGTCCGCGCGTCGGAGTCGTGGCATGGTGTAGCCGAAACGTGCTCCCCTCGCGACGACACCTGTGGCTCGTAGCCCCGCCTGCCTCCTCGTGGGCCATCGGAGCGTCGATCGCAGTGCACCTCAGCGTGGGCGCGGCGCTCGGGGTGCGCACGCACGGAGCGGCGAGCGGGGAGGCCGCGCCGATCGAACTTCTCGACGTCATGACGGAGCCCGCGCCGGCGGCCGAGGAGCCGCTCGCGCAACGCGTCGCCGTCACCGCGACCCTGGTCCCGGCGCATCCACAAGCCGCCCGCACCGACGCGCGCGTGGTCCACGCCGTCGCGGCCACGGCGAGGAAATCGTCCGCGCTACCGGCCGACGCTCCCGCCGTCGTCGCGAGCGACGACGATCTTCCGCGCTTCACGCTCGTCACATCGAACGGGAGCGGCGCGTCGCAGCCGCTCGCAAACGCCGCGGGGAAAGGCGCGGCGGGCGCGCCTCCGGACGACGACGTAACCTATGGCGCCGAAGCGGTCGACGTCCCCGCGCGCGCCGTCGCACCAAGCACGCCGCACTACCCCTCGCAGGCGCAGGCGGAGGGACGCGAGGCGAACGTCGGGCTCGAGATCGTCCTCTCGAAGACGGGCGCTGTCGAAGACGTTCGCTCGCCCCATCCCGCTGGCCACGGCTTCGACGAGGAGGCGCTCGCCTTCGCGCGCAAGACGCGCTTCTCTCCGGCGATGAAGCGCGGTCGGCCCGTGGCCGTCCGGATGATCTGGACCGTACGCTTCGTGCTCGAGTAGCGCGACGCTCAGCGCGCGCGGGTGAGGAAGCCTTCGCCTTCGAGAAAGCGCACGAATGCCAGCGTTGCGTGCTCGTCCAGGTCACGCGGCAAGTCGGACGGCCGGAACCGCGTGCGGGCGCCGATCGCCTCGAGCGTAGACCTTACCGCGGCAGGCAAGAAGAGCTTGCGACCGTCGTGCTCCAACGAGGTGGCTCCGTTCTCCGTGCCGATCCGATACGACGCGGCCGGCGGCGTCGCGAGCTCCGTCTGCCAGCCGATGACGACGACCTCGACGGCGAAGGGGGTCGGAGACCGGGGCCGAGCGGCACGGGCTCGCTGCAAGAACGCGTCGACCGCTGCGCTCGGCTCGGCGTGGCCCCGTAGCACCTCCATGCGCTGCGCGAGGCCTGCCGCGAGCTCCGCGCGGAGCTCCGGACGGCGAGCGAAGCCCGCGGGCAGAGCCTCGCGAAACGCAGGCATCGTCTTGGCCGCCTGCTGAAGCTCGTTCATCAGCTCGATCCACGTGAAGCATGTGACCCCGAGCGTGACGTGGAGCGAGTGGCTGTCCGAGGTCGCCGCGGAATGGACGTATCCGCGCGGGAGGTAGAGCAGATCGCCAGGGTGCAGCTCAAGTTCGAGGATCGGGGCGCCGGCCACGTAGCCGGCAGGCGAAAACGTCTGCGAGTGGTGCGGCAGCGCCAGCGGAGGCTCGAAAACGCGCCATTGCTTGCGCCCTGCGATCTGCAGGACGAAAACGTCGTGCGTGTCGTAGTGCGGAGTGAAGCCTAAGGCGTTGCCGGGCGTGAGGTAGGCGTTCGCGTGGACGGGGTGGCTCAGCTCCGCCTCGATCGCCTCGCACGCGCCACGGAGCGGCTTCCATAATCGTTGCAGCGCCGGCAAGACGAGCGTCGCGCCAGCGCGGTACTCCGCCCGGACCTTCTCCATATCGACCACGCCCGAGAACGTCTCGGTGCCATGCTTCGCGCTGCGCGTGTACGCCTCGGCGGCGTAGTACGAGCCCTCCTTTGCGAGTTGAAGGGCGGGGTATCGAAGGTCGCCCGCGTTGAGGAACCCCTCGAGCTCAGCACTCGTGAGCACGACGTCGTACGCGCGTGGATCGCCTCGCCGGCGGTGAAGCGGGCTTCGCTGCCAGGCGCTCGCGAGGAAGTCCTCCACGCTCCCGGGGGCGAGGAGCGCTGCCAGGTCGAAGGCTCTGCCCTCGGCGGCGGGCATGGCTCAGTGCTCCGGCGACCCGCAGTTGGCCGCGCAGTCGACGGCGTTCGTCCCGTCGGAGAGGCCCGAGAGCGAGCAGACGAGGGCCGAGCGGCAGACGACCTCGCACGCAGCGGACGAGCCGTTGCCCGCGTCGTTGAAGCCGGGGCACGCGTAGGGATCTCCGGTGATCGGAAACGCCGTGTCGCAGCCCACGCTCGTGGAACTCGCGCCGACCGTGCAGTCCGCGTCCGCGCCGCCGTCCCACGGGTGGATCGCGGTGAAGCTAGGCGAAGGGCCGCTCGGCGTGGCGGTGCTGCTGCACCCCGCGATCGCCGAGGCGAGCAAGGCAAGAACGCCGGTGACAAGTCCGATGCCGCGCTTTGCGTCCATTCAATCGCCGGCGCCATCGTGTGCGGCGCCATCGCCTCCTGCGGCGTCCGACGTAGCATCCGGACCCGCGTCAGTCGATCCGCCCTCCGAGAGAGTGGCGTCGCCGCCGCCGCCATCGATCGCGCCGTCCTCTGCGCCGACGGCGCCGTCTTCCTCGCCTCCGTCGAACGACGTGCAGATCGCGCACGGGACGGGCCCCGCCTCGACCTCTTCGACGTCGAGCTTCACCGCGAGCTCGCACCGCGAGAGGACCAAGGCAGTGCCGAGGAGGATCGCGCCACTGAGGGCGCTGCGGAGTCGTGCATCCACGGCGGCCACCTAGAAGTGTAGGACGGCGCTCATGCCGCCTCCGTGAGGGCCCACGACGGGAGCGGCAGAGAGACGCGCCGCCGGCTTTGCCGCGACGTCGGTAGCCGGGGGGGGCGCCGTGAGGAACAGAACGATGCTCGTGATGCCCGCGGCCGCCGCGAGGAAGATGCAACCGTCGGTGTACGCCGCGAAGTCGTTGCCGTTGCGGGCGTTCGCGACCGTGGCCGCCTGCTCGTAAGAGTTCTTGTTCTGGAGCGCCAGCGCGCCGAAGACACCCGCCCCGATCGCGCCCGCCACGGCGACTCCTGCCGCGCCCCATGCCACCGACTCCCGAGAGACAGCAGGCGCCCGAGGCGCGTCGGACGGAGGCTCTGGGGCCGCCGGAGGAGGCGGTGCGGGCGCGGGAGGCGGCGGTGCGGGCGCGACAGGCGTGGGTGCGGGAGGCGTCGGGACGGCCGACGTTGCGGGTGGCGTCGCGGTCGGGGCGACGGTTGCATGTTCTTGGGCCCGCGCGGGGGTCGGAAGAGAGCCGGCCACAAGTAGCGCGGCCAGCCCAAGGGCGAGAGGAGCTTTCATTCGCATTGTTCTCACGGGGACCTCCGACTCACCAATATGCGGTCGCGTGGGTCATGAGCGTTCGCGGGAGGCCCGGCGTGAAGCTGATGCCCGGTTGGGGAACCGGATTGACCGGTTCGTTTGGCAGGCGCGACTGGACCTCGAACTGCCCTTCTCGCCACGTCGTATCGAAGACGTTCAGCAGGTCTGCGCCGATCTCGAGGAACTTCCAGCGCGCACCGACCCCCGCGTTCACGACGGTCCATCCCGTCTCGACGAGCGGGGTCGGGCCTTGATCGCCGTAGCGATCCGACATCGATCGCACGGTCACGTCGCCCTGGAGCGTCCAGTTCGTGCTCACCGGCTGGCGCCCCCCGACGCCGAAGCTGAACGTCCTGACCGGCGCGTCCGGGACGTAGACCGTCCCCGCTGCGACGTCGGCCGCATCGGTGAAGCGACTATGCGCGGCCGTGAATGACAGGTCGGCGTAGAGGCGTTGCCGTGGATCATGCCCGCTGACGAGTGTGTAGCGACCCGCAACCTCGATCCCGTAGCGCTCCGTCGGGCCTGCGGGGGTTGTTGAGGCGGTATCGCCGTCGATGAGGAGCTCCGAAGAGCTGTCGATGAGAAAGCCCATGACGGAGAGCGCCAGGCCGTTGAGCGGGCGCACCGTCGTGCCGACTTCGTAGCCGGAGGCCGCCGCCATGAGCACCCCCGTCGGCGACGGCCCCTGGTTGTGCGGCAGGCCGGGGATGGCCGAGTAAATGAACATGCTGCGGATATCGTTCGAGTGAAAGCCGCGACCATAATTCGCGAAGACATCGAGCCAGCGCGTTGGCGACACGACCGCACTTGCCTTGGGTGAGGCCTGCATCTCCCCCTTGTAGCCATTGAGCTGGTCGACCGCGACCGGACTCTCGTTGCTCACGTTCGCGTCGACGCGGTCGCCGCGCAGGCCCAGCACGAAGCGGAGCCATGGCGCCGGCTTCACCTCCTCCTCGATAAACGCGCCCGTCTCGAGCTCGTTGATGTGCCCATCGAAGATGGGGCCCGGGATGTTCACCGGGTCGATGCCGTCGAGGCGGACACGCCCCTGGGTGCGGTGTAGCTGGCTCTCTACGGAGTCGTTGCGGACCTGAAGGCCGATCGTCGTGCGCACCGGCATGCCACCGAGCGTGTCGCGGTCGGTGAGCCGTACGTCGAGACCAGTCTCGTTACGGGTATCATCCTGCTCGACCTGAGACCCATACTGGATGCCATCGGGCTGAAACGAGGCAGCGATGCCGTCGTTGGGGAAAAGCTGGAGGTTCGACCCGAGGGTGTACACGGTCGCCTTGAGGTCCCAGTTGGTGTTCATCTGCCGGCGGTACTCCGCCCACGCCATCGCCCGCTGCGAGGTGCCGCCCTGCGTGGGATCGACGGAATCCCAACGGCTGATGCAGTGGGAGCCCGCGTACGCGGCCGGCGTGGGCGTCCCGTCGCCCTCGCCGCATACGGCGCGCGCTGGCAGCACGCCCGACATGTTCCACGAGCCGCTGTAGGCCATGCCCATGAAGGAGATTTCACTCCGTTCGTCGAGCGCGTGGGTCACCTTGAAGAACCCGTTGAGGCGGCCGTACTGCTCGGGGTGGATGAAGGGGCCGTTCTCGTAGAAGACCTCGGCGGCGACCGCCATCTTCCACTTCTCGCCGAAGTCGGGCGACTCGACGACGACGAGCCGGGCGTGCCCCGTCGACGGTGCCGACTCGATACGCGCGATGCTCTCCGGGGCATGGTCGATCATGCGGAAGCTTGTCGACCCGGCAGTTCCGAAGTCGCCGACGCTTGCCGCATACGTTCCCTTCGTCGAGTCGACTCGCGCGACGGTCTCCGGGATGAGGAAGTGCAGATCCGAAAAGCCCTGGCCGTGGGCGTGGCTCACGGCGTTGATCGGGACGTCGTCCACGAAGAACGCCATGTCGGTTCCATGGTCGAGATTGAAGCCGCGCGCGAAGAACTGGTCGGCCTTACCGCCGCCCGCGTGCTGGACGGCAAAGAGGCCGGGAACGACCTCGACGAGGCCCTCTGGACGGAACCGGGGACGCAAGGAGAGCTCGTCCTGCGACGTGCTTGAGTCGGAGGCAGCATTGCGCTCGGGCGGAGCGCCGATGGGGACCTGCGGACGTGCCGCGAGGACCAGCGTGGACTGGTCCGGTCCCTGCTGAATGGGAAGAGGCGGCGCCCCAGGTACGGGCGCTGGTGATGTGGTTGTGGGCGTTGGTGCCGCGGGAATCGGAGGCGGCGCCGGCGGATGGAACTCGTAGGAGAGTTGCAACGTCGAACGCATCGGTTGTCCGTTCCGCCGCGCCGGAGAGAACGTGAACCTCTTCGCCGCTTCCAGCGCCGCCTCGTCGAAGCCGTGACCCGCTGGGACGGTGACACGCGCGCTCGACACGGCGCCGGTCTCGTCGATCGTCAGCTCGAGGCCCACAGACGCCGAGAGGCCGTCGCGGAGCGCGTCGGCCGGGTAGACGGCTTCAGCGCGGCTTGTAAGCGAAGGCGGCGTGACCGTGTCGTTTGGCCGTGGGGTATCCCCGCCGTGGCTCTCGGAAGCATCTTGCTGGGCGCGGGCCGTGCCCGCGAACCCCATACCGAGGATCGCAAGCGCAAGGCCGGGAAGGCACCGCTTCATGAGGTCGGCGTGGTAACACGAACATGGAGGACCATGCTACCTACAAATGGCGGCTCGCGTGACGTCACCCTCGCAAGGGGGGGCACGCCGTGTCTCTAGTCAGCGCGCCGGAATGCGTCGCCGATGAAGCCGTCTTCGTGAGCAGATCCCGAGCGCTCCTGCTCGGCTACGCGCGCTTTCGCTCGCTCGCGCGCCGACGTGGTGCAAGGACGTGACGGTGGGGGACGTCGGCGTGCTCATGCCGGTGGTCACGCGCGCTCAGCGCGTCCTCCGCGATGATCTCGACACCTCCGTGTGTCACGCCGCGCGTCCCGAGCAGGCGATCCGCCGCGGCCTTCAGCTCGTCGGCGCGACCGCGCATGATGATCACTTCGAGGCAGTGCGCATGATCGAGATGCACGTGCATCGTCGAGCGGACCTGCCCTTCGAGCTCGTGCTGGATCGAGTTCAAGCGCTCCGTGAGCTCGCGGACGTGGTGGTTGTAGACGAGAGTGACGGATGCGACCGCCGGCACGCGCTTCTGCACGAAGCCCTTCACCACCTCGGCGCGGGCGAGGTCTCGCAAGAGCTCAGAGCGATTGCACCCGCGCTGCTCGGCGAGCGCGTCCAGCTGTTCGAGGAGCTTCGGCTCCATCGCGATGCCAAAACGGACCAAGTCGTCGTTCATCGGGCGTCACCATAGCGTACGTGGGCGCCGTTGCGGCACACCCGGCGGAGTGCTCCACGCGAGGGACAGCCGAGCCTCAGCGGCCCGAAAGGAAGGGGAGAGCCTGGAAGAGACGCTCCGGCGTGTTCCGGACGAGCGGCATGATCGCTTGCCAGAACGAGGGCACATAGACCTCGGCGGCTCCGCGATCCATCGCCGCGACGATGTCCTTCGCGACGGCCTCCGGCTTTCCGAAAAGGGGGTGCTTTCGGTGGTCGCGGGTCATCGGGGTGTCGACAGGGCCGAGCTTGAGCGTCGTCACGTGCACGCCGGCCGGGTGAAGGCGGCTGCGCACGCCCTGCAGGTAGATCCCGAGCGCTCCCTTGGCGGCCCCGTAGGTGTAGTTCCGCGGCCGGCCGCGCTCCCCCGCGACCGAGGTGATGACGCCGAGTCGACCGCCGCGCCGCCCTTCGAAGTAGTTGGCGAGCGGAATGATCAGGGAGACGGCGCTCGTGAAGTTCGTGCGGAGGACGGCCTCGGCAGCCTCGAACGTGCGCTCGCTCGCGAACTGGTCGCCGAGATCGCCGTGGGCGATGAGGGCGGCGTCCAACGAGCCCAGCGTGTCGATCGCCTCCGCAATCACCGCATCGTTGGACTCGACCCGGTCGAAGTCGGCGACGCGCGAGGTGGTGTCTCGGCCACATCGCGCCGCCACCTGAGCGAGCTTGTCCGGATTGCGCCCGATGAGGTGCGCGCGGTCGCCGCGAGCGACGTGGTGGTGCGCGACCTCGGCAGCGATCGCGGACGTGGCACCGAGGATCAGGACACGCATACGCAGGCCCTGGGTCCTATCATGAGCACCGGATCGACGCGCGCGTCACGGACGCGCCGCGCCCCCGCCCGCATCTGTGACCTCCTCGAAGATGGCAGCGTCGGGAAGGGCGAGGATCGCGCGCGCGTCCTCGGCGAAGCGCTCATAGGGCGAGTCCTTGAATCTCGCCACGAACGACGCCGTGGGGCGCAACGTGACGACGGCGCCGGTCTTCGTGTTGCGGAAGCGCGTCTCGAAATGAGCGACGTCCGCATCGACGAGCCGCAAGTTGAGCTTGCCGGCGCTCGCCCCGGTCGCGGCGGCGACGCCGTCGGCGACGCAGGAGTACTGAACGGCGTGCGGGGTATGGTGCTCGACGTCGAGATCGAAGCTGTATCGCTTCAGGTCGAGCTTCTTCCGCGCATACTCGCCCATCCGGTAGCCCGCGACCGCCCAGGGCCCGGCGCCGCCGTGGATCTCGGCGACTCGAGCGATCACGTCGGGACGATCGGGGGTTGCAACCGGGAGCTGCGGTGGACTGCCGGCGCAGCCCGCGACCAGGGCGACGCTAGCGAGGAGCACCGAACGGACCATCGCTCGGACACGTAGCACGAGACTACAGGCGGGTACTATGAGCAGGCTGCTTGTAGGTGGACCGGGAATCCGATCCGGCGCGCGCCATTACTCGGGCGTCCAGTGCGGCGACGTGGAAAAGAGGGCGTCCTGGAACCCGATCCGGTACGCGATGAAGAGCCCCAGCAGGATGCTGGCGAGGGCGGTGAGCTGGACCATTCGACGATTCACTCGAGCGAAGCGGTCCGCGGCGACCGCAAACGGGACCGCGATCATCGACGTGAGCAGCATCATGCCGGCAATCGTGCCGGCGCCGAAGAGCAGGAGATAGAGCACGGCCCAGCGCGGCTCCTGGATCGTCGTGAGCACGAGCAGCGCGACGGCGGCCGATCCGCCCAGGCCGTGCACGACGCCTACGAAGAGCGAACGAAGGAGGGCGGGCGCTCCGCCTCGGCGCGGACGCGGCTCGTCCTGATGCAAGTGCGCCGCCCCGCCGCGAGCTGCGAGGTTCGCCGCGCCGAGGACGACCAGCATGAGCGCGACCGCGAACTCCATGCTGAGCCCGAGGCGCGGAGGAATGGTCACGTGGAAGAGGATGATCGCGCCGCCGACGAGAAGAATCGTCACGGTGTGGCCGATGCCCCACACGGCTCCGACGACGCCGGCAAAGCGGATGCTGCGCTCGCGGCTCACGATGGTGGTCACGGCGACCACGTGATCGCTGTCCGTGGCGTGGCGCATTCCGAGCGCGAAGCCGAGCGAAAGAATGGCCAGGAATGAGCTCGGGGACATCATCAGCAAGTTCGACGTTGGCACCTTCCTATGGACTCGTGCTACCACAAGCCGAGCCACCCGACGTCCCGATGGCGGCGCGATCTCACGATCGTGGCCGTAGGGCGTTCCGGGTGGCGCGCGGAAGGCCATCCGGTTCCACGACGATCCGTCGAAGGAGGCCGATATGCCGACACCCGCTCTGCCCGTTCTCGATTTTATCCTGGCCAACTACAAGAACTTCAACGCGCGAGCTACGCGCGACGCCACGCTCGCCTACTGGCGGCACGTCGAGCGCGGCGGTCGCATGTTCTGGGCCGTCGCGGGGGCGATGTCCTCCGCGCAGCTCGGCATCACGCTAGCGCCGGCCATTCGCGCGGGCCTCATTCACGGCCTGTCGGTCACGGGAGCCAACCTAGAGGAGTCGCTCTTCCGCCTCGTCGCGCACCACGATTACAAGGACTTCCCCGACTACCGCTACTTCACGAAGAAGGACGACACGAAGATCCTCGAGCAGCGGATGCGCCGTGTCACGGACACGAGCATCCCCGAAGACGAGGCGTTCCGCGCGGTCGAGAAGTACCTCGTGCCGACGTGGAAGTCCGCGTCCGCGAAGGGCGAGCGGCGCTTCTGGCACGAGTATTTCTACGAACTGATCCAGCGCATCGAGCCCGCGCTCCACCAGGGCAGCGCCGACGAGTGTTGGCTGCTCGCGGCTGCGCGCGCAAACCTCCCCATCGTCGTGCCCGGGTACGAGGACTCGACGTTCGGCAACATCTTCGCCTCGCACGTGAAGACGGCCGAGTGCAACGCGAGCATCGTCAAGTCGGGCATCGAGTACATGACCGCCTTCTACGACCAGTACCGCGAGCTGTCGGGGGGCGCGGGCGTCGGCTTCTTCCAGATCGGCGGCGGCATCGCCGGGGACTTCCCCATCTGCGTCGTGCCCTCGATCAAGTACGACCTCGAGCAGCCGGTGAAGCCGTGGGCGTACTTCTGCCAGATCTCCGACTCGACGACCTCGTACGGCTCGTACTCCGGCGCGACGCCGAACGAGAAGATCACCTGGGACAAGCTCACCGAGTCGACCCCCATGTTCGTCATCGAGTCCGACGCCACGATCGTCGTGCCGCTCGTCCTGCGCGCGCTCCTCGAG
>Ga0302196_10001780_pt1 | contig 20437 bp, 22 predicted proteins | sample II_Bog_N1_3_FD_198794 | JGI IMG/M metagenome (GOLD analysis project Ga0302196, IMG submission 198794) | Peat permafrost microbial communities from Stordalen Mire near Abisko, Sweden - II_Bog_N1_3 | ecosystem: Environmental > Terrestrial > Soil > Wetlands > Peat | place: Sweden: Abisko...
TCTGCGGCTGCCCCGGCACCGTCGTCGGGTGGCCGAGCCGACATCCGCCCGGGCGGGGGTCCGCCCCACACTCCTCCCGAGCTCCCCGGCATCGAGGCGATCGCCCGGGGACCGTGCAGAGATCACCAGCGGTGGTCAGAGTGGTCGTCGACCATCGGCGTAGGAGCGCACGCATTTGCGGCAGTTCACGTCCACCAGAGGGCCTCGGTGCGCGCGGATGACTTCGGTGGCCTGTTGGCGCCTGCCTTGCCATCCCAAGTAGAGACGGTCGCACAAGAACCCGATGCCATCGGCGATGTGGGTCCTGTCCGTCAGGACATCGTGGCGCAGTGAGATGGCCCGCGGTTCCATCGGTCAGCCCGCCGTCACGATGGTCATTCCGACATGCGGTTCAATCCGAACCCCTCGAGACGCGTCCGGCGGCGGGGCGGCTCGCTCGTTGACGGGTCTGGTCGAGTTGGGTCTGTAGTTCTTGGTTGGCGGCCTGGAGGGCCAGGACGGCCGCGATGCCGGCCAGATTGAGGCCGTCGTCGAGGAGGCGCCCGATCTCTCGGAGACGGACGAGGTCGTCGTCGCTGTAGCGGCGGGTACCACCTTGGCTACGGGCCGGATTGATCAGGCCCCGGGTCTCGTAGAGCCGGAGGTTCTGGGGAGCACTGCCCACCAGTTCGGCGGCTACGGAGATTCCGTACAGGCCCCGGGTCGCCTCGGGACGCTTTTCGGGCCCCGCCGATCGGCTCCCGGGAAATTGGTCACGACCCCTTGCATCGGACATGGTCGTCAGGATATAACAAATCTGTGGCAGATACCATAGATCCGGAGGCGCAGAAAGGACGCTCCCGGCCGAAACAAGGAGGGTGAATCATGCTGGTCCGTTCCGATCCGTTCCGTCAGCTCGACCGGTTGGCCGAGCAGGTATTCGGGACCGTGGCTCGTCCGGCGGCCATGCCCATGGATGCCTGGCGTGACGGCAACCAGTTCGTCGTCGAGTTCGACCTGCCAGGAGTCGACCCAACCAGCATCGATCTCGATGTGGAGCGAAATGTGGTGACGGTCCGGGCCGAGCGTCGGACCGCCACCGGACCCGAGGTCGAGTTGGTGGCCTCGGAGCGCCCGCGAGGCGTGTTCGGCCGCCAGGTCATCCTCGGAGACGCACTCGACACCAGTGCCATCACTGCCGCGTACAACAGTGGTGTGCTCCGGCTGACGATCCCGGTGGCAGAGCAGGCCAAACCCCGCAAGATCACCGTGTCCACCGACGAGCAGGCCACCGCGCCGTCCGCTCGGGACCCACAGGTGATCTCGGCTACTGCGGAGGATCGCCAACCGGTCTCCGTCTGATCGGCCATGGTCCCCCAGACATCCGATGTGGCGGCACGGTTCGAGTTCCTGGCCGTGGTGCTGGCCGATCCGGACCTGCTCGACGTGGCCTTCGACGAGGTGATCGCCTCATGGGAGGCTGAGCCGCCGCGGCCACCGGATCGCACCCTGGTGGCCACTTCGGAGCGGCGAGACCCACGATCACTGGCGTGGCGGGCGAGCCGTGACCGCCAGAGTTGGCCCACATGGATCCGGGCAGTTCCCCGACCCAGAGTGGCGCGGTCGCCTCCGGAACGGTCGATGGTGTCGCTCCTCGTGACATCGGCCCGGAGACGAAGTTCCGGCAGTGCCCGATGGAAAACTGCAGAGGAGAGGAGGTGATTGCTTCCTGACCCACCACTACACCGGCCTCAGGGCGGGGTCGATCGACCCCGCCCTGAGGCCGTGCTTCTTCGGCCTGTCGCACCCGGGACACCATGAGCTCCAACAGGAATCAGCTCGAGCGTGGGCGATCTGATCGCATTGCACAACGGGGGGCCCGTTCCCGAGATCACTCCCCGCCAGTGGGATTTGCTGCACCTGATCGCCGGTGGACGGACCAACAGGCAGATTGCGAGCCAACTCGCGCTGTCGAAGGTAACGGTGCGTACCCACCTCGAGAACATCTACAGTCGGCTGCTGGTCTCCAATCGCACCTTGCCTGTGACTCGCGCCTTCCCGGACAGGGTTGCCTGAGAACTCACGGGTCCTCGCTGCACGGCAGCTCGAGACCGAGGCGCCCAGCTCTTCGTCGATCAGCGATTTCTGACTTGCGTCCGGGATCTACCTTCGCAGCGCACCTGGGGCTGTGTCGGTGACCCAGTGCAGCAAGGTCGACGGTCGAGAGGTGGACCCTACAGATCTCGCTCGTAGACGTACATGACGGGGCCGTCGGATCCACCTGTTCGGTTGGAGAATCCCAAACTCTCATACAGGCTGCGGGCCTCGGTATCGGGTTCGTCCACTTCAATAGTCATCGTGTCGGCTCCGCGCTTGCGGGCCTCGGCGACGGCAACATTCATGAGGGCACGCCCGATTCCTTGATGGCGTAGATGGGGTACGACGTAGAGCTCTGCGAGATAGCACTCGAAACCGATGCTCCAGATTGCTCTGCGGAATCGGAGAACAGCCACACCGTCAGGACCATCTCCGGCCAACAGAATGAGCGTGTCGCCGTCCTCGAGCACTCGTTTGATCCGGTCGGCGAGGTCCGGAGGCGAAGGGGTCGGTTCGTCGAACTCGCGGTTGAAGTCGTAGAGGAGCCGACCGATCGAGTCGGCCTCCGCAGTCGTGCCCACCCGGACCACGTGTCGAGCTGCCTCATTCACGCACGGGACTCTACCGAGCAGGCGAAACGATCGACTGGCGCCCCATCTGGCCAGCGGTCTGAGATGCCCGGAGGACCATACGCCCCACGTGCGCCTGTTCCGACGAGTGCCTGACAGTGGCTCAGGTTGGGGCAGGGGACGGAACCTCCGGACCCCGCGAAGCCGGTACTCCTCTCTTGTCTCTTGCGAGCAGCTAGTGCCTCCGTTATCTGTCCGTCCACCTTGAGGGAGTGGAACGGATCGTGGGAGCCCGACTCAGCCGATCCCAGGCGATGGGTCCCCAGCCGCGGCCCGGCCATCCGCCGAGCCGCTGCCGCTACCACCTCGTGAGAAGCAGGCTGTTGATGGCCAGCGCGCCGACCACCTGCATGGCGATGAGGAACCGATGGCTGCCGCGGGGCAGGAGGGCCGGGGCGGCGACCAGCCACACCGAAAACGGGAGCCAGATGCGCTCCGTCTCGGCCTTGCTCAGACCGCTGAGGTCGGCAACTGCGATGATGGCCACGAATGCCACCAGAAGGACGTGCAGGCCAGCCCGGTCCCGAAGGGCCTGCCGGTCGAACGCCCGGCGGAGGCCGATGGCGCCGGCCAGTCCGATGGCACAGGTCAGTGACGCCAGGTTGGCCCACACCCAGTAGGCATAGGGCCGGGCCATGGCGATTCCCACCGCGTAACGGTGACGGACGAGGGTGAGCCCGTCGAACCACCAGAATCCCATCACCGCGAAGAGCAGGACAACGATCAGCGCCCCGGCGACCGCTCCGATCAGCGGCCGGTAGTTGCGGGCCACGAACAGGATGGCCAGCGCGGGGACCGCCATCAGCATCGAGCCGTAGTCAAGGTAGACGCTGAACCCAAGCACGATGCCTGCCGCCAGGCTCACCGCCCCCGGAAAGCGGATGGAGCGGGTCGCAGCCAGGGCCAACAGCGTCAGTCCCCAGGCCGCCACCCCCGCGAAGTAGGCGTCGGCCGAGACGCCGACCCACACCGCCAAGGGCGCCACCGCGACGAAGGGCGCCACGCGTCGGGCCATCGGCTCGCCGCCCAGGGTCCGTACCGTGATCACGACGGCGGCGGCCGAGCTGGATCCGACCACGACGCAGAGGGCGGCGGCCCAGGCCGGACCACCGAGTCCGATCCGATTGAGGCTGAAGAACGTCAGCAGTGCTCCGGCCGGGTCACCGGCAATCGAGAGGTCCCAGGGGTGGGGCGAATTGGCGGCGATGTGGGCGGTAAAGCCGTGGAGCAGTCCGGAGATGCCGCCGGTCGGGGGGATCTGCCCCAGATAGCCGCCCGATCCGGCCATGCGATCGGCAAAGCCGCGCACCGGTCCGTCGATCAGGGTGAGCGACATCGTCCAGGCCAGCGCGGTCAGCCAGGACCCGACGACCAGCCATCTCCAGCGGAGGCGCCGTGCGATGCCCGGTCCCCACCCCACGGCTGCGACAGCGATCGCACACGCGCACAGCGTCGACCAATTGCCGTGGGGTAGCCAGAAGCCCAGGATGGGGGCCGTCCCGGCCAACGGCACGTACTGGCCGGGGTTCTGGGGAACGAGTGGCGTGAGCCAGCGAAGGTGGCGGTGGGGCACGACGAACGCCACCAACACCAGACACGAGACGAGCCCACCCCAGAGGAGGTCCCACCGGTAGCGCCGGAACCACGAATCCGGGACTGTGGGGCCTGGCATCTCGATGTCAGCGTCCCCTGAGTGCGACACCGGGGCAGAGTAGCCCCTTCGGCGGAGGCCATCCCGGCGACGGCCGTGGCTGCGGGGGCGAACGTGTAGCGGGGCACCGTCCTCCTAGGGTGAGGCAATGCTCCGGACCGAGGGACCACCGGACGAGCACCTGGTCGTCGACAGCCCCCGACCTGAGGCAGGACCGGCCACAGGAGTGTTCGCCACCATCGCCCGGGGGGCACTGCGATGGCGGTGGCTGGTCATCGGCGGGTGGGTGGCGGTCACCCTGCTGGCCGTGGTGTTCCTGCCCACACTCGGTGATGTCGTGGACAACAACAGCACGGCCTTCTTGCCCGTGGCGTCGCCGAGTCTGCGAGCCGCCGCCCTGGCCGCACCCCTCGTCCATGTAGGTGGGGAGACCGGAATACTGGTCGCAGTCAGGTCGAACGGGGCGATCGACGCGGGCGACCAACGCTCTCTGAGCCGGTTGGAGCATGCCATCCGCGGCGTCCCCGGAGTCACCGGACTCACCTCCGGAGCGGTGTCGGGCAACGGACGAGCGGCGACGGTGGTCGTCCAGTTCTCGCCGGCCACGGCCGGTGGGGGGAGCGCCGGCAGCAGGGCGGTGACTGACGTCCGTGACCTGATGGCAGCCGACGCCCCTCCGGACCTCCAGACCTACTTGACCGGCTCGCTGCCGATCCTGGTTGACCAGCAGCATGCGGCCGATCACACCGAGTACAACGTCGCGTTGCTCTCTGTCCTGGTGATCCTGGTCGTGCTGGCGGTGGCGTTCCGGGCCGTGCTCGGGCCCCTCGTGGCCTTGGCGCCGGCCGGCCTGGCCCTCATGCTGGCCGAGCCCCTCATCGCCGAGTCGACCCATGTCGGGGTGCAGATCTCTTCGTTGCTCGAGCTTCTGCTGACGGCACTCGTGCTGGGCGCCGGCACCGACTACGGCCTCTTCATCCTGTTCCGCTACCGGGAGAATCTGGGGCGCGGCCTGGACCGGGACACCGCCATTGTCGAGGCCATGTCCCGGGTCGGTGGTGCCGTCGGACTCTCGGCGTTCACCGTGATCGTCGCACTTTCCAGCCTGGTGATCGCCCGATTCGGTCTGTACCGCGGTGTGGGACCAGGACTGGCGTTGGGCATCGTGATCGTCTTGGCCGTCGAGGTCACCCTCCTGCCCGCACTTCTGTCGTTGGTGGGCCGCGGTGCATTCTGGCCCAGTCGCCCCGGCCCCCACTGGTCGGAGCCCGGGGCGTGGGGCCAGGTGGCTGCTCGGGTCAGCGGCCGTCCGGTGGTGGCGTTGGTGTCGGGAGTGCTGGTATTCGGCGCCCTCACGGTGGTGATCGGAGCGTATGCCCCCTCGGGCTTCAACCCCGGGGGTGCTGTCGACGGGAGCAACTCTGCCGCCGGGCAGGCGGTCCTGGGCGAGTACTTCGGGATCAGCTCCGACAGTCCGACCGGTGTGGTGTTGCGCTTCCCCGGATCGGTGTGGCAGCGGACGGGGCTGATCGCCCAGGTCGAACGGCAGCTCTACTACAGCGGGCAGTTCTCGTCCGTGGTCGGCGCCCTCAATCCCAACGGCACGTTCCAGGATCCCGTGGAGCTGGCACGGCTCGAAGCCCGGCTCGGGCCGCCGCAGGGCCTGCCGGCGGTGGAGCCCGCCAACCTGCACGTCCGGCGTTCCGCCTACGCGGCCTACCTCTCCACGGCCCAGTTCATCTCGCGTGACGGGCGCACGGTGCTGGTGTCCACCAACCTCAGCGCCGGTGGGGCCGGAACGACCCGCGCCCTCCAGGCGATCCCACGAGTCCGCAGCGTGGTCGCCGGCGTGGCCCAACAGGTCGGCGCCCCCCAGTACGGGGTCACCGGTGAAGCCGCAGGAGCGGCCGATGTGGCCGCGGTGTCCGGCCAGGACGTGGTGCGCCTCGTACCCGTGGTCCTCATCCTGTTGACGCTCCTTCTGGCCCTCGGCCTCCGGAGCCTGGTGGCTCCTCTCTACCTGGTGGCCAGCGTGGCCCTCTCCTACCTGGCCTCGCTGGGACTGGCCGTACTCATCTTCCAGGTGCTGGGCCAGCAGATCGGGACGAACTTCGCGCTGCCCTTCTTCCTGTTCGTCTTCGTCATGGCGCTGGGTGAGGACTACAACATCCTGGTGATGGGGCGCATCCGTGAGGAGTCGGCCGGCTTCCCACCCCGTGAGGCCGTCCGCCAGGCCATGCTGGCCACGGGAGGCACCGTGACCGCCGCCGGCCTGGTGCTGGCGGGAACGTTCGGCGCCCTGGCTTTCGTCACCGGTGGCCAGGTCCGCCAGATCGGAACCGGCCTGGCCCTCGGCATCCTGTTGGACACCTTCGTCGTCCGCACCCTGCTCGTCCCGGCGTCCGCCGTCCTGCTGGGGCGGTACAACTGGTGGCCCTCCTCGCTGTGGCGCAACCAGCCCACCGAGCCGGCGGCAGGGATCGACACGGCTCGGCTCCATGGGGAGGCGGACGGAAGGGATCAGCCGGAGCCTCCGACGGCATAGACCGTCCCGGCCTCGTCCCCCACGATCAGGGTCCCGGTGCCCGTGAGGGCGGGATAGCCGTCGACACCGCCGCTGATCGGAATTCGAAACATGAGCTGCCCGCCGGACCCGTAACCCTCGATCTCCTTGCCCTGGGTTCCCAGGTAGACATCGCCCCGCTGGTCGATGACCTCGGCCGCCCACAGTCCGGCCCCCCCGGTGTGGATCACCCGCACCGATGCTCCGGTGGCCGCCTTCACGATGTTCAGATCGCCCCGGTTGTCGCCGACGTAGAGGAGCCCGTCTGGCGAGACCGACGAGGAGGAATACGACTCGCTCCCCACCCGTCGCAGCCAGATGGGCCGACCGGACCGGTCGAACGAGTAGGCGGTCCCCTTGTTGTCGGTGACGAAGACGTCACCGGCGGCGTCGGCCGATGGCGACACCTCCACATCGGCGTTGAGCGACCGTTGCCAGGCGATCGATCCGTGGGTCCCGTGGTCCTCGACGGCCACGATACTGCGTCCCGCCGTGGTGACGACCAGGCGGGGCCGGGCCAGCACGGGACTGCCAAAGGATGGATGGCCGAGCGGGATCGACCAGCCCACGGTCGGATGTGCGCCGTCGAGCCGGATGGCCGCCATCCTGCCGTTCATCGTGACCACGTAGGCGGTCGCTCCGGACACTACCGGCGAGAGGACCTGGCCGGAGAACTGATGCGACCATTGCACCGTGCCGGACGCGGACACCTCGAAGAGCGTGTGACGCGGACCGGGCCACAGAAGGGAGCCGTCAGGCAGCACCAGCGGACTGGTCGAGAGGTCGGTCTCCCCGGTCATCGGGCCGCCACCGTCGACAGTCCAGACGTCCCGCCCGGTCGTGGGATCGAGGGCATACAGCACCCCGGCATTGGTGGCCACATAGACGGTTCCGTCCGCCCCGACGACCGGTCCCGGCGTGATGTTGCCACCCAGCTGCCGGGACCAGAGCACGGTGCCGGACCGAGGTCCGACCACTGGAGCCGTGGCCGAATGGGATGGGTCGTGGAGGGCCGTGGGCCACGGGGCGAGGACGGCGGCACCGGCCCGGGACCCGCCGAGGAGCCCGAGTCCGGCGCCCGTGAAGGCGGCGATGCCGAGCACGATACGCGTCCGGGCCCCCCGTCGCGCCCGTCGGCCGATCGACCGCCGGGCGGTGATAGCCGTGGTCCGGATCAGTAGGGCCGACGTAGCAGAGGATGGGAGCACTACCCTGAGTACCGCGGGCCCCAGGATTCGTTACACCCGTACCTCCGCAGAGCGCATACACGGATTTGGCCGGGGTCCCTGATCGGAGTCGACCATGTGGTCTCGAGGCATCATCGGTGTCGTCTTCTGTCTGGCCGGGCTGGTGTGGATCGGCCAGGGGACCAACGCCCTCTCCAACTCCACGCTGATGAGCGGCCATGGCCAGTACACCGTGCTGGGTGTCGTGGTCCTGGTCATCGGGCTCGCCCTGGTGGCCTGGGCGGCACGGATCCGTCGGCGTCCCGTCGCAGACGACCCCGATCGCTAGGGGAGGGCGTCCGGGACCGGATCGTCGGTTGCGGGGGTTGCGTTCTCGGCCAGCCATCCGGCCTCGTCCTCGGCGAGCCATCCGGCCTCGCTCTCGGCCAGCCATCCGGCGGCGTGCCGTCGGGCCCAGGCCTCGGTGACCCAGCCCCGGAACATCGACCGCAGCGCGCCGGGGTGGGTCAGGGCGAACAGGACGTGCCCGGCGACGACCAGGAAGATCCCCAGGGCCAGCACGTCGTGGACGAAGGTGGCCCCGGTACGCCAGTCGAGGGGGAAGAACCGGTACCACTTGAGGATGGATCCGGTGGCCACCATGACCACGATGGCGCCGGCCGTGAAGAGGGTGTTGAGCTTCTGACCGGGATTGAACTTGTCAGGCCGGGCAATGCCCTGCCGGCCCAGGGTCCGGAGCCATCGGACCTCATCGGCCCTCCAGAGGTTCACGCGTCGGATGTCGCGCCGGAGGCCGGCGCCCCACGGACCGGCCAGGGACAGGAGCAGCGGGACGGGCAGGGCCACGCCGGCCCAGGTGTGGATCTGGGCCACCAGCTCCCTCCGGCCCACCAGGCTCTCGACCTGGACGAAGTAGAGGGGCAGGGCGGTGAGCATCAGGATGGCGAAGAGGAGGGCCGTGCACCAGTGGGTGGCCCGCTCGACCCGGTCGAAGCGGAGGAGCCGGCGCCGTCCTGAAGCGGGGTCGGAGCCGAGATCGGGCGGAGCACTAGTCAATGGGCTGATCACTCCGCCCGTTGGAGCCCCCCACCCAGGCGTCGATGGAGTAGCCGTTCTGTTCCCAGTACCCGGGCACGGCGTCCTCGACGACGCGGATGGCCGAGAGCCATTTGATCGACTTGTAGCCGTACATCGGTGCCACGTAGAGCCTGACCGGCCCTCCGTGCTCGGTAGTGATCGGTGCTCCGAGCATGCGGTAGGCCACGATCACGTCCGATCGCCGGGCCTGGTCGAGCGTGAGGCTCTCGGTGTCCAACCCATCGTACGAGTCGAACTCCAGGGCCTTGGCGCCGGGCTGGATACCGGTGGCGTCGAGCACGTCGGCCAGCCGGACACCTTCCCAGTGGACGTCGGGCACCCGCCACCCGGTCACGCACTGGAAGTCCTTGACCATGCGGGTCGGCGGCATGGCGTGCAGGTCGTCCAGGGTGAAGGTGGTCGGTCGATCCACCAGGCCGGTCACCTTCAGCCGGTAGTGCGAGTCGGAGATGGAGGGGAACGAGTCCGTGATGGTGTAGATGCGGAACCGGTCACCGCCGGGCAGCAGCCCACCCAGTCCGGAGCCGAGCGCGCTGCCGACCACGTTCTGGACCCTGGCCCCGAAGACGATCCCGAGCGCCCCTACGCCGACGATGCCGAGGAACACCCGGCGTCCGACATGCTTCTGGCCGTCCGGCGGGGAAGACGGCGACCGTGGCATGGCCCGATGCTAGGGGCGTGCGGCCCACCCGGGTCGGCACCATGCCCCCGATCAGAGGCCCAGGACCACCTCCCGGATGAACCGGCCGACGTCGGCCGCCCGACGCTCGGCCACCCCGATGATCGAGCCGGGCGAGACCCCGTCAGGAGCCAGTCCGGCGCTCAGGTTGGTCACCAGGGACAGGCCGAGCAGCTCGGCCCCCAGCTGGCGGGCGGCGATGGCCTCGAGAACGCTGGACATGCCGACGAGGTCGGCGCCCATGGCCTGCATCATGCGGATCTCCGCCGGCGTCTCGAAGTGGGGACCGGGCACCTGGGCGTAGACACCCTCGGCCAGCGAGCCGTCGACCCGTCGGGCCAGCGCGCGGAGCTCCGGGGTCCAGACCCCCACCAGGTCGACGAAGGGGCTGGGCCGACCGTCGCCGGTCGGCAACCCGGTCAGCGGCGACACACCCGTGAGGTTGAGGTGGTCGGAGATGAGCACGAGGTCACCCGGGCCCAGATCGGGCCGGAGGGCGCCGGCGGCATTGGTGATCACCACGGTGCCGCACCCGGCGGCGATGGCGGTGCGGACGGGATGGGCCACCTCGACGGCACTGAAGCCCTGGTAGAGGTGGAGCCGTCCGAGGAAGGCCAGGACCCGGCGGCCTCCGACGTCGATGCTCCACACCTCGGAGCGCTGATGGGCGACGAAGGCGTCGGGCAGTCCGTCCAGCGTGCCGAGATCGTGCCGGCTGGTCGGCTGCCCCAGTGCAGCGGCGGCGTCGGCCAGCCCCGTGCCCAGGATGACCGCCACGTCATGGGCCGGGACGGTGCTGGCCGTGGCGATGGACGCAGCGGCCCGCTCGGCCAGGGCGTAGGGGTCCGAGGAGATGGTCATGTCATCGACGATACCGACCGCAGGCCGCCTACCATCGTGACGGTGAACCTCGAGTGCGACGTCGGAGTCGGCGGACGATGAGGGTGCTCCTCACCGGATCGGCCGGCTTCATAGGGAGCCGGATAGGGACGGCTCTCGACGAGCGCGGCCACGAGGTGGTCCGGGTCGACCTCATGCTGGCCTCGGCCCACGGCCCGTCACCGATGGTGCCCGACGACATCCACCGGCTCGATGTCCGGGACGGTGACGCCATGGATCAGGTCCTCGGGGGGGTCGACGTGGTGTGCCACCAGGCCGCCGTGGTCGGTGCCGGGGTCGATGCGGGTGACGCGCCGGCCTACGCCAGCCACAACGACTTCGGGACCGCCGTGCTGCTGGCCGCCATGCACCGGACCGGATGCCGACGGCTGGTCCTGGCCTCGTCCATGGTGGTCTACGGCAACGGCCGGTACCGGTGCGAGGCGCACGGTGACGTGGTTCCGCCGCCTCGACGGACGTCCGACCTCGACCGAGGGGAGTTCGACGACCGGTGCCCTGTCGGCGGGGAGCCGGTGGAATGGGAGCTGGTGGGCGAGGATGCGCCTCTCCGGCCCCGGAGCCTGTACGCGGCCAGCAAGCTGGCGCAGGAGCACTTCGCCCTGGCCTGGTCGCTCGCCTCTGGCGGATCGGTGACCGCGCTCCGCTACCACAACGTCTACGGCGAGGGGATGCCGAGGGACACCCCCTACTCGGGCGTGGCGGCCATGTTCCGCTCGTCGTTGGAGGCCGGTGAGGCACCACACGTCTACGAGGACGGCAGGCAGACCCGCGACTTCGTGCACGTCCACGACGTGGCCGAAGCCAATGTCCGGTCGGTGGAGCACGAGCTCTCCGGATTCGTCCCCCTCAACGTCTGCTCCGGCCAGCCCGTGACCATCGAGGAGGTGGCTTCCACCCTCTCCCGGGCCCGCCGGGGTGCCGCTCCCGTGGTCACCGGTCAGTACCGCCCGGGGGACGTGCGCCACATCGTGGCCGATCCGGCACGCGCCACCCAACGGCTGGGCTTCACCGCCTCGGTCCCACCGGCCGAGGGGTTGGCCCGCTTCGCCTGGGCGCCGCTCCGCGATGCCACCGCGGCGGGGCCACCACGTGTCTGAGGCCGAGCCAGTCACCGTCGTCATCCCGTGCCGCAACGAGGCCGGATCGCTGCCCGGAGTACTGGCCGCCATCCCCTCGGGGTACCAGGTCCTGGTGGTGGACAACGGCTCCGACGACGGCACCGCCTCGGTGGCGACGGCCCACGGCGCCCAGGTGGTGGTGGAACCGACCCCGGGTTACGGAGCCGCTGTCATGGCCGGGGTGGACGCCTCCCCCCCATCCATCGTCTGCGTGCTCGACGGGGACGGATCGATGGACCCGGGCGAGCTCCCGCTGCTGGTCGACCTGGTCCGTAACGGCGTCGACCTGGCGGTCGGCCGGAGGCGTCCGGTGGCGGGGACCCGGTGGCCGACCCACGCCCGCATCGGCAACGCGCTGGTGGCCGCGCGGCTCAGGCGGAGGTTCGGCCTGCCCGTGCACGACATCGGCGCCATGCGGGCCATCGACCGTCAGGTGCTCCTCGGCCTGGGAGTCGAGGACCGGAGGTCCGGCTATCCGCTCGAGCTCCTGGTCAGGGCGGGGCGGGCCGGGCTGCACGTGGAGGAGCGCCCGGTCACCTACCGGCCCCGGACGGCCGGGTCGTCCAAGGTGTCCGGCTCGATGTGGGGCAGTGCCGTCGCCACGTGGGACTTCATGAAGGTCATCCGATGAGCCCGATGGCCTGCACCCTGCTGATCATGGCCAAGGCACCGGTCGCCGGCCAGGCCAAGACCAGGCTGGCCCCGGCCTTCGGCTCGGACGGCGCCGCCCGGATCGCCGCGGCTGCCCTGCTCGACACGCTCGACGCGGCGCGGTCCTGGGACGTGGCCGTCCGGGTGGTGGCGCTGAGCGGGGACCTGGGCCTCGCCGCCGACGGCCGTGCGATCGCCCAGGCCCTCGACGGGTTCTCGGTAATTCCGCAGCACGGTGCCACCTTCGCCGATCGGCTGGTGCACGCCCACGACGACGCGGCCCGGCCGGGCCACCCGGTCCTGCAGATCGGGATGGACACGCCCCAGGTGGCGGGCGACCTGCTCAGGACATCCGCCGAGCTTCTCGTGGCCGACGGGGTCGACGCCGTGCTGGGGCCTGCCACCGACGGTGGCTGGTGGGCGCTGGGGGTCAGGGCCCCGGCGACGGCCTCGGTCCTCGCCGGCATTCCCATGTCCCGGGCCGACACCGGGGCCCTGACCCGCGCCGCCCTCGAGGACCGGGGGTGTGCCGTCGCCGACCTCCCGGTGCTCACCGACGTCGACACCCCTGAGGACGCCCGTGCCGTGGCCGCCACCATGCCCCCCGCCAGTCGGTTCCGCCGGGCCCTCGAGGCGCTGGATCCCGCCGGAGCTGGACCGGGATCCCCGGTGTAACGGGAACAGGGAACCAGGGACAGTAGAGCGTGATCGATGGGTACTCCCTTGCCGCGGGCCGACCCGCAGTGGCCCCGTGCCGGATCAGCCCGGTGGTGGGTTGAGTGATCACCGGGCCTGACCGACGCAGCCGACCTGGGCCCCGGCGACCCGTCCGCTCTCCGGCGTCCGGGCACGGATGGCCGGCTCCGTGACCCCCCCGCCCGAGGACGGACCCGAGCGCGGCGACGCCGGAGGTAGCGCACCGGATGCCGACGGAACTCCCGAGAAAACGACCGGGTTTGCCGCCGGGCCGTCGGGGTATGCCACAACGGAGAACCCTGTCGGTGCCCCAGCCCACCCTGTGGATCTGGCCCGGGGGGCGGACGACGGGGGCACCATCACAGCAGAGGAACGAGCGCACGGATCCGACCCGGCCGAACCCCAAGTCTCGACGGCCCCGGCCGGGTCGCCCGCCACCGGCCACGAGACGGCTGGTGTCGGCGAGCATCTGGCCGACGACGACTTCGCGTTCCCGGCCGGACTGTGGAGGAAGGTAGCCGCCCACAGGCCACCCGGATTGCCGACGCAACAGGTGTGGAGGAGCCCCCTCCGAGGTCCGTGGCTGACGTCGGTCCTGGGGTTCCTCCTGCTGATCTCGCTCCCGCTGGTCATCATCACCGGGCTGCTCGACTGGATCGCCTACGGACCGCAGTTCCACCAGGCTATCCCGTCCAACGTCGGCTACCTCCACCTCCCCTACTTCCAGTGGCCCAGCCGTCCGGCGTGGCTGTTCCAGCTCACCGAGGGGCTGCACGTCGGGTTGGGGCTGGTCCTGGTCCCGGTGGTGCTGGCCAAGCTGTGGTCGGTGATGCCGAAGCTGTTTGCGTGGCCACCGGCGAGCTCGGTGGCCAGCCTGCTCGAGCGGGTCTCGCTCATCATGGTCGTGGGGGGCATCGTCTTCGAGATGGCCACCGGCATCTTGAACATCCAGTACGACTACATCTTCGGGTTCAACTTCTACACCGCCCACTACTTCGGGGCCTGGGTCTTCATCGTCGGCTTCGTCGTCCACGTCAGCCTCAAGCTGCCCACCATGGTGCGCAGCCTGCGTTCGCGCTCGTTGCGGGCCGAGCTCCGCACCCCGCTGGCCGACACCCGACCGGAGCCCCCGGACCCCGACGGTCTGGTGGCACCCAACCCGTCGACACCCACCCTGAGCCGGCGCGGGGCGCTGGCCGTGGTGGGAGGCGGGTCGCTGATGATCGCCGTGCTGACCGTCGGTCAGAGCCTCGGTGGGGTGGCTCGGAACGCCGCTCTCCTGCTGCCACGGGGACGGTCGTACGGGGACGGGCCCAACGACTTCCAGATCAACCGGACGGCCAAGGCCGCAGCGATCGTCCCGGAGCAGACCGGTGCCTCCTGGCAGCTGGCTCTGAGCGGAGGGACCCGGTCCGTCCTCCTCAGCCGGGCCTCGCTCCTGTCCATGGAGCAGCACGCCGCCGAGCTCCCCATCGCCTGTGTGGAGGGGTGGGCCACCACCCAGCAGTGGAGCGGGGTGCGGCTGGCCGACCTGGCCCGCCTGGCCGGCGTGCCGGCGCCCCGGAAGGCCCATGTGCAGTCGCTCGAGCAGGGCGGCGGGTTCGCCGAGGCCTGGCTGGAGTCCAACCAGGTGCTGGCTCCCGACGCCCTCTTGGCCCTCAAGGTGAACGGGGCGGACCTCTCTCTGGACCACGGCTTCCCGGCCCGGGTCATCGTCCCGGCACTGCCCGGCGTGCACTGCACCAAGTGGGTGCGGTCCATCGAGTTCGTGGCCTGAGATGCGCACCCTCACGGCTCGGTTCCGGCACCACTACGGTCGGAGCCCGCTCCACCTGCTGACGCTGGTGGCATCGTTCGCACTGGTCGGCTACGTGATCGCCACACTCGGGCCCAAGCAGCTGTGGAACCCGCATGTGTGGTGGCAATCGATCGCGGTGTGGTTCGTGGCGGCGATCATCCTGCACGATCTGGTCCTCTTCCCGTTCTACGCGCTGGCCGACCGGTCCCTCGGCGCGGGGTGGCAGGCAGTCATGGGGAGGGTGCCGGACCGGATGCCTCGGGTGCCTCCTGTCAACTACATCCGGATCCCGGTCATGGCCAGCGGGCTGTTGTTCCTGATGTTCTTCCCCGGGATCATCGAGCAGGGCCAGGGCGCCTACCTCCGGGCCACCGGGCTGACCCAGGCTCCCTTCCTGGGTCGTTGGCTGCTGATCACGGCGGTCCTGTTCGGTTCGAGCGCCCTGGCCTACGGAATCCGCCTGCTCCTCGTGCACAGGAGGCCGGGAGCCGAAGAATTGTCATCCGAAGGGGACGACGGTGTCGAACACGCCTGAATCGATGCTTGCCGAACCAGCCATGATCCACGACGACCAGTGCCGGTGCTACCCGGTGCACGCCGTTGGCTCCGAGTGCTCCCGAACCGGGAGGCAGGTGGTGGGGCCCGATGCCATGTACCGGCACATCTCGGCCGGTCATGTGAGTTGGATCTCCGACCGCTCCGGGGCCCGACGACCTCTGCCCATCGCCCGCTGGCTGGGCGGCCCCACGTCCTCGAGCGAGGACCGGGAGGGGGACGAGGCCATGCTCGCGCTGTGCCAGGGCCCCACTATCGACGTCGGCTGCGGCCCGGGTCGCCTCACCGCCGCCCTGGCCGCACGCGGCGTGCCCGTCCTCGGCGTCGACATCTCGGCTGCGGCCGTCGAGATGACGGAGCAGCGGGGAGCCCCGGCCCTCCAGGGGGACGTCTTCGATGCCATGCCCGGTGGTGGGCAGTGGTCGCGTGTGCTGTTGGCCGACGGCAACATCGGCATCGGGGGTGACCCGCTCCGCATGCTCCGGCGCGCCCGGCACCTCCTGCACGCGGAGGGTCAGGTGGTCGTCGAGGTCGACTCCCGCACCACCGGGATCTGCCGGAGCGTCCAGCGATGGGAGACCGACCACTGTGTCGGGCGGTGGTTCCCGTGGGCCCACGTGGGCAGTGATGCGGTCCGGTCACTGGCCGAGGCCGCCGGCCTGCTGGTCAGCAGCATGGTGGAGCGGTCAGGGCGCTGCATCGTGGCCCTGGATGTCCGGTGAGGTCGGCGTGCCCTGGGCCCAACACACCCGGGTAGCGTCGGGGAATGGCCCTGGCGGCAAAAGTGCTGACCGTGTCGGATTCGGCGCACGCCGGCACCCGTGCGGACCGATCCGGTCCCTCGCTCCGGTCCTATCTTGTGGACCACGGCTTCGACGTGCCGGCCCTCGAGGTGGTACCCGATGGTGTCGAGGCGGTCGGGGAGGCGATCCGCCGGCTGGCCAACGGGTTCTGGGGGCTGCTCGTGACCACCGGTGGGACGGGGTTTGCCCCCACCGACCACACCCCCGAGGCCACCAGGTCGGTGATCGATCGCCAGGCGCCCGGACTGGCCGAGGCCATACGGGCGGCCAGTCCGCTCGGGCCCCTCTCCCGAGGCGTGGCCGGCACGCTGGGGGCGTGCCTGATCGTCAATCTCCCTGGCTCGCCGACCGGGGCCCTCGAGTCGATCAGCTCGGTGATCGACGTCCTGCCCCATGCCCTCGAACTGCTCGGCGGCGGCCGCCCGCACCCGGGCTGAGGCGAGGCCCTACGGTGATGCTGTGGAGCTGACGGTCGACCAGGTGCCTGGACTCGGGACCCGGGACTGGATCGCGGTCACGGAACGGGAGCTTCCGGCCGGGCGGGCCCTGGCCTGGGCGTCGGTCCCGGACTGTGGAGCCGTGGTGTCCTTCTGCGGGACGGTGCGGGACCACTCGCCCGGTCGGCCGGAGGTGAGCTCCCTCGAGTACGAGGTCCACCCGGACAGCGCCGTCCCTCGACTGGCCGAGGTGGCGGCGGCGGCCCGGCGTCGGTGGCCGATGATCGGCCGGCTGGCCCTGCTCCACCGGTCGGGCCCGCTGGTCGTCGGTGAGGTGTCGGTGGTGGTCGTGGCGTCCACACCCCACCGGGCCGAAGCCTTCGATGCCGCCGAGTACTGCATCGACACCCTGAAGCGGACCGTGCCCATCTGGAAGCGGGAGACCTGGTCCGGGGGGTCGGACTGGAGCGCCTGCGACCACGAGATCGAGGACGTCGGCCCGTGATCCCCTTGGCCGAGGCCCAGCGGTTCGTGCTGGACGCCTGCCCGCCGTCCCCCCCGCGGCGGGTAGCGCTGGACGAGACCCTCGGCTGTGTGGCCGCCGAGTCGGTGCTGGCCGAGTGGCCCGTGCCTCCCTTCGTCAACTCGTCGATGGACGGCTACGCCCTCCGGGCGGCCGACACCGACGTCGCCGGGGTGGAGGGACGGGTGGCGCGCCTCGAGGTGATCGGCACCGTGATGGCCGGCGCTCCGCTGGCGGCGTCGGTCGGCCCGGGACAGTCGGCCCGCATCATGACCGGCGCGCCCCTGCCGGCCGGGGCCGACGCCGTGAGCCCGCTCGAGGACTGCCGGACCGACCGGGATGGTGCGGTGGTGGTGGTCGACCACAGGGTGTCGACGGGCGCCTTCGTGCGGTGGGCCGGCCAGGACGTGGCCGTGGGAGACACCGTGCTCGAACGGGGATCGGTCCTCACACCGGGCCGGATCGGGGTCCTCGCCACCCAGGGGACGCGTGACGTCGACGTCCACCCGAAGCCGAGGGTCGGGGTCCTGTCCACCGGCGACGAGCTGGCCTCGGGCCCTGGGCCCCTCCCCTCGGGGAAGATCCGCGACGCCAACCGGCACACCCTGTTGGCGCTGGTCCGGCAGGAGGGCTGGCACGCCGTGGATCTGGGCGTCACCGCCGACGACGAGGATGCGCTGGTCGACGCGCTGGCCGAGGCGCAGCCTCGGTGTGACGCCATCGTCACCAGCGGTGGGGTGAGCGTTGGCGACCTCGACGTGGTCAAGGTGGTCCTCCAGCGACAGAGCTCGGGCACCATGCGGTGGATGCAGGTGGCCATCCGACCGGCCAAACCGTTCGCGTTCGGCCTGCTCGACGGGTCCGGGATCCCCATCTTCGGGCTGCCCGGCAATCCGGTGTCGGCCATGGTGAGCTTCGAATTGTTCGTCCGGCCGGCCGGGCTGCAGATGGCCGGGCACACCGCACTCCACCGGCCGGTGGTGGCGGCCATCGCCCAGGGCGACTTCAGGCGCCGGCCCGACGGCAAGACGCACTTCCTTCGCTCCGTCGCCACCGTCGACGAGTGCGGGACGTGGCACATCCGTCCCCTGGCCGGCCAGGAATCCCACCAGTTGACCGCCATGGCCGAGGCCAACGCGCTGGCCGTCATCCCTGACGGGGACGGAGCCGCCACCGGCGAGCGCATCGACGTGCTCCTCATCGATCCTCAGATGGTCACGACGGCCATCGAGCACCACGGCGGCCGGGCATGACTGCGGTCCCCGTGGCCATTTCGGTGCGCCCGGACCGGGCGGGAGCGACCGAAACGGCTCCGGAGCCTCGGGCCATGCCGACCTCGGGGCCGCTGGTGGACCCGTTCGGCCGGGTCCATGATGATCTGCGCATCTCGGTCACCGACCGGTGCAACCTGCGGTGCACGTACTGCATGCCGGACGAGGGCATGACCTTCCTGCCTCGCTCGATGCTCCTCAGCTTCGACGAGATCGTGCGCGTGGCCACCGTGGCCAGGGCCCTCGGGGTCACATCGGTCCGGCTCACGGGGGGCGAGCCCCTGGTCCGGCGCGGGCTTCCCGAACTGGTCTCCCGGTTGGCGGACGTCGGCTTGGACGACCTCGCGCTCACCACCAACGGGGTGCTGCTGGCCGAGCAGGCACAGGCGCTGGCCGATGCCGGCCTCGACCGGGTGAACGTGAGCTGCGACTCGCTCCGTGCCGAGCGGTTCGGGACCATCCGCCGGCGCGGGGACCTCAGCACCGTCCTCCGCTCCATGGACGCAGCGGAAGCGGCAGGGCTGTCGCCGGTCAAGGTCAATGTCGTCCTCCTCCGGGGACACAACGACGGGGAGGTGCTCGACTTCGCGGCGTTCGCCCGTGACACCGGCAGGCCCGTACGGTTCATCGAGTACATGCCCCTGGACGCTGACGGGGCATGGGCCCGCGACCAGTTGGTCCCCGGCGACGAGGTCCTCCGACGCATCGAGGCCCGGTGGCCCCTCGAGCCGGTCGCCACGGACCCAGGTCCGGCGCCGGCCCGATCGTTCCGGTTCGCTGACGGGCATGGGGAGATCGGCCTCATCTCCAGCGTCACCCAACCCTTCTGCGGTACCTGCAACCGGCTCCGCCTGACCGCGGACGGCGCCATACGCAACTGTCTGTTCTCCGACGATGAGCTCGACGCCCGCGCTGTCCTCCGCCACCGGGGCACCGACGACGAGCTGGCCCTGATGCTCAGGCGGGCCGTGTGGGGAAAGCACCCCGGCCACGGCATCAACGATCCCGGCTTCCTCCGCCCGGCCCGCTCCATGTCGATGATCGGCGGCTGAACCCATGGCGACACTCCGGCTGTTCGGGCCGGCCCGCCAGGCCGCAGGCCGATCGGTGGTCGAGATCGGCGGTGCCACGGTGGGCCAGGTGCTGGCCTCGGCCGAGGCCCGGTTCGGAGGGGAACTGACCCGGGTGGTTGCCACCAGCCGCATCTGGGTGAACGGGGAGACGGCGTCCGCCGACGATCCGGTCGGGGACGGCGACGAGGTATCGGTCATCCCCCCGGTCTCGGGCGGATGACCTCAGGGAAGCGGGGCGCCGCGGTCGGGTTGGCCCATGTCGACGAGCACGGCAAGGCCCACATGGTCGACGTCACGGGCAAGCAGATCACCGTGCGGGTGGCCGAGGCCCGCTGTCTGGTCCGCACCACGGCCGACCTGGCCCTCGTGGCGTCCGATCCCGATACCGGAATGGACCTGGTGGAATCGGCGCGAGTGGCCGGCATCATGGCGGCCAAGCACACCGCGTCGCTGATACCGCTGTGTCATCCCATCCGGATCGACGGCATCGAGGTCGACGTCGAACCTGGAGCCGACGGAGTGCACATCCGGGCTGTGGTGGCCATCGTCGACCGCACCGGTGTGGAGATCGAGGCCCTCACCGCCTGCACGGTGGCGGCCCTGGTGGTGATCCAACCCCTGTTGGAGGTGGACGACACGGCCTCCGTCGAGGACCTGACCGTCTGGCACAAGTCCGGCGGCCGCTCGGGGACCTGGGACCGGGGTGATGACGGGCACCTCCGGCTGGGC
>Ga0302196_10001785_pt1 | contig 20426 bp, 18 predicted proteins | sample II_Bog_N1_3_FD_198794 | JGI IMG/M metagenome (GOLD analysis project Ga0302196, IMG submission 198794) | Peat permafrost microbial communities from Stordalen Mire near Abisko, Sweden - II_Bog_N1_3 | ecosystem: Environmental > Terrestrial > Soil > Wetlands > Peat | place: Sweden: Abisko...
CAAGCTCGGCGGCTGGGACGGCTACAAGTCCTCAAAGCCTCCAGGACCCATAACCCTCGCCAACGGCCTCCAAGAGTTCAGAGCCATCGCCCAAGGCTGGAGCCTGAGAGATGTGTGAATCCCGTAGACTGGGGAGGGGGACCGCCCGAAGGGCGGTTGAGGGGCGAGCGGCGCCTCAAGTCGACCGCCGAACAGTCTAGATCACCGGCCGCCAGCGGTAATGACCCTCGGCGGCGTCGAGCCAGCGTCCGAGCAGCAGGTCCTCGCGCACGCCCCAGCCATCATTATGGATGATCCGCGGCCAGTCGCCGCCGGAGGCGACGATGGCCACGTGCGGGCCGCCGGTCCAGAACCCGCGCCAGGTCAACAGGTCGCCCGGCTGTAAGCCGCCGTGAAAATCCACGCCCAAGCTGTGCGAGTCCGCGCGCCATCGACAGGCGCCTTGTCGCCCCCAATAGGTCTCCAGATTGGGCACGCGGCGGTGGTCGATATTGCTGTCGGGGTGGGCGAGGCCCCAGCGCTTCGGATAGGCGGCGAAGGCGCGGCCCATGTCCTCGTGGATCAGCCGCTGCAGATCCAGGCCCCAGGCGGCGCGGGCCGCGCGCACCACGACGTCGGCGCAGACCCCGGTCGAAATCGGCACGTCGCCCCCCGGATAGGCGATCACATGGTAGCCGTGGTCATAGCCGGTGGTCACCCCGATCTGTCGCCGCGCCGCCGCGACCAGGGCCTCGCCGCTGGCCGGCGTCGCGCGGGCGGCGAAGGCGGGGGCGGCGGCGAGCAGGCCCAGGACCGAGCGGCGGGTGGGTATTGTCGGGCGTGAACTTTGAGAACGAGGCTTAGACATTTGGCCGCCAACGATAGTGGCCGCCGGATCCGTTCAACATCGGGCCCGTGAGCGCATCCTCACGCGCGCCCCAACCAGCGTTCTCGATCACTCGGGGGCTCGGGCCGCCAGTGGTCACGATCGCTACGTGCGGACCACCGCCGCCAAAGGCGCGCCAGGTGACGAAATCGCCAGGGGCGATGTTACTCGGAAATCCGCTGGACGGTCGCCGGGGGTCGGCGCGCCAGAGACAGGCGCCCTGGCGGGTCCAATAGGTTTCGAGATTAGGGACCCGGCGGTGATCTATGTTGGGGTCCGGCCGCCTCATCCCCCAGCGATGGGGATAAACAGCGAAGGCCCGGACCATGTCCTCATGCACCAGCCGCTGAAGATCGAGGCCCCAGGCTGTCCGCACCGCGCGGACCACCACGTCGGCGCAGACCCCGGTCGAGATCGGCACGTCGCCACCAGGATAGGCGATGCGCTGATAGCCTTGGTCCAGATGAATGGTGACCCCGATCTGGCGCCGAGCGGCCGCTATTAGGACTTCGCCGCTGGCCGGTTTGGCATGAGCGGCGAAGGCAGGCGCTGCGGTGAGCAGCCCCAGAACCAAGCGGCGGGTGGGCAAAGACACTGCGGGCTCCATCAGGCGGAGCGGTGACGATCGCCAGCGATCAGGGCCGAATGATGTCGATCGCCGCAGGTTCGGCGGCCCTCATCGCCAGTCCGAGCACCGACCGCAGATCCGCGCAATGGTCGTCTTGGCCCTTGCGCGCGCCACGCCGGCGGCCAGGGCGCCGGCGACCAGAACTGAGACCCCCAACAGCACCACCATGCCGCTACACCTTGATCGGCTTGGCGACCCGGATGTGCAGCTCCTTCAGCTGCTGGTCGGTCACCTCCGAGGGGGCGTTCATCATCAGGTCCTGGGCCTGCTGGTTGAACGGGAAGGCGATCACGTCGCGGATGGCTGAGGTTCCGGCCAGCAGCATGACGATGCGGTCGACGCCGGGGGCGATGCCGCCGTGGGGTGGGGCGCCGAAGCGGAAGGCGTTCAGCATGCCGCCGAACTTGTCCTCGACGGTGGCGGCCGGATAGCCGGCGATCTCGAAGGCCTTCATCATGATCTGCGGCAGGTGGTTTCGGATCGCGCCGCTGGACAGCTCGACGCCATTGCAGACGATGTCATACTGATAGGCCAGGATATCGAGCGGATCCTGGGTCTCCAGAGCCTCCAGCCCGCCCTGCGGCATCGAGAACGGGTTGTGCGAGAAGTCGATCTTCTTGTCGTCCTCGTTCCACTCGTACATCGGAAAGTCGACGATCCAGCAGAACTTGAACTGGCCTTCCTCGATCAGGCCAAGCTCGGTCCCGATGCGGGTGCGCGCGGCGCCGGCGAACTTGTAGAAGGCGTCCGGCTCACCGGCGGCGAAGAAGACGGCGTCGCCGACCTTTAGGCCCAGTTGGGCGCGGATGGCTTCGGTGCGTTCGGGGCCGATGTTCTTGGCCACCGGGCCGGCGGCGCCGTCCTCGCCGTCGCGCCAGAAGATATAGGCCAGGCCCGGCTGGCCCTCGCCCTTGGCCCAGTCGTTCATCCGGTCGCAGAAGGCGCGGCTGCCGCCGCCCGGCGCGGGAATGGCCCAGATCGCCGCCTTGGGGTTTTCCAGGATGCCGGCGAACACCTTGAAGCCCGAGCCGCGGAACGGTTCGGAGACGTCCGACATCTCGATCGGGTTGCGCAGATCGGGCTTGTCGCTGCCATATTTGGCGATCGCGTCGCGATAGGCGATGCGCGGGAACGGCGTGGGCGTCACCGGCCTGCCCTGGCCGAACGCCTCGAACACCCCGTGCATGACCGGCTCGATGGCGGCGAACACATCGTCCTGGGTGACGAAGCTCATCTCCATATCCAGCTGATAGAATTCGCCGGGCGAGCGGTCGGCGCGCGCCGCCTCGTCGCGGAAACAGGGGGCGATCTGGAAATAGCGGTCGAAGCCGGAGACCATCAGCAGCTGCTTGAACTGTTGCGGCGCCTGGGGCAGCGCATAGAACTGGCCCGGATGCAGACGCGAGGGCACCAGGAAGTCTCGCGCCCCCTCCGGCGACGAGGCGGTCAGGATCGGGGTCTGGAACTCGGTGAAGCCCTGGTCGATCATCCGCCGGCGCAGGCTCGAGATCACCTTGGAGCGCAGCACGATGTTGCGGTGCAGGGTCTCGCGGCGCAGGTCCAGATAGCGGTATTTGAGCCGCAGATCCTCCGGATAGTCCGGCTCGCCGAACACCGGCACCGGCAGCTCGGCGGCTTCGGAGAGCAAGGTCACGCCCGCGGCGGCGACCTCGATCTCGCCGCTCGGCAGGTTGGCGTTGATGGTCTCGGGCGAGCGGGCCACCACCGCGCCGTCGACGCGGATCACGCTCTCGGCGCGCAGCCGCTCGACCAGGTCAAAGCCGGGGGTCTGAGGACTGAGCACGATCTGGGTCAGGCCATAATGGTCGCGCAGATCGACGAACATCAGCCCGCCGTGATCGCGCTTGCGATGAATCCAGCCCGACAGACGCACATTGGCGCCCGCATCCGCCAGCCGGAGGTCGCCGCAGGTATGGGTGCGATAGGCGTGCATGGGGCTAACAGGATTCGCTTATAGGGACCGATTTGGAAGCCGCGGAAGGGCGCATGGCGGGCCGGGGTTGTCAAGTTTGGGGGCGTTCGTTGAGGCGCCCGCCCTGCACGCGCCGGCGCGAAACGCCTTAAGACTCCGCCTCGATCACCACGGTGGTGAACGGGCTGTGCAGGCGCCATCCGACCGCTTCGTAGAGCCTGCGGCCCTCAAGGGTGGCCACCAGCACGGCATGGGCGACGCCCCGGTCGATCGCCGCCTGGCTCAGGGCCGCCATCACCACACGGCCGAGGCCGCAGCGGCGATGGTCGTCGACGGTAAGGATCTGGTCGAAGATGACATGACCTTGGGCGACGGCGATCCTGCCGCTGGCGGCCAGGGCGCCGGTCCGGTCTCGGATTTGGGCCAGCGTCACCTCGCCCGGCTCCAGGGACAGGCTGTAGCCGTCCGGCAAAGGCGGCGGGGCGGACGCGGCCTCGAGCGAGGTCGTCATCATGAACCCAGGGTCATGCAGCCGCCAACCCTCGGGCCAGGCAGAGGCCAGGTCCTCGGCTTCCGCGCAGACCTTGATGAACACCCATCGCTCGCGCACCCTCCGCGCCAGCCTGGACAGCACATCCAGATTGGCCCCGGGAAAGACGTAGCGGGCCTTGTGCTGCGGCAAGCCGACCGTGATCAAATGGCCGCCCAACACCGGCGCCGGCGGCGGCGTGGCGCGCGATATCGCCCAGCCGGCGACCCAGGCGGCGACGATGGCGGGATCGGCTTGGCGCGTCATGCCGTTGCGGTAGCCATCGGCTTCCCGTTTTCCAAGAGGGCCGCGCGCCGCGCGGGAGCCATCGCAAGCCACGCGCGTTAGAAGCGCGCCCGAACTGGACCCCTACCGGAGCCGCCATGTCCAAGCGCACCGACGCCGCCCTCACGACCCGCTGGCTGGACGATCCGATCGCCAACAAGGGCACCGCCTTCACCCAAGATGAACGCCGCGCCCATGGCCTGGAGGGCCTGCTGCCGCCCGCGGTCGAGACCCTGGATCGCCAGCTGCAGCGAGTGCTGGGCCATCTGGACGCCAAGCCCAATGATCTTGAACGCTATATCTATCTGATCGGGCTGAGCGACCGCAACCAGACCCTGTTCTACGCCACCCTGATGTCGGACCCGGCGCGGTTCGTGCCGATCGTCTATGACCCCACGGTCGCCGAGGCCTGCCTGACCTTCGGCCAGATCTATCGCCGGACCCGCGGCATGTATGTGTCGCTGGAGATGCAGGGGCGCGTGGCCGAGGTGCTGCGCAACTGGCCGGTGCGCGACGTGCGCTTCATCTGCGTCTCGACGGGTGGGAGAATCCTGGGCATGGGCGATATCGGCGCGAACGGGATGGGCATTCCGATCGGCAAGCTGCAACTCTACACCGCCTGCGCCGCTGTGCCGCCGGACGGCCTGCTGCCGATTCTGCTCGATATCGGAACCAGCAACGCCGCGCTCCGCGCCGACGCCCTTTATCTAGGGCTGCGGCGTGAGCCGCCGCCCGCCGAGGCGCTTGACGACTTCGTCGACGAATTCGTTGAGGCCGTGCAGGCGGTGTTTCCGGGCTGCTGCATCCATTTCGAGGACTGGAAGGGCGATGACGCCATCCGGCTGCTCGCCCGCTATCGCGACCGGGTGCTTTGCTACAACGATGATATCCAGGGCACCGCCAGCGTCGCCATCGCCGGACTGATCACCGCGGTGCAGATCAAGGGCGAGCGGCTGAGCGACCAGCGGTTTCTGTTCCTGGGCGCCGGTTCGGCGGGGATCGGCATCGCCAACATGATCGTCTCCGCCCTGCAGATGGAAGGCCTGACCGAAGCCCAGGCGCAGGCGCGGATTAGCCTGTTCGACGTGCATGGCCTGATCGAGCCCAGCCGCAAGGACCTCAATCCCTCGCAGGCCGTCTACGCGCACAAGGCCAGCCCGGCCCAGGATCTGGCCCAGGCGGTGGAGGCGCTGAAGCCCAGTGTGTTGATCGGGGTGTCGACCGCCCAGGGCGCCTTTGACCGGCCGGTGATCGAAGCCATGACCAAGCTCAATCCGCGGCCGATCATCTTCGCCCTGTCAAACCCCACCGACAAGGCTGAGTGCACGGCCGAGCAGGCCTATCAATGGTCGAAGGGCCAGGCGCTATTCGCCGGCGGCGTTCAGTTCCCGGACGTCACCCTCGGCGACAAGGTCTTTCATCCAGGCCAGGCCAACAACTTCTATATCTTCCCGGCGATCGGCCTGGCGGTCTATGCGACGCATCCGCGCCGGATCACCGACGCCATGTTCATCGCCGCAGCCCAGGCCTGCGCCGAGCAGGTCAGTCCGGCCGATCGCGAGAAGGGCATGCTGTTTCCCAAGCAGGCCCACATTCTGGACGTCGAGATCACCACCGCCGCGCGGGTCGCCGAACATATCTTCGAGCACGGCGAGGCCGGTGTGGATCGTCCGGCCGACATTCGCGCCTGGCTCGAGGGGCTGTGCTATCGGCCGGACTACGGCGCCTAGATCGCCCCTCCGCCGCCAAGGCTCACGGCTTGGCGGCCAGGATCGCGTCCAGCAAGGCTGGCCCCGCTCCGATCTTTTCCAGATGCGGATAGCGCAGGCCGTCGTGGTAGTCGATGGAGACCGTCCGATAGTGGTCGCCGGTGTGGATCAGCAGCGCGATCGGCTGCTTGCTGGTCTTAGCATCCGTGATCACCGCCTTCAGCCGGTCAGGATCATAGGCCACCCCGTTCACCGCGATCACTTCGCCGCCAACCGTCAGACCCGCCTTGAACGCCGGGCTGTCCCACAGCACGCCGCTGAGCTTGCCGTCGGTTTTGATCAGGAAGCCCAGCGAGTACCTGAAATCGTCGCGCTTTTCCTGCTCGTCGAGCTGCTTTTCATAGTCGGTGGGGGTGTCGGTATAGACCAATCGGTAGCCGCCCCGGGCCAAGCCGTCGAGCGGCGCGCCGGCGGCGTGGCTGTCCAGGCGCGTCCGAAGGAAGGCCGCCCAGTCATAGGGCTCAACCTTGTTCAGCGCAGCGACAACATCGTCGAAGGTGTAGGTGACCTCGGTGAAACTGCCGTCGTCGACGCCAAAAAACGCCCGGGCGAAGTCGTCGAGCGAACGTTTGCCGCCTGAGCGCTGGCGGATCAGGGTGTCGACATCGAGCCAGATCAGCTGGCCGTCCTGGTAATAGTCCTCGCTTCGCTGCCAGGAGGGCCAGGCCTGCGGCGCACGCTGGGCGACGATGGGGTCATTGGTGGTGTCCTGCAGCGCCTTCCACGATTGACCCGGCACATGGTCGAAGCGGGCGGCGGTCTCGGCCAGCGCGCCCAGGGTCAGATCCTGCGTCAACAGGCCTGACCGCGCGGCAAGCACATAGCCCCAGTACTCGGTCTGGCCCTCATAGACCCACAGCAGATCGTCGCGCATCGGGGTGTTGTCGTCGGCGGTCCACAGGTCATAGGGCCGGCGGAACTTGCCGTTCCAGGAATGGGTGAATTCGTGCGGCAGCAGATCGCGGTCGCCGGCATACTTGTCCCATTCGGTGAAATAGCCGGGATCGACCCCGTCCTCGCTGGAGCGGTGATGCTCCAAGCCGACGCCGCCCAGTTGGTCGGTCACTGACAGCAGGAAGTCATAGTGATTATAGTGATGCGAGCCGAACAGGCGATAGGCCTGCTGGACCAGCGCCTTGTGCGCGGCCAGCTGGTCGGGCTTGATCTCCAGCAGGTCGGGACTGTCGGCGACCATGTCCAGACGCACCGGCGCCGGGCCGCCGGGATCCAGGTCGATCTGCTTGAAATGGGCGCCGGCCAGCACCGGGGAGTCGATCAGCACGTCGAGCGGGGCCGGCTTGAAGCGGGTGGTCGCACCGTCCTGGGCGGCGACCTCCAACGCCGAGCCGAACCGCCAATCGTCGGGCAAAGTCATGCTGGCTTGGACGGGGATATCGCGGACGAAATAACCTGCGGGATAGAGGACGACCTGGTTCCATTCGACGTTCAGCATCTCTGGCGTGACCACGACGCGGCCCTCGTCGTCCTTGACCGGCGTGACGTCCTGGAACGAGAGCTCAATCGTCTTGGCGCCCGGAGGCGGCGTCAGGTGGAAGGCCCAGACATTGACCAGATCGCGGGTCCATTCGACGCGTTGGCCGTCTGCTGTGACGATCAGCCCGGCTAGGGTGGTCAGGGTCCCGCTGGGCTCGTGGTCGCCGGGCAGCCATTGTGGGAACAGCAGGGTCAAGGGCTGGCCGCCAGTGACGGGTATGGTCTCGTTGATCCGAAAGATGCGCCGGTCGAGATCGGTGGCGTCGACCCTTAAGGTGATGACGCCCGGAAAAGGGACGTCGCGCGGCTGCGGCGTCGGTGGCGGCATGGGCGCGGGCTGGGGCGGGGCGACCATCGCGACGGCCTCCTGCCCGTGGGCGGCCGCCGCGATGACGAATAGGCAGCCGGCGGCCAGGGCGGCGAGCGTCCGATGCGAATAACTCAACAGGCGGACAGACGAAGGGTATCGACGCAACTGGATCTCCATATTGGCCCGGGCGACTGTGCCCCGAACCGAGTTCGGCCTCGAACTGATTGGCTGATAAACCGCCCGGTCCCGCAAAGTCCGCACAAACCGGCGCTATCTGAAGGTTTTTTGTTTCCGCATTGTCCGACGTCCGTTTGAGCGTTGATCGACGCGCGCAAGATTTCCCACCACCCCGATGAGAATTACTGATTTGCCCCTGTCGTCCGGCTCGACGATGAGGACGGCCATGCTCGATACCCTTGATTGGACATCGTCGTGACGACGTTCGCCCCGCGCGCGTCCCGCCATGCGCCCCGGCTACGCCGGCGATCGGCGATTCCCGGTTTCACCCTGACCTTCGGCCTGACGCTCACCGCCCTGTGCCTGATCGTGCTTATCCCGTTGGCCGCGGTGATTTCGCGTAGCGCGGGCCTGGGAATGGGCGGTTTCATCGCCGCCGCCTTTTCCGATCGGGCCCTGCGCGCCTATGAGCTGTCGGTGTCCTGCTCGCTGATCGGGGCCACGGTCAATGGGGTGTTCGGCCTGGTCACCGCCTGGGTGCTGGTGCGTTACGCCTTTCCAGGCCGCGCGCTGCTGAACGCGGTGATCGACCTGCCCTTCGCCCTGCCCACCGCCGTGGCCGGTGTCGCCCTGGCCGGGCTCTATGGCGGGACGGGGTGGATCGGCGCGGCCCTGGCGCCGCTGGGCGTCAAGACCGCCTATAACCGGGTCGGCATCGTCATCGCCCTGACCTTCGTCGGCCTGCCCTTTGTGGTGCGGACAGTCGAGCCGGTGCTGCGCGATCTGGCCACCGACGTCGAGGAGGCCGCCGCCAGCCTGGGCGCGGGGCGGCTGTCGACGGTGGCGCGGGTGATCCTGCCGGCCCTTGCCCCGGCCTGGATCACCGGCTTCGCCCTGGCCTTCGCCCGAGCCGTGGGCGAGTACGGCTCGGTGATCTTCATCGCCGGCAACATGCCCTATCGCACCGAGATCGCGCCGCTGTTGATCACCATCGAGCTGGAGCAGTTCGACTTCGCCTCGGCCTCGGCCATCGCCGCGGTGATGCTGGGCGTGGCGTTTGTGATGCTGCTGACCATCAACGCCATTCAGGCCTGGGCGAGCCGGTCTTCCCGATGAGCGACGCCGCCCCGCTCCGCCCTCTCGGCCCGCGCGCCGGGGAAGATCCGGCCTGGGTTCGGATCGGCCTGATCGCGCTGGTCATCGCCTTCAGCGTACTGCTGCTGATCCTGCCGCTGGTGACGGTGTTCACCCAGGCCCTGGCCAAGGGGCCGGGCCCCAGCCTGGCCGCCTTGGCCGATCCGGACGCCATCGCCGCGATCAAGCTGACCCTGCTCACCGCCGCCATCGCCGTGCCCGTCAACGTGCTGTTTGGCCTTTGCGCCGCCTGGGCCATCGCCAAGCATGACTTTCCGCTGAAGAGCCTGCTGATCACGGCCATCGACCTGCCGTTCTCGGTCTCGCCGGTGGTGGCGGGCCTGTCCTATGTGCTGGTGTTCGGGCTGCAGGGCTGGCTGGGGCCGTGGCTGCAGACCCACCACATCCAGATCATCTTCGCCACGCCCGGCATCGTCCTGGCGACCATCTTCGTCACCCTGCCCTTCGTCGCCCGCGAGCTGATCCCGCTGATGCAGGCGCAAGGCCGCGACGAGGAGGAGGCCGCGGTCTCGCTCGGCGCCTCAGGCCTGACCACCTTCTTCCTCGTCACCGTCCCCAATATCCGCTGGGGTCTGCTCTATGGCGTGCTGCTGTGCAATGCGCGGGCGATGGGTGAGTTTGGGGCGGTCTCGGTGGTCTCCGGCCACATCCGCGGCCTGACCGACACCATGCCGCTGCACGTCGAGATCCTCTACAACGAATATGACAGCGTCGGCGCCTTCTCGGTCGCCGCCCTGCTCTGCCTGCTGGCGGTGGCCACCCTGGTGCTCAAATTGGCGCTCGAGCGCGCCCGGCCCCTGGGCGAAGACACCGACCTCGCCCGCCCGATCGGACGCAACCCTCCATGAGCCTGCCCCACCTGAATGACAGCCTGGCCCCGACGTCGGTCACGTTGGAGAACGTACGCAAGACGTTCGCCCGCTATCCGGCCTTGAACGGGGTCAGCCTCGACATCGCCCCAGGCGAGCTGATCGCGCTGTTGGGTCCATCCGGGTCAGGCAAGACCACGTTGCTGCGGATCATCGCTGGCCTGGAGTTTCCCGACGACGGCCGCGTGTCGTTCGGCGATCAGGAGGTGACCTTCGCGCACGCCGCCCAGCGCGGCGTCGGTTTCGTGTTCCAACAATACGCGCTGTTCAAACACATGACCGTGGCCAAGAACATCACCTTTGGCCTGGATGTGAAGTCCGGCAAGGACAAGCCCACCGCCGCAGCCCGCAAGGCGCGGTGCGAGGAGCTGCTCGACTTGGTCGAGTTGTCGGGGCTGGGCGGGCGGTTTCCGTCGCAACTGTCCGGCGGCCAGCGTCAACGGGTGGCCCTGGCGCGCGCCCTGGCGGTGTCGCCGCGCATCCTGTTGCTGGACGAGCCGTTCGGGGCGCTGGACGCCACGGTGCGTAAAACCCTGAGGCGCGAATTGCGCCGGCTGCACGACGCCACCGGCCTAACCACCGTATTCGTCACCCACGACCAGGAGGAGGCGCTGGATCTGGCCGACCGGGTGGCCCTGCTCAACGCCGGCCGCATCGAACAGGTCGGAACCCCGCAGCAGATCCTCGACCACCCCGCCTCGGCCTTCGTCGCCGGCTTCGTCGGCGAGGCCAATGCGCTCAAGGGCGCGACGCTCGGCGGGGTGTTTGCCTTGGGCGCGGCGAAGTTGGCCGCCCAGGGCGTCGCTGATGGGGTCGCCACCGCCTTCATCCGACCAGAGCAATTTACGCTGGCCGACGCTGGCGAGGACGGGCTCGCCATCCGCCTCGATCGCGCCACCCAACGTGGACCGCTGCTCTGGCTGGAAGGCGCGACCCCAGACGGCCAGCCGGTCGAGGCGGCGGTGCTGGCGGAGGGCGCAGGACCGTTGCGGGTGGGCGCCACGATTCAATTGAGCGTCCGGAGCGCGCGGGTGTTTGGGGCCGCGGATCCTGACCTCGGGATCCCAATGCGAGGGGCGAGGTGACGGGCCACATTGCGGACAGGGGGTAAATATTAACGTTCCCATTATGTTCTTGCTGCGCCCGCGACTCCCGCTATTACATTAGGCGGCTTGACCGGCCTCCTCCCGGCGCGGTTCTCATGAGCAGCAACATGGCCGATCCCCACCGCTTCATCCGTGTGCGCGGCGCGCGCGAGCACAATCTGAAGAATGTCAGCGTCGACATTCCCCGCGACCAGCTGGTGGTGCTGACCGGCCTGTCGGGCTCGGGCAAGTCCAGCCTGGCCTTTGACACCATCTATGCCGAGGGCCAGAGGCGCTATGTCGAGAGCCTGTCGGCCTATGCCCGCCAGTTCCTGGAGCTGATGGGCAAGCCCGATGTCGACCTGATCGAGGGCCTGTCGCCGGCCATCTCCATCGAACAGAAGACCACCTCGCGCAATCCGCGCTCGACCGTCGGCACGGTGACCGAGATCCACGACTATATGCGCCTGCTGTGGGCGCGGGTCGGGGTTCCCTATTCGCCCGCCACCGGCCTGCCGATCGAGAGCCAGACCGTCAGCATGATGGTCGACAAGATCATGGCCCTGCCGGAGGGAACCCGGCTCTATCTGCTGGCCCCGGTGGTGCGTGGGCGCAAGGGCGAGTATCGCAAGGAGATCGCCGAGTGGCAGCGCAGCGGCTTTGCGCGGCTGAAGATCGATGGCGAGTTCTATCCGATCGAGGACGCGCCCACCCTCGACAAGAAGCTCAAGCACGACATCGACGTGGTGGTCGACCGCATCGTCACCAAGCCGGACATGGAGCAGCGGCTGGCCGATTCGCTGGAGACCGCGCTGCGCCTGGCCGACGGCATCGCCTTCGCCGAATGGGCCGCCGCCGAGCCGGGCGAGAAGGAGCCGCGCCGGCTGCTGTTTTCGGAAAAGTTCGCCTGCCCGGTCTCCGGCTTCACCATCAGCGAGATCGAGCCTCGGCTGTTCTCGTTCAACAACCCGTTCGGCGCCTGCCCGGTCTGCGACGGGCTGGGGGCGAAGCTGGCCTTCGACGCCGATCTGGTGATCCCCGACAAGGACAAGAGCCTGCACAAGGGCGCGGTCTCGCCCTGGGCCAAGGGGCCTTCGCCGCTCTACACCCAGACCCTGCAGGCGCTGTCGCGGCACTACGGGTTTTCGATGGACGTCCCGTGGTTCAAGCTGCCGGAGGAGGCGCGCAAGGTCATCCTCTATGGCTCCAAGGGCCAGAAGATCGCCTTCGTCTATGATGACAACGCCCGCAAATACGAGGTCAGCAAGACCTTCGAGGGGGTGCTGCCCAATCTGGAGCGGCGCTGGCGTGAGACCGATTCCGCGTGGGTGCGCGAGGAGCTGGGCCGCTATCAGTCCGACACCCCCTGCGACGTCTGCCACGGCTATCGGCTGAAACCTGAGGCCCTGGCGGTGAAGATCGGCGGCAAGCACATCGCCGAGGTCTCGCTGTTGGCCATTCGCCAGGCCCGCGACTGGTTCGAGAGCCTCGAACAGACCCTGACCGCCAAGCAGCTGGAGATCGCCCGGCGGATCCTCAAGGAGATCACCGACCGATTGCGCTTCCTGGTCGATGTCGGTCTCGACTATCTGAACCTGTCGCGCAATTCGGGCACCCTGTCGGGCGGCGAGAGCCAGCGCATCCGCCTGGCCTCGCAGATCGGTTCCGGCCTGACCGGGGTGCTCTATGTGCTGGACGAGCCGTCGATCGGCCTGCACCAGCGCGACAATTCCCGCCTGCTCACCAGCCTCAAGGGCCTGCGCGACCTGGGCAATTCGGTGCTGGTGGTCGAGCATGACGAGGAGGCGATCCTCACCGCCGACCACGTCATCGACATGGGCCCCGCCGCCGGGGTCCATGGCGGCGCCGTGGTGGCCGAGGGGACGCCGGCCGACATCATGGCCCATCCCGACAGCCTGACTGGCCAATACCTGGTCGGGACACGCGAGATTCCGGTGCCGGCCGACCGGCGGCCGATCAGCAAGAAGAAGATGCTGAAAGTGATCGGGGCGCGCGGCAACAATCTGAAGGACGTCACCGGCGAGATCCCGGTGGGGGTGTTCACCTGCATCACCGGCGTCTCCGGCGGCGGCAAGTCGACCTTCACCATCGAGACGCTCTACAAGGCCGCCGCCCGCCGGCTGAACAACGCCAGCGACGCTCCCGCCGTCCACGAACGGATCGAGGGGCTGGAGCATTTCGACAAGGTCATCGACATCGACCAGTCGCCGATCGGCCGCACCCCGCGCTCCAACCCGGCCACCTATACCGGCGCCTTCCAGCCGATCCGCGACTGGTTCGCCCAGCTGCCGGAATCCAAGGCCCGCGGCTATGGCCCCGGCCGGTTCAGCTTCAACGTCAAGGGCGGCCGCTGCGAGGCCTGCCAGGGCGACGGCCTGATCAAGATCGAGATGCACTTCCTGCCCGACGTCTACGTCACCTGCGACGTCTGCAAGGGCAAGCGCTACAACCGTGAGACCTTGGAAATCCTGTTCAAGGGCCAGTCGATCAGCGCCATCCTCGACATGACCGTCGAGGAGGCGGCCGAGTTCTTCAAGGCCGTGCCGTCGGTGCGCGACAAGATGGAGACGCTGAAGCGGGTCGGCCTGAGTTACGTCAAGGTCGGCCAGTCGGCCACCACCCTGTCCGGCGGCGAGGCCCAGAGGGTCAAGCTGTCCAAGGAGCTGTCACGCCGGGCGACCGGGCGGACCCTCTACATTCTGGACGAGCCGACCACCGGCCTGCATTTCGAAGACACCCGAAAGCTGCTGGAGGTGCTGCACGAACTGGTCGATCAGGGCAATACGGTGGTGGTGATCGAGCACAATCTGGACGTGATCAAGACCGCCGACTGGCTGCTCGATTTCGGCCCCGAAGGCGGCGACGGCGGCGGACTGATCGTGGCGAGCGGGACGCCGGAGACGGTGGCGGCCGATCCGGAGAGCTGGACGGGGCGCTATCTGAAGCTGGTGCTCGACCGGCACGAGGAGCGGCGGCGGGCGCGGGTGAAGGCGTTGAAGCGGGCGTGAGGGTTAGGGTCTCCACGTTTGCCGGCAAAGTGCTTTTCCCCCGTCCCTTCTCGACCTTGAACCCACCTGGCGAGCGTCCTTCCTGGTCCTGCGGTCGTGGATGGCGATCCAAGGGATGCGGGCGCCGCCGCGCGCGCTACCGCACGATCCCCTCGCTCCACACCCCCGGCTGGCCGATCTGCTCCGGAGTCTGAACGAACTCGACGAACCTCGTCCGGTCGTAGCCTAGCGCCTGAAGCCGATCCAGCAGGGCCTGATAATCCGTATCCGGAATGGTCGCCCTGCGGGCGTAGATCCAGCCGAGCTTGCGGTTGTCCTCGCCGAAGATCGCATATCGGTCGTCGGGATCGACATAAAGGACCAGGAACGGCAGGTTCACCGGCCACAGGATCTGCACCCGCCAGTGGGCGTTGTTCGTGCCCGGACGAACCCAGTCATGCAGCACGTAGTGGCGAAGCGGCGCTTGGAAGCCGCCACGTCGGACGTAAAAATCATCGCGGATGTCCCCGTCTGGGCGGCGCGAATAGACGTCGTAGGGGCCGACCATCCCCTTTTCGAATCCGTTCTTCGCCGTGGCGATCAGATACCAGCCGCCATACATCCGGGCCATGTCGACCTTGGCCAGCGGAACCCTAGGCCCGTCACCCGGACCAAGATCGACGCAGCCACCCAGGCCGGCTGCGATCAAGGCCAAGACGGCGGCGATGGGGGCGATGCGGCGGGTCATCTGCGAAGCCTTACGTCGGTCGGCGGCCGCTGGATGCGTGATCGACGCCGCGCGCGGGAACTGTCTCGGCTGCGGCTCGTTTGGGTGGCTTCACAGGGAGAACCAACAATGAAACAACGTTTAGCGCTCGCGGCCCTGATGTCGGCGAGCTTGGCGCTCGGGCTGGGGGCCTGCCACAAGGCGAGCGACACGGTCAGCTCGACCTCGTCGGAGACCACCACCACCACCGATTCCAGCACCATGCCGGATTCGACCGCGGCGGCGGATTCGTCAGGCGGGTCCATGGCGGCGTCGGCCTCCGGCGCGACCCAGAGCAACAGCAGCACCACGACCACCACGACGACCAAGAGCACGACTCCGAACTGATCGGATCGCCGCTAGCGCCGGGCCTATTGCGTCAATTCGCGATAGGCCTCGGCCGGCGGCGCGGTCAGGAATACGGTCGAGCAGGTCAGCAACAGGGCCGTCGTCGCCGCGGTGATCAGGAAGGCGGCGAAGATCAGCGGATCGGCCGAGGCCGGGTCCGGATGGCTGAGATTTAGGCCGCTGAAATGGTTGACCATCACCAGCAGCAGCCAGAAGCTGAACCGCAGCACGATGATCAGCACCAACCACAGAATGAAGGCCAATACATAGGCCCCCAGTAGCGGCCAGAACAGGCCCTTGGTCATGGCCCACGAGGCGCGGATTCGAATGCGACGCTCGGAAAAAGTGATGGCGCCGGCCAGGGACAGCCGCACCAGCAGGGTCGAGGCGACGGTGACCACGGCGCCCAACCAGACCACAGCCGCCACGCCGGTGAACAGCGCCGAGCCAGCCAAGCCCGTCAACAACCCGACGAAAATCGCCGCCAGCCCCACAGCGAAAAACACGACGATCCACATCAGACTCAGCAGCAGGTTCAGCGCCGCCATCCGCAGCTCGTCCGCGCCGATCCGCACATAGCCGCCCTCCTCCTCGGCCGGATGCAGGATGGCCCGGTAGATGGCGCAGGTCAGGATGGCCTGAAACCCGAAATGCACTGGCAGGCCCACTGCCCAGAACGGCCAGGTCTGCCAGGCCAGGGCCCAGAACTCTTCGTTGGAGAACTGACCTGCCTGGCGCAACTCGCTGAGCAGCTCCGCCGAGTGCGGCCCCAGGGTCAGTTCGGCGATACGGCCCAGGAGGATGGTGAATCCCAGATAGGCCACGGCCCAGACCAGCACCGCGCGCGACCGCAGGCGGGTCAGGCGGATGCCCTCGGTCGCGGTCTCGGTGGTGGAAATACCGCTCATCGCTAAGGTCCATAGCCGAGTCTGGCGCGCGGCCCACATCAAAGCTTGGACCGAGACCTCAGTTTGTAAAGACGTCCGGAAAATCTATTCCGCAGATCGGCCCAATTGCAACAGCGGTGATCGAGGTCAGGGGACCGGGATGGGGCGAATGGCCTTCAGGACGGCGGCGAACGGGGCCAGGATGATGGCGCTGATGGGACCGATCAGCAGGCTCATGAAGACCATGGCCCCGACCATGATCGGCGCCATCGCCGAGAACACCGCCGCTGGGTTCGCGCCGTCGGCGGGGAAATTGGACGCAGTCCAGTGTCCTCCGAAAACGACCGCAAGCACCACGGCCATGGCGAAGCACATGACCACGGTCTCGAACAGCCAGGCGACCAGCGCCGCGATCAGGCCGGTCAAGAGCAGCCTGCCGACCCGGCCCTTGGTCAGGGTCCAGGATTCGCCCAAGCGAAATTCGCTGTCAGCGAAGCTCATCGGAATACACAGCGAAAATCGCAGCGCAAGCCAGGCCAGGAACGCGATCAGGGCGGCGACGCCCAGGATCGCGGCGATCACCCAGCCGCCCACGCCGATCACCGCGTGGCCGATCGCGCCGATGATCACGGCTGGGATAGCGATCACGGCGAAGCCGGCGAATTCGGCGACCCCGATCAACATCACGAATACGAATCCCGTCAGCGCCACCCACAGTTCACGCTTGCCGAAGCGGATATAGAACCAGGCCCTATTTTCCGGCTCAAGCACGGCGCGGCAGATCGCGCTCTGGACCAGCCCGCGCGAGGCGACCATGCAGATCAGCATCAGCGGATACATCATCTCAATCACCGCCATCGACCGCATGAACTCAGGGTTGTTCGGCGCGAAACCCGGCGCGCCCGCCGCCGCAGCCTGCGCCATCTGCTGCGTCAAGGGTCCGATGCTATTGAAAAAGAACCAAAAATAGAACCCCATCGGCACACCGTAGAGCACAAGATAGATCAGGCTCCAGGCCAACACCGCCAGCGGCTGTTTGACGATCAGGCGCAGTCCGGCCGTGCCAGCCTCGCCAGCGGAAAAGTCGGTCATGGTCGCCCCCCTGGTCCGTGCTGGCGTGAATCGGCGCGGATCCGAACGTATGGTGGCGCAATCTGACGCTTTCGTCCATCCGACCGGCGGACTATGACCGGGCGATGACATTCAAGCCTATCCACATCATCGGCGGCGGCCTGGCCGGCTGCGAAGCCGCCTGGCAGATCGCCCGCGCCGGGGCGCCCGTCGTCCTGCACGAAATGCGGCCGGTGCGTGCGACCGAGGCTCACCAGACCGGGGACCTGGCGGAACTGGTCTGCTCCAACTCGTTCCGTTCCGACGACTGGCGCCACAACGCCGTAGGCCTGCTGCACGAGGAGATGCGCCGCTGCGGCTCGCTGATCCTGCGCCTGGCCCAGGACCATCAGGTGCCGGCGGGCGGCGCCCTGGCGGTCGACCGCGAGGGTTTCGCACAGGCCGTCACCGCCGCGATCGAGGCCGAGCCGCTGATCACCGTCGCCCGCGAGGAGGTCGCCGGCGCGCCGCCCGCCAACTGGGACAGCGTGATCATCGCCACCGGCCCCTTGACCTCGCCGGCCCTGTCGGCGGCCATCGGCGCCCTGACCGGCGAGGAACACCTCAGCTTCTTCGACGCCATCGCTCCGATCGTGCATCAGGACAGCATCGATATGGACATCGCCTGGCGCCAGTCGCGCTATGACAAGGAGGGTCCCGGCGGCGACGCGGCGGCCTACATCAATTGCCCGATGGACCAGGCTGAGTACGAGGCCTTCATCGACGCCCTGCTGGCCGGACCCAAGACCGAGTTCAAGGCCTGGGAGCACGTGCCCTATTTCGACGGCTGCCTGCCGATCGAGGTGATGGCTGAGCGCGGGCGCGAGACCCTGCGCCACGGCCCGATGAAGCCGGTCGGCCTGACCAACCCGCACAGGCCCACGGAGAAACCCTGGGCGGTGGTCCAGCTGCGCCAGGACAACGCCCTGGGCACGCTGTGGAACATGGTCGGCTTCCAGACCAAGCTGAAGCACGGGGCGCAGAGCGAGATCTTCCGCACCATTCCCGGCCTGGGCGCGGCGGTGTTCGCCCGGCTGGGCGGACTGCACCGCAACACCTTCATCAACAGCCCGCGGGTGCTGGATTCGCAGCTGAGGCTGAAGTCCCAGCCGCGGCTGCGTTTCGCCGGACAGGTGACCGGGGTCGAGGGCTATGTGGAGAGCGCCGCCATCGGCCTGCTGGCCGGCCGCTTCGCCGCCAGCGAGCGCGCCGGCCAGGCGGTCGCGTCGCCGCCGCCGACGACGGCCCTGGGCGCCCTGCTCGCCCACATCACCGGCGGCCACCTGGCCGGCGGCTCCTTCCAGCCCATGAACATCAATTACGGCCTGCTGCCCCCGATTGAGGTCCCCAAGCGCAGCGAGGATGGCAAGCGGATGGCGCCTCCCGAGCGTGGCCGCGCCCGCAAGCAGCTGATGAGCGAGCGGGCTTTGGCGGATCTGGAGGGGTGGCTGAACGGCGCCTAGGCTACACCCGCCCTCGCACTGTCGCGCCCAGCAGGCGCAGGCGTCGTTCAAGCTCTCCGGGCAGGCGCCCGTTCAGATAAGCCCTGGCCAGCGCCAGATGAGCCACGGCGGGAAAGGCGGCGACCGGCAGGTCGTTCGCCGCCGCCTGGGCTTGGACCAGGGCCGCGAGCCCCAGGGTGCGCGCATCCTCGCCAAGCCCCGCGACGCGATCCGGGTTGAGCCGTACCTGCCGCGCCAGGGTCCAGGCCAGGGCGGCCGGACGCAGGGCCTGGGCGTCGCCGTGGCCGAGCACCGCCAGGGCCAGGCTCATCGGCGCGCCGCTGACCCCATCGGCATAGGCCTGGACAGCCGTAAGGCCGGCGAAGGGCTCGGCCTCGATGTCGTCGAACCGCGCCTCGACCATGGCCAGCAGCGGCTCGGCCGCCAGTCCACGCCGAGCGATGGCGACGCCTAGGGCGGTCAGCACCGGGTGGCCGCGGGCTCCAGCGCCGGCGACCACGCCCTCGATCGCCTCTCGCCACCAGGTCAGCCGAATTTCGGCGGCCAGCGGCTCTCGGGCGGCCACCGGGGCGCGAGCCAGTTCCTCATCCAGGGCGTAGATCGCGATGACATCGGCGCGCCGAGCGGCGTCGGCGATGAAGCGGCTCGCCAGCCAGCGATCGGGATCGATGCGACGCGCCTGGGCGTCGAGGTCGTCGGGAGCGTCCATGGCTGGCGGCTAGCGCCTATCGGGCCTCACGGCAAGCCGGCGCCTGCGCGTCGCGGGCGATGCTAACCGAAGATGGTCTGGTTCATGGTCATGGTCACCAGCATCGGGATCGACAGCAGCGTGTTGATCCGCGAGAACAGCATCGCCATCTTCGCCGCCTTGGCCTTGGCCTCGGCGTCGGCCTCGACCAGGCCGAGGGCGATCTTCTGGTTGGGCCAGATCACCCCCCAAACATTGACGAACATGATGGTGCCCAGCCACATGCCGACGCCGATGAAGGCGTGCCCGGGCACAGCGAAGCCCTCGGTCGCGCCAAGGCTGAAAGCCGCCAACAGAAAGCCGCGGCTCTGGGCCAGGATCAGCCCCATCAGCCATGTGGCCAGCGCCGCCCACCGGAACCAGAACAGGGCCTCGGGCGCGATATATTTCGACACCCCCGGCTTAAGCTCAGCCGGTATCGCGGGCATCACTCGGATCTGCACGAAGTTGAAATAGTACAGAAGCCCGATCCATAGGATGCCGAAGAAGGTGTGCATCCAGCGGAACACCGCCTGCCAGAACACGATATCCAGCGCGCCGCCGTTGTTTCGCGCATAGTGCATGCCGTAGCCGACGACCATGATCAGCGCCAGGACCACGCTGACGATGATGGTGTTGCGGAAATTCTGCAGCAGTTTGGTCATGACCCGCCTCCCCCGACGTTTATTCGGACCGCGTCCGTTGTCAGTTTAGGTTGCCGCTTATGGGCCGCCTCGGCAAGAGCTCAGCTTGATCGGCGGACGATCGGTTCGCGACATTGGCCCGGCGAGCAATATGCACGAAGCACCCTCTCCGCGCGGTCCTGCACGCGATCGGCCTCAGGGCCTTGCGTTCAGCGGCTTCAGCGGCTCGGCCTCGCCGGTCCGATTGACGCCCCAGAGCAGGATCACCGGCAGGGCGACATAGATCGACGAATAGGTGCCGACGATGATGCCGAACACCATGGCGAAGACGAACGGAAACACCGTCGGTCCGCCGAGAAACAGCATGCCGCTCA
>Ga0302196_10001787_pt1 | contig 20394 bp, 16 predicted proteins | sample II_Bog_N1_3_FD_198794 | JGI IMG/M metagenome (GOLD analysis project Ga0302196, IMG submission 198794) | Peat permafrost microbial communities from Stordalen Mire near Abisko, Sweden - II_Bog_N1_3 | ecosystem: Environmental > Terrestrial > Soil > Wetlands > Peat | place: Sweden: Abisko...
GACCGACACGCGCACCGCCCCGGGCAGCTGGAACCAGAACCAGACCATCACGAGCGCGAACGGCAAGACGGTCGACCGCGACATCGACACCACGGTGTCCAACGGCACCGGCACCCGCATCGTCACGACGACCCTCCCCAACGGCCAGGTCGAGATGCACAGCGAGAAGATCACGGTGTCGACTGCGACCCCCACCCCGACGCCGACCCCCTGAGCCTTCCAGGCCGGGCTAGAGCATCTTGAAGTCGAGGCCGCCGAGCTCGTTCATGTTGAACGGCGCGCTGTCCAGGACCTCCTGCAGCTTCGCAAAGGCGCCCTGAACGGTCGGCGAGTCGAAGACGGCGTCGCCGTCATCGCTGTCGTGGACGTGCACGGACCACGGGCCAAGCGCCGCGCCGGGAGCCGCCTCGACGACAGAGCCATAGAGGTAGTTACCGGGCAGACCCGGATGGGGACCTGCCCCGGGGATCAGGAAAAGGGAATGAAGGAGATCGTGCGCCGCCGGCAGCTTCTCGGTGCCGAGATGCTTTGCGCGGTGATGGACCGGCCTACCGACGACCTTCTGCCTGAAGGATTCCGCCTTGGGTCGCGAGGCCTGCGGGAGTGACGCAAGGTACCGGTCGAATATGGCCGTGTTCCCCTCAAGCGCCTCCGCGCCGATGGCGCCGGACATGAAGGCGTCTAGGTTCGAGGCAAAGAAATGCTTCGCCGAGCCGAGCGAGCGGGCCGTCACGTGCCCATCCTTCCGGTCCGCGTTGGCGTAAACCTTCTGGGCCGCGTAGAGGCGCTTCAGGGCGTCCTGGTAGGACGGCGTGCCGGGGACGACGCCCCCTGCTGAATGCTCGATCATCTCGAGGACTGTCTGGTCGAACTGGGCGTTGGGATCCTGGGACATGGGGCTTTTCTGGGGTGGGGTTTTCCTCTGGCACAAACATTCCAATCTTGTTGCGCGGGCCGCCGGCTTGGGCGAACTTCACCCCACTCTGACTGAAGCCATGTCGATGACGAGGAGAACACTCACTGCGATCGCTTTTATGGCCCTGGCGAGCCTGGGCTTCGCGGCAACGCCCTCGAAGCAGGAGGTCCTGGATGCCATTGGCGTCATGGAAAAGGGAATTTCCGGGCCCGGGGCCATCGCGGCTGCGAAGACCATCGTCATCTATGCCCAGGTGAGCGATGATGTTATGGTTAACATTGGCGAGGAACAGCTTCCGTGGATCTCTGAGAAGTGGGAGATGGACGACGCCAGGCTCAAGTCATGCCAGTCCCTTCTCATGGCGGCCTTCGTCGCCGGCAACATCAAGTCCCAGCTGAAGAGCCAGAAGGCCGAGGACGACACCTATGCCGGCTGGTTATTCGCCATCGACGCCTACCGGCGCCTGAGGGCCCATGATTCGTTCCGAAGCCCCGCGATAGAGGCCCTCGCCAAGATGCAGTCGGAGGGAAAGCTCCAGCAGCATGCGAAGGAGCTGCAGGCGAGCGAGGAGCAGGACGACTCGCAGGACAACCAGCCGAGGCCCCTGGCCCTTCTGGATTCCGCAGCACCTGCGGTCGGCTCGATCCTCAGGTCCTGAAGCTGCGCCACTTGGCTAGCGGGACGTTGGCGAGCGCAATCAGGGCCAGCTGGGTCGCGATGAACGCGGTCAGCCACCAGAATGCCGCCTCGGTGAAGCCGTAGCTGTGCAGTCCGATGCCGAGCATGTTCGTCCCGAACCAGCTCCAGCTGGTGACGATGTTGCCGAAGATCGCGAGGCAGATGAGGCCGCGCTGCTTCACCATGCCGCCCCAGCGGGCATGGAGGATCAGGGCGTTCCAGATGACGATGATGAGCGCGCCGTTCTCCTTGGGGTCCCAGCCCCAGAAGCGCCCCCAGGACTGGTCGGCCCAGATGCCGCCCAGGGCCGTGCCGACGAAGCTGAAGAGGGTCGCGAAGCAGACGATGCCGTAGACCATGCGGGCAAGCGTGTCGGCGGTGGCCTTGTCGAGCGTCTTTGTGAACATGCCGCGGACGACGTAGATGACGGCCAGCATGCCGGCCAGGAACGTCGAGGCGTAGCCTGTCGTGACGACGACGACGTGGGTCGCGAGCCAGAAGTTCGAGTCGAGGACCGCGCGCATCATCTCGAGCGTGTCTCCCGCGAGCGCCAGGTGGTGGGCGATGAGGAGCGTCGCGAAGCCGATGGCGCCGGCCGCCGCGCTGCCGATGCCGTCCTTGTAGGTCCATTCCAGGATGAGGCAGAGCCCCACCGAGCCCCAGCCGATGAAGAGCGCCGACGAATAGAGGTTCGTCACCGGCGGCCGGCCCTCGAGCCACATGCGGGTAGCGATGCCCGCCGTCGCGAGCACCCATCCCAGGGCCACGAGTCCCCAGGCCGACTTCCTCGCGGGTTCCTGCCACTTCAGCCATGACAGCGCCGCGAACAGGAAAGCCGTCAGATAGATCAGCATGCACGCGTAGAACGGCTCCAGCTGGTTGAAGCCCGTCTCGATCCGCGCCTTCGTCACCTGCTTGCCGAAGCGCTTCTCGAGGCTGGACTCATAAAGCTGAACGATGTGCTCGAACTTGTCGGGCTGGTTCTTCTGCCACGCGTAGCCCATGCCGGCATAGGCCATGACGGCCGGGCTCACGTAGCCCTTGCCAAAGGTCTCGAGCAGCTCGTGGCCCGCGTTGTGCCAGGCGTTCATGTCCGTCTCGTCCTCGTCGGGAGGGATGGCGAGGAGCTCGGTGGCCTCGGCCATCACAACGAAGCGCTGGCCCTCGTCGATGATCGCGGCGGCCTTGGCCTCGTCGTGGGGCTTGCCCGCCTCCTTGAGGCGCACGGCCTCGACGCCGTCGGACAGGTTCTCCTGGAGGCGCAGGAGCTCACCCAGGAAATCGGTGCTCCCGTCGGGGATCAGCGCACGGCGAAGCCCGACGTAATGCGAGAGATTGGAGTACAGCTGCACGACCGCCGACTGGAAGTGGGTCCTCGACTGGGCCTCAACCGGCTGCGCCAGCTTCTCCTGCGCCTCGATCTGCGCGAAGTAAGGCTCGATGTCCTTGAACGAGAGGCGGCGGTTCGTGGTCGGCAGGAAGTCCAGGATCGCGCCAAGCTGCTTGGCCGACGAGTCGTAGTGGATCTTCATGTCGTCCTGGCTCTTCCCGACGAGCGAGAGCAGGTCCGTGTTGTCGATGACGAAGACCTTGTAGGTGTCCGCAAGCTCGGGCCGGAAGAAGACATCCAGGAGCCACTGGTCGGGCGAGATCTCCTTGTCGTCGGGGGTCATGACCCTCTGGCGGCCCTGGATGACGAGGAGCGTGCTCCTTGCGACGGAATCAAGGGGCTTGATGCGGCCGTCCACCAGCACGGGCAGGCGCCCGAACTCGGTCACGTACGCCGGCGGCGAGTCCGGCTGCGGGAACAGGCCCGAGAACGCGCAGATCAGCGCGGCCAGGACGACGAAGAGGGGCATCCGTCTGCTCATGCGGCCCTCCTCTTCCTCGCGAAGCCCGAGAGGTGGATCAGGAACTGGATGATGAGGCCGAGCGCGATCGCGCCGCACGAGATGTACGGGACGAGCCAGCTCGGGTTGCGCACCACCTGGAGCACCGTCGTGTGTTCCCCGTCGTAGCTCGCCTGGTAGTAGGTGAGGCCCTGGTAGCGCAGGGGGTTGTTCATGTAGATCAGGAACTCGCGGCTGGGCGTCCCGTCCGTCGAGTTGATCATGACCTTGCTCGAGAAGTTCTTGTCGATCGTGGTTCCCGGGAAGACGTCGTGGCTGAATTTCTCGAGCGTGAGCGAGAAGGGCTGGTAGTGGCGGACGGGCCTCATGATGACCTTCCACGACCTCCCCGCGTAGTCGAACTTCTGCGGGTTGCCGAGGCGGGTCGAGACGACATAGGTGCCGAGCGTCGAGTCCGGCCCGACGAACTCGACGTAGGCGGCCGGCGTGTTGCGCTCGTCCTCCTTGTAGGTGACCTCCATCGGGGTGATCGCAATCATGGGTCCCATGCCGGCCGTCGCCGGCGACGGCGGTGCATTCGGCACCGAGGAGCGCAGCGCGACGTCGGCGTTCGGATAGTAGCCCCGGGGCACCACGCGAAAGGGAAGCTTCGGGCTCTGGACCGTAGTCCCGCTGGCAAGGATCGACTCGGGGATCGCCACCACGTCGTCGTAGTCCGGGTTCGTCGTGTCGGTGATCGCGAGCTCGTTCTGGCGGCTGCTCTCGGAGTAGTTCTTGGTGTCGCCCTCATCGAGGCGCATCTGGAACTCACGCTGGACCAAGCCCGACACGAGCTCCCCGAGGAGGAGCAGGATGAGGCCCGCGTGCGTGATCCATATCCCCGTCTTCCTCCAGCCCATCTTGAAGCGGTAGACGTGGGCGAAGATGAGGTTCACGAGCAGCAGCCCGCCGATCATGTAGCCGCCCGGGTAGACCGGCACCTGAAGGTCCCCGACTTTCACGATCACGAAGAGGGAGTGGAAGAACTTGTGCTGCACACCCCAGACACCGAGGTGGACCTGGTCGAGCGTCGCCCAGAAGACCAGGACGATCGACATCGCGAGCAGGACCACCGTGAGGCGGATGGAGACGAGGACCGAGCGGAGCTGCCGAAGGACGTCCATTATTGTGCGGAAGCCGGGTGCACCGAGCGAAGGAAGACGATGAAGGGGGCCTTGGCGGCCTTAACCACCGGGCCCGGGCCCGTGACCTTGAAGAACCAGGTGGAGCCCTGGAACGGGACGATGGCGCCAAGGATTGCCTTGCCGTTCGGGTCTCCGCCGCCCGGCGCCAACTCGACGATCGTGAAGTCCAGGCCGTTCGCCTGCTCGCGGCTGACCGACGCCTCGAGGTCACCGGCCGCCAGGGGCGCGAGCCCGATTTGGCCGCGCCAGCGGTTGACGTTCGCAAGCTCGCCGCCGACGTCGCCCGGGAAGGCCGTCACCGAGAGCTCGGCCTCGGCCCCGCCCGCCGGGACGCCAAAGCTCGCCTTGCGCATCGGGGCCTGGGGCTTGACCACCCAGTCAGAGGGAGCGGTCCAGGCCAGATCGGCACCGGAGGCTGTCGGCACGGACGTGTCGGCCATCGATGCGCCCGGCGAGGAAGCCATCGGGGCTCCCTGGTCGGCAGGGGCCGCGGCGCCGGAAGGGGCGCCAGCGGGCATCTCCTGCTCCTTCTCCTTTGGAACCCGATATGTCGCCACCTTCTCGTCGCCGCACGCCGAGAGAAGCAGCGTTGCCGCTGCTAAGGCGAGGAGGGAAGCGTGCCGTGACATGGAGCAGTTACCTTCTCCCATCCCTCCCACGAACTCAATCCCGTTCCGAGTGGGAAGCCCCGAAAGGACACCCTCTTATAAGGGGTAACAAACCCCGTCCCGGATGCGCTACTCCGTGCGCAGCGGCAGCTTGCCGTCCGCAAACTCGGCCTCGACCTGGCGGCCGGGCACCACGCCTTCTCTGCGGGTGATGGGCTTGCCCTTGTCGTCCCGGATGATGGCAAATCCCCGGTTCAGGACCGAGCGCGGGCTGGCGCCCTCGAGCCTCTTATATAGAGAGAGCAGGCGGTGGGACTCGAACTGGATCCTCGTCTCCGGCGAGGCGTGCTTGAGCCTCGATGCAGCGGCCTGCAGACCCTGGCGCCTGTCCTGGAGCGTGGACTTGAGCGAGGCGGCGAGCCGGTTGGCCATATCGTCGAGCCTCAGGTAGCCCCTCTCGACCAACGCCCCTGGCGAAAGGAGTCGAAGCCTCGAGCCGCCATGGGCGACCCGTTCCCGGGCGCGGTCCACGGCGTCGGTGACCGCGGCCGAAATCGCCTCGCGCGCGTTTTCGGTTCGCTCGGCCAGCCGCACGAACTCGCTTGAGATGAGCTCGGCCGCGCCGCTTGGGGTCTCCGCCCTCAAGTCGGCCGCGAAGTCGCAGAGCGAGAAGTCGATCTCGTGGCCCACCGCGGAAATGGTCGGGATCGTGCACGCGGCGACCGCGCGGACCAGCACCTCCTCATTGAACGCCCAGAGGTCCTCGATGCTGCCGCCTCCCCTGCCGATGACGAGAAGGTCGAAGATCCCAAGCTCCTGCGCGAGGCGGACCATTCCCGCCATCTCGGCGGCCGAGCCGTCGCCCTGGACCTTTGACGGAAGGACGACCACACGGCCGCGCCAGCCGCGCCGGATCAGAATCCGCATGAAGTCCTGGACCGCGGCCCCGCTCGGGGATGTCACGAAGCCCACGGTGAAGGGCATGGTCGGTATCGGCTTCTTCCTGTCCGCGTCGAACAGCCCCTCCTCCGCCAGGCGCCGCTTCAGCTCCTCATACTGGCGCTGCAGGGCCCCCACCCCGTCGTCGACCAGCGTGCGCACAACGAGCTGGTACTTGCCCTGCGCCTCGTAGACGCCGATCTCACCGAAGGCGACGACCTGCACGCCGTCGCGCATCTTGACCGTCGAGCGCGCGGCCTGCATGCGGAACATGACGGCCGAGAGCTGGGCCCCCGCGTCCTTGAGGGAAAAGTAGACGTGGCCGCTCGCGACGACCCTAAGGTTCGAGACCTCGCCCTTCACCCAGCAGGGCTCGATCGACGCCTGCAGCGTCGTCTTCACGCGCCTCGTGAATTCCGAGACGGAGATGGGCGCGGTGGCGTCGCGGGAACTCAATTCCTCAGGCGGCACGGGTTGCGTTCCTGCTCCTCACCCACTGCACGGCGATACCGGCGAGGACCAGCACGCCCACGCCGTACATGACCAGCTTGAAATTGCCGTTGAAGATGCCCTTCCCCAGGACGATCGAGCCCACGCCCCAGGGTATCTGGCAGAGGAGCGAGGTGACCAGGTAAAGGCGGAAAGGGATCTCGGCCATGCCAAGGAGGTAGGACTGGATGAAGAACGGTGGACCGGGCGTGAGCCTGAGTGCCAGGGTCACCGACAGCGCGTTGGCCTTCGTCGCCTTGGGGATCGTGTAGCCATAGCGCGCCATCAGTTTCGCGAGGATCGGCCGGAGCGCATAGCGCGCAAGCCAGTAGGTGATCACCATGTTGATGCCTATCGCGACAAAGGAAGCGACGATGACGCCGGGAAGGGTCATCAGGGGGGCGAAGAGTTCCCCCGCCGTCAGCGTGAAGAGGCTGAGCGGGACGCTGACCGCCGGGAGAAGCGCCATGGCCGAGAAGAACGCCCAGGGACCCATTCCCCTCACGATGCCCACGCCGCGGTCCCGCAGCGCCGCATAGTCGAGTCCCCTCGCCAGGAAGAAAACGAGGGCGCCCACGGCGACCAGCCCTATGGCGAGTTGCACTACAGGCAACTTTCTCCTGGGTACGGGCGGCTGGGTATCCACGCTCCAAGCCTGCGCCCCCCTTTTGGAAACCGTCAAGTTCTCGCGCTACGTTAAAATCCGGTATCGGCTCGCGTGGCCGCCGCGGTCCCGTTGTCATCGGCTGCGGTGTCAACTCGCGAGCCGATCAAGGCCTATTCTCCGGCGCCCGGCCCCTACAGGGCGGCCGTTGTCGTGGGCCTTCCCGCGGTCGCCGCGGTCCTCTATGCGCTCCTGCACCTGAACTGGTACCTCGGGACGCCCCTGGGCCGGGTACCGGTTCTCGATGAGCGGGAGAACATCGACCTGGCGAACGCCATCTTCGGGGGGACCCTGCCCCATGAGCCCTTCTACAGGGCCCCAGGTTACGCCCTTCTCCTCGCCGGGATCCGGCAGGCCGGCGTTTCGGCCGTGGGCCTGTTCCCGGCGGCCCTGCTTCTGGGAACACTCATGCACGGGCTCAACGCCGCCTTCGTGGCGACGCTGGGCCGACGGTGGTTCGGAAGCGTGGCCGCCATCATCGCGGGACTCCTCTTCGCGCTCGACCCGGTGATGGTGCACTACGCGACGCAGGCCCTGGACTCCACGTTCTCCCTCACGCTCTTCCTCGCGGGGCTCGTGTTCCTTTCGTCCGCCCTCGCCTTCCCTGGCGAGGCCAGGCACTGGGCGGGGGTCGGCATCTTCTGGGCCGCGGCTGTCCTCGTGCGTCCCAACTATCTCCTCGTGTGGATCGTCGCGCCGGTCATGGCGTCGGTCCAGCACCTCAGGGGCTCGCTTCGCATGCGGATCGTCGCGGCGTCGCTCTCCGGGGTCATCCTCTTCATGGCGGCCTCCATGTGGCAGAAGAGCGTGACGGGTTTCCCCGGGGTGCTGCCCTGGCAGGGCCCCTACAACCTCTGGGCCGCCAACCGCCCGGGTGCGAACGGTCGGTACTACTCCCAGCACGTGAGCCTGCCGCCGGCCCTCGCGCGCTCCAATCCCGCTCGGGCCGAGTCCATCATCCTCTACGCCCAGGAGACGAACAACGGACCGACCGACATCGCGTCCATGAACGAGCACTGGAGGAAGCGTTTCCTGGACGAGGTCACGAACCATCCCCTCGAGTGGGCGAAGCTCATGGCCCGAAAAGCATACGCGCTCTTCAACAACTGGGAGCAGTACAACAACAAGACGTACGCCTTCCACAAGGCTCTCTCACCCTGGCTCTGGTGGAACCCCATCTGCTGGGGCCTTCTCTTCATACTGGCCGTGGCTGGAGCCACGCGCCTCGCAAGCGAAGCCCCCGGAACGGCATGGGCCTTCGCGCTTATCTTCGCGGCCTGCGTCGCCTCGATCATCCTGTTCTTCGTAAGCGCGCGCTTCCGGCTTCCGCTCGTCGCTCTGTGCGCGGTGCTGGCCGGCGGGGCCCTCTCCTCGCCGCTCTTCTGGAAAGGGTGGAGCTCGGAGGGGAAATTCATGCTCTCGTCCGCCGTCCTCCTTGCCGGATTCATCTGCTTCTCAACCCTCGGAGGGGTCGCCGACAACGCTACATTCGTGCAGGACCATGCCCTCCTCGCGCGGGCCGCCTACACCGTGGGTGACGACGCGCTAGCCCTGAGCGAGGCCAGGGCCGCGCTCCAGATGCAGCCCCAGCATCCCGATGCACTGGCGACCGAGAAGGCCGCCCAGACCGAGCTCGCCGGAAAGGCCGACTCAAAATGACCGGTCCCGCAAGACCCGGCAGCCTTCGAGTCGCGCTATGGGGCGCACTCGCCCTCTGCATCGCGGCCGCCTTCTGGATAGCAAACGGCGTTGCGCCGTGGGACGGGGACAGGTCGAACGCGTGGCACCAGTACGAGTACCTGGCCGACGGGTTCCTTCACGGCCACACCTACCTCTCAGTAGACCCGGCACCCGAGCTATTGAAGCTCAGGGATCCCTATGACCCTGCGACGAACGCCCCGTACAGGATGTGGGACACGAGCCTCTATAAGGGCAGGTATTATCTGTACCAGGGACCTGTTCCAGCGCTCGTCCTCATGGCGCCGTGGCAGGCCCTGACGGGACACGTCATGCCGCAGCGACTGGCGGTCGCAGCCTTCGCCGGCGCAGGTATTGTGGCCCTGGGGCTACTTCTCCTCGGGATAAGGGACCGCCATTTCCCGGGCATCTCGGCCCCCGCGCTCGCGCTCATCACGGTCGTCGCATTCCACGCCTCGTGGCTGCCGGTCGTCCTTCGCCGCCCCGCACTGTGGGAACTGCCCGTCGTGGCGGCGGCCGCATGCCTCTGGTGGTCGCTGTATTTCCTCTGGCGGTTCCACGACTCCGGCGGCCGCTTCGTGTGGGCCGTCGCCGCGGGCACGGCCCTGGCGCTCTTGATTGGCTCCCGGGCCGCGAGCCTCTTCGGCGCCGGGGCGATCGCCCTCTTGCTCTTTGTCCCCGCCGCGGCCCATGGGCAGGCCGGCCGGTCCTGGAGGCGCGCGCTCGTGGCCGCGGCCATCACGTCGGCTGGGGGCGTCGCCCTCCTCCTCTACAACCGCGCACGCTTCGGGAGCTTTCTGGACTTCGGCCTGCACTATGCGCTCTTCGGCGAGGACTACCGCGGCATAAAGTATTCACATATTGGATTCATACCCTTCAACCTCTGGGTCTACCTTTTCTCGGCGCCGCAGGCCGGCCCGTATTTCCCATTCCTCCATCCCTTCTGGACCGACGACAAGCCGGCGGGGTTCATCGGGTTCGAGGAGATGTACGGCGTGGGGTTCATGCTCCCGGTGCACCTGGCAGCGTTCGCCGCGGTCGGCTGGGCCTGGACCCACCGCGCTGTCGCCGGCGCCAGGGCGGCTGTCCTGACGCTGTCAGCAGGCATCCTGGCGACGGCCTTCGCAGGGTTCGTCCTCTTCTCGTGGGCTTGGGCCTGCTCCCGGTTCATCACGGAACTCATGGCGGGTTGGACCGTAGTCACGGCGGTGGGGCTCATGGTGGTCTTTGGCTCCGGCAGTGGACGGCTGCTTCGCACACTTGCCGCCGTGGCCGCCTGCTGGAGCGTCGCATGCACGTGGCTCGCGTCCGCGGAATTCAGGGGATTCATGAGGCAGACTAACCCCGGGGTCTATTCCGCGGCCGCCCACGCGCTCGACTACCCGAGCCTCTGGTGGTCGAGGGCTCACAATGTCGCCTATGGCCCAGTGGACATCGCGCTTCACGTCGACCCCAAGGCGGTAGGCAGTGCAACCGCCGTCATGGGAAGCGGCCGCCCGCAGAACGACAACCAGCTGGAGCTCGTGCAGCAGACCGCGGGCGTGGCCAAGGCGCGCCTCACGCAGAACGAGCGCCTCGTACTTGAGACACCCGCCCTCCCCATTTCGTCCGGACACCTCCTTCTGCACGTTGAGGCACCTTGGCTCTATCCGCCCGCCGAGCATCCCTACTGGGACTCCGTCACCGACCCCGCATTGAAAAAGGAGCTGCAGACGCGCTTCGCGCTCGAATGGGACACCGGGGGGATCCGCGTCAACTCAACCCACTCTTCAGACCCGGTGGCGTTTTTCCCGGTGATCCTGGGAGCTTCCTCGGCGGCTCCAGGTCAGCCCTGGATCGAGAACCTCCGTCCTTCACCCGCCGGTCACTGAGATCTGGGAAACGATTTAGGTCCGCTGAGGAGCAGGTCTCCCAGGCTGTCCGTTCGCTCCTCGGCCGGGTGGTCATCAGCTACCTTGACGAGACGGACGTGGCCGGTGTGGCGATCTACCACGCTCTCACCTGCCAGCCCTGAGCGGGCGGACCCGCGGCTACGCCGTCCGGGTGAAGTCCATTGTCCAGTTAGTTTCCCAGTTGGCCCCGGCGTCCGGAGAGAAGGCCTGCTCCCAACGCAACCGGTCGGCCGTGACCCGGGACCAGGTAAAGCGGACCTTGATTGGCCTTCCCTGGAACGTCGCCTCGGCAAAGAAGAGGCCAACGTCGTGCGCGAAGGCCCCCTTTACCGGGGTATCGAGCGTCCACGGGGTTCTGCCGTCGAGCCACCAGATCGCCCAAGCCTGCTCGGCGGGGTTATAGGAGCGGATCGCCAAGGCCCGGTAGCTTCCCTCTGGAAGGTGGAGCACATTGTCCTCCACATTGCCCAAGCCCCCGAGCACCTTCCGGGTTTCCATGGTCCCGGGGAACGCCACCCACTCCTGGGAATTGGCAAGGCGGTCTTTCAGGCGGCGGTGCGCGACCTGCCAAGTGCCAATGACGAAGTCGAAATCCGAGGGGCCCGAGGTGGTTTCTGTTGGCATGAGACGGAGAGAAGGTGAGCATTGGGACTCGAAATCGCCCTAGCAATCCCGGAGCAGAAACGGAAATCAACCCAATGAAACACACGGCGATCAAGTGGCTGAAGAAGCCGCAAAAGCACGACTATCCGTCCGCGCTGTCCTACCTGACCCTGCTCATGTCTCCGCGCCTGGCGAAGAAGCTGGTGGCCCGGCTGAAGGCCTCGGATATGGCGACGTACCACGCGAAGGACATCTTCCGGGCCTCGCGCCTGCCACTGTTGGGGGCCAACAACAGCCACGTGGAGAAGGTCCGGACCTGCATCATGAAGGGCGAGGCGATCTCGCCCCTGCTGCTTTGTCGGGGGGGCGAAGGCAGGAATCTCGTCATTGCGGACGGCTACCACCGGCTGTGCGCCGTCTACACTTTCGACGAGGACGCGATGATCCCGACGAAGATCGTGTAGCTGCCGAAATCCAATCGGTGGTCCCCTACGGGGTCGAACACCTGAATACGCATCTTTGCCGCGTGATTCAGAGGTCACCTGCCTGGTGCCGTGGGGCCCTTTGCGGGGGTGAGGCGCTCGAGCAGGGTTTTCGCGGTCTGCTGGTCAGGATCAAGCCTGAGCGCGGCTGTTTCGTGTTCGACTGCCTCGGACACCAATCCCTCCCGATAGTAAGCGTACCCCATGTCGGCCTCGGCGTCAGCGTCGCCGGGAACGAGCCTCAGCGCCCTGGAAAAACTCTCGATGCTTCCCTTGAAATCGCCACCCGCTATCAGCGCCTGTCCCAGCGCGTAGTGGGCCTGCTCGTCGTCAGCTCGCTCGATGGCGGCCAAGCCGAGATAATGGGTCGCCTCGGGGATCCGACCGGCATTCAGGAGCGCGAGCCCGGCCGAAAGATCGGCGCTGCCCCCGAAATCCGGGTTGATCCGCGAGGTCTGGGAGAACACGGAGATGGCCTCGTCGATCTTTCCCGAGGCCATGAGCCTGGTCCCCTCCTCGGCGCCCCGGTAAAACGAGCTCAGCGCCATGGCCAGGAGCCATGACACGACCGCGGAGAACAAGAGCGCCATGCGGACAACGGGGATGATGAGAGGCCCCAAGGCCAGCCGTCCGCCGTCCGCCCCCGACGCCAAATGCTCCACGCCGGCGACGCCGACCAGGGCCAGGAGAACGAGGGCGGGAAGGAAATCCAGGAGGTACCGGCTCGTGGTGCCCGCATAGAAGACAACCGGCAGAGCCGTGGCCGCGAAGAGAAGCGCGAGTACCAGGGAGCTGCCCTTGAGACCCGCAGTTCCTGAAAGGCGCATCAGGACAACGGGGACGAACAGCGCTGCCATCAGCACGGGAAGATTGGTCAGGGCCCCGAAGAAAAACTCAACGGGCAGGTGTCCCGGGACGAGTACCGGCAGGACCGGCCGCCAGACAAAGGGGAATCCAGCGTGCCAGCGGATCGGCGAAAGGAAAAGCAGCCAGACGTCGTCGCGGAAGAATTTGGCCCCGAACGAACTCGTCCCAAAGACGTCGTTGCCCGAAAGCTGGTAGTCGTGGCCAAATTGCAGCGGGTCGCCAAACCGGGCCCAGTTATACGCCGCGAGGCCCGCCCCCACGGCGGCGATCGGCAGCACGGCGGCGGCGAGATATCGGAGCCACCGCGAGTCCCCACCCTTTCGAGCCCTCCAAGCTCCTGCCACGGGAACGAGCAGTATCGCGGCGCCAAAGAGAATTGTCGGGCGGGCCCCGACCGCCAGGCCGTAGGCGACACTCGCAATGGCGAGCCACGTGGCATTCCTGCTGGGGCCGTGCACCGACCTCCACAGCGCCGCGAGGCTAGCCATGACGAGCATGAAGGCGCAGCTGATCGAGACCTCGAAGAGTCCGGGGCGAACGAGGAACACGGGAATGGTCGTCGCCGAGGCCGCAGTCAGCGCGATGGCCGCTCCCATCCAAGGACCCAGGCCGGGAAAATACCTTCGCCACGCCGCGAGCCCCAAGCCCAGCGCCAGCCCATAACCCACGCAGCTGAAGATGAGCACCCCAAACGCCTGGTGCATCGAGCTGCCCGTGATCGCCCTCCATGGCCAGAAGAGGATAACGGCCGGCGTCGCGCCAAAGTAGGCGTACATGTGGCCCTTGAAATAGCTGAGATCGACCAGTCCCCACGGCGCCCCCAGGTAGCGCCTGTAAGTGGCAAAGCGGTAGGGGTTCTCGGCGCGAACGAGATCCCGGGGGACCTCGATGGGCATCCACGTGTGGCCCTGCCGAAATCCCTCCACAACCAGGTTGTAGGGCTCGGTCGCCGCGGGACGAGACCACACGTAGGACCGGCTGGAGACCACAAGCGCCACATAGCCCGCAATGGCCGCCAGGCCGACCAGGAGGGCCGGAACGAGGTTCTTCCAGCGCGGGGCGGCAGTGTCGCTCACGCCTGAGAACTGAACCCAATCGAAAGCCTTCTCAACAAGGGATTTTTGCCTACCCCTGGCCTCAGATAAAAGCTTCCGTTGGCCGCGCGCGCATTACATTCTGGAACTCTTTCGCGAATGAAGCTCTCGATCGTCATACCCTGCTACAACGAGGCCAAGACCATCCGCACCCTCGTTGAGCGCGTTCGCAGCTCACCCTACCCCGACAAGGAGATCATCATCGTCGACGACTGCTCGAGGGACGGGACGCGCGACGTGCTGCGCACCCAGATCGAGTCCATGGTGGACAAGATCATCTATCACGAGGTGAACCAGGGCAAGGGGGCGGCGCTCAGGACGGGCTTCGCCTCCGCCACCGGTGACGCCGTTATCGTCCAGGACGCCGACCTAGAGTACGACCCGAACGAGTACCCGAAGCTCATGAAGCCGATCGTGGATGGGCGGGCGGACGTCGTCTTCGGGTCGCGGTTCATGGGCGGCGAGCCCCACCGTGTCCACTACTTCTGGCACATGATTGGAAACAAGTTCCTGACGCTGCTCTCGAACATGTTCACGAACCTGAACCTCACGGACATGGAGACCTGCTACAAGGTGTTCCGCCGCGACGTGCTGCAGAAGATCAAGATCGAGGAGAACCGCTTCGGCTTTGAGCCCGAGATCACGGCCAAGGTGTCGAAATTGAACGTCGTCATCTTCGAGGTGGGCATCAGCTACTACGGCCGGTCCTATGCCGAGGGTAAGAAGATCGGCTGGCGGGACGGTTTCAGGGCACTCTGGGCGATCCTCAAGTACAACCTGCGCTAGGAGGCCTGCCCGGCGCTAAACGCCGCGCGCAGAAGTACCTATAGCGGGGTGGTTGCCATTTGAATGGGTGTGGTATGCCATGGAATCCACCCGCCGATGATCGCAGAAACGCTCGTATGCCTGCTCCTTGTCCTCGGCGTGGCTTTCGGGCTCTCGAGGCCCTTCATAGGCCGCCTTGGGCTGGGTCCGGCCGAGTCGCTGGTCGCGGGTGCCGCCCTCTCCCTCATCGCGGCCTGGGTGTACGCCTGGGTGGTCTTCACGAGCGGCGCTCCCCTCGTGGCCTACGGGGCGCTCCCGATCATCGCGTGCGTCTTCATCGTCGTCGGCCGCCGCGGCGTAATCCAGCTCTTCGGTGATCCCAATGCGAGGGACATGGCGATCGGACAACTGGTCGTCACCCTTTGGTGCGTGTGCTGGCTTTCATTTATCGCCAGCTACTCCGGCGGCGCCTGGACGGGCGACTTCGTCGAGCACTGGCAGCGGGCGCTCTACTTCCTGCGGCAGTGGCCCGACCCGATGTTCATCGAGCAGTACTCCCTGCCAGCCAGACCTCCCCTGGCGAACGTCCTTACGGCGGCCTTTCTTCAGATGACGAAGGTCGACTACGCCCACCTGCAGGTCGTGATGACGATCCTGGCAAGCCTCGCCTACCTCCCGGTGGCGCTCATCGCGGGTAGGTATGGCGGGCGGATCGCCATACGGGTCGCCGCGGCGCTCATGATGCTCAACCCGCTCTTCATCCAGAACGCGACGTACCCCTGGACGAAGCTGCAGGCGGCCTTTTTCATCCTCTCCGGCCTCTATTTCTTCCTTCGCGTGCGGGATGCCGACAAGGGATCCCCCTCCGCGGCGATCGCCTGCGCGCTCTGCCTCGGCGGGGCCGTCGTCACCCACTATTCGTCGGGTCCCTATGTCGTCGTCATCGCATTCGCGTGGATAGCGCTCGGCTTCCGCTGGAAGTGGGACGCCGCCTACACCCGCACCACCCTCCTTTCGATCGCCGCCGGGGCATGCGTCCTCGTGCCCTGGTTCTCGTGGTCGATCGCGCGATTCGGGATGAGCGGGACGTTCCTCTCCAACACGAGCGTCTCCATGATGCAGAAGGCCCCGGGAAACCCATTTGTCATCATACTCCTCAACCTGCGCGACACGCTAATACCCCCGCAGATCCGCGGGTTCCACGGCACGCTCTTTCGCCAGTCGAGCCCGTGGGGATCCCTTCGGGACCAGCTTTTCCTCGTGTACCAGTTGAACCCCCTCCTGGCGCTCGGATCCGTCGGCTGGGTATGCGCCGTCGTGCAGGCGGTCCGCACGTGCAGGGAGGCGCCAAGAAGGGAGCGAAACTTCTGGCTCTGGTCCATCGCGGGCGTCGTCGCGATCAGCCTGGCCACCTACGGGGACCGCGATCACTACGGCATCGGCCACATCTGCCTCCAGTCGGCGGTCCTCGGCGGCGTGGCCTTCATCGCCTCGCGCTGGGGCTCGCTCGGCAGGGGCTGGCGGATCGCCCTAGCCACGGGCTGCCTCGTCGACCTCGTGTTCGGCATCGGCCTGCAGTTCGGGGTCGAGAGCTTCGCCCTGGACAAGTGGCTCGCGCCCCAGCGCAGCTTCGCCGAATTCTTCGGCTCCTACGCCGTCGTGACACAGGGAAACCTCCGCTGGAAAATCATCGCCCATCTGAGTTATTTTGCCGACGATCTCACGACCTCCCCGGCTCTCATGCTGGCGCTCATGGCCGCGATCCTCTGGATGGCAGTAGTGCGCGCCAACTCGGTGCCCGTCGAGCCCAGCAGAACATGACCGACTCCAGACCGATCGTCGCCATAGTAATCCCCGTCTTCAACGAGGAGCAGGTTCTTCCCGAGCTCTTTACGCGACTCGAGGCGCTCTTCCGCGACCACAACGACTGCGACTGGCGGGTCGTCTTCGTCAACGACGGCAGCCGCGACTCGACCGCCGACATGGCCAGGGCCCAGGGCATCCGCGACAGCCGGTTCGAGCTGGTCGAGCTCTCGCGCAACTTCGGCTTCCAGAGTGCGCTTGCGGCCGGCCTCGCCCACGCGAGGAATTCCGACGCGGCCGTGACCATGGACGCCGACCTTCAGGATCCCCCGGAGGTCATCCCCGACCTCGTGGCCGCCTGGAGGAACGGCGCCGAGGTGGTGCGCGCCGTCCGGCGCTCGCGCCAGGAGACGGGAGTCCGGCGCATGGGCTTCGACCTCTTCCACGCAATATTCGGGCGGCTGACCGACATGCCGATGGAGCCTAACACCGGCACCTTCGGCCTCCTTGGCCGGCCGGCCCTTGAGGCGTTCGTCCAGCTTCCGGAGAGGCACCGGTTCTTCCCGGGCCTGCGCACCTGGATCGGCTTCGCCACGGCCGATGTTCCCTATGACCGCCAGGAGCGCGCCGCCGGCGATCCCAAGCAGACGTTCCGGAGACTCGTGCGCTACGCCGTCGACGGCTTCTTCAGCTTCTCCTACCTGCCCCTTCGATTCCTCACCTACACCGGGATGCTCGTGAGCGGGCTCGGCTTCGCGCTCGGCCTCTTCTTCGTCGTGAAGCGACTCCTCGGGATCGAGACGGCTACGACCGGCTTCACGACCCTCGTCTCGCTCGTCACCTTCCTCGGCGGTATACAGCTGATCGGCATCGGCGTCCTCGGGGAATACCTGGGCCGCGTGTACGACGAGGTGAAGCAGCGGCCGATCTACCTGGTCAAGCCGCCGAGGCGCTGACCAGGGTCCCATGGGTCACTTCCGGCTCCTCGCATGGACGGGATTGTCGGTCTTGGCGGCAGCCGCGCTCATCCACAACGCGGCTGGACTCGCCCCGGGCATGTTCGACTGGGCGGAGCCCGGCAACGTGGCGGCGGCGCTCGTCCAGGGCCGCGGCTTCAGCGACCCCTTTGACGGCGGCACCGGCGCAACAGCCTGGGTGTCCCCCGTCCCTGTCTGGATAGAGGCCGCCGTCTTCCTTGCCTTTGGCGTCAAGACGGCCGCCTCGGCCAAGGCGCTCCTTGTCCTTGTGACCGCGGGCCTGGCCGCCACCAACGCGCTTCTCGTGGCGGCGCTCGAGCCCTTCGGGGAATGGATGTGCGGCGCGGCCTCGGCGGCCTTCCTCGCCTACTGTGCCTTCCTGCCGGGTGGCCCGCTCACGGTGCTTAGCGAGGCATGGCTCGACATCCTTCTATCGGCCACGCTCCTCTGGGCGGTGCTGGAGCGTGTGCGCGCACCCGGGCGCAGGGGATCCATCACGCTGGTCGCCGTGGCCTTGGTGGCGCCCCTGGAAAATGCCGGCCTCGCCGTGGCCGTCGGTATCTGTGTCCTCGTCCTCGCCTGGCGCTCCCTGAAGGCCCGCCAATCCCCTGTTCTTCCCGCTGCTGCTGCGGCGGCGGCGATTCTGGCCGTCGCCTGCTGGTCGGCCCGCAATGAGGCGGCCCTCGGTCGCATCGTGCCGCTCAAGTCCAATTCCTGGTTCGAGCTGAACCTTGCCAATGTCGACTCCGCCGACGGCCTCCCCAGGATGGAGACCGTGCTCAGGCGACTCCCCTTCTTCGACGCGGCCGAGTTCAAGCGCTACTCCGAACTGGGCGAGATGCGCTACGTCGACTCCTTCAAGGCCCCGGCGCTGGCCGCCCTCAGGGCCGATCCGGGGCATTTCGCGGGCAACGTGATGCGCCGGCTCGGCGCCGCCGTCGCCTACTGCAGGCGCGAGGGAGGCGGCCAAGGGACGACCTTTCGGTTCCGGGCAGACGACGCCGCGAGGCTGTCGGCGGCCGGCGAGATTATCGTCATCGGGTCGTCGTCCTCGCTCTGGACCCGGATTGACGCCGCGCCCTCGGAGGAGCGCGTAAAGCTATCCGGCCTCGGGCTCACCGACAATGACTCCATCTTCAGCGACTGGTCGGCGAAGCGGATCGCCTACGACCAGGAGTTCCGCAGCGCGAAGGGCCTCTTCCTCGGCCTTGTCACGGCGGGCATCCCGGTCGCGGCGCTCCTCCTGTCGGCGCTCATCTCGGGCGGACGCATGGCGCCGCCCGCCGCGTGGACCGCGGCCATCGCCTTCGGGATGCTCCTGCCCTACGTGCTCGTGAACCACAACGACCGCCACCAGGAGTCGATCCTGGCGCTCCAGGCCGTGGCCGTCGGGGCGCTGGCCCAGGCCCTGTCCACAAAGCTCGGGCGACCGCCCTCCAAGGCATGAGCAAGAAACTGGCCCTCATCCTGGCGACGGCACTCCTCGCCCTCTACTGGTGGATGGCCACCAGCGTCTCCGACACGATCACGACGACCGGCGACGAGATCGCGCACCTGACGGCGGGATACTCCTACTGGAAGACCGACGACTACCGACTCCAGCCCGAGAACGGAAACCTGCCCCAGCGGTGGGCCGCCATCCCCCTCCTCCACAGGAAGGACATCACGTTCCCGACACTGGACCAGAAGGCCTGGATCATCTCGGACGTGTGGGACATGGGCTTCCAGTGGTTCTTCGAGTGCGGCAACGACTTGGCGTCCATGCTTAGGGAGGGACGCCGGATGATCGCCCTATTTGGCGTGGCAACCGGCTTCCTTGTGTTCTTCTGGGCGAGGCGACTGCACGGCGAGAAGGGCGCGGTGCTTGGCGTCTTCCTCTTCGCCTTCTGCCCCACGATGCTCGCGAACGGGGCCCTCGTGACGAGCGACATCACGGCCACGTGCATGTTCGTCGCGGCCGTCACCGCGTTCTGGGCCATGGCCCACCGCCTGAGCCCATGGAGGATCGTCGTCTTCGGCCTCATGCTGGGCCTCCTCTGCGTCGCCAAGTTCTCGGCTCCGGTCGTCGCGCCGATCTGCGCGCTGCTCTGGCTTGTGCGCATCGCGGGCAGCGAGACGCTCGAGGCCTCGTGGCCCTTCGGCACTGTCGTCACCGGCCGCGCCCGCGTCGCCATGGCACTCGTGGCCGGAACGCTCGCGGCCTGTGTCCTGGCGATCGTCGTCATCTGGGCCTCCTACGGATTCAAGTACCCGATGTTCCGGCACTTCGAGCCAAACCGCGTGCGCTCACTCGTCGGCTGGGACGTGCTCGAGGACCAGGGCGGCCCCACCGTTACCGCCCTCAGGTTCGCGCGGGAGCATCACCTCCTGCCCGAGTCCTACATCTACGGGTTCGCCCACAGCTACCGATTCTCCCACTACCGGAAGTCCTTCCTGAACGGCGAGTACAAGAGCACGGGCTGGGTGAGCTTCTTCCCGTACACGACGGCCGTTAAGACACCGCTCGCCCTCTTTGGCCTGATCGCCCTGGCGGTGCTCTATTCCCTCTCGCAGCGCACGGGCGAGGAACGGCGCAGGCGCCTCTACGAGTGGTCGCCCCTACTGATCCTCGCCGCGGTCTACTCGGCCTTCATGCTCTCGAGCGGCCTCAACATAGGCCACCGTCACATCATGCCGGTCTACCCCGTCCTGTTCGTGCTCGCGGCCGGGGCCGCCGCGTGGATCGGGCGGCCCCCGCGGTGGGCGACCGCACTTGTCGCCGCCCTCGCCGTGTGGTTCGCGGGCGAATCGATCTGGATCCGCCCCCACTACCTCGCCTACTTCAACGAGATCGTCGGGCCGACAAACGCCTGGAAGCACATCGTCGACAGCTCGCTCGACTGGGG
>Ga0302196_10001790_pt1 | contig 20382 bp, 18 predicted proteins | sample II_Bog_N1_3_FD_198794 | JGI IMG/M metagenome (GOLD analysis project Ga0302196, IMG submission 198794) | Peat permafrost microbial communities from Stordalen Mire near Abisko, Sweden - II_Bog_N1_3 | ecosystem: Environmental > Terrestrial > Soil > Wetlands > Peat | place: Sweden: Abisko...
TCACCGCCTGCGCCCGGGCCATGCGCCGGGCGGCGGTCACGCTGAAGCACCCCTACCAGGTGATCGACGTCTGCGGCACCGGCGGCGACGGCGCCCACACCTTCAACGTTTCCACCGCCGTGGCCCTGGTGGTCGCGGGCGCCGGGGTGAAGGTGGCCAAGCACGGCAACCGGGCGATCTCGTCCCGGTCGGGCGGCTCGGACGTGCTGTCGGAGCTGGGGGTCAAGATCGACGCCGGCCTGGAGCAGCAGCGCCGGGCGCTGGACGAGGCCAATCTCGCCTTCCTGTTCGCTCCGGCCCACCACGGGGCGATGCGGCACGTGACCCCGATCCGCCAGGAGCTGGGCTTCCGGACCATCTTCAACCTGCTGGGACCGCTCTCCAACCCGGCCGGCGCGCAACGGCAGCTGCTGGGGGTCTACGACCTGCGCTGGGTCGAGCCGCTGGCCCGGGTGCTGGGAGCGCTGGGCGCCGAGCGCGCCTGGGTGGTGCATGGCGAGGGCTTGGACGAGATGACCACCACCGGCGTCACCCACGTCGCCGAATGGCGCGACGGCGGCGTCAGGCTCTTCAACATCAGTCCGGAGGCGGTCGGCCTGCCCCGGGCGTCGCTGGCCGACCTGGCCGGCGGCGACCCGGCCGACAACGCGGAAGCGATGCGCGCGCTGCTGAGCGGAGCGACCGGCGCCTATCGCGACATCGTGCTGCTCAACGCCGCCGCCGCCCTGCTGGTGGCCGACAAGGTCGAGACCCTGCGCGACGGGGTCGACCTGGCCGCCGCCTCGATCGACGATGGCCTGGCCCAGGACGCCCTCGATCGGCTGGTCGTGGCGAGCAACCGGCCATGAGCGGCGCCGGCGACACCCTCTCGGAGATCGCCGCCTACAAGCGCGTCGAAGTCGCCGAGCGCCGCCGCGCCCAGGGCCAGGACGAGATCGAGCGCCGCGCCCGCGCCGCTTCGGCGCCGCGCGGCTTCCGCGCCGCCCTGGAGCGCGCCGCGGCGCCGGGCCGCCTGGCCCTGATCGCCGAGGTGAAGAAGGCCTCGCCGTCCAAGGGCCTGATCCGCGCCGATTTCGACCCGCCGGCTCTCGCCCGCGCCTATGAAGCCGGCGGCGCGGCGTGCCTGTCGGTGCTCACCGACACCCCCAGCTTCCAAGGCGCCGACCAGTTTCTGATCGAAGCAAGAGCCGCGACCGCCCTGCCCGCCCTGCGCAAGGAATTCCTGGTCGACCCCTGGCAGGTGGCCGAATCCCGCTCGCTGGGCGCCGACGCGGTGCTGGTGATCCTGGCCATGGTCGGCGATGACCTCGCCGCCGAGTTGATCGCCGAGGCCGCACGGCTCGGCATGGACGCCCTGGTCGAGGTGCACGACGAGGCCGAACTCGCCCGGGCCGCCGCCCTCGGCGCCAGCCTGATCGGGATCAACAACCGCGATCTTCGCACCTTCGTCACCGACCTGGCGGTGACCGAACGCCTGGCGCCGCTGGCGCCCCGGGACGCCCTGCTGGTCGCCGAAAGCGGCATCGCCGGCCCCGCCGACGCCGCCCGCCTGGCCGCCGCCGGCGCCCGCGCCATGCTGGTCGGCGAGAGCCTGATGCGGCAGATGGACGTCGAAGCGGCGACGCGGGCGCTGCTGGCGTAGTGCGTGGTTCGAGACGCGCCCGGCGGGCGCTCCTCACCATGACGAAGATGGGGGAAGCATCACAATTCTCGTCATCCTGAGGAGGCCGCGCAGCGGCCGTCTCGAAGGACGCAGAATGTCGCCGCGGCGGGAATCACATCGCGCGAACGCCGCGCCGAACCCCACCCATCCACACCCCAGCCCGCTGAAATCCCTCGGCTTTCCGTTCACTTGACATGGCAATTATGCACTTGCCATACCAAGTGAGCACGAATAATGAGAGAAACTGAAAGCGCGAACGGATTCGGCGCCGCCTCTTTCGCGTGCTTCTATGAGGCGTGGTTGCGTGGTGATGTGCCGCGCACAACGCCGTGGAGACTAGGGATGGCCAATCCGCCATCGACCTACCCAGGAGGCTCCAAGTCGCGGGTCACCCGCGCTGGCGCGGCGGTGCGCGGCGGAACCGCGACCGCCGACGATATGGCGGTGATTGACTATTGGAGAGCGGCGCACCGACCAGTGTTGAACGCCTTCAACGTTCTTCTTCGTAACAGGGTCAAAAACCTGCCCGACGTAAAAGTCGGGATACGGCACAAACGAAAGAGAACCATATTCAACAAGCTCCAACGGTTTAACGACATGCAGCTTGCCCGCATGGACGACATAGCGGGCTGTCGCGTCATCTTCCAGACCATGGAAGATATGTATGCCTTTCGCGCGAAACTCCACGCGGCGACCTTCAACCACCGCCTAAGAAATGAAGTTGACAAATACGACTATATAAAAGCCCCGAAGAACACCGGTTACCGTGGCGTACATGATATTTACGAGTACGACGCGAAGCCAAATAGTAGGGGCGTGTCGACTTCCGGGTCAAAAGGTCTTTATCTTGAAATACAGTACCGCACGTTTGTTCAACATGCGTGGGCCACTGCCGTTGAAGTCATAGGAAATATCACTAGAAGTCAGCCGAAGTTCCAGCAAGGGGACGAGAGGTACGAGAGGATAATGCTTCTCGCCAGCGAGATACTTTCTCGACACCACGAAAAAATCTCTTCGTATCTGGTGGGGATGACAAACGCTGAAATAATCAAGGAGTTCATCGACCTAGATGAAGAGCTAGGGCTGATGCAAATGCTGCGCGGAATCAACACGATTGAGACCGACATCACGGCAAAGCGCAACGTCATCTTGATTTTCGGGGAGGAACTAGAGGTTAAATCGTACAGGTACGCCACCGAGGCAATTTCGGCTCTGTTCAAACTGGAGAAGGAAAATCCGGACAAGGATATTGTGTTGGTCAGGGCGGATACGGCTGAAGAAGTGCGGACGACCTTTAGAAACTACTTCTCCGACGCGCGAGCCTTCGTGGAATTAATCGAGGAAGGCTGTAAGCATCTGGCGGAGCATACTATCGAGTTCAGTCCGGAGGTGATTGATGGATTCTTCGAAAACGCCGCAGCCGATAAGTGAGGACGAGGCGGCCCGGCGCCGGGATGAAGTTGTAAGGCGGATGCTGGCGACGCCGCCGCAGCCAAGGCCGACCAAGCCCGCGCCGATTCCCCCCTCACCCAAGACGCGCAATTCCAAGTAGCCTAATCGCGTCGCGGTAGCGTTGCGATAGGGAATCCTGCTAGCGGGACGGCATGACCGTTTGTGTTGCCGTCCAAGTCAATGACTGCATGGTCTTCGCCGCCGACAGCGCAAGCTCAATGGTCGGCCAGGACGGTGCCGGAAATCCGGTTGTCTCCAACGTGTACAACCACGGCCAGAAGGTGTTTTCCCTCCGAAAGGGCTTGCCGATCATGGCAATGACCTGCGGTATGGGGAATATCGGCGGATCGTCCATAAGCATTCTAGCCAAAGAACTGCGCGCCCTTCTAACCAACGATAACGGCTGGAAGCTCGACCCGGCCAGCTACACCATCGAAGATGTTTGTTCGAAGGCGAATAAATACTTCTATGAGATGCAATATCTTGGTGATGAAAACAGGCCAAAGGGGGAACATTCTTTCGAATTGTTCGTTGGGGGCATATCTAGCGGCGAACGTCTTGGTGAGGTCTGGAAAATTTCTGTTATCAACGGTCAGGCCAGCGGCCCTGTTTGCGTCTCACCGAGGGGCCAGTTCGGCGTTATTTGGGCCGGCCAGCCCGAAGCGCTGAATCGGCTTATTCTCGGCTATAGCGGCCTCGTTCCCCAGGGTCTGACCGAGGCGGGAATCAAAGAAGCCGAGGTTGGCCCGCTGATGGATGCGATTCGGTCGAAAACGCAGGCTGCGCTGACCCATCCAGCGATGCCGGTCCAAGATGCGATTGATCTGGCTGACTTCTTGGTCGATCTGACAATACGCTTTACGAAATTTTTACCGGGCGCTAACACCGTCGGCGGTGCGGTGGACGTGGCAACTGTCACGCGCCATGAGGGGTTCAAGTGGATACGGCGTAAGCACTATTATCCCGCGAACCTCAATCCGCTGGAGACAGGCCATGTCGGCGAACCACAAGCGTAACGAGGGGGCCCATAGTATGCCGGTTAAGGAATTGCCGATGCCGCCGTTCAGGCCGCAACGGCCAGATACCACCGGCGGCTCGGCGCTCAGGCGCGAAACGCGGGAGGCCCCGTTGCCCGTTCCGCAACTGTCAGCCTTCACGCTGAAGATCTAACTTTTCGATTTCCACCGCGACCGCCGCCGCCTCTTATCCACCCGCTTAGGCGGCTTGGAGGCCGTGAGGCTGTCGATAGGTCAGGCGCTTGCCAACGGCGCCCGTGACGGCCCGTGCGGCGCGGGTCTTGTCGTCCACACCGAGCGCGATCCGGTTCGAATAGCGGAAGTCGAACTCGTTCATGTAGCGGTGCAGGTGTTGCTCGCCACAGTGTTGATAGACGCCGCGCATCCCGCGCTTGAACACCGAGAAGAAGCCCTCAACGGTGTTCGTGTGGGTGATCGTCGCGTCATAGCGGACGTACTCGTCCTTGCTGTGGTTGACGACGCCATGCGCCGCGAAATTCCAGCCAATCGAGGTGTAGCGCGGCGCTTCGTCGGTCATCAGGTGAGCCCGGCGGCTCATGTTCGCGTCCATGATCGGGCCGATGGTGGCGAGCGACAGGTCATTGACCACTACAGACCGCGCCCGGCCCGTGTTGCGTTCCACGAGCGAGACGACCTTCATCTTGTGAGCGAAGCCGCCCTTACCCTTGGCGCGATCCTTGAGGTTGCCGATGAAGGTTTCATCGACCTCGACCGCGCCACCGTCCGAACCCATCGGCGGGGTAACGTCGCCGCCGTCCATCGCCTCGCGGATGCGGTGCGCCATGAACCAGGCCGTCCGGTAAGAGCCGAAACCAAGCATCCGGAAGAGCTGATGGGCGCTGATACCCTTCTTGCTGGACACCATCAGGTGCGTCGCCAGCAACCACTTGTGCAGCGGGATATGAGACTTCTCATAGACCGTCCCCATGATGGCGCTGAACGGTTTGCGGCAATCCTTGCACTTGTAGAGGCCGGGGCGAGTCGTGCGACCTTGGAGAAGCGTTGAATTGCCTACGGTTCCACAGTGCGGGCACACCCTGCCATCGGCCCAACGGAGCGATTCGAAATGCTCGCGGGCGGCGGTTTCATCGGTGAAAATCGGGCTGGTCAGGTCGGCGGTCATCAGGTTTTCTCCAGTCAGAAAACCCTACAGATTCAACGTTGGTATGGCAAGTGCATAATTGCCACTTGACATTAACCGAGAACACCTAGAGAACATCGTCAACGTTTTTGGTTTGTTCCCGGCTCCGGCCGGAGCGGCCCTCTCGAAGGCGACGGCGATGCTCACGCGCAAACAGCACGAACTCCTGATGTTCATCCACGAGCGGATCAAGGAGACCGGTGTCTCGCCGTCCTTCGACGAGATGAAGGACGCGCTGGACCTGGCGTCCAAGTCCGGCATCCACCGGCTGATCACCGCCCTGGAGGAGCGCGGCTTCCTGCGCCGCCTGCCGCACCGGGCGCGGGCGCTGGAGGTGGTCAAGATGCCCGAACAGGCCACCGCCGCGGCGCCGCCGAAGGGCCGCGGGGCTTTCCGCCCGACCCTGGTGGAGTCCGAGCGCGCCGCCGGCGCGGCCCCGGTCGCCAACGACGTCCGCGAGCTGCCGATCCTGGGCAAGATCGCCGCCGGCACCCCGATCGAGGCGATCCAGCACGAGCGCGACCGGATGCAGGTGCCCGAGAGCATCCTGGGCGCCGGCGAGCACTTCATTCTGGAGGTGCAGGGCGACTCGATGATCCAGGCCGGCATCCTCGACGGCGACTTCGTGGTCATCCGCAAGACCAACGCCGCCAACTCCGGCGAGATCGTCGTGGCCCTGGTGATGGGCGAGGAAGCGACGTTGAAGCGCCTTCGCCGCAAGGGCGCCTCGATCGCCCTGGAAGCCGCCAACCCGGCCTATGAGACCCGCATCTTCGGTCCCGACCAGGTGCAGGTGCAGGGCAAGCTGGTGGGCCTGGTCCGGCGCTACCACTAGCCGCGGGCGCTTCGGCGCTGGTTCAGGTCGCCACCGCTGGCGCCAGGATTTTCACCGGCGCGCTTTCCACGATCAGCCAGCGCGCCGACAGGCCGATCGCCCCGGCGCCGACAAGGTACCAGGCCGGCGCCATCGGGCTGCCGGTAACCTGGATCAGCCAGGTGATCACCAGCTGGGTGCTGCCGCCGAACACCGCGATCGAAATCGCATAGACCATCGCGAACGCCCCGCCCCGGATGCGCTTGGGCAAGGTCTCGGTGACCGCTGCGTAGAAAGCCCCGGTGCTGATCGAACTCAACACCGACAGCGCCACGATCCCGACCAGCAGGGCGACGGCGCTGCGCGCCTCGGTGATCCAGTAGTAGATCGGCAGGATCAGGGCGAAGTGAAGCAGGCTCGGCCAGATCATCACCGGCCGGCGGCCGATCCGGTCCGAAAGCCAGCCGCCGAAGAGGCCGGCGCCGACCCCCGCGAGGCTGCCCAGCGCCGCGGCCAGGAACGACACCGTGGGCGACATGTGCAGCACGTGCTGGGCGAAGGTGGTCGTGTAGTTGAAGACGTAGGTGCCGATGGTGCCGGCGGCCAGCACCATCAGCGCCAGGCCCAGGATGCGGACATTGTCCCGGGCCAGGCTGAGGCCGGTCTGCTGGCTGGCGGCCATGAGCAGGGGTTCGGGTGCGTGCAGGGTCTCCGGGAGGCTGCGGCGGATCCACAGGCCGAACGGGAGCACCAGAGCGCCCAGGAGAAAGGCGATCCGCCAGCCGTAGGCGTCGAGGGCCGCGGGCGCCATCACCGCCGACAGCCCGACCCCGACCAGGCTGCCGACCGCGCTGGCGATCCCCTGGCTGGCCCCTTGCCAGGAGACCGCGAGGCCCCGGCTCTTCAGCGGCGCGGCCTCCAGCAGGTAGGCGGTGGTCGGACCCACCTCGCCGCCCAGCGAGAAGCCCTGAACCATCCGCGCGATCACCGCCAGGATCGGCGCGGCGACGCCGATCTGGGCATAGCTCGGGATCAGGGCCAGGGCGACGATCGCGCAGCCCATCAGCGTGAAGCTCAGCATCATCGCCGGCCGCCGGCCGACCCGGTCGGAGAAGACGCCGATCACCAGGCCACCGATCGGGCGAGGGACGAAGCCGGCGCCGAAGGTCGCCAGTGAGAGCATCAGGCTGACGTAGGCGCTGTGGGCCGGGAAGAAGGCGTGGCCGATCTGGATGGCGAAGAAGGCGTAGGTGATGAAGTCGTAGAATTCGAGGGCGTTGCCGATGGTCGCCGCGGCGATCGACCGGCGCGCCAAGCCGGCAGCCGCCCTCGTCGCCGCCGGCGTCGCCGGGTCCAGTATCGCCTCCGCCAAGTCGCGCCTCCGTCGAGCTGTGTCAGTGAGACAGACGCGGATCGGGCCGACAAGGGCGATTACCGTGGCGGGGCGGCCGCGGCCGGTGCGTTGAGGGAGGAATAGGCAGTCGGCGCGACATCGCCCAACCATACCGCCGAGCCGGCCGAGCGCGGTGGGGCGACTGCCACCCGCCGGCCCGACGGCGCTCGGTGGATTTCCGCCCGTCCGGGCGCCTACTTCGATCTCTCGGCGTTCCGGGCGATTTTCATCTCGACCAGGCGTCTGACCAGCGCCTCCGGCAGCGGTTTGTCGGGAGTGAAGCGAATTGTCCCCTTGCTCGTATCGAAGTCCTTGAGTTCGTCCTGCAGCAAGCCAACCGACGAGCCGTTCCAGGCATATAAGGCGCAGTGGTTCTTGGCCGCCGCGAAGCCCACGAGCATGCCGTTCAGCTTGAACGCCGGCATCTGATAGCTGATGCATTCCTCGGCGTCGGGCGCGGCGGCGCGGATGATTTCCCGAAGCGCCTGGAGAGCGGCCCGCTTGTCCTCGCTCACCCGCGACAGGTACTCGTCGATCGTTGCCGGCTTGTCGGTCATCGACGCGCAACATAGCGCACCCGCCGTGAACCGTCAGCGGGTCTAGGGGCCATCCGCGACCGTCCAGGGTCGCCGCCCCCTGAGCGGCTGAGACCAGACCACCCGCCAGCCGGAAGCCTGCCGGAAGATCTCCGCCGCGCCGCCGCGATCGAAGTCGGCCGGGCCGAGCACCAGGGTGTCGCGGCAGGCGGACGGTCGCGCGACGTCGGCGCGCAGCACCAGGATGTCCGAGCGGGCGCAAAGCTCGGCCAGGCGTTCCGGATGCGGCTTGCGCCGGGTCCACCAGATGCCGAGCGAGGGCGTCACGCCGGGCCGGGCGGCGCAGGACCAGTAGTCGCAATCGAACAGGGCGCCCCGGGCGGTTTCCATGTCGGCCGGGACCGCCAGGCCGCGCCGCTGGGCCCAGAGGTCGGTGGCGTAGCCGCGCACGCCGGGGCGCAGGGCCACCTCCCGGCCCTGAATATTGATCGCCGCGTCGGCCCCGTCGACGGCGACCCAGATCACCGGCGCGGCGGGGCGGGGCCAGAGGGCCACCGCGGCGGCGAACGGCAGGCCAATCCAGCGCAGCCGCCCCTGCCACAGGCAGACGAACAATATGCCCAGATAGGACATCGCCATCGCCGCCTCCGGCGCGGCGGACGCCTTCAGTCCCGACGCCGGCGCGGTGGCGAACAGGTGGCCGAGGGCGACGATGCCCTTGGCCGCCCAGCCGGCGACGAACAGGGCCGGAATCGCCGCGCCGTGGCCGATCGCCTCCAGCAAGAGAGCCACGGCCAGCGCCGGCATCATCACCACGCTGGCCACGAAGTCGGCGGTCAGGTTGGCGAAGACGCCGAAGTTGGCGATGCGGTTGAAGTGCTGGATGGCGAAGGGACCGGTGGCGGCGCCGGCGACCAGGCTGACCATGAACAGAGCGACCAGCCAGTCACGGGCCCGCTGCGGCCAGGCGAGCCACCAGGGCAGACCCGTGGGCGCCGGTCGCCGGGGCCAGACCTCGGCCAGGGCGACCAGCGAGGCGGTGGCGCAGAAGCTCATCTCGAACCCCGGCTGGACCACCACTTCCGGCTCGCCGATCAGGATGATCAGCGCCGCCAGGGCCAGGGACCTGAGGCTCACCGCCCGCCGGTCGAGCAGGATGGCGATGAAGGCCACCGAGGCGGTGATCGCCGCGCGCCGCGCCGGCGGATGCGCGCCGGAAAGCACCAGATAGGCCAGCACCGCGACCAGGCCGCAGGCGGCGGCGACCTTCTTGCCGTTGACCCGCAGCGCCAGCCACGGCCAGGCGGCGATCAGCAGGCGCAGGCCGAAGAACACGAAGCCGCTGAGGGCGGCGGTGTGCAGGCCGGCGATGGCCAGCATGTGCGCCAGGCCGGCGGCGCGCAGGTCGTCCCGGGCCGGCTGGCTCAGCCAGTCCTGGTGGCTGGTGGTGACCGCGATAGCCAGGCCCGCGGCGTCGCCCGCCTGGCCTCCCATCGCCCGGTCCATGTCCGCCGCCAGCCGCTCGGCCGTCGCCCAGCGGAACGCGTTGACCGACATCGCCAGCCGCAGCCGCCAGGGCGCCGGCGGCAGGGAGATCGGCGTCGCCGCCGCCCGGGCCAGACCAACGCCGCCCTCGCCCTCGAACCAGGCGTCCCGGGCGAAATCGTAGGCCCCCGGCGCGGCCGGCGATGGCGGCGGATCCAGCAGGGTGAGCACGCTGATCGCCGATCCAGGCGTGGCGATCGCGCCCGGCGGCATGACGATGCGCACCCGCAGCGGCAATTGGTACGGATCGACATGGCCGATGCTGGTTGGGGCGATCAGCAGCCGCGGGCCCTTCTGGGTCGGCGTCTCGATGTCGACCACATAGCCCTGCACCTCGGTGACCCCGAGCCCGGCCGGGACGATCGGCGCGGCGACGTGGTCGCTGCGCAGCTTGGCGACCGAGAAGCCGGCGGCGGCGACCGCGCTCAACACCAGGGCGGCCAGCAGCACACGGCTCCAGCCGCGGCGGGCGACCACCACCGCGCCGGCGGCCAGCACCACAGTCGCCGTCGCCGCCGGCCAGAACGGCGGTTCGCTGCTCAGGCCCAGATAGGTCGCCGCGCCCAGGCCGAAGGCCACCGGCGTCCACAGGAACACCCGGTCCAGCTGGGCGAGCGCCTCGGCCAGCGCGGCGCGGGCGAGGCTCGCCGGCCTAGGAAGCGCGCGAACCCACGTGCTAAGACCGCGCGCCCTTCCGCCCGGAACCGCGATGCCCGATCCAACCTCTCCGCCGAAATCCCCCGTCGTCACCCGTATCGCCCCCTCGCCGACCGGTATGATGCACATAGGCACCGCCCGCGCGGCGCTTTTCAACTGGTTGTATGCACGCCACGAGGGCGGCACGTTCCTGTTGCGCATCGAGGACACCGACCGCGAGCGCTCGACCCCGGAAGCGGTGCAAGCGATCTTCGACGGCATGAGCTGGCTGGGCCTGGACTTTGACGCCGAGCCGGTCTTCCAGGCGTCCCGGGCCGAGCGTCACCGGGAGGCGGCGCTGGAAATGCTGGAAAACGGCGCGGCCTACCGCTGCTACATGACCGTCGACGAGTTGGCGGAAGAACGCGAGAAAGCCCGGGCCGAGGGCCGCACGATCCGCTCGCCCTGGCGCGACCGCGCGCCGCCGGCCGGGGCCAACCAACCGTTCGTGGTCCGCCTGCGCGCGCCGCTGGACGGCGAGACGGTGGTGCACGACGTGGTCAAGGGCGACGTCACTTTCCGCAACCGCGAACTGGACGACCTGATCCTGCTGCGCGCCGATGGCTCGCCGACCTACAACCTCGCCGTGGTGGTGGACGACCACGACATGGCCGTCACCCACGTGCTGCGCGGCGACGACCACCTGAACAACGCCGCGCGCCAGACGCTGATCTACCGGGGCATGGGCTGGGACCTGCCGGTGTTCGGCCACCTGCCGATGATCCACGGGCCCGACGGCGCAAAGCTGTCCAAGCGACACGGCGCCCAGGCGGTGAGCGAGTTCGCCGACATGGGCTATCTGCCCGAGGCGATGCGCAACTATCTGGCCAAGCTCGGCTGGGGCCACGGCGACGACGAGATATTCACCGACGCCCAGGCGATCGATTGGTTCGACGTGAAGGACGTGATCAGCGCCCCGGCGCGGCTGGATTGGCAGAAGCTGGGCCACGTCAACCAGCACTACATCCGCCTGGCCGACGACGGCCGCCTGGCCGGGCTGGTGCTGGCGGTGTTGAAGAGCCGCGAAGCACATATTCCCCGCGACGCCCACGAACGGCTGGCCCGGGCCATTCCGCTGGTGAAGGAGGGCGCCAAGACCATCCTGGAACTCACCGACCTGATCGCTTTCGCGCTGAAGTCGCCGCCGATCGCGCTGAACGACAAGACCCTTGGGCTGCTGGCCGAGGAGACGGCGCCGAGGCTCGGCCGGCTGGCCGAAACGCTGATGGTCGCCGACGACTGGACGCCGGCGGCGCTCAGCGAGCGGCTGAAGGCCTTCGCCGAGATCGAAGGGGTCGGCTTCGGCAAATTCGGCCCCGCCTTACGCGGAATTCTGGCCGCCGGCGCCGTCGCCCCGGACCTCGCCAGCGCGCTAGCCGCCCTCGGCCGCGAGGAGGCTCTCGCCCGGCTGAAGGATGCTCTTTCGCAAGTGCGATAAGGCGCTATAAGCGAAGGCGAAACACGCGTTTGGACGCGGGCGCCATTGGCATAAGGGGACGCGCGCATGGCCGGCAATTCCACGCTCATCGTCGACAACAAGAGCTACGAGCTGCAGATCATCAAGGGCACCGCCGGTCCCGACGTGATCGACGTGCGCAAGCTCTACGACGAGGCCGACGTCTTCACCTTCGACCCGGGGTTCACCTCCACCGCGTCCTGCGAGAGCAAGATCACCTATATCGACGGCGACGCGGGCATTTTGCTGCACCGCGGCTATCCCATCGAACAGCTGGCGGAGGACTCCAGCTTCCTGGAGGTCTGCTACCTGCTGCTGAACGGCGAACTGCCCAGCGCGGCGGAATTCGCCGACTTCGAGCACACCATCACCTATCACACCATGCTGCACGCGCAGTTCGACCGGTTCTTCTCCGGTTTCCGCTCCGACGCCCACCCGATGGCGATCATGACCGGCGCCGTGGGGGCGCTGTCGGCCTTCTATCACGACAGCATCAACGTCGATGATCCCCGCCAGCGGGAGATCTCGGCCCACCGGCTGATCGCCAAGATGCCGACCATCGCCGCGCGCGCCTACAAATACTCGATCGGCCAGCCGTTCGTCAGCCCGCGCAACGACCTGCCTTTCGCCGAGAACTTCCTGCGCATGGCCTTCTCGGTCCCGGCCGAGGACTGGGTGCCCAATCCGGTGCTGACCCGGGCGATGGACCGGATCTTCATCCTGCACGCCGACCACGAGCAGAACGCCTCCACCTCGACGGTGCGGCTGGCCGGCTCGTCGGGCGCCAATCCGTTCGCCTGCATCGCCGCCGGCATCGCCTGCCTCTGGGGTCCCAGCCACGGCGGGGCAAACGAGGAAGCGCTGATGATGCTGAAGGAGATCGGCACCGTCGACCGCATCCCCGAGTACGTCCAGGGGGTGAAGGATCGCAAGTATCGGCTGATGGGCTTCGGCCACCGGGTCTACAAGAACTTCGACCCGCGGGCGAAGGTGATGCAGCGGACCTGCCACGAGGTGCTGGCCGAGATCGGCGACAGCGACGACCCGCTCCTGAAGGTGGCGATGGAACTGGAGAAGGTGGCGCTGAACGACCCCTATTTCGTCGAGCGCAAACTCTATCCGAACATCGACTTCTATTCGGGTATCACATTGAAGGCGATGGGTTTTCCGACCACGATGTTCACCGTGCTGTTCGCCTTGGCGCGGACCGTCGGCTGGATCAGCCAGTGGAAGGAAATGTTCGAGGACCCGCGCCGCAAGATCGGCCGGCCGCGCCAGCTCTACACCGGCCCGCTGAAGCGCGACTACACGGCCATCGACACCCGGGGCTAAACCTAACGAAGCCGATGGGCGTCGGGAACTTTCGCCGACACTCGTCACTTAAGCTTCTGTGCGGGCAGCCAGGCCCGCGCGGGAGCTTTCGCCATGGCCTACAGCACCATCCGCCACGAAGTCGTCCAGGCCCTCGCCCAGACCAACGACCTGATTCATGACGCCGAGGTGCTGCTGGCGATGGGCGACGACCAGGAGAAGGTGGTGGCCGCCGGGGAACTGGAGTTCCTGGTGCGCCAGCAGCTGATGTTGCAGGCGCGCCTGGTCGAGGTCGATGAGCGGATCGCCGCGCACCGGACCCTGTTCAGCTGGTTTCGCCAGGAATGGTTCAATCTGAAGCTCCAGCTGGAGAGCTGGATCGCCCACGGCTAGCCGCCGCGCGGGCTAGATGTAACCGGCGCGCTCGCGGATCACTCCTAGCACCGCCTCGGCCGCCGCTTCAGATGGGTCGGGGCCGCCGCGGCCGAGCTTGGCGATGGCGTCATGCTGGCCGGCGATCTGCCTCGCCCGCAGCGCCGGATCATCCAGCAGCCGCGCCGCCTCCCGGGCCAGGGCGGCGCCCGTGCACCGATCCTGGATCAGTTCCGGCGCGATGAACGCCTGAGCGGCGATGTTGATCAACGCCACATAGGGCGTGCGGACCAGGAACCGGGCGACGAAGTGGGTCAGGTCGTCGAGGCGATAGGCGATCACCATCGGGCAGCCGGTCAGCGCCAGTTCCGTGGTCACCGTCCCGCTGCAGGCGATCGCCGCCGTCGCCGCCGACATGGCGTCGAGCTTTCCGGCCTCGCCCTCGACCACATGCGCCTTGTGCCGCCACCCGGCGACCCGCGCCTTGACCACCTCCGCCACCGTGTCGGCCGCGATCACCAGCACGTGCAGATCGGGCCGGGCTTCCTTGAGCAACGCCGCGGCCGCTTCGAACGGCGGCAGCATGCGATCGATCTCCCGCGGCCGGCTGCCCGGCAACACCAGCAGGATCGGATCGTCCGGCCCGGCGCCGATCTCGGCGCGCAGCCGGGCGGGGTCGGCGCCGGAGATATCCCAGCTGAGCACCGAATTGCCGACGAAGGTGGTCGCCAGGCCCTCGGCCTCGAAATAAGGGGCCTCGAAGCCATGGATGGTCAGCAGATGGTCCACCGCCCTGGCCAGCACCCGCGCCCGGCCCGGATTGTGCGCCCAGACCTGCGGGGCGACGTATTTGACCAGTGGCAGGTTGGGGGCCCGACGGCGGATGCCCTCGGCGACGCGGATGGTGAAACCCCAGGAGTCGATCAACACGACCACGTCCGGTTGCTCGTCCATGGCCTGTTTCACGGTCTGGGCGACCCGGCGCAGCAGCCGCGGGGCCGCGGTGACCATCTCGACCAGCCCCAGGATCGACAGTTCGGCGATGTCGAAGGGACTGGCGACGCCCTCGGCCGCCATCTTCGAGCCGCCGAGACCGACGAAACGAACCCCGTCCTCGCCCAGTCGGCGTTTCAGCGCCCGCGCCAGACCGGCGCCCAGGGCGTCGCCCGAAGCCTCGCCGGCCACGAGCATCACCTTCAGCGGTTCGCTCACGCCTCCGGATCCACGCCGACCACGAACAGGCCGAGTTCGTCGGCCAACCCCACCACCGCCTCCCGGTCCATTACCAGCACCCTGCCCGCCTCGCCGGCGATGCCGGCCAGGCCGGCGCTGGAGCATTGTTTCAGCGTGTGCAGACCGATGGTGGGAAGATCGACGCGGGTTTCCTGGTGGGGCTTCGGCGCCTTGGCCAGGACCCCGCGCGGCGCCTCCGGCGAGCCTCGCAGCGCCTGCGGCAGACGGGCCACCCGCTCCAGCATGGCGTCCGTGCCCTCCTGTGCCTCGACCGCCAGCACCAGTCCGGCGCAGACCACCGCGGCCTGGCCGATGTCCTCGCGGCCGATCACCCGGGCCACCTGCATCGCCCGGAGGATGTCGCCTTGGTCACGCGCCTGCGGTCCGTGGCGGCCCAGCGGCCCGATCGGCAAGGTGAGACCGCCCATCACCTCATGGGCGCCCTCGACGTGGAAGCCTTCCTTCTCGAATTCCTTCAGCATGAAGCGCAGCAGGCCGTCGTCGCCGGCCCGGGCGGCCAGGATCACCCCCGGCAGCGCCATCAGGCCGCGCATGTCGGGGCGAAGGGCGGCGAAATCCGGCCGCGAGACGGTGCCGGCGAAGCATACCGACTCGCAAGCCGCGCCGCGCAGCAGCTTGAAACCACGGCCGAGCTCGGCGATGCCGGCCTCAGCGCCCGGATAGTCGGCCAGTTCGGGCCCGGCGAAACCTTTCAGGCGCAGCACGAAGAACGGCCGGCCGGAGGACTCGCAGTGGGCGGCCAGTTGCACCGGCAGGGCCCCTCCGCCTGCGATCAGGCCGAGCTTTTTCATGGCTTGCGCCCTCAGATCTCGCGGGCGGGCATGGTGATCGGCCGCCCGTCTTCCGCGCGGATGAAGTCGATGATCTCCATCACTTCCGGCGAGTCCGCATAGGCGGCGGCGGTGTCGTCGACGCGCTCCTGGAAGGTGCCTTCCTCGGCGAACAGCAGCCGGTAGGCGGCGCGCAGGGTGTTGACCGTCTCGCGCGAGAAGCCTCGGCGCTTCAGGCCGACCAGGTTGAGGCCCTCCAGGTGGGCGTGGTTGCCCCAGACGCTGCCGAACGGGATCACGTCGTGGTTCACCCCGGCCATGCCGCCGATGAAGGCGTGGCGGCCGATCCGGCCGTACTGTGCGACGGCCGACAGGCCGCCGAGGATGGCGTAGTCCTCGAGGATCACGTGCCCGCCGATGGTGGCCGCGTTGGTCATCACCACATGATCGCCGACAATGCTGTCGTGCGCCACGTGTGCGCCGACATAGAAGAGGCCGTCCGAGCCGACGGTGGTGACGCCGCGGCCGATCGCCGTGCCGGTGTGCATGGTCACCTGCTCGCGGATCAGATTGCGCTCGCCGATCACCAGCCGCGTCGGCTCTCCCTGGTGCGCGGAGTGCTGAGGCGCGGCGCCCAGGCTGGCGAAGGGGTAGATCTCGCAGTCCACGCCGATCTCGGTGTGGCCCTCGACGACCACGTGCGAGCGCAGCCGCGTGCGGGCGCCCAGGACGACATTGTCGCCGACCGTGCAGTAGGGGCCGATCTCGACGTCCTCGCCCAGCTTCGCGCCCGGCGAGACGATGGCTGTGGGGTGAATGGCGCTCACGAAGGGGTCTCGACCAGCATGGCGGCGAATTCCGCCTCGGCGGCCAGCTTGTCGCCGACCAGGCCGCGACCGCGGAACTTCACCACGTCGCCCCGGGCCCGCATCACCTCGACGTGCAGCTTCAGCACATCGCCAGGGCGTACCGGATTGCGGAACCGGCAATTGTCCACCGACATGAACAGGATGATCTTATTCTCCGGCGCGACATCCCAGGACTTGGACATCAACAGGCCGCCGGTCTGGGCCAGGGCCTCGATGATCAGCACCCCCGGCATCACCGGCTGCCCCGGGAAGTGGCCCGCGAAAAACGGCTCGTTCATGGTCACGTTCTTGATGCCGACCAGCGACTGGCTGGGCTCATAGGCCTCCGCCCGGTCGACGAACAGGAACGGTGGCCGGTGCGGCAGGCGCCGCATGATCTCCAGGATGTCGATCTCACCCGGGGCCGAGGCCTGGACCGAAACGCCCTTCATCCCTCGCCCCCCTTTTTGCGCCGGCCGGCGGCGGCTTTCTCCAGCCAGACCGTCTCGCGCAGCCACTGCTGCAGCGGTCGGCCCGGAAACCCGCCCCAACTCTCGCCCGCGCCGACATTTCTGAAAAGCCCGATCCGGGCCGCCAGCCTGGCGCCCGCGCCGATGGTGACATTGTCGGCGACGCCGGCCCCGCCGCCGAGCTGGGCGCCGTCGCCGATGGTGACGCTGCCGGAGATGCCGGTGCAGGCGACGATGACACAGTTGCGCCCGATGACCACGTTGTGGGCGATCTGCACCAGGTTATCGATCTTGGTGTTCTCGCCGATGACGGTGTCGTCGAAGGCGCCGCGGTCGATGCAGCTGTTGGCGCCGACGGTGACGCCGTCCTGCAGCACCACCCGGCCGAGCTGCGGAATGTCGACCAGCCCGCGCGGCCCGACAGTGACCCCGAAGCCGGATTCGCCGATCACCACTCCGGCGTAAACCTTCACCCGGTCGCCGAGGAGGGCGCAGCTGATCACCGCATTGGCGCCGATCCGGCAGTCGCGGCCGATGGCGACGCCCGGACCGATCACCGCGCCGGCGGCGATGGTCGAGCGCGCGCCGATCTGGGCGTTCTGGCCGACCACGGCCCCGGGGGCGATCTCGACCCCCTCCTCCAACACCGCCGTCGGATGCACCGGCGGCGCATTGGGCTCTACCCGGCGCGGCTGGTGCAGACGCTCGGACGCCAGCGCCCAGGCGACCCGAGGCGATGCGCAGATCAGCGCCACGCAGGTTTGCGGAACGATGTCGAGGTTCTCGCGATGCACGAAGCAGGCGCCCGCGTGGCTGCCGCGCAGAAGCTCGGCCCGGGACGGCAGCCCCGCGCGCCTGGCCTCGTCGAAGAAACTTACGGCGTCGGGCCCGGCCTGGCCCAGGATCGAGACTACCGAGATCGACCGCTCGGCGTCGGCGCCGTCGGTCAGCTCAGCGCCGGTCAGCCGGGCCAGCTCCCCTAAGGAAACCGGCCCGAGCGCCTCATAGAACCGAGGATCCGGCACGCCGCCCTGCGCCGCCGCGGCTACTGCGCGCCGCCGGTCTGCGGCGGCGGCGTTTCGCGGTCGAAGGTCAGGGTCTGGATGCGGGCGTTCAGCGCCGTGACCGCGGCATTGGTCAGGTCCATGCCCGGGTTGGCGAAGATCACCGCCTGGCCGTTGATCAAAATGCTGCAGTGCTGCGTCTGGTAGATGCCCGGCAGCACCTGGGCGAGCTCGGCGTCGATCCGGCTGAGCTGGTGCTGCTGGGTGTACTCCAACTCCTGCTGGCGCTGGGTCTCAAGGTGATCGAGGTTGGAGCGGCGCAGGTTGAGATCGGCCGCGCGCTTCTGAGCCGTCGGCGCGTCGAGGGTCGCCCGAGCCGCCTCGAAGGCGCGCGCGTCGGTAGCGAAGGTCTGCTCCTGCGGCGAGATTTCGGCGCGAACCTGGCCGACCAGCTGCTGCAGCCGGGTGACCACAGCCTGGCCGACCAGCGACTTGCCGATCGTCGCCTGCTCGTTGAAGTAGCAGACGCCCGGAATCACCGGACCGTGGGTGATCTGGATCTGCGGGGTCGCGGGAGCGGCCGGCGCGGCGGGCTGGGCGCCGGCGAGGCCGGAAAGCCCGAGGAAGGCGCCGGCCGCGACGCCGGCGACGGCGAGAGTTCTGATTTTCATGGGGTGTCTTCTTAGAATTTTGTTGAGGTTGAGAAGCGGAAAGCCTGGACCTTGTCGTACGGCTCTTTGACCACAGGATAGCCGAGATCGAAGCGAAGCGGCCCAAGCGGTGACTTCCACCAGACGCTGACGCCGACCGAGGCGCGCAGCCCCAGGTCGTCGCGAACGGTGGTGAGCGGCTCGTTGGTCAGGGGGTCGAACTTGTCTGACTTGTCCAGCAGCCCGAGCGTGCCGACGTCGGCGACCAGCGCGGCCTTGATCCCGTACTGCTCGGGCAGATAGGTCGGGAAGGTCTGCTGGAATTCGCCGATCAGGGCGAGCTTGCCACCGAGCGAGTCCTGGAAGTGGGTGTCGCGCGGCCCGATGCCGGCGGTTTGGAAGCCCAGGAAGCTGTCGCCGCCGCGGTAGAAGCGATCGCCGATGCGGATGCCATTGCCGTTCCAGCCGTCGATATAGCCGCCGGACGCGACGAAGCTGAAGATGAAGTCCTTGGTGAAGCCGTAGTACCAGCCGCCGTCCACCTCGGTCTTCACATAGTGCACCGAACCGCCGAGGCCCGCGACGTCCTGGCTGAGGTCCACATAGTAGCCGCGGGTCGGGGTGACCGGATCGTTGCGCTTGTCGAGGCGGACGCTGTAGCCCACCGACGAGGTGAGGTACGAGCCGCGCTCGTCGCACAGCACCACCGAGACCAGCTCGTCGCCAGGGGTGCAAAGGCCACTGGCGACGATCACCGAGTCGTAGCGCAGGGTGTAGCGGGTGGTCATCGACGAGTTGACCGTCAGCGGGAAGCCGAGGCGCACGCCGCCGCCGGTGGAGGCGCTGTCGTACGACGCGTACTGGCTGAAATTGTAGCGGGTCGAATAGAGGTCGAAGCCGGCGTGCAAGTCGCGGTCGAGGAACCTCGGCTCGGTAAACGAGAAGCTGATCTGCTGCTCCAGCGAGCCGATCGAGACCTGGGCGCTGACGTCCTGGCCGCGGCCGCGGAAGTTCGACTGCTTGAAGCCGAGGTCGACCACCAGCTGGTCTACCGACGAATAGCCGGCGCTGGCGGAGAGCTCGCCGGTGGGCTGTTCGGTGACCTTGACCAGCAGATTGGTGCGGTCCGGGGCGGTCCCCGGCTGGTTGGTGATGTCGATGTCCTTGAAGAAACCGAGCGCTTTGACCCGGTTCTTCGACTGGTCGACCAGCACGCGGTTATAAGCGTCGCCCTCGTCTACGGCGAGCTCGCGGCGGATCACATAGTCCAACGTCTGGGTGTTGCCGACGATGTCGATGCGATCGATGTAGACCCGCGGGCCCTCCTTGACCTCGAAGCTTACGTCGACTGTGTGTTTGTCGGGGTTGGCGTGATACTCGGGTCGCACGTCGACGAAGGCGAAGCCCGCGGCGCCGGCGGCGAAGGTCAGCGCGTCGGTGGCCGACTCGATCTTCTGGTCCTCGTACATCTGGCCGGTCTTGATCGGCAACAGCTGGCGCAGGATATCCGGGTTCAGCTTCTTCAGGTCGGTGACGACGGTCAGCTTGCCGAACTTGTACTTGGCGCCCTCGTCGATGGTGTAGGTGATCCCGAAGCCGTTCTGGTCAGGCGACAGCTCGGCGATCGAAGAGATCACCCGGAAATCGTAGAAACCGCGGTTGCGATAGTATTTGCGCAGCAGCTCGCGATCGTACTCCACCCGGTCTGGGTCGTAGTTATCCTCGGAGCTGAAGAACTTGTACCAGATGCTCTCCTTGGTCGCGACGACGTCCCGCAGGTCGTTGTCCGAGAACTCCTTGTTGCCGAGGAAGTTGATCGCCAGGACACCGCTCTTGGGCCCTTCGTTGATCTCGAAGATCAGGTCGACGCGGCGCTGCGGCAGGTTGACGATCTTCGGCGTCACGGTGGCCGAGATGCGGCCGGCGCGGCGGTAGAGTTCGACGATCCGGCCGACGTCCTCCTGCACCCG
>Ga0302196_10001791_pt1 | contig 20381 bp, 20 predicted proteins | sample II_Bog_N1_3_FD_198794 | JGI IMG/M metagenome (GOLD analysis project Ga0302196, IMG submission 198794) | Peat permafrost microbial communities from Stordalen Mire near Abisko, Sweden - II_Bog_N1_3 | ecosystem: Environmental > Terrestrial > Soil > Wetlands > Peat | place: Sweden: Abisko...
GGCGGCGCGGTCCGCTCGCTCGCGGCCCGCGACTGGACCGCCTACGCACCCATCGGTGGCACCCATACGGCAACCAAGGAGGGATCGCAATGATCGCCCGGCTCCGCGCCCCCGGACTGCACCGGGGCATCCTCGCGACCCCGCTCGGCATCGGGCTCGCCTACGCGATCGTGCTGATCATCCGCGCGGCCTCCGGCTTCGGGCACGTCGTCGACGGGACAGCGATCCTCCAGGTGGCGATGATCACGACGCCGTTCGCGTTCCTGATCGGCCTCGGGGCCTTCGACTACTGGTTCTACTGGGCGATCGGGCGTCCGACGCGACCGGAGGACCATTCGGGACACGGCGCGCGCACGTGGAAGGACTACTTCCGCATCAACACCGACCACAAGGTGATCGGCGTCCAGTACGTCGTGCACTCCTTCGCCTACTTCATGATCGCGGGCCTGTTCGCGATGCTGATGCGCGTGCAGCTCGCCCAGCCGGGCGGGAAGTTCGTCGACGCCAACACCTACAACGGCCTGTTCTCGGTGCACGCGACGCTGATGATCTTCCTGTTCGTGATCCCGGTCTTCGCCGGGCTCGCCAACTTCGTGCTGCCGCTGATGATCGGCGCGCCGGACATGGCCTTCCCGCGGCTGAACGCGCTGTCGTTCTGGCTTCTGCCGGTCGCCGGCCTGATGCTGCTCGGCTCGTTCTTCGCACCGGGCGGCTCGTTCGCGTCGGGCTGGACGGCGTACGCCCCGCTCTCGACCACGGCCCCGATCGGCCAGGCGTTCTTCACGCTCGGCGTGCAGTTCGCGGGCGCCTCCTCGATCGCAACGGCGCTCAACTTCCTGGTCACGATCATCACGATGCGGGCACCGGGGATGAGCTTCTTCCGGATGCCGCTGCTGGTCTGGGCGAACTTCTCGACCTCGCTGCTGGTCGTGATCGCGACGCCGTTCATCGCCGCCTCGCAGTTCTTCGTGCTGCTCGACCGTGGGCTCGGCTTCAACTTCTTCAACGCCGGCCAGGGCGGCAACGTGCTGCTCTACCAGAACGTCTTCTGGTTCTACTCCCACCCGGCCGTCTACATCATGATGTTGCCCGGCTTCGGGATCATCAGCGAGGTCATCGCGGTCAAGGCGCGCAAGCCGATCTTCGGCTACCGCATGATGGCCTTCTCGCTGCTCGCGATCGTCGTGCTGGGCTTCACGGTCTGGGCCCACCACATGTTCACCTCGGGCATGCCGGGCTGGATCCGCGACCCGATGATGATCACCACCGCGATCATCGCCGTGCCGACGGGCGTGAAGATCTTCTCCTGGCTCGCGACGCTGTGGCGAGGGGTGCTGCACATGGACACCCCGATGCTCTGGGCGATGGGCTTCATAACCATGTTCACGCTCGGTGGCATCTCGGGCGTGATGCTGGCGATGGTGCCGTTCGACCTGCACGTCTCGAAGACGTATTTCATCGTCGCCCACATCCACTACGTGCTGTTCGGCGGCTCGGTGTTCACGATCTTCGCCGGCGTCTACTACTGGTTCCCGAAGATGACCGGGCGGATGTACGACGAGCGCCTCGGCCGCTGGCACTTCTGGACGACGCTCGTCTTCTTCAACCTGACCTTCGCGCCGATGCACATCATCGGCATTCAGGGGATGCCGCGCCGCGTCGCCGACTACGCGCTGCAGTTCGCGACGTGGAACCTGCTGATCTCGTTCGCCAGCTGGGCGCTCGGCCTCTCGACGCTGATCTTCGTCTACAACATGATCGTCAGCTGGCGCGGCGGTCCAAAGGCGGTCGCCAACCCGTGGCGGGCGCTGACACTCGAATGGCAGGTCTCCTCGCCGCCGCCGATCTTCAACTTCGACTCGATGCCGACGGTCGTCGGCGGACCGTACGAGTACGGCGTCCCGGGAGCGGTCCACGCCGTATTCCGTGACGGGGCGGACGTCCCGGCGCCCGCCGGCGCGCTGGCGATGGCGACAAAGGAATGAGCGCGGCGAGTTGACCGAGATACTTGTCGTGGCCAACGAGACGATTGGCGGGCGCCGCCTGCGCGAGCTGCTCGCGCAGAAGGCCAAGATCGAGCAGTCGCTGGCGATCCGCCTCGTGATCCCCCAGAGCCGCCCGCGCCGCGGATCGGTGATCTATGTGCAGTCGGTGCGCGACGCCGCCCAGGTCCGCCTGGATCTGGCGCTCACGGTGCTGCACGAGCTCGGCTTCGAGGCCACCGGAGAGGTGGGCGACTCCGATCCGTTCCAGGCGACGATGGACGCGATCGGCGAGCGCAAGCCTGACGAGATCGTGATCTCGACGCTTCCCGCGACGGCCTCCGGCTGGCTGCGCCGCGACCTCGTCGAGCGTGTCGCCGAGGCATCCGGCATCGCCGTTCAGCACGTGATCAGCGACATCGACGAGGAGAACCCGCCGCCGAACGACACGACGCTGGTGGTGGCCAACCGCACCGCGTCGAGCGCCGAGTTGACCGCGCATCTGTCGGCGCTCGCGGGCTCGGGTGGCGCCGCCGAGCGTCTGTTCATCGTGGTCGTACCGGCGCTCGGGACCGACGGCCGGGCCGCGGCCGCGGCGCAGGAGCACCTGGCCGAGGTTCTTGCCGGGCTGCGCGAGCGCGATCTGCTGGTCGCCGGCCTGGTCGGCGATCCCGACCCGTTCACGGCGACGATGAACGCGCTGCAGTTCTTCCGCGTGAGCCGCGTCGTGATCTCGACGCTGCCCGAGACCAAGTCCGGCTGGCTGCGCGGCGACCTGATCGAGCGTGTGCGCCGCTACGCGGCCTGCCCGGTCGAGCACGTGGTGGCGGGCGCCGGCGACACTGTGGCGGCGAGCTGAGGGGGCGGCGTGGAGGCGGCGAGCGTAGCCCACGGAGGACACGAAAGCGCCCACGGCGCCGGCGAGGAGCATCACGGACCGATCGCGGCGAACCGCTCCTCGCGCGTGGATGCGCCAACGCTCGGCATGCTGCTTTTCATCATCTCGGAGATCATGATCTTCGGGGCCTTCTTCACGGCCTACTTCTTCATCAGGGTCGCCCAGGGCGACCCCTGGCCCGCCCCGGGCACGACGATCCCGGTGGCGGTGGCCGGCTTCAACACCGCGATCCTGGTCTCGTCGTCGTTCACCCTGCACTGGGCGGAAACCTCGATCAAGCGGGGCAACCGCTTCGGCCTACGAGCCGGAATCCTCTCCACCCTGCTGCTCGGCGCGACCTTCCTGTTCATCCAGATCAACGAGTACGTCCACCTCGGCTTCGCCCCGCGCGACAGCGCCCAGGCGACGATCTTCTATGGCCTGACCGGCCTGCACGGCGCCCACGTCTGCATCGGCCTGATCCTTTTGTCGTTCGCCACGATCCGCTCGTTCCGCGGCCATTATTCCCCCGAGGAGCACAAGGGGCTGAACGTCCCCGGCATCTACTGGCACTTCGTCGACATCATGTGGATCGTCGTCTTCACGACGGTCTATGTGATCTGATGGCGGCGCCTGCGGCTCGGGTCGCCGCGCGCCGGCCGCCGACGGGGCCCGCCTGATGCTCAACCCGCTGCGAAGCGAGAGCGACGCGTTCCGCCTGCTGCTCTACGTTATCGCCGTCTTCGGCACGATCATCGCGATCATCGTGATCGCCCGCGCGCTGTAGCCGGGCGTCGCCGCAAAGCCGCCTGCGCCACAAGGGGGCGCGCGGCGCGGGGGTCAGCCGCCCCAGGCATCCCCACACGCCTTGGCAGCGGAGCGGAGGCCGCGAGCGCGCGTCAGAGGAGCCGGCGCACGCAGCAGACCAGCGGGCGCGCGTCAGAGGAGCCGGCGCACGCAGCAGACCAGCGGGCGCGCGTCACACCAGCGGGCGCTCAGCAGACCGCAAACCGCGGCGGCGGGCACGCCCTATTTGACGGTCAGCGTCCCGTACATGCCGGCGGCGCGGTGGCCCGGGACCTGGCAGAAGAACGTGTAGGTGCCGGGCTTGAGGTTCAGCGTGATCGAGTTGGTGCCACTCGAACTGATCGGCGTGTGCGCGAGCACCGCGCCGTTCGCACTCGTGCCCTGCTGGATCGCGAGGTTGTGATCGACGCCCGACATGTTGGTCATCGAAATCGTGATCGGGCCGGCGGTGGCGCTCGCCGCCTTGACGGTGTAGAGGAGCTGGCCGGACGGGTTCGCCGAGATCGCCAGCTTGCCGTCCTTCTCCACCGCCGGCGGGCCGACGCTTGAGCTGCCGACGCTGGCGAGCAGCCCCGTGTCCTGGCCGGGCCGGGCGGCCGCGTAGGACACGTATGAGGCGATGTCGGCGGCCTGGAGGGTGCTCAGCGGGAGCTTCGGCATCAGGCCGGCCGTGCTCGGGTACTCGACCTGCTGCTCGACGATGCCCTTGATGATGTTGCGGCCGAAGCCCTGCTGCAGGCTCTCGAAGAAGGCGTCGTCAAGGTTGGGGCCGATCACGCCCTTGGCGTTCGCGCGGGCGAGCGTGTGACACGACGCGCAGTTCTTGATGAACAGCGTCTTGCCCTGGATCAGGCTGACGTTCTGGCCCCCCTTCAGCGCGCAGCCGCCGAGCGCCGTCGCGAGCAGCGCCACCGCGGCTCCACCAGCCAGCTTCCTTCCTCCGGACATGCGTTCCGCCATCGCCGCGGAACTCTATCCGAGCCCGCGGCGCCGGTGCGACCCCGCTTTGGTCGCTAGGATGCCATCCAAATGAGCGACCGCAACCGTTACCGCATGCGCACGCCTTCGACCGGTCGAGAGGTGATCGTCGAGGCCGAGCCGGACCGCATCTACACCGACCGCGAGACCGGCGAGCGACTCGAGGCGGTCGGCAAGCTGCTGCCGCTCGCACCGTCGCAGTCGAAGCTTCCCTGGGCAATCGAGAACCTCCGTTTCTGTCCGTGGTGCGAGCAGCTCGCCCAGCGTGACCTCAACGACTGCCCCACCTGCGGGCGTCGCATGGGTCCGCTCGGAGGCTGAGGGCGATGACCCGCGCCTCCCGGGCGCTGGCATTGCTAGGCGCCGCCGCGGGCGCCGTCACGCTCGCCGCGTGCGGGGGCTCGACGGTCAGCGACAGCGTGCCGTCAAGCGTGCCGCCGCTCACGCCCGTGCTGAGCAACAGCGCGCTCGACACCAACCCGGACGCGTCGAGCAACGCGGCTTCCGGATCCGCCGGCACGGGCGCTACGGGCTCATCGTCGGTGTCGTCGGTCACGACCTCGTCGAGCAGTTCATCGACCGTGGCGGTCACGACGACGCCGGTCACCTCCACCTCCAGTGTCGGCGCGACCGATGGCGGCACCGGGACCGGTTCGACCAGTGGCGCGGGCACGACGAGCGCGGCTGGCAGTACGAGCTCCGGCGGCGTGCTGGCGCCGACCGGCTCGACCTAGCGGCGCCGGCGCCGCTCTACGGCGTCGAGACCAGCGTGGCCGTGTAGAGCAGGCGCGCCGTCTGGTACAGGCAGGAGTACTCGACCGCCGAGCCGGCAGTGGTCTGTGCTGTTTCCGTTGAGGCTTCGGTGGCGCTCGTACAGGTCTTCGCCGGGCGGCTGGCGCGCCAGGAGGTGGTGTTGCCGAGCTTGATCGCGAGCGCCGGCGCCCAGGTCGGGACGGTCAGCGCGACGCGCTCGCCCTTCTGCACCGGGATCGTGTTCGTCAACGGGAACTGCGCCGTCTCGCCGAAGTACGGCTGAAGCTGGATCAGCGGGCTCTGGGCGACGAGTTGGTAGGTGAGTCCCTTGGTCTGCTTGATGATCGCGATACCGGCCTCCGCCGGTCCGCCCTCGTTGTGGTCGAAGAAGGCGATCTGGCTCGTCGTCGGCAAGCTCAGGCGAATCGTCCACGCCACGATCGTGCCGTTGCGAGGGATCGTGAGCGGAGAGTCCGTCGTGCCGACCTTGACCTGCATTCCGGTCGTCTCGCTCAGGACCTCGCAGGGGGCCGAGGGACAGCTCGCCAGCGGCCCGGTCACGGTGGCGCCCACCGTGGAGCCGCCCGTCGTGCCCGTGGTGCCCGTCGTACCGGTGCTACCGCTGGCCCCGGTCTTGCTGCTCGATCCGGTCTTGCTGCTCGAGCCGGTCTTGCTGCTCGAGCCGGTCTTGCTGCTCGAGCCGGTCTTGCTGCTCGATCCGGTCTTGCTCTTGCCGCTGCTTCCGGTCTTGCCGGTCGCCCCGGTCGCGGAGGTCGCGCCGACGCCGAAGCCGACCGCGCCGATCTCGGTCAACGTGCCGGTGGCCAGCGCGGGGATTGCGAGCATCACGGCGATCGTGACGGCGATTACGAGCCTGAGCTTCATCTTCATCCGCCTATTGAACACCACCTGAGCGCGCAGGGAGCGCAGTAAGACAAAACTTGCAGTGCCCGTCCCTGAGCCGCGGGGACCGCCAGAGCGCTAATCGGCGGCCATCGCAGCGGCCGCCGCGGCAATCTCGCCCGCCTCGCCCGGCGCCGGCACCCACGGCAGCATGAGCGGGTCGCCGGCGTAGCGCGGGATCACGTGAATATGGAAGTGAAAGACCGTCTGCCAGGCCGCTGCGCCGGCCGAGTGCAGCAGGTTAACGCCGTCGGCGCCGAGCCGGGCCCGGGCGCGTCCGGCGACCTCCTGGGCCAGCGCGATGCACGCCGCCAGGTCCTCGGCGCCAATGTCATGGATGTCCTGGGCGTGCGCGCGGGGGATCACGAGCGCGTGTCCGCGCGTCGCCGGGTTGATGTCCATCAGCGCCAGCGCCCGCTCGCTCGAGGCGATGATCGTGGCCGGCAACTCGCCGGCGACGATCTTGCAGAAGATGCAGTCCGGCGGCGCCATGCGTGCAGCCTACGCAATCCGCGAGGCGGCGAAGGCGACCGCGTCCTGCGCTGTTCGCAGCTCGCCGCTGAAGGCTTCCTCGGCGATCTCCGCGAGCAACTCGCCGAGCCGCGGGCCCGGTTCGATACCGAGCGCGGCGGCCAGCTGATCGCCTCGCACCAGCGCCGGCGGGCGCCCGTGCAGCTGCCACTGGAGCGCCTCGCCGATCACCGAACGAGCCAGCTCGAGGTGGCGGTCGATCGCCCCCTGCGAGCCCGCGCCGCGGGTGGCGACACGGTCGGCCACAGACAGCAGCGTGACATCGGCCGCGACGGGGTCGCAGGCGTCCAGATAGCGGTAGAGCTCGCGGCGGTGCAGCGGCGCCTGCGGCACGAGGAAGCCCAGGCGCAGGTGGTTGAGGGTCAGTGCCGCGACGTGTGCGCGCATCGGCTCGGCGGCCCGCAGGCGCGCGAGGATCGCCCGTGCGACCGCCGCGCCGAGGCGGTCGTGGCCGGGGAAGCCGACCCGGCCGTCGGGTGCCACGGCCCGCGTCTGCGGCTTGGCGATGTCGTGCATGAGCGCGCCGAAACGCACGGCGTCGCCGCGCGTCAGCAGGTCGGCGAGCGGAGCGGCGAGCAGCCCGCTCAGCGCCTGCGCGTGCTCGCTCCCGAGGTAGGCTCCCGGGTCGCGTTGCAGCGCCACGACGCTGTCGAGTGCGGCCAGCGTGTGTTCGAGCACATCCAGGTGGTGGTAGCGGCTCTGCTCCACGCCGCGCAGCGCTTCGAGCTCTGGCAGCACGACCGCGCAGAGCCCGAGCTCGAGCGCCAGCCGCATCCCGGCGACCGGCCGCTCGCTGGCGATCACGCGCCGCAGCTCCGCGTAGATCCGCTCGCCGGAGACCCGCTCCAGGCCGGGCGCGGCGGCACGGGCCGCCGCGCGCGCCGGGGCGTCGGCTTCCAGGCCAAGTTCGCAGGCGAAGCGCACGAGTCGCAGCGTGCGCAGCGGGTCATCGGCGAGCGCCGCCGGTGCCACGATTCGCAGCCGCCGCGCGGCAAGGTCGGACGCTCCGCCGAGCGGATCGATCAGCTCCCCGCCGGCGAGCGGTTGCGCGATCGCGTTGATCGTGAAGTCGCGCAACCGCAGGTCGTCCTCCAGCGTCTCGCCGCGCAGCGGGTTGAGGTCGGCCTGCCAGCCGCCCGCTCTCGCGACCACGCGCCAGGCGCCGAAGTCGTCCGAGAGCGAGAACGCCTTCGCGCCGGCGGCGTGTGCCAGCGCCTGGGCCGCCGGGGCGACCCCGCCGGCGATCACAAGATCGAGATCGCTGCTCGGCGGGCCGCCGAGCAGCTCCTCGCGCACGGCTCCGCCGACCACCCAGCAGGCCGAACCGCTCAGCACCTCGCGCGCGAGCTCGAGCGCGCTCGCGCGCGCGTTCATGGGCGCGCGCCGTCGCGGTGGTAGTCGCGCGGCACGCGCGGGCTGATGGCGCAGGTGATCTCGTAGTTGATCGTCCCCTGGCGTGCCGCGATCTCCTCGGCGGCGATCCGCTCGGAGCCCTCCGCGCCGAGCACCGTCACGGGGTCGCCGACCGCGACACCGCTACGCAGCCCGACGTCGATCGTCACGTTGTCCATGCTGACGGTGCCGACGAGCGCGCGCCGGCGCCCGCCGATCAGCACCTCGGCGTTGCCCGAGAGCACGCGCCGCAGGCCGTCGCCGTAGCCGATCGGCACGACCGCCAACTCGGTGCGTTCGCCGGCCACGAAGCGTCGCCCGTAGCCGGCGCTCTCGCCGACCTCGCACGCCTTCAGCGCCGCGACCCAGGAGCGCAGCTCGAGCGCCGGCTCAAGGCCCCAATCACCGGGATCGCCGCCATGCGGATCGAGCCCGTAGACCGCGCCGCCGCAGCGCGCCATGTCAAACCGCGCCCGAGGCACGCCGAGCAGCGCGGCGCTGTTCTCGGCGTGCGCGATCAGGCCAGGATGCCGGTCGCGCAGCGGCCCCACCCAGGCGGCGAAGCGCTCCAGCTGGCTCTCCATGAACGACCGGTCGGGCTCCTCGGCGGTCGCGAGGTGCGTCATCGCGCCAGCCAGCTCCAGCGCCTCGCTGGCCGCGATCCGCGCCGCCAGCGTGTCGGCCAGCTGCACGTCGCGTGTGCCGAGCCGGCCCATGCCGCTGTCGAGCTTGACGTGCACCCGCCCGCCGCCCAGCCCGTCCAGCCAGTCCAGGAACTCCTCGCTCCACGCGACCACGTCGGCGTCGGCCTCGAGCGCCAGCTCCAGCTCGCCCCGGGTCATCGCGCCCATCACGAGGATCCGTGCCGCCACACCCGCGTCGCGCAGCTCCGAAGCCTCGGCGGCGGCGGCGACGGCGAGCCACGACGCGCCGCCTGCAAGCGCCGCGCGCGAGCACTCGACGGCGCCGTGGCCGTAGGCGTTCGCCTTGACCACCGCGCACAGCCGCGGAGCGGCCGCCGTCAGCCGGGCGCTGTTGCGCTCGATCGCGGCGAGGTTGATGCGCGCCACCGCACGCACCACGCCCGCCGTGACGGAGGGCTCCGCGCCCGCCACGCCGCCGCGCTGCGCTCCGGCCATCAGCCCCGCACCGCCGCGAGCGACTCGATGACGTCCGATGCGATCAGACCCTCGCCACCGCGGCGGACCGCTGCGTGCACGCCCGCGAGCGCGTGCAGCCGGACCGCGGCGGCGGCGGCGGTGAACGGCTCAAGCCCCTTGGCCAGCAGCGCCGCGACGACGCCGGAGAGCACATCGCCGGTCCCGGCGGTGGCGAGCGCCGGTGTGGCGCCGCGGCTGACCGCGACCCTGCCGTCGGGCGCCGCGATCAGCGTGTCGTCGCCCTTGAGCACGACGACGGCGCCGGCCCGGGCTGCGGCCTCGCGCGCGCTGCCCAGCCGCGCCGCGCCGACGCGCGCCGCATCGATCGCGAGCAGCCGGCCAAGCTCCCCCGCGTGCGGCGTCAGCACCGCCGCGCGCCCGCGCAGCGACTCAGGATCGCCGGCGAAGGCGTGCAGCCCGTCGGCGTCGAGCACGATCGGCAGCGACACCGCCGCGAGCACGGCGCGGGTGAACGCCGCTGCGCCCTCGCCGCGGCCGAGGCCCGGACCGAGCACGAGGGCGCCGCCGCGGGCGGCCGCGGCGGCCGCCAGCGACGCGACGCCGGCGGGCGCGTGCGCGCCGTCCTCGTCGGGCAGCGCGAGCGTCATCGCCTCGAGCAGCCGGCTCTCGAAGACCAGCGAGAGCGACTGCGGCACGCAGACCGTCACGTAGCCGGCCCCGCTGCGGGCGGCGGCGAGCGCCGCGAGGCAGGGCGCGCCTGTCAGTCCCGGCGAGCCGCCGGCCACGAGCACCCGGCCGCTTGTGAACTTGGTCGAATGGACGCCCCGGCGGGGGATCAGCTCCAGCACCTCGTCATTGATCAGCCCGATCTCGGCGCTCGCCGGTGCACCTGGCGGAATGCCGATGTCGAGCACGCTGACGCGCCCGGCGCAGCTGCGGCCGGGCTCGATCCAGAGGCCGGGCTTTGCTGCGTGGAAGGTCGCCGTCGCGTGCGCCGCAACGGCGGCGCCCGCCGTCTCGCCGGTCGAGGCGTCGACGCCGCTTGGCACATCCACCGCCAGCACCGCCGCGGCGCTGCCGGCGATCAGCTCGATCGCCGCGGCGACCACGCCCCGCGGCGCGCCGGTCGCACCGGTTCCAAGCAGCGCGTCGATCACTAGCGTCGTGTCATCGGGCAGGACGGCGCCTGCAAGCGCGCGCGGCGCCGGTTCGCCGAGCCGCTCGAGCATCGCCGCGGCGTCTGGCGAAAGCTCGCCTGGCTCGCCGGCGAGCAGCACGTCGACGTCGCGGCCGCCGGCGCGCAGCAGGCGCGCGACGACGAGGCCGTCGCCGCCGTTGTTCCCCTTGCCCGCGACCACGACGATCCGCCCGTCGGGCGCCATCGCCGCCGCCATCCCGGCGAGGCCCTCCCCCGCATGCTCCATCAGCTCGAGCGACGGCACGCCCTGGCGATCGATCGCCCAGCTGTCGATCGCACGCATCGCCGCCGCGTCATACAGCGGCTCGAGCCAGTCCGCCGGCTCAGAGCCCATCGGGGAACCCCTTGCCCCGCCCGCTCCGGCGCTCGCCAGCCCCGCACGCCAAGTTCTCAGATGAGCTCTGAGTCACCGCAGCACCGCCACCGCCGCCGCCATTGCGCGTGTGTGTGTGAGCGAGACGTCAACCTCGACCCCGAGCTCGAGCGCGCGCGCCTGCGCGGCCCCGTGCAGTGCGAGCCCGACCGCCTCGCCGCCGCCGGTCACCTCGATGTCCTGGGGCGCGAAGACGCTCAGCCCAAGCGCCTTGGAGACCGCCTCCTTGGCGCAGAAGCGCGCAGCAAGATGCTGAGCGGCCCGGCCGCGACTGCCGGCATAGGCGAGCTCACCGGGGCGGAACAGGCGCTGCGCGAGCGCGGGCCGGCGCCTCAGCGCGCGCTCCATCCGCTCGATCTCGAGCAGATCCAGGCCGATCCCGGCCGCAGCCATCTCAACAGCTCCCATGCGTGTCAGCCACGTTCACGAGGCTACCCCACAGCGGACCGGCGGCCGCCGGCGCCCGCAAACCCGCAGCGGCGGGCGCGAGCCGCCGTCACTCGACGGTTACCGTCTTGGCGAGGTTGCGGGGCTGATCGACGTTGAGACCGCGACGGCGGGCGATCGTGTAGGCCAGCAGCTGAAGCGGGATCACCGCGAGCAGCGGCGCGAGCATCGGGTCGGTCGCGGGCACCGGGATCGTCCACTCGACGTGGCGGGCGACCTCCGTGTCGCCGTCGCTGGTGATCGCGAGCACCTTGGCCCCGCGCGCGCGAACCGTCTCGACGTTGTCGAGGATCCGCCCGAGCACCGGCGAGGCGGTCGCGACGCAGACGACCGGCGTGCGGGCGTCGAGCATCGCGATCGGGCCATGCTTCATCTCGCCGGAGGCGTAGGCGTCGGTCGAGATGTAGGCGATCTCCTTCAGTTTCAGCGCTCCCTCCAGCGCGATCGGCAGGCCCGCCTGGCGGCCGATGTAGAGGAAGAACTCGGCGTCCCAGCAGGACTCCGCGACCGCCTCGACGGCCGGCGTGACGCGGTCGAGTAGCTCCTCCACGAGCGTCGGCAGGCGGCGAAGCTCCGCCACCAGCCCGGCGATGCGGGCCGCCGGCAGCGTGCCGCGCAGTTCGGCCAGACGCAGCGCGAGAAGATAGGTCGCGCCGATCTGGCAGACGAAGGTCTTTGTCGCGGCGACGCCGATCTCGAGGCCGGCGCGCGTATAGAGCACGGCGTCGCAGTCGTGCGTGGCCTGTGAGCCCATCGTGTTGGTCAGCGCCAGCACCCGCGCGCCGCGCTCGCGCGCGATGCGCATCGCGGCGAGCGTGTCGGCGGTCTCACCGGACTGCGAGATGCCGACCACCAGATCGGCGGGGCCGAGGATCGGATCGCGGTAGCGGTACTCCGACGCCACCTCGACCTCGGTGCGGATCCGCGCCCACTCCTCCATGGCGTAGCGCCCCAGCATGCCGGCGTGGTAGGAGGTGCCGCAGCTGACGAACGCGACGCGCTCGACGCCGCGCAGGATGTCCTCGTCGAAGACGCCGGGATCCTCGAGGTCAACGCCGTCGCCGCGCGCCGTGCGGTCGGCGATCGTCTCCGCGAGCGCCTGCGCCTGCTCGTCGATCTCCTTGCGCATGAACGTCTCGTAGCCGCCCTTCTCGGCGGTTTCCTCGTCCCACTCGAGCGTCGTGATCGCGCGCTGGCGCGCCACACCCCTCGCGTCGCAGATCTCGACGCTCTCGGCGCCGAGGATCACGACCTCGCCGTTCTCGACGTACTGCACGTGGTTGGTGTGCGCGAGGAACGCCGGCACCGCCGAGGCGATGAAGGACTCGCCGACGCCTCGCCCGACGACCAGCGGGCATTCGCGCCGCGCGCCGACCAGCACGTCGGGCTCGTCGAGTGCCATCGCGACGAACGCGAAGTAGCCCTCGAGCGTTTCCAGCGTGTCGATCACGGCGCGCGCGAGGTCGTCGTTGTAGTTGGAGGCGATCAGGTGCGCGATGACCTCGGCGTCGGTCTCGGTCGCGAACACCGTCCCTTCCGCCAGAAGCCTGTCCTTGAGCGTCATGTAGTTGCCGACGATGCCGTTGACGACGACGTGGATGCGGCTCGCGCCGTCGACCAGCGGATGCGCGTTGCGTTCGCTGACGGCGCCGTGCGTCGCCCAGCGGGTGTGGCCGATGCCGATCGTCGCGGGCCGCGTCAGCGTGGCCGTCGCGGCGGCGGGCCGGCCGGCGAGCGCGGCCTCCAAGCGGTCGAGATTGCCGACGGCGCGAACCGAATGGATCTCCCCGTCGGAGAGCAGCGACATGCCGGCGCTGTCGTAGCCGCGGTACTCGAGCTTGCGCAGCCCCTCGAGGATGATCGCCTGCGCAGGACGCGAACCGACGTATCCGACGATTCCGCACATACCCCGAGACTACCCGAAAGCCTCTGTGACGACCGCAACGAGGCGTGCGCAAACGGCCTCGGTCTCCTCCGAACTGGGGGCCTCCACCATCACCCGCACGAGCGGTTCGGTGCCGCTGCGGCGCACCAGTACGCGCCCGCGGCCGTCGAGCGCTGCTGACTCCCGGGCCACCGCCTCCTCGACCGCCGCCGCGTCCACGAGCGCGGCGCGGTCGCGCACGGCGACGTTGATCAGACGCTGCGGCAGCTTCGCCATCGCCGCGCGCTCGTGCAGCTCGCCGCCGCCGAGCGCCTCGAGCACCAGCAGCGCCGAGGCGATGCCGTCGCCCGACGGCGCGAAGCCCAGCTCGATGATGTGGCCGGACTGCTCGCCGCCAAGCGTCCAGCCGCGCTCGCGCAGCGCCGCGAGCACGTAGCGATCGCCGACGGCGGTGGTCGCCACCTCGATCCCCGCGGCCGCCATCGCGGTGTGAAACCCGAAGTTCGTCATCACCGTCACCGCCACGCCCCCGCCCGCGAGCCGCCCCCGCTGGCGCAGATGGATCGCGGCGAGTGCCAGCAGCTCATCGCCGTCGACGCGCGTTCCGTGGCGGTCGATCGCGAGCATGCGATCGCCGTCGCCGTCGAAGGCGAAGCCGATGTCGTGGCCGCCGTCGCGAACCTCCGCCGCCAGCGCGTCGATGTGCGTGGAGCCGCAGCCGGCGTTGATGTTGCGCCCGTCGGGCGTCACCGCGAGCGCCGTGACCCGCGCACCGAGGCGCTTGAAGATCGCCGGCGCGACCTCGAAGGTGGCTCCGTTGGCGCAGTCCAGCACGACATCGAGCCCGTCGAGCGAAAGGGCTGCGAAGCGCCGCTCGAGCTCCTCGATGTAGTGCTCGGCGGTCCCGGCGAGCGCCGCGATGCGCCCGATCGCGGTGCCGCCGCCGGCGGCGTCGGCTTCGATGTGGCGCTCGATCTGCTGTTCGGCCTCGTCGGTCAGCTTGAAGCCGTCGCTGCCGAAGAACTTGATGCCGTTGTCGGCGTAGGGGTTGTGGGAGGCCGAGATCACCGCCGCCAGGTCGAAGCTGTGGCGCGCCACCAGCAGCGGCGCCGCCGGTGTCGGCAGCACGCCGCCCAGCGTCACCTCGCCGCCCGCGGAGGCGATCCCCGCCGCCAGCGCCGCCTCGAGCATCTCGCCGGATTCGCGCGTGTCGCGGATCACGAGCGCCCGCGGCGCGGCCCGGCCGCTGTGCAGCACGACGGCGCGCCCCAGCGCGAGCGCGAGGTGCGCCGTGATCTCCTCGCCCGCGACACCGCGGACACCGTCGGTTCCAAAGAGCCTTCGAGCCATCAGACCCTCCGCGGGAAGTTTGCGCGGGCGCGCGGTCAGTGAACTAGCGCTTCGAGAACTGCGGCCGCTTGCGCGCCTTCTTCAGGCCGGCCTTCTTGCGCTCCTTGGCGCGCGCGTCGCGCGTCAGGAAACCGCGCCGCTTCAACTCGCCGCGAAGATTGGGGTCGGCCTCGAGCAGCGCGCGAGAGATGCCGTGGCGCAGCGCCCCGGCCTGCGAGGAGACGCCCCCGCCGTGCATGCGGGCGACGACGTCCATCCGCTCCTCGTAGCCGACCGTCTCGAGCGGCTGGCGGATGTTTCGCTGCAGCGTGTCGCGCGGAAAGTACGCGTCGAGCGTGCGGCCGTTGATCAGGTAGGTACCGCTTCCCGGGCGCAGCGTGACGCGTGCGATCGCGCTCTTGCGCTTGCCGGTCGCGCGGTAGCGAGCGCCGGCGCCAAGGTCGATCGCCACGGCCTCGATCGGCGCCGCGACGACGACGTCCTCGAGCTCCTCAACGGCTGCCGCGTCGTCCTGGTCGTACTCGGCGTAGGGGTCGATGTTCGCACCGGCGAGGGGGTCGACGCCCTCGGGCACGATGTCGACCTCGAGGTCGGCCCCGGGCACGGCCGGCTTCTCGCGCGGCGCGCGCTCCGGCACGTACTCCTCAGCCTCGACCTCGACCTCGACCAGGCCGGGCGTCGGTTCCTCCACCTCGCCGGAGATGATGACCTCCGGGCCTTCGCCCTCCGGTGGCGTGACAAACGCTTCGGTCTCCTCCGCGGGCGTCCGGGGCTCGTCGGCCATCAGCCTCGCAGCTCCATCTCGGCGGGCGTCTGCGCGATGTGCGGATGCTGGGGGCCGGCGTAGACCTTCAGCTTCGTCAACTGCTTGCGGGCCAGGCGGTTGCGCGGCATCATGCCCTTCACCGCGATCCGGATGACCTCTTCGGGCCGGCGCGTGATCATCTGCTCGAACGTGCGCGTGCGCAGGCCGCCCGGGTAGCCCGAGTGGCGGTGATAAAGCTTGTCCGCGCGCTTGTTGCCGGTCACCGCGATCTTCTCGGCGTTGACCACGATCACGAAGTCGCCGGTGTCGATGTGCGGTGTGTAGGTCGGCTTGCGCTTGCCGCGCAGCACGTCGGCGATCTGCGTCGCGAGCCGGCCCAGCGTCTTGCCCTGGGCGTCGACGACGTACCAGTCCCGCTGGCGGTCCGACGGCTTGGCGACAAAGGTCTTCATGCGCACAAAAAATCAGCCACGCACCAGCGTGGCCGGCCGCGAATCATAGCCCAACCACCATCCTCGCGCCGAGCTGGTCAGCACGCGAGCCCGTGGTCACCGCCTCGCCACGCCACCGTTGCACGGTCCCGCAGGGCACGCGCGCACGCAAGCGAATGAAAAGTCGCCCAGGGGGCGAGCTTTTCATTCCCACTCGATCGTGCCCGGCGGCTTGCTCGTGATGTCGAGCACGACGCGGTTGACGTCGTGCAACTCGCCCATCATCCGCGAGGCGATCTGCTCGAGCAGGTCGTAGGGCAGGCGCGCCCAGTCGGCGGTCATCGCGTCGTCGGAGGTGACCGCTCGGATCACGATCACGCTGCCGTAGGTGCGCTCGTCGCCCTGTACGCCAACGGTGCGGATGTCCGGCAGCACGCAGAAGGACTGCCACAGCTCGCGGTAGAGGCCGGCGCGGCGGATCTCGTCCTGGAGGATGTGGTCGGCGTCGCGCAGCAGGTCGAGCCGTGCCTTGGTCGCCTCGCCACCGACGATGCGGATCGCGAGGCCCGGCCCCGGGAAGGGCTGCCGCCAGACCAGCCGCTCCGGCAGCCCGAGCTGCGCACCCACCGCCCGCACCTCGTCCTTGAACAGCATCCGCAGCGGCTCGACCAGCTCGAAGCTCAGATCGTCCGGAAGGCCGCCGACGTTGTGGTGGGACTTGATCGTCGCCGACCCGCGCCGGCCGCCGGACTCGATCACGTCGGAGTAGAGCGTGCCCTGAACGAGGAAGTGGGCGCCGGCGAGCTTCGCCGCCTCCTCCTCGAACACGCGGATGAACTCGGCGCCGATCAGCTTGCGCTTGGATTCGGGGTCGCTCACGCCGGCGAGGCGCGCGAGGAAGCGCTCCTCGGCGTCCACCGCGACCAACGGCACCTTGAAGGTGTCGCGGAAGGCGGCGACGACCTGCTCGCCCTCGCCCTTGCGCATCAGGCCGTGATCGACGAACACGCAGGTCAGCTGGTCGCCGATCGCGCGGTGCACGAGCAGCGCCGCGACGGAGGAGTCAACGCCGCCGGAGAGGCCGCAGATCGCCCGGCCCTCGCCGACCTGCGCGCGGATCCGCGCGATCTGCTCATCGACGATCGAGGCCGGGCTCCAGGCACGGTCGGCGCCGCAGATCTCCTCGAGGAAGGTCGTGAGGATCTGCTGGCCGAACGGCGTGTGGGCAACCTCGGGGTGAAACTGGATCGCGTAGATCCCCCGCTCGGGGGATTCGAACGCCGCCACCGGCGAGGCGGTCGAGGAGGCGAGCTCGGTGAAGCCCGGTGGCGCGCGCCTGACGGTGTCGCGGTGCGACATCCAGCAGGACTGCTCGTGCGGAAGGCCGCGCAACAGGCGGCCCTCCTCGCGCACGCGGAGCTCCGAGCGCCCGAACTCGCCCACCTCGGCGCGTTCGACGAGCCCGCCGAGTGAGTGTGCGAGCAGCTGCATGCCGTAGCAGATGCCGAGCACCGGAACGCCGAGTTCCAGCAGCGCCAGATCGAGCGCGGGGGCGCCCTCGGCATAGACCGAGGCGGGCCCGCCCGACAGGATCAGTCCCTTCGGCGCGCGCCGCGCCACCTCCTCGGCGCTCACGTCGCTCGCCAAGAGCTCCGAGAACACGCCGCATTCACGCACGCGGCGGGCGATCAGCTGCGAGTACTGGCCGCCGAAGTCGATCACCAGCACCTCGTCGCCCGCGCTGCCCACAGCCGGCTTCAGGGTGGGCTCCGCGGTGCTGACGAGGGTGTCGCTCACGCTGGCGACGCCGCCCGGCCTTCGCAGTTCTCGGATCGACTCTCAGGCATTGACGAGCGCCGAGCCCTTGCCACTCGAACCCATGCCGACGCCCTGGTCGCGCTGCAGCTGCTTGCCCTCGGTCTGCAGGGCCGGCGCCACCATCAGCTCGGCGCGGTTGAACTCGGCAAGGTCCTTGTAGCCGCAGGTCGCCATCGACGTCCGCAGACCGCCGAACAGGTTGAGCGTCCCGTCGTTCTCGTGCGCCGGGCCGATCAGGATCTCCTCGAGCGTCGCGTTCTGATGGGTCGCGACCCGAGCTCCTCGCGGCAGCGTCGGATGGAACGTCGCCATGCCCCAGTGATAGCCGTGACCAGGCGCCTCGAACGCGCGCGCCAGCGGCGAACCGATCATCACCGCGTCGGCGCCGCAGGCGATCGCCTTGGAGATGTCGCCACCGGTGCGCATGCCGCCGTCGGCGATCACCATCGCGTACTCGCCGGTCTCCTTCATGTGCGTCGAGCGGGCGTCCGCGACATCGGCGATCGCCGTCGCCTGCGGCACGCCGATCCCGAGCACGCCGCGCGTGGTGCAGGCGGCACCGGGGCCCACACCGACGAGCACTCCGGCCGCGCCGGTGCGCATCAGGTGAAGACCCGTGTGGTAGGAGGCGCAGCCGCCGACGATCACCGGCACGTCGAGTTGCGGGATGAACTCCTTGAGGTTCAGCGGCTCGCTGGTCGTGGAGACGTGCTCGCCGGAGACCACGGTGCCCTGGATCACGAGGATGTCGAGACCGGCCTCGAGCGCGATCTCGTAGTAGCGCGAGACACGCTGCGGCGTCAGCGCTGCGGCGCAGACGACACCCTCGGCCTTGATCTCGCGGATGCGCTGCGCGATCAGCTCCTCCTTGACGCCCTCGCGGTAGATCTCCTGCATCTCGCTGGTCGCCTCTTCCTTGCTCAGCGCGGCGATCCGCTCGAGCTGCTCCTCGGCGTCCTCGTAGCGCGTGAAGATGCCTTCGAGGTTGAGCACCGCGAGGCCTCCGAGACGGCCGATCGCACCGGCGGTGGCCGGCGAGACGACGCCGTCCATCGCGCTCGCCAGCAGCGGCAGCTCAAAGCGATAGTCGCCGAGCTTCCAGCTGATGTCGATGTCGTCGGGGTCGCGCGTGCGGCGGGACGGCACGATTGCGATGTCGTCAAACCCGTATGCGCGCCGCGCCTTCTTGCCGCGGCCGATCTCTACTTCCATTGCACGATCCTAGGTCTCGAGGCGGACGAACGGCGGTATGCGAGCCGAGCAACGGCGGCGGCAACCACCTGGAGCGAGCATACCCTCTAGCGAACCCCGGCGGGCGCAACCACTTCGCTCGCAGCGACCGCCGTGAGCAGACGGTCGACCTCGTGCACGTCGAGCAGCCCGGCGCCGAGGCGCCCGGTCGACTCCGCGCCGCAGGCGACGCCAAAGCGCAGGCACTCCTGCGCCGGCTCGCCGCGGTAGTGCGCGGCGACGAAGCCGGCGAGGAACGCGTCCCCGGAGCCCACCGGCGCGACGGATTGCTGCTGCGGCACGGTGACGCGATAGACGCGCGGCGCGCCGTCGACGAGGATCTGCGCGAGGCAGCCGTCGGGCATCGTCATGATCGCCGAGCGCGCACCGAGTGAGACGATCTCGCGCACCGCGCCGACGCGGTCGTCGTCGTCGTTGAACTCATGACCCACCAACTCCTCGGCCTCGATCACGTTGGGCGAGACGACGTCGGGCTCGGCGCGAACCGCGTTGCGCAGCGCATCGCCGTCGCTGTCGACGACGGTCATCACGTCGAGCTTGCGCACTTCGCGGACGAGCTGCGCGTAGAAGTCCAGCTCGAGCCCGCGCGGCAGCGAGCCGGCGAACACGACGATCGCCGCGCCGCGCGCGAGGTACAGCAGCTTCTCGCGGAACAGCTCGATCTCGTCGGGCTCGACGCGCGGGCCCTGCTCGTTGATCTCGGTCTGCTCACCGGTGGTCGGATCGAGCACCGAGGTGTTGGTCCGCGACTCCTCGCGTATGCGGACGAAGTCGTGCAGGATCGATTCCTCGCCGAGCTGCGCGACGATCTGGGTCCCCGTCGGGCCGCCCTGGAAGCCGGTGGCGATCACCGGCTGGCCGAGCGTCTTGAGCATCCGCGCTACGTTCACGCCCTTGCCGCCGGCGAGCGCGCGGCGCTCCACGGTGCGGTGGCGGTGCCCGAGCCGGAAGCTCGGCACAGACAGCGACTTGTCGATCGCGGCGTTGAGGGTGACGGTGATGATCATCGCTGCATCGCCAGTGCGCACCGCACGGTGCGCTTGCGCATGACCCGCAGGCTACACCCAAGCGCAGTCGCGCTCAGCTTGCCGGCCGCGAATGCGCCCGCGGGCGCCACCGCCGCCGCACGCCCAGCACGGCCTGCGGCGGCGCCGGCACCGCCGTCGCCGTCACGAGCGGCACGCTTTCCACGCGGCGCCCGTTCTCGCTCACCGCGATCGCGCCCTCGACCGTGCCCGCCGCGATCGGGCCCTGCAGGCGGCTCGGGAGCTCCAGCGACGCGCGCAGATCGACGTTGCGCGCGAGCACCAGCGTCGACGATCTGGCGGCGATCAGCGCCACCGGGCGCAGGCGGCCCACGACCGGCACGCTCGCGTACGTGCGCCCGGCGAAGGCGATCCTGGCGCTGCGGTAGAGGCCCAGGCCGTAGCGCAGCAGCGCGAGCGTGTCGGCGTCGCGCGCGGCCTCGCTGGGCGTCCCCAGCACGACGCTGATCAGGCGCACGCCGTCGCGGCGCGC
>Ga0302196_10001798_pt1 | contig 20350 bp, 18 predicted proteins | sample II_Bog_N1_3_FD_198794 | JGI IMG/M metagenome (GOLD analysis project Ga0302196, IMG submission 198794) | Peat permafrost microbial communities from Stordalen Mire near Abisko, Sweden - II_Bog_N1_3 | ecosystem: Environmental > Terrestrial > Soil > Wetlands > Peat | place: Sweden: Abisko...
CAACCGCAAGGCGCACGTGCCCGACTGCATCAAGCTGACGCCGGGCAATATCGAGGGCCTGATGTGGATGCCCAAGAGCTGCGCCTACCGCCGCCTGCACGAAGGCCGCCCGCTGGCCGACTGGCACCCGCTGATCTCGGGCGATCCGGAAAGCGTGCACCGCGCCGGGGTCAGCATCCGCGGCCAGACGGTGTCGGAGGCCAGCCTGCCGGACCCCGAGGACGCCATTGACTACGAGGCGCCCGACCTGATCGCCGAACGCGGGGTGAAGTAGGGGTGGGCCGGTGCGTCCTTCGAGACGCCCCAAGCGGGGCTCCTCACGATGACTGGATTTTTGGGGCTACACCAAAGCTCGTCATGGCGAGGCGCGCGTCTTCGCGCGTCTCGAACCACGCACCCTCTTACCCCCACATCGCCATCAGCAGGCTGAAGGCCCGCATGTCGCCGACCGTGCCGGCGCCCATCTTGTTCATGGCGTAGGCGTAGGTGGCGCGGGCGTCGAAGTCGATCACCACCAGCGAGCCGCCGTAGCCGCCCCAGAAGATGGTGTTGGGGTTGGGCATGGGCACGCCGCCGCCGGCCAGGCCGAAGCCCAGGCCGAACCGGGCGGGCATGCCCAGCACCAGGTCGGGCCCCTCGATCTGCAGCTCCAGCGCCTTGCGGCAACCGGCTTCGGACATGATGCGCTTGCCCTTGGCGACGCCGCCGTTGGCCAGGATGGCGTGGATTTCGGCGATGGAGCGGGCGTTGCCGTGGCCGCCGGCCGCGGGGATCTCGGCCGCGCGCCAGGCGCGGGTGCGGGTGTCCAGCGGGTCGACCGGCGGGTTGCTGAGCGATCGGCGGGCGATCTCGCTGGAGAATTCGGTGAGCAGGGCCGGCGGCGGGATCAGGTCCGCGACGCGGTGGTCCAGCTCGGGGCCGAAGCCGATGTGGAAGTCGGCGCCCAGCGGCTCGGCGATCTCCTCGCGGAACACCGTCCCCAGCGACTTGCCGGTGATGCGGCGCACCACCTCGCCCACCAGATAGCCCTGGGTGATGGCGTGGTAGCCCGGCGCGGTTCCCGGCTCCCACCAGGGCGCCTGGGCGGCCAGCAGGCCGACGGCCTTGTCCCAGTCGTAGAGGTCCTCGCGCACCAGATCGGCCTGCCAGCCGGACAGGCCCGACGCGTGGGCCATCAGGTGGCTGACCTTGACGCCCGCCTTGCCGTTGGCGGCGAACTCGGGCCAGTATTTGGCCACCGGCGCGTCGAAATCCAGCTCGCCCCGGTCGGCGACCAGCAGGGCGGTCAGGGCCGTCATCGTCTTGGTGGTCGAATAGACGTTGACGATGGTGTCGGTTTCCCAGGGGCGGGTCTTGGCCTCGTCGGCGAAGCCGCCCCACAGGTCGACCACGGTCTCCCCGTCGACGGTCGCGCAGAAGGACGCGCCGACGTCGGCGCCGCTGGCGAAATTGGCCTCGAACGCCGGCCGCACGGCCGCATAGCGATCCTGGACGAAGCCCTCGATGGAACCTTCTTGCGTCACCTGGCGTCTCCTCTTTTGGCGGGGAGCCTAGAGAAGAACGCCCCGGCGGTCATCCGCAGCTTGGCTGGACGCGGCGATTGTTGCAATAATACAACATTCGCTCTTGCGTCCCCCGGCGAACGCCCTAATTGAGGGGCTTCATCCATCGAGCATGAGGCGACCCTCCAGTTGGCGCAGGATCCCTATTCCGAACTGGGCGTAGCGCGCACGGCGAGCGCGGACGAGATCCGCAAGGCTTTCCGCAAGCTGGCCAAGCAGTATCACCCCGACAAGAACCCCGGCGACGCCAAGGCCGAGGAGCGGTTCAAGCGCGTCTCGGCGGCCTTCGACCTGCTGGGCGACGCCGACAAACGCAAGAAGTTCGACCGCGGCGAGATCGACGCCGACGGGCGCGAGACCATGCGCGGCTTCAGCGGCGACCCTCGCGCGGGCGGCTTCAGTCCCGGCGGCGGCTTCGGCGGCGGGCAGGGCTTTTCCGGCTCGTTCGAGGGCGTCGACCTGAACGACATCTTCGGCGACATCCTGGGCGCGCGCGGCGGCGGGCGCGGGTTCGGCGGACCGACCAAGGGCGCCGACGTGCGCGGCAAGGCCGAGATCGACCTGGAGCAGGCGATCAAGGGCGGCAAGACCCGGCTGGCCTTCTCCGATGGCCGCACCATAGAGGTGACCATCCCCAAGGGCGCCATCGACGGCCAGATGCTGCGCCTGAAGGGCCAGGGCGCGCCCGGACGCGCCGGTCCCGGCGACGCCATCATCGAGCTGGAGATCCGGCCTCACCCGGTGTTCAAGCGCGAGGGCGAGAGCCTGGTGATGGACCTGCCCATCTCGGTCCCCGACGCGGTGCTGGGCGCCAAGGTCGAGGCGCCGACGCCGGAGGGTCCGGTGACGCTCACCGTGCCCAAGGGCTCCAGCTCCGGCGCGCGGCTGCGCCTGAAGGCCCGGGGCCTGCCCGATGGGCGCGGCGGGCGCGGCGACCTGTTCGCCCGGTTGCAGATCGTGCTGCCGGAGGCGATCGACCCAGCGCTGGAAGCCTTCGCCGAGGAATGGCGCAAGGACCGTCCCTATACGCCGCGAAAGCGTTAGGCTGACAGGGCGTGGTCATTCAGGCGCCATTCAGCGGCGGCGGACGAGAAGGACGCTCATGAAACCCACCCTTCGGCTGTTGTTCGCCGTCATCGCCCTCGCCAGTTTCGCGGGCGCGGCCGCGCGCGCCGATCCGCCGCAGCCGCCGGAACGCTACGATTCCCTCGGCGCCGACTGGGGCGCGCAGCAGAACGAGGCGCGGCGCGGGGTCAAACAGGGCCGCTATGTGCCGCTGGCGCGGGTGATCGCCGAGATCAACCGCCGCACGCCCGGCTATCAGTTGGACGCCGGCCTTGAAGAGGCCAATGGAAAGCCGGTCTATCGGGTGCGATGGGCCGGATCGAAAGGCCACCGGATCGACTACATCGTCGATGCGGTCAGCGGCGCGATCCTGAGCGCGCAATAGGATAGGAAGACGAAGACCATGCGTATCCTGCTCGCCGAAGACGATCCGGACCTGTCCCGCCAGCTGAAGCAGGCCCTGTCGGACGCCGACTATGCGGTCGACCACGCCGCCGACGGCGAGGAGGCCCACTTCCTGGGCGATACCGAGCCCTATGACGCGGTGATCCTGGACCTAGGCCTGCCCAAGATCGACGGCGTGTCGGTGCTGGAGCGCTGGCGGCGGGACGGCAAGTCGATCCCGGTGCTGATCCTGACCGCGCGCGGCGCCTGGAGCGACAAGGTGACCGGGTTCGACGCCGGCGCCGACGACTATCTGACCAAGCCGTTTCATACCGAGGAGCTGCTGGCGCGGCTGCGGGCGCTGCTGCGCCGCTCGGCCGGCCACGCGGCCGCGACCCTGGCCTGCGGCGGCCTGAGGCTCGATCCCCGCGCGGCGCGCGCTTCGGTCAACGGCGAGCCGCTGCGGCTGACGTCGCTTGAGTATCGCCTGCTGCACTATCTGCTGATGCACCAGGGCCGGGTGATCAGCCGCACCGAACTGGTCGAGCATTTGTACGACCAGGATTTCGACCGCGATTCCAACACCATCGAGGTGTTCGTCGGCCGGGTGCGCAAGAAGATCGGCCCGGACCGGATCGAGACCGTCCGCGGCCTGGGCTATCGGCTGATCGCCCTGGAGGGCGAGGCCACCGAACAGTGACGACGCCGGCGTGGAACGGGCCGGCATGAAACCGGCCGGGTTCAAGCTGGCCAGCCTCTCGCCGGCGAAGCTCTGGCGCGGCTCGCTCGCCCGCCGGCTCGTGGTGCTGGCGGCGATCTGGAGCGTGCCGCTGGTGGTGTTGGCGGGCGTCGCCCAGACGGCGCTGTTCCACCAGGCGGCGGTGAGCCGGCTGGACAACGGCCTGTTCGAGATCGCCAACGGCCTCTATTCCCAGTCGACCATCGACGACCAGGGCGTGGTCGACGCGCCGCCGCTGACCGACCCGGGCGCCATGCGCGCCTATTCCGGCGACTATTGGGAGATCGCCGAGCCGGCCGGCGAGAAGCTGCATCTGCTGGTGCCGTCGCGCTCCCTCTGGGACGGCGAGCTGAAGGGGCCGCCGGACGGCGTGTCGGCGCTGCAGGCCGTGGCCGGCAAGCCCTACTACTACGACATCGACGGCGCCGACGGGCCCAACCACCAGCCGCTGCGCGCCGTGGCCATCCTCAGCCACCTGCCGGGCCGCGCCGCCCCGGTGATCTTCATGGCCGCCCAGGACCGGACCGCGCTCGAGCGGGACGCCAACCGCTTCGCGGTGGAGACGGCGGTGTTTCTCGCCGTGCTGATGGGGGTGCTGATCGTGCCCATGTGGATCCAGGTCCGCGTGGGCCTGCAGCCCCTGTTCAACCTGACGCGCGAGGTGGCCGACGTGCGCACCGGCAAGGCCGACCAGCTGAAGGGCGACTATCCGTCGGAGCTGAAGCCGCTGGCCGAGGAGCTCAACGCCCTGGTCGAGCACGACCGCGAGGTGGTGGAGCGCCAGCGCACCCACGTCGGCAACCTGGCCCACGCCCTGAAGACGCCGATCTCGGTGATGCTGGCCGAGGCCGAGGCCCATCCGGGCGCGCTGGCCGAGGTGGTCGCGCGGCAGGCGACCAGCATGCGCGGCCACGTCGATCACCATCTGCGCCGCGCCCGCGCGGCGGCCCGCTCACAAGGGCGCGGCGAACGGACGCAGGTCGGCGAGGTTCTGGAAGAGCTGGCGCTGACCCTGGAGCGCATCTTCCGCGACCGGGACGTGGAGATCGACTGGCGGGCGCCGGACGAACTCTGCTTCCTCGGCGAGCGCCAGGACCTGCTGGAGATGGCCGGAAATGTGATGGAAAACGCCTGCCGCTACAGCCGCGGCCGCGTTCGGGCGACCGCCGCGATGAGCGGCCCCGGCCGATTTACCCTTATGGTTGAAGACAATGGCGCCGGGCTGCCCGAGCAGGCGCGGGCCGAGGTGATGAAGCGCGGCGCGCGCCTCGACGAGAACGAGCCGGGCTCGGGGTTGGGGCTGGCGATCGTCGACGAACTGGCCAGGGCCTACGGCGGTTCCGTCGCCCTGTCGGACTCGGGTCTGGGCGGCTTGCGGGCGACCATCGAGCTGCCCGGCGCCGAGAGTTAACTACTTTTGGAAAGCTTTAATAATCTCAAGGGCATATTTGATGCCCAATCGAGTAAGCAGCCCATCCCTCCATGCCCGGCCTGACCGACACCCAGACCAGCTTCCTGCGCGGCCTGTTCCGCTCGGCGCCGGATGGCGCGGTCAACAGTCTGCAGAAGGCCTTGGCCGCCGAGGCCGATGGCGGCGGCGCCATGGCCCGGGTCTTCGGTCTGGTCGCGGAGGAGGCGGCCGACCGACGGGTGCGGGCCGCCGTCTTCGGACCGATCGGCGCCATGTGCCGCCCCTCGCCGTCGCGGGCGCCGCGGTTTCCGGCGCGGGCCATCCCCAACCTCTGGACCGCGCTGCGCGAGACCTATCCGGACGAGATCCTGCGCGCCGAGAACGCCTGTCTCCGCGACGAGGCCGACGCCGCTGCGGTCTACGACCGGCTCTGCTATCTGGGCGCGGACGGCCTGCGCATGGCGCACGCGGCGTTTCAGCCCACCATCGACGTCCTGACCGCCGTCGGTCCGTCGGCGGTCGAGGAGTTCGCCAGCTACCTGGACCTGTCGCCCCTGGCCCGGGACGGCCTGGCCAGGCTCCCGGACTGGATCGGCAGGCTGACCGAGGAACGCACCGCCGCCGCGCGGATCGCCTACAAGGACGCCTGCGCCCACGCCGACGACGCCGGGCCGCGCTATTTCGAAATCCTCTACGCCAACCTGTCCGAGCCGTGGCTGATCCTGCGGGTGATCTCGGCGGTGATGGATCATCCGTCCGACAGCTACGTCGCCGTCTCCGAGCTGGCCCGGTTCGGCGAGTATCTGCTGGAGGACATCGACCGGCGGCTCGCGCTGTTCAGCAACTTCAGCCCCGACCAGGGCCGTGAGGCGGGCCTGGCGGCCGGTGAGACCATCCACGTCGCGGCCCAGGAAATCTCGGAATTCGAAACCTCCTTCGACCTGAACCGGGAAGGGCCCTGGGGCCGGCGGCTGATCAAGCAGCGGCAGACCATGTCGAACCTCGCCGAGACCCGTTATGGCCAGATCGCAAAGGCGCTTGACCAGGCCATGCCGTTGCAGATGGTCAAGTTCGGAAAAGGGGTGAAGGGCCACCCCAAGCTGATCGCCGACCCCGATCCGCGCCTGCTGCAGCGCGCCGAGGGCCTGATGGGCTTCTTCGACCATACCCGCAACTACGCCAGCCAGTCGGGCTTCGGCGCCGCCAGGGCCAAGGTGGCCGAGGCGATCGATTCGCGGATGGACCAGTATGTCGAGGACCTGCTGGAGCTGCTGCACGCGCCGGAGCCGGAAAATCTCGACCGGGTGCGCGCCTATCTCGAGGTCTCCGCCGACATCATGCAGGCCGCGCGGGGCGACAAGGCGGCCCAGATCGTGCGCCGCCGCGCCCACGCCGCCTGATCCAGGTCAATCGCGCGCCTCTTGTGGCAAGCTGCGCCCTCGCGCACGCCTCCGCTTTCGTCTAATCACCCCCCATGATCGCACTCTGGATCGCGGCGGCCCTGTTTTCGGCCCTGGCCTCAACCCTGATCGTCCTGCGCGCCCAGCGCGCGGCCTCGGCGGCCGAGCAGCCCGGCGAGGACCCGGCGCTGGCCGTCTATCGCCGCCAGCTGGCCGAGATCGACGACCTCGCCGAGCGCGGCCTGATCCCGGAAGACGAACACCGCTCGGCCCACACCGAAGCCGCCCGCCGGCTGCTGTCGGCCGCCGACCAGGCGCCGCCCGCGCCCGGCGCCGCGCCGAAGACGGGTTCGAACGCGGTGCGCTGGGCGGTGATCGCGGCCGCCGCCGCCGTGCCGCTGCTGGCGGTGGTGCTCTATCTGAAGATCGGCTCGCCCGGCCTGCCCGACCAGCCCTTCGCCGCGCGGCTGGAGTCGTGGCGCAAGGCCGATCTCTCGACCCTGTCGCCGCAACAGCTGGCCGCGCTGCTGGCCACCGCGGTGGCGAAGAACCCCAACGATCCGATGCCGCTCTACTATCTGGCGCGGGCCCAGGCGGAGTCCGGCGATCTGCCCTCGGCCGAGCACGATCTGCGCAAGGCGATCCAGCTGGCGCCCAACCGCGGCGACCTCTGGAGCATGCTGGGCACGGTGCTGTCGTCCGAGCCGAACGGCGAGAACGCGCCGGACACCCTGAAGGCCTTTCAGCAGGCCCACGCGCTGGATCCGACCGACCCGGACGCCCGCTACTTCCTGGCCCGCGCCAGGATCGCTTCGGGCGACGTCGACGGCGGCCTCGCCGACTGGCGCGCCCTGTCCGCCGACCTGAAGGCCGACGATCCGCGCAAGCCGGTGCTCGATCAGGAGGTCGCGGTGGTCGCCAAGACCCGGACCCTGCCGCAACCGGCCGCGCCGGCCGACGCCTCCGGCGGCGGACAAGCCGGCTCGGGCGATCCGTCGGCCTTCATCAAGGCCATGGTCGATCGGCTCGCCGCCCGGCTCAAGAGCCAGCCCGACGATCCCGCCGGCTGGGCCCGGTTGATCCGCGCCTATGCGGTGCTGGGCGATCAGGCGCATGAAAGCGCGGCGATGGCCCAGGCCCAAACCCTGTTCAAGAACCGGCCCGCCGACCTGAAGCTGATCCAGTCCGCCGCCAGCGCGCCGCAAGGGGCGGTCCAGGGGCCGCCGCAGTGACCGGTCTTCCGCGATTCTACGCGGTTTCGCGACGAGGCCCGCGGCGCTATCTTAGGGGTCTGGCGGGCGCCTCCAGCGCGTTGTCGCGCGCCTGTCCGCTCACTGGGACGAGACCATGAGTTTGTTGCCGAAATCGAGGAAGGCCCGCCGCCGGCTGGCGGTGGTCGGGGTCGCCGGCGTCATCGTGGCCGCGGCCGCTGGGCTGGCCTTCTACGCCATGGGCAACGCCGTTTCCTTCTTCTATTCGCCGGTTCAGGCCCGCGCGGCCCATGTGCCCGCCGGCCGCACCATCGAGCTCGGCGGCCTGGTGGCCAAGGGCAGCGTGGTCAAGCGTCCCGACGGCGCGGTCCAGTTTGTCGTCGCCGACCATGCGGCGCAGGAGCTGGTGCTCTATCGGGGCGACCTGCCGGACCTGTTCCGCGAGGGCCAGGGCGTGGTCACCAAGGGCGCCTTCGGTCCCGACGGTCAGTTCGTCGCCACCGAGGTGCTGGCCAAGCACGATGAGAAATACATGCCCGCCGAGGTGACCAAGGCCCTGAAGGCCTCCGGCGAATGGCGCGGCGACAATGCGACCGCCCAGGGTCAGCCTCAGGGCCCCGCGGCGGCGGGCTACGGCGGATGATCGCCGAGATCGGCTCCTTCGCCCTGGTGCTGGCCTTCATCCTGTCGATCGCCCAGGCGGGGCTGTCGATCGGCGGGCGGGTGCGGGGCTCGGCCCTGCTGGCCGGCGCCGGCGAGGGCGCGGCGGCCGGGGCCTTCCTGTCCATCGCCCTGGCCTTCGGCGCCCTGATGGTCGCCTTCATCACCTCGGACTTCTCGGTCTCGAACGTGGCGGCCAATTCCCACACCGCCAAGCCGCTGCTCTACAAGATCGCCGGCGTCTGGGGCAGCCATGAGGGCTCGATGATGCTCTGGTGCCTGGCCCTGACCGGCTATGGCGCGGCGGTGGCGCTGAGCGGTCGGCGCGGTCTGCCGTTCGGGCTCAAGGCGGTGACCGTGGCCACCCAGGGCCTGCTGGGCGTGCTGTTCATCGGCTATACGGTGTTCGCGTCCAACCCGCTGATCCGCGTGCCCAATCCGCCGATCGAAGGCGCCTCGCTCAATCCGCTGCTGCAGTACCCGTTCCTGGCGATCCATCCGCCCTTCCTCTATTCCGGCTATGTCGGCATGTCGGTGGTGTTTTCGCTGGCGGTCGCGGCGCTCGTTGAAGGCCGCGTCGACGCGGCGTGGGCGAGGTGGGTGCGGCCCTGGTCGCTGGCGGCCTGGAGCCTCCTGACCATCGGCATCACCCTCGGCTCCTTCTGGTCCTACTATGTGCTCGGCTGGGGCGGCTGGTGGGCCTGGGACCCGGTCGAGAACGCCAGCTTCATGCCCTGGCTGGCGGCCACGGCCCTGCTGCATTCGGCGGTGGTGACGGAGAAGCGTGGGGCCATGGCGGCCTGGACGGTCTTCCTGTCGCTGCTGGCCTTCACCTTTTCGATGCTCGGCGCCTTCCTGGTCCGCTCGGGCATTTTGACCTCGGTGCACGCCTTCGCCATCGACCCGACGCGCGGGACGCTGCTGCTTGAGATTCTGGGCGTCGCGGCCGGCTCGGGCTTCGCCCTGTTCGCCTGGCGCGCGCCAAAGCTGCCGCCGGGCGGCCTGTTCGCTCCCATCAGCCGCGAGTCGTCGCTGCTGCTCAACAACCTGTTCCTGTCGGCGGCGACCGTCTCGGTGCTGTTCGGCACCCTGTTCCCGCTGATCGCCCAGGCGTTCGGCCGCGCGGTCTCGGTCGGACCGCCCTATTTCAACCTGGTGTTCGGCGCCCTGATGGCGGCGGTGCTGCTGATCCTGCCGATCGGGCCCTTGCTGGCCTGGAAGCGCGGCGACCTGAAGGGCGTGATCCAGCGCCTGGTCTGGGCCGCGGGCGCGGCGCTCGCCGCCGGGGTGCTGGCGCTGTTGTTCATCGAGCCTGGCAAGACCTTCGCGGGCCTCGGCGTGGCCCTGGCCGTCTGGCTGATCGCCGGCGCGCTGACCGAGATGGCCGAGCGCACCCGCTTCGGGCGCGCGCCCCTGGCCGAGGCCGGGCGGCGGATGAAGACCCTGCCGCGCGGCGCCTGGGGCATGACCCTGGCGCACATCGGCCTGGGCGTCTTCCTGCTCGGCGCGTCGATCGACGGGACCGGCAAGATCGAGGCGGCCCAGGTGCTGTCGGTCGGCGATTCGATGCAGGCGGGCGCCTACCGCCTGACCCTGAACGCGGTCGATGACGGGGACGGGGCCAACTACACCTTTGAGCGCGGCACGCTGGCGGTGACCAAGGCGGGCCGGGCGGTCTGCACGGCGGCGCCGGAGCGGCGCTTCTATCCGGCGGGCGGGCAGACCACCAGCAAGGTGGCCCTGTGCCTGCGCGGCTTCAGCGACGTCTATGTGGTGTTCGGCGAGCGGCGGACAGGCCCGGCCGGCGGACCCGCCTGGCTGGTGCGGACCTATTGGAACCCGTGGGCGCGGCTGATCTTCCTGGGGCCGCTGCTGATGGCCCTGGGCGGCGGCGTTTCCCTGTCGGACCGGCGTCTGCGCATCGGTCTGCCGCGGCGGGCGCGCGCGGCCGCGCTGGAGCCGGCCGAATGAGCCTCGCGCCCGGCTTGGGGCGCGGCCTTGGCCGGGCGTTCGCGGTGCTGGCGGCGCTGGCCTGCCTGGCCGCGGCGGCCGATCCGGCGGACAGGCTGGCCAATCCGGCCCAGGAGGCCCGCGCCAAGGCCCTGTTTTCCGACATTCGCTGCGTCGTCTGCCAGAACGAGTCGATCGACGACTCCGAGGCCGACGTCGCCCGCGACCTGCGCCAGGCGGTGCGCCGGCAGGTCGCCGCGGGCCAGAGCGACGCCCAGGTCCGCGACTATCTGGTCCAGCGCTATGGCGAGTTCATCCTGCTCAAGCCCCGGTTTTCGCTGGAGAACGCCGTCCTGTGGCTGGCGCCCTTCCTGATCGCGGCGGCCGGGGTCTCGGTGCTGGTGCTTCGCGCCCACCGGGGGCCGGAGCCGATCCCCCCCGAATCGCTGGACCTGACGCCGGAAGAGCAGAAGCGCCTGGGCGCCCTGAAAGACGTTTGACGCCTTGGTCACTGTTGCGCCTTAGTTGCGTATTGCAATCGGGTGTCGGCTTTTGCGACAGCCGGTCGGCGCAATAGGCGAGGCGAAAATCGTCCGCTTGCATTATATGTATGGTTTCCCGCCCCTGTCGTTGGCGGGGCGATGAGGAACGAACGAGACATGGCCGGTAAGAAGACGGGTTTGATCATCGGTGTGGCTCTGGCCGGGATCGCCGCGGCGGCGATGGCCGGCGGCGGCGCGCGCCTCTCCGGCCAGGTCGCCAGCGCCAGCAGCCATCCGCTGCAGCTGACCCGCGTCTCCAACGGAACCATCTTCGCGCCCCCGCCCGGCGCGCCGCTGTCGTTCGCCGACATCTTCCAGCAGGTCTCGCCGGCGGTGGTCTCGATCAACGTCACCACCCATGTGCCGGCCGCGACCGCGCACGGGATTCACGTGCCCGGCCTGCCCTTCGATCTGGTGCCGGAAAATCCCCAAGGGGGCGGCGGCGATGACGGCGACGACAACGACGGCGCCGGTGGCGACGACAATGGCGGCGGCGGCGGCGCGTCGACCAAGGCCGAGGCGTCCGGCTCCGGCTTCTTCATCTCGTCCGACGGCTACATCGTCACCAACAACCACGTGGTCGAGCACGCCGACGACATCAAGGTGGTGCTGACCGACAAGCGCGAACTGCCGGCCAAGGTGATCGGCCGCGACGAGGCGACCGACCTGGCCGTGATCAAGGTCGAGGGCTCCAACTTCCCGTTCGTGAACTTCGAGAACTCGGCCAAGCCCCGCGTCGGCGACTGGGTCATCGCCATCGGCAACCCCTTCGGCCTGGGCGGCACGGCGACCGCCGGCATCGTCTCGGCCTACGGCCGCGACATTGGCGACAGCTTCGTCGACTTCATCCAGATCGACGCGCCGATCAATCGCGGCAACTCGGGCGGTCCGACCTTCGACGTCTACGGTCGGGTGATCGGGGTCAATTCGGCCATCTTCTCGCCCTCGGGCGGGTCGGTGGGCATCGGCTTCGCCATCCCCTCCGACGTGGTCGACCAGATCACCAAGCAGCTGATTTCCGGCGGCAAGATCACCCGCGGCTATCTGGGCGCGACGATCCAGAACGTGACGCCGGAACTGGCGGACTCCATGGGCATCAGCGGCCGCAAGGGCGCGCTGGTCGCCGACCTGGTGCCCGGGGGTCCGGCCCAGAAGGCCGGCGTTCTGCCCGGCGACGTGGTCGAGGCGCTGAACGGCCACGATGTCGGCAGCTCCACCGAGCTGACCCGCATGGTCGCCCAGTCGCACAGCGGCGACATCCTGCACCTGTCGATCCTGCGCGACGGCAAGATGCGCGACATCAATGTCAGCTCCGGCGTTCGCCCCTCCGAGGCCCAGCTGGCCAAGGCCGAGAACGGCGGCGACGATGGCGCCGGGCCTGATGCGGGCAATGCGCCGTCGGCCAAGACTCCGCGCACCCTGGGCATGATGCTCGGCGCCCTGGACGGCGACACTCGCGCGCACCTGGGTCTGCCGGACACGGTCCATGGCGCGGTCGTGCTCGGCGTGCGCAGTTCGTCGGACGCCGGCGAAAAGGGCCTGAAGGCCGGCGACATCATCGTCATGGCCGGCGATCGCAACGTCACCGCGCCATCGGATGTCACCGCGGCCGTCGACGCCGCCAAGAAGGACGGCCGCGCCAGCATCCGGCTGGGCGTGCGCCGCGACGGCCACACCACCTTCCTGCCGATCAAGCTCGGCTAGGACCGTGGGCCGGGGTTAGGGGGGGGGACGATGCGGATCCTGGTCATCGAGGACGACCTCGACGCCGGCGCGGCGATGGTGCGCGGTCTCAGCGAGGCGGGGCACGATGTGCGCCACGTCGGCGACGGCGAGCAGGGGCTGGAAGCGGCCCGCGGCGGCGCCTTCGACGTCATGGTGGTCGACCGGATGATGCCCAAGATGGACGGGCTGACCATGGTCGAGACCCTGCGCCGTGAAAGCGACCAGACCCCGGTGCTGTTCCTGTCCGCGCTCGGCGAGATCGACGACCGGGTCAAGGGGCTGAAGGCCGGCGGCGACGACTATCTGGTCAAGCCCTACGCCCTGGTCGAGCTGTTGGCCCGCGTGGAGGCCTTGGCGCGGCGGCGCGAAACCGGCCAGGTTCAGACCAATCTGCGCGTCGGCGACCTGGAGATGGACCTGATCGGCCGCACCGTGCACCGCGAGGGCAAGGAGATCGACCTGCAGCCGCGCGAGTTCCAGCTGCTGGAGTTCCTGATGCGCAACGCCGGCCAGCCGGTCACCCGCACCATGCTGCTGGAGAAGGTCTGGGAATACCATTTCGACCCCCAGACCAACGTCATCGACGTCCATGTCTCGCGGCTGCGCTCCAAGGTCGACAAGGGCTTCGACAAGGCCATGCTGCAGACGGTCCGCGGTTCGGGCTACCGGCTCGACGCCTGAGGGACGGGCGATGCGCCTGCCCTCGCTGTTCCGCACCACCCCGTTCCGGCTGACGCTGCTGTTCCTGGCCCTGTTCGCTGGGGCGGCGGCGGCCTTCCTGCTCTACATCTACGCGGTCACGGCGGGCGCTGTGACCCAGTACGCCGACGCCGGCATCGTGCGCGAGATGCAGGCGCTGGAAAGCGTCTACGCCAACGGCGGGGCCGCCGCGCTGAAGGAGTCGATGGCCGACCGGGTCGCCAGCGGCCGGCCGTTCTTCTACCTGCTGCTGGACCAGTCGGGCCGTAAGATCTGGGGCACCATCGACCATTCACCGGTCGGCGAGTTCGATGAGCGCAACACCGTCTGGATGCATTTCGACGTCGCCTCGACCGGACCTGGCCACGTGGCCGATCACCGGCTGGCGCGGGGCGAGCGGCAGCGGCTGACCGGCGGCGAGGTGCTGTTCGTCGGCGCCGACGTGACCTGGGCCGAGGCCTATTTCCTGAAGATCACCAGCGCGCTCTGGGGCGCCGGCGCCCTGGTCATCGTGCTGGGCCTGGTCGGCGGGGTGATCGTCAGCCGAAACGTCAACCGCTCCATCGCCGGCATGACCGATGTGGTGACCGCCGTCGAGGACGGCGACCTAGCCGCGCGGGTGCAACTGCGCGGCGCCAAGGACGAGTTCGACGAGCTGGCGGCGGGGCTGAACCACATGCTCGACCGGCTGGAGCGGTCGATCGAGAGCCTGCGCCATGCCGGCGACGCCATCGCCCACGACCTGCGCTCGCCACTCAGCCGGCTGCGCGCGCGGCTGGAGGTGGCGCTGCTGGACGTCGAGGCCGGCAAGGGCGATCCGAAGGAGGCGCTGGCCCAGGCGCTTGAGGACACCGACGGGGTGCTGCGCACCTTCGCGGCGGTGCTGGCCATCGCGCGCCTGCAGGCGGCCGGGTCCGCGCCCGATCAGAAGGCGTTCGATCCAGGCCTGCTGGCGGCCGATATCGCCGAGCTGTACGAGCCGCTGTGCGAGACCCGCGGGCTGGATTTCAAGGCCGAGTTGTCGCCGGGCCTCAGCGTGCGCGGCAACCGCGAGTTCATCGCCCAGGCCCTGGCCAATGTGCTCGACAATGCGGTCAAGTACACCGCGCCCGGCGGGGCGGTGATGCTGCGGGTGCGGCGACGCTCGTCAGGCGACGTCGAGTTCTCCGTCACCGACACCGGCCCCGGCGTGCCGGAGGAGGACCGCGCCCGGGTGGTCGACCGCTTCGTGCGCCTTGAGAACAGCCGCAACCAGCCGGGCGCCGGCCTTGGCCTGTCGCTGGTCGCCGCCGTGCTGGAGGCCCACGCCGGCCGGCTGGAGCTGGACGAGGGCCCTGGCGTGTTCGACGGCAAGGGGCCGGGCCTGCGCGCCGCCCTGGTCCTGCCGAGGGCCGGATGAGCCCCGCCGAGCCCCTGGCCCGGGCGTTGCAGCCATGCGGGCCGGTGCTCGATACGGCTTTGGCCGACCGCGCCTTCGAGGCGCTCGACAAGGCCGCCGCGGACGACGGCTGGAGCGACCGGCTGGACGCGGCGCGGGCCGCCCTGGCGCCGGTGTTCGCCGCCTCGCCCTATCTGGCGGGGCTGGCGCGGCGGCGGCCGGCCCAGCTGGCGACGCTGCTGGCCGAGACGGCGGCCGACGCGCGCGCGCGCATTCTGGCCGAGACCCTGGCCGCGGCCGACGACGGCGGCGACATGGAGCGGGTCAAGCAGAGGCTGCGCGAGCTCAAGGCGCAGCTGCATCTGCTCACCGCCCTGGCCGACCTCGGCGGCCTCTGGGACCTGGACCAGGTCACCGGCGCCCTGACCGAGTTCGCCGACGCGGCGCTGCGCGCCGCCATGGTCGCCGCGGCCCATGCGGAGGTCGATCGCGGGCGGCTGACGGCCGTCGCGACCGGCGCGGCGGGACCCGTTCCGGGCCTCTTCTGCGTGGCCATGGGCAAGTACGGCGCCTTCGAGCTGAACTACTCCAGCGACATCGACTTCTCGGTGTTCTACGACCCCGACGCCCTGCCCCTGGCCGAGGGGGTGGAGCCGGCGACCTTCGCCATCCGCTACACCCAGGCCGTGGCGGAGGCGCTGCAGCAGCGCACGGGCGACGGCTATGTGTTCCGCGTCGACCTGCGGCTGCGGCCCGATCCGTCGGCGACGCCGGTGGCCGTGCCGATCGAGGCGGCGCTCGACTACTACCAGACCGTCGGCCAGAACTGGGAGCGGGCGGCCTTCATCAAGGCCCGCGCGGCGGCCGGCGACATCGCCCGGGGCGAGGCCTTCCTGGACGAGCTGCAGCCCTTCATCTGGCGGCGCAACCTGGATTTCGCGGCCATCGCCGACATCCATTCGATCAAGCGCCAGATCCATGTGCACAAGGTCGACGACCGGCTCGCCGCCAAGGGGGCGGACGTCAAGCTCGGCCACGGCGGCATTCGCGAGATCGAATTCTACGTCCAGACCCAGCAGCTGATCCTGGGCGGTCGGGATCCGTCGCTGCGGGTCAACCGCACCGTCGACGCCCTGGCGCGGCTGGCGGCGGCGGGGGTGATCACCCAGGACGCCGCCGTCCAGCTCACCGCCTGCTACGGCGACCTGCGCGCGCTGGAACACCGGGCCCAGATGATCGCCGACGACCAGACCCACAAGCTGCCGGAAGACGACGGCCAGCGGCTGCGCATCGCCGCCCTGTGGGGCGAGCGCGATCTGAAACACTTCGACGCCCGGGTCGAACGGGTGCTGAAGGCGGTCAACGCCCGCTACGGCGAACTGTTCGCCGACGACGAGGACCTGTCCTCCAGCTTCGGCAGCCTGGTCTTCACCGGGGTCGAGGACGACCCGGAAACGCTGAAGACCCTGACGCGGATGGGCTTCGACGATCCGCCGCAGGTCTCGGCCTCGATCCGAAACTGGCACCATGGGCGCATCGCCGCCACCCGAAGCGAGCACGGCCGCGAACTGTTCACCCGGCTGGTGCCCCGGCTGCTGGAAGCCTGCCACGCCACCGGCGCGCCGAACGCCGCCTTCCGCCGCTTCAGCGACTTCTTCACCGGCCTGAGCGTGGGGGTACAGGTCCAGTCGCTATTCCTGGCCCGGCCCGAGCTGTTTGAGCTGATCGTGCGGGTGATGGCCTTCGCCCCGCGCCTGGCGACCACCCTGGCGCGCTCGCCGGCCGCGCTCGACGCCCTGCTGGACCGCGGCTTCTTCGCCCCCTTTGCGCCGGGCGAGATCGAGGCGGCGGTGCAGCAGGCCCTGGCCGGGGTCGAGGACGGCTACGAGGGCGCGCTGGACGCGGTGCGGCGCATCTCGCGCGAGCAGACCTTCCGCATCGGGGTGCGGGTGATCAGCGGCACGGCGACCGCGGCCGAGGCCGGTCCGGCCTTCGCCGACCTCGCCGACGCCTGCATCCGCGGCCTGGCCAAGGCGTCGCTGGCCGAGGTCGAGCGCCAGGGCGGCGCGTTTCCCGGCGAGGTCGCGGTGATCGCCCTTGGCCGGTGCGGCTCGCGGGAGATGACCGCCGGCTCCGACCTCGACCTGATGACCCTCTATCGCGCGGCCGAGCCGGCCTCGATGTCGGCGATCAAGGGCTGGGGCGCGGAGACCTTCTACGCCCGCTTCACCCAGCGGCTGATCGCGGCCCTGTCGGCGCCGACCGCCGAGGGCGGGCTCTATGAGGTGGACATGCGGCTTAGGCCGTCCGGCACGGCGGGGCCGGTGGCGGTCAGCCTGGCCGCGTTCGAAAGCTATTACGCCGACGAGGCCGAGACCTGGGAGTTCCTGGCCATGACCCGCGCGCGGGTGGTGTGGGCCACCTCGCCGGCGTTCGCGGTCAAGGCCGAGGCGGAGCTGAAACAGGCCCTGCGTCAGGCGCGCGATGCGGCCAGGACCGCCAGGGATGTGCGCGAGATGCGCGCCCTGATGGCCAAGGAGCTGCCGGCCTCCGGCTTCTGGGACATGAAGCGCTCGCCGGGCGGGCTGATCGATATCGAGTTCGCCGCCCAGTATCTGCAGATCGTGCACGCCGCCGCGGGCGGGCCGCTGCACCCCAACACCGGCGCGGCGCTGCTGGCGCTGGAAGGGGCGGGCCTGGCGCCCGAGGCCACCGCCCGGGTGCTGCGCGAGGCCTGGCGGCTGCAGCAGGACCTGTCCCAGCCGCTGCGGGTGGCGCTGGACCGCAACGCCGACCCGACCGAGGAGCCGGCGGCGTTTCGCGCGCTGCTGGCCCGGGCCGGCCAGGCCGGCGATTTCGGCGGCCTGCGGGCCAAGCTGCGCCAGCAGCGGATCGAGGCGCGAGCGGCCTATGAGGCCATTCTCGCCGCGGCGCCCGCGCCCGCGACGGAATAGGCCCGACATGACGTTCAAGGATCATGTCGCTCGCCGATGTCCGGCGAAACGAGGTGAGGTTTGAAGCACAGCGGCGCCGATCCCGACGAGGACCTGGTGATCCGCGTTGGACGGGGGGAGCCGGCCGCGGTCAGAGCCCTGGTGGCCCGCAAGCTGCCCCGGCTGCTGGCGCTCGCCCGGCGACTGTTGTCCGATCAGGTCGAGGCGGAGGACGTGGCGCAAGAGGTGTTCATCAGGACGTGGCGGCAGGCGCCCAACTGGCGCCCGGGCGAGGCGCGGTTCGACACCTGGATGCACCGGGTGGCGCTGAACCTCTGCTACGACCGGCTGCGGCGCCGGCGCGAGGAGCCGACCGCCGAGCCGCCGGAGCAGGTCGACACCGGCCCCGCGCCCGATCGCGGGCTCGCCGCCAACGAGACCGGGCGGCAGGTGGCCGCGGCGATGGCGGCCTTGCCGGCGCGCCAGCGCGAGGCCATCACCCTTTGCCACTATCAAGAGCTGAGCAATATCGAGGCGGCGGCCCTGATGGGGGTCAGTATCGAGGCGTTGGAGAGTCTTCTGGCCCGGGCGCGGCGCGCGCTGCGGGCGGCGTTGGCCGAGACGGCTGCGTCATGAGGTTGGGGCGATGATGAACGCGGAACGATTTGGACAGCTGGTCGAGGCCTATGGCGCCCGGCCCGAGCGCTGGCCGGCCGACGAGCGGGCGGCGGCGGAGCAGTGGCTGGCGGCGGCGCCCGACGCGGCCGCGCGGCTGGCCGAGGCCCGGGCGCTGGACGAGGCGTTGGACGCCTGGACCCTGGCGCCGGTCTCGGCGGTGCTGCGCGAGGCGGTGGTGGCGACGGCGCCGAAGCCGCGCCTGACGCGGCCGGTCGCGCGCTACTGGTGGGCGGGCGCGGGGCTGATCGCCGCCTGCGCCATGGGCATGGTGGTCGGCGCCAATGTGGCGGACGTCGGCCTGACCCCGGCGACCACCACGGCCGAGGCCACCGGCGCCATGCTGACCTCGAGCGACAGCCTGAGCGTGTTCGGACAGACCCTGGATTTGAGCAAGACCTCATGAGCGACCGCGGCCTGAAGATCGCCCTGGGCATTTCGCTGGTGGCCAACGTCTTCGTCATCGGCGGGGTGCTGGGCGCGGTCTACATCGGCGGGCATGGCCCGATGGGCCTGCGCGGACCGCCGGGCAATCCGCTGGTGCGCGCGGCCGACCAGCTGAACCCGGCCGACCGCGACGCCTTTCACCAGGTGATCCGCGCCCAGATCCCGGTGGTGCGGCCGCTGCAACAGGAGTCGCACCAGGCCCGCCGCCAGGCCATGGACGACCTGGCCGCCCCCACCTTCGACCGCGCCGCCGCCGGCGCCCTGATGGCCCGCGCGAGGGCCGACGACGAAAAGGCCCGCGGCCAGATCGAGGACGCCATCCTGGACTTCGCCGCCAAGCTCCCGGCCGACGAGCGCACCGCCCTGGCCAAGGGGATGCGACGCGATGGGATGCACCGCTGGATGCTGCGCAGGGGCGGGCGCGGGGGATCAGGCGAAGGGCCGCCGCCGCCGGATGGGCCGCCGCCGGCGCCGTAGCGATTTCGGGGCTCTTTCGGTGGCTATTTCGGTGACAGTTTACTTATCTCGACCGTGCAGTCGCACGGGCCTGTGGGCGATCGGAGATAAGTAAACTGTCACCGAAATAGCCCCGGGGGTGACGGAAGCGGGGCGGGGCGAGCGGGCCGAACCTTGACATTTGCCGCGTCACGTGTTCATGTAATGTTCTCTCATGTCAACCGCAGCGACCCTCGCCGAACCCAGCGCCCCCGACCTCTCCGAGGATCGGGCGCAGGCGCGCGACCAGCGCACCGCCGAGCGCGAGGCGATGCTGCGGCGGCTGGCGGAGATCGGCATGGCGATGGCCGAGGCGCTGGCGGACGAGCTGGAGGAGGTTCGGGCCGCCGCGCCGGACGCGGAGGGGAACCGGCCATCGGTCGCGCCCTTGAGCCTGGCCTATAACCGGGTGGCCCGGGCGGTGCGCCAGACCCTGGCGATGGAGACTCAGGTCACCGACGGCGAGAATCGGCGGCTGGCCGGCGTGGCGGCGGTGAAGGCCAAGGCCGCGGCCGAGATCGCCGAGCGCGAAAGCCGCGCCGAGACCGGCCGGCTGATCAAGGCCATGGTCGCGCACGACATCCTCGGCGAGCTGATCGAAGCCGAGCACGAGGACGACGACGAGACCTGGGCCCGGCTGCACGCCAGGGCCAACGAGCAGCTGGTCGACGCCAAGGACGATGAGGATTTCGCGGACCGCTCCATGGGCGAGCTGGTCGCCGCCGTCGCCAGGGCCATCGGTCTCTGCCCCGACTGGGACCGCTGGGCCGGCGAGGACTGGGCCGAGGAGGACGCCGAAGACCGGCCCTGGGGCTCGCCCTACGGCCGCGGGTTCAAGCCGTGGACGCGCGAGGATGTGGCGGGGGGTGTGGGGGAGACGGGGCCGCCGTGAGGGGAAATCTTCCTTTTCCCCTTGCGGGAAAAGGTGGCGGCGAAGCCGACGGAAAAGGGGTCGCGCCGGAGAACGGGATTGGCATGCTCGCCAATTTCGCGCGGATGGGCCGGCGCGACCCCTTATCCGGCCCTTCGGGCCACCTTTTCCCGCAAGGGGAAAAGGAAGATCGTCATGAGGGA
>Ga0302196_10001800_pt1 | contig 20337 bp, 17 predicted proteins | sample II_Bog_N1_3_FD_198794 | JGI IMG/M metagenome (GOLD analysis project Ga0302196, IMG submission 198794) | Peat permafrost microbial communities from Stordalen Mire near Abisko, Sweden - II_Bog_N1_3 | ecosystem: Environmental > Terrestrial > Soil > Wetlands > Peat | place: Sweden: Abisko...
TCCTCGTCTGTGCTCAGCGGTCGCTACTGGGCCGACCAGGCGGCCACTGCCGAACGCGGGCTGCTCGACTTCCTCACCATCGACGACAGCCTGATGCCGCAACCGGGGCGTCGCGAGCGGATCGACCCACGACGACTGGCCGGTCGCGGGGATGCCGTGCTGGTGGCGGCGCGCATTGCTCCGGCGACGCGCCACATCGGGTTGATTCCGGTGGCGACGGTCACCCACACCGAGCCCTTTCATGTCTCCAAAGCCATCGCCACCCTTGACTATGCGTCGCACGGCCGGGCGGGCTGGCAGCCGCGGGTCAGCGGGACCGCGCACGAGGCGGCCCTGTTCGGTCGTCGCGACGGATCCTTGGACGGGCTGTTCGAAGAGGCCGTCGAGTACGTCGACGTGGTGCGCCGGCTCTGGGACAGCTGGGAGGACGACGCGATCATCCGCGACGTGACCACTGGGCGCTACGTGGACATCGACAAATTGCACTACATCGATTTCGTCGGACGGTACTTCTCGGTCAAGGGCCCGTCGATCACGCCGCGGCCGCCGCAGGGTCAGCCGGTGATCGCCGCGCTCGCGCACGCCGGTCCGGTATATGAATTCGCCGCCGCCAGCGCCGATGTCGTCTTCATCACCCCCACCGACGACGCATCGCTGCGCAGCATCCTCGATGAGGTTCACGCGGCGGGTGGTGAGCGGCTGAAGGTCTTCGCGGACGTGCTGGTGTCGTTCGACGGCGAGGGCGACCCGCGCTCTGATGCGCTCGACTTCAGTGGCAGCCCAGAGGAATTGGTTGACCTGCTGCTTGACTGGCAACGGCTGGGCATTCACGGTGCGCGGTTGCGGCCCGCCGTCAACGCCACCGATCTCGTGATGATCGTCGACGAGGTAGTGCCGCTGTTGCAGCGGGCCGGGCGATTCCGCACCGGCTACCGGGACCGCGAAACGCTGCGCGCACGGCTGGGTCTGCCCATCGCTTCCAACCGCTACACGACGGTTGCCCGATGACCACCGTCCCGCTGTCGATTCTCGACTTGGCGCCGATCAGCGCCGGTAGCGACGCCGCGTCCGCGTTACACAACACCATCGACTTGGCCCAGCGCGCAGAACAATGGGGATTTCACCGGTTCTGGATCGCCGAACATCACTTCGTCGGCGTCGCAAGTTCCGCACCGGCGGTGCTGATCGGCCAGATCGCCGCCGCTACCAACAGAATTCGGGTGGGCGCGGCCGCGGTTCAACTCGGTTACACCACCGCGGTCGCGGTGGTCGAGACCTTCGGCATGCTGGACGTCTTTTATCCCGGGCGCATCGATCTCGGTGTTGGCCGGTCCGGGCAGCGTCGGTCGGAAGAGCGCAAACCCAAGAAGCCGAGAGAACCCCGGCCGCCGCGCGTGTGGCATGAGGTGGACGGCGTGGTCATTCCTACTCCATTCGACCTGCGCGGGCTGCTCGATCTCGAACGGTTGCAGCCCACCATGGAGATCCTGCAGCAGCCGGAGGCGGTATCGCCGGACTTCGCCGAGCAAGTGAAAGATATTCTCGCCCTGCTGGATGGCACGTACCACGCCGGCAAGTTCGACGTGCATGCGGTGCCCGGCGAAGGCGCCGACCTGACGCCGTGGATCTTCGGCAGCACCAGGGGACAAAGCGCCCGGGTCGCCGGGGCATTGGGATTGCCGTTCGTCGCGAGCTATCACATCACACCGGCCACCGCTCTTGAGGCCATCGAGGCCTACCGCGAGACGTTCGTACCGTCGGCGGCTTTGTCGGAGCCCTACGTTGTGGTCTCGGCCGACATCGTTGTCGCCGAAGACAACTCCACCGCCAGGCGGCTGGCCGCCGGCTACGGGCAATGGGTGTATTCCATCCGTACCGGTGTCGGCGCGATGCCCTACCCAGACCCCGACGATTGCCCGCCGCTGACCGACGAGCAACTGGCAGTGGTAAAAGACCGGACAGCAACCCAATTCGTTGGCGATCCGGACGAAGTCGTCGAACGGTTGCGCGCGCTCCAGCGGGTCACCGATGCCGACGAACTCCTCGTCACCTCGGTGACCTATCGGCACGAGGACCGGCTGCGCTCCCATGAGCTGATCGCCGAGCAGTGGGGGCTGCTGTCGTGAACGTTCGGGAAGGTAGGGACCGCAAGCCGATACACCTGGCCGCCCACTTTCCGGGTGTCAACAACACCACGGTGTGGACCGACCCGAGCGCGGGCAGCCAAATCGATTTCGACTCGTTCGCGCACCTCGCCCGCACCGCGGAACGTGGATTGTTCGACTTCTTCTTTCTGGCCGAGGGGCTTCGGCTGCGGGAGCACCGGGGCCGCATCTACGACCTCGACGTGGTGGGTCGCCCCGACACCTTCACCATGCTGGCTGCGCTCGCCGGCGTCACCGACCGGATCGGGCTGACCGGAACTATCAACACCACCTTCAACGAGCCATTCGAGGTGGCAAGGCAATTCGCGACACTCGACCATCTTTCCGGTGGCCGAGCCGGCTGGAACATCGTCACCTCATCGGACGCCTTCACGGGCGCCAACTTCCGGCGCGGCGGATTTCTCGACCATGCCGATCGGTACGCGCGGGCCGAGGAATTCCTGACGGTGGCCTGCCAATTCTGGGATAGCTGGGACGCCGACGCCGTGCTGGCCGAAGTGGAAGCCGGGGTCTATATCGATCCGGACCGAATCCACAGTGTCGACTACTCAGGATTGCAGTTCGGCGTGCGCGGGTTCGCGACGCTGCCGTCGGGGGCGCAGGGTCATCCCATATTGCTGCAGGCCGGCGACTCCGCCGACGGCCGCAACTTCGGCGCGCGGTACGCCGACGCGTTGTTCACGCTGCACTCGTCACTCGAGGACGGCCGGCGTTACTACGCGGACGTCAAGGGCAGGGCCAAGTCTTTCGGTCGAGATATGGACCAGCTCAAGGTTTTTCCCGCTGCGACCTTCGTCATCGGGGACACTGATGAGGAGGCCGAGGACAAGGCGAGACACATCCGCTATCAACAGGTGAGCGGGGCGACGGCGATCGCGCTGCTCGAGCAGGTCTGGGGCCGAGAACTTTCGGACCATGACCCGGAAGGTCCCTTACCCGATTTCGATCCGGTCGTCGACAGCACGATCACCCAGGGCCGGGTGCGACACGGCGATCCGGTTGCGGTTGCTCGCGGCTGGCGCGAACGCGCCGAGGCGGAGAACCTGTCGATCCGTGAGCTGATCATCGCGGTCACCAGTCGGCAGCAGTTCGTCGGCACCGCTGCGCGAATCGCCGACGAGATCGACCGATACATTCAGGCCGACGCGGGCGACGGCTTCATCTTGGTGCCGCACCTGACGCCGCACGGCCTGGACGAGTTTGTCGACCGGGTGGTGCCGCTCCTACAGGAGCGCGGCGCATTCCGCACCGAGTACGCCGGCGAAACCCTGCGTGAGCACCTGGGTCTCAGTGTCGGTGGAGAGTCAGTGGGTCCGCGGCGCGTACATGATGACGGCCACCCCCAGCAGACAGATCACAGCTCCGGTGATATCCCAACGATCCGGACGGAACCCATCGAAGCCCATTCCCCACAGCAGTGAGCCCGCGACGAAGACACCTCCGTAGGCGGCCAAGATACGACCGAAATGGGCGTCGGACTGCAGGGTGGCAATAAAGCCGTAGGCGCCGAGCGCGACGACGCCCCAGCCCACCCAGATCCAGCCGCGATGTTCACGCATCCCCTGCCAAACCAACCACGCGCCGCCGATCTCGAACAGCGCCGCCAGGACGAACAGTGCAATCGACTTCGCGACTGTCACAAAGCACCCGCTTTTTCCAGTGCCGCATTTGTCGCTTCGCGGATTGGGCCGCGCCACAGCGGGCCGTGCCCGGGTGCGAGGATATCGGTGTCCAAAAGGGCTAGCGCCGAGAGTGTTCGGATGCAGTTCTCCTGGCTGTAGCTGAATATCGCCGGCAGTAGTTGTGGCCCGTCGTGCCGTATGAGCGGGTGGCCGGTGATCAGCGCGTCACCGCTAGCCAGCACACCGTCGACCAGGTACGAGCAATGGCCTCCTGTGTGGCCAGGGCTGAACACAGGCCTCGGGTGGCCCGGGAGCTCTGCGGCGATTTCGGGTGTCAGCGGCTTGGTCGTCGGAATCCCGTCGCGGATCAGGCCGCCGCTGCGCACCACGTGGGCCGTCCAGACCGCCCAGCGGGGCCGCCAGACGCGCAGCGCCAGATCAAGAATCGACACCTGCTCCAAGTACTCTCGCTTGGCGTGACCCACCTCGTCGGCGTGGCAATAGACCGGAGTGCCGTGCGCGCCGGCGAACCAGATCGCCGAGCCCAAATGATCGATGTGGGCGTGCGTCAGCAGGATCGCGCGCACATCGCCGGGGCCGTAGCCGAGCGAGGCCAGCGAGGCCAGCACATCCTCGCGGTCGCCCGGATAGCCGGCGTCGATCAGCAATACCCCAGACTCGTCGGTGACCAGTGTCCAATTGACGGCCTCGCCCTGGGCGAGGTGCACGGTGTCGGTTACTTGAACAAGTGCCGGTGCCGGTCCCATGCCGGTGAGTCTAGGAGCGATCGCGAGCGCGGCGAAGCCGGGCGCGGCGGGTCGCGACCGGAGGGTGGGAGCGATCGCGAGCGCGGCGAAGCCGGGCGCGGCGGGTCGCGACCAGAGGATGGGAGCGATCGCGAGCGCGGCGAAGCCGGGCGCGGCGGGTCGCGACCAGAGGATGGGAGTAGAAAGAACAGGTGGCTGAACTGAAACTCGGATACAAAGCATCCGCCGAACAATTCGCACCGCGCGAGCTCGTCGAACTGGCCGTTTCCGCCGAAGCTCACGGCATGGACAGCGCCAGCGTCAGCGACCACTTCCAGCCTTGGCGGCACAAGGGCGGGCATGCACCGTTCTCGCTGGCGTGGATGACCGCCGTCGGTGAACGCACCAAAAGACTCCAGTTGGGTACCTCGGTGCTCACCCCGACCTTCCGGTACAACCCCGCCGTCATTGCGCAGGCCTTTGCCACCATGGGGTGTCTCTACCCGGATCGCATCTTCCTCGGTGTCGGCACCGGGGAGTCGCTCAACGAAATCGCTACCGGTTACGAGGGCGAATGGCCGGACTTCAAAGAGCGCTATGCCCGGCTGCGCGAATCGGTGCGGCTGATGCGCGAGCTGTGGCTGGGCGACCGGGTCGACTTCCAGGGCGAGTACTACCACACCAAGGGCGCCTCCATTTACGACGTTCCCGAGGGCGGCATCCCGATCTACATCGCCGCGGGCGGCCCCCAGGTTGCCAAGTACGCCGGCCGCGCGGGTGACGGCTTCATCTGTACCTCCGGCAAGGGTGAGGAGCTGTACAAGGACAAGCTCATCCCCGCCATGCGGGAGGGCGCGGAGGCGGCGGGCAAGAATCCCGACGACATCGACCGGATGATCGAGATCAAGATCTCCTACGACACCGATCCCGAACTGGCGCTGGAGAACACCCGGTTCTGGGCGCCGCTGTCGCTGACCGCCGAACAGAAGACCAGCATTCACGACCCGATCGAGATGGAAAAGGCCGCCGACGAGCTGCCCATCGAGCAGATCGCCAAGCGCTGGATCGTCACATCCGACCCCGACGAAGCCGTCGAGAAGGTGGGCCAGTACGTGACGTGGGGCCTCAACCACCTGGTGTTCCACGCGCCGGGCCATGACCAGCGCCGGTTCCTGGAGCTGTTTGAAAAGGACCTGGCGCCCAGGCTGCGACGGCTGGCCTGAAAGGCGGGGGGGTGGTTGCCGGTCCGTCCGCTATCTACATCGCCGCGCCCGAACCGGAGACCGGCAAGTCCACGATCGCCCTGGGGATCCTGCACAGGTTAACCGCGACGGTCGCCAAAATCGGTGTCTTCCGGCCGATCACCCGGCGCTCTGGTAACGCGGACCGCGACTACATCCTGGAGCTGCTGCTGCAACACACCACGGTGGGCCTGCCCTACGAACAGTGCGTCGGGGTGACCTACCAGCAGCTGCACGCGGACAAGGACGCAGCGATCGCGATGATCGTCGACTCGTATCAGGCGATGGCCGAGGCGTGCGACGTGGTGGTGATCGTCGGGACCGACTACACGGACATCACCAGCCCCGCCGAACTTTCGATCAATGCGCGGATCGCGGTCAACCTCGGCGCGCCGGTGCTGCTGACGGTAAACGCCCAGCGCCGAACCGCCAATGAAGTGGCGGATGTCGTCGATGTCTGCTTGGCCGAACTGGCAGCACAGCGCGCCCACACCGCCGCGGTGGTGGCCAACCGGTGTGAGCCGGCGGAACTCGGTGCGGTCCGCAATGCTTTGGCGGCTCTTCCGCATACCCCGCCCAGTTATGTGCTGCCCGAAGATCCCCTGCTGTCGGCGCCGACGGTCGCCGAGCTGGAGAAGGCCGTGGACGGGACGCTGATCAGCGGAGACGCCCAGTTACGCGAACGCGAGGTGATGGGCATCCTGGTCGCCGGGATGACAGCCGACCACGTACTGGAACGGCTGGGCGAGGGGATGGCAGTCATCACCCCCGGTGACCGCTCGGACGTCGTACTCGCCGTCGCCAGTGCCCACGCGGCAGAAGGCTTTCCGTCCCTGTCGTGCGTCATCATCAACGGCGACCTGGAGTTGCATCCGTCGATCGCGGCGTTGGTCGCCGGCCTGCGGTTGCGGCTCCCCATCGTCGCCACCACATTGGGCACATTCGAAGCCGCCGAGGCCGCAGCCTCGGCCCGTGGGCGCGTCACATCCGTCTCACAGCGCAAGATCGACACCGCGCTGGAACTGATGGACCGCTACGTCGACGTCCCGGATCTGTTGGCGCAACTCGCCATCCCGATCCCGACCGTGATCACTCCGCAGATGTTCACCCATCGCGTGCAACAGCAGGCCCGGTCCGATCGCAAGCACATTGTGCTTCCGGAAGGCGACGACGATCGCATTCTCAAATCCGCCGGGCGCCTCCTGCAGCGCCGTGTTGCCGATCTGACCATCCTAGGCGATGAATCTCAAATCCGTTCTCGCTCAGCAGAACTCGGCGTTGATCTGGACGAGGCCAAGGTAATCGATCCGCGCACAGAGCAATTGCGTCACCAATTCGCGGACCAGTACGCGGAGATACGCAAAGCCAAGGGCATGACGGTCGAGCAGGCCCGCGAGATCATGCGTGATGTCTCATATTTCGGCACCATGCTGGTCTACAACGGGATGGTCGATGGCATGGTGTCCGGCGCTGCCCATACTACGGCGCACACCGTTCGACCGGCTTTCGAGATCATCGGGACCGCTCCGGACGTGTCCACGGTGTCCAGTATTTTCCTGATGTGCCTGCCCGACCGGGTGCTGGCATACGGTGACTGCGCGATCGTTCCGAACCCGACGGCAGAGCAACTCGCCGACATCGCCATCTCGTCGGCGCGCACCGCCGCTCAGTTCGGCATCGAGCCGCGAGTGGCGATGTTGTCGTACTCCACCGGCGATTCCGGTACTGGAGTCGATGTTGACAAAGTAAGGGCGGCAACGGAATTAGTACGCACGCGCGACCCGCATCTGCTCGTCGAGGGACCCATCCAATACGACGCCGCCGTGGACCCCGCGGTCGCGTCCACCAAGATGAGTGATTCACCAGTAGCCGGTCGAGCGACGGTGCTGATCTTTCCCGACCTCAACACGGGCAACAACACCTACAAGGCCGTGCAGCGCACCGCCGGGGCCATCGCGATCGGTCCGGTGCTGCAAGGTCTACGCAAGCCGGTCAATGATCTGTCCCGCGGTGCTCTGGTCGAAGACATCGTGAACACCGTTGCCATCACGGCGATCCAGGCGCAGGGAGTCGGGAATGGCCCATAGCTCCGGCGGAGTCGTACTGGTCATCAACTCCGGCTCGTCGTCGCTGAAATACCAGCTTGTTGAACCGGAGTCGGGGAGCACACAGGCGGGCGGCGTCATCCAGGAGATCGGCGAGCCGTCATCGCGGGTCGGCGACCATGAGGAGGCTCTGCGTCTGGCGTTCCAGGAGTTGGCCGAGACCGGCATAGACCTGAAATCGTGCGGCCTACTCGCGGTCGGGCACCGGGTCGTGCACGGAGGCATGGATTTCTATCGCCCGACGCTTCTGGACGACGCACGGATCGTCGAGCTGGAGAAGTTATCGGAACTGGCACCGTTGCACAATCCGGCTGCGGTACAGGGCATCAAGGTGGCGCGGAAGCTGCTGCCCGGCGTCTCGCAGATCGCGGTATTCGATACGGCGTTCTTTCACGACCTGCCCGCCGCGGCCGCGACTTATGCCATCGACCGAGTGCTGGCGCAGCGATGGCAGATACGCCGCTACGGATTTCACGGCACGTCGCATCGATACGTGAGCGAGCAGGCCGCCGCCTTCCTCGGCACCCCGCTGGAGAGCCTGAATCAGATTGTGTTGCATCTGGGCAACGGAGACTCGGCATCGGCGATCGCGGCCGGCCGACCAGTCGACACGTCGATGGGCCTGACGCCACTGGAGGGCCTCGTGATGGGCACCCGCAGCGGCGACATCGATGCCGGCGTCATCAGCTACCTGTGGCGCCGCGCAAACATGAGCGTCGAGGAGATCGAATCCATGCTGAACAACCGGTCCGGGGTGTGGGGCCTGGCGGGGGAGCGGGACTTCCGGCGGCTGCAGCTGATGGTCGAATCGGGTGATCAATCAGCACAATTGGCTTACGACGTGTTCATCCACCGGCTGCGCAAGTACGTCGGGGCCTACCTGGCGGTGCTGCGGCACACCGACGTGATCACCTTCACCGCCGGGATCGGCGAGAACGCGCCTTGGGTGCGTCGGGACGCCGTGGCCGGTATGGGTGAGCTCGGTGTACTAATCGACGAGGAGCGCAATCTCAGCCCAGACAAAGGGGCGCGGCGGATTTCATCGGACGACTCACCGATTACCGTGTTGGTAGTCCCGACAAACGAAGAACTGGCGATCGCGCGCGACTGTGCCAGTGCGCTTTCCGGTCTGACGCCCGGCCTATAAGAAGCCCAGGCTGGTGCGTCCGGTGCCGACCGACGGTGTCGGATCGGCCTCTAGGGTCTTCGACAGCAGCTCGTAGTAGATATCGCGAAAGTCGGTACTGAACTTGAGGTCTCCGTTGTGGAGGTCGGTGATGCTCGGCTCCTCGCCGTAGAAGCCGCCCTGCACGGGCACGCCGGCGACGAAGACGGGACCGGCGGTGCCGTGATCGGTGCCCTGGGAAGCGTTGGCACGCACTCTTCGGCCGAATTCTGAGTATGCCAGCAGGACCACGTTCTTGCCGTAGGGGTCACCGGCCATATCCTGCAGGAATCCGCTGGCGGCTGCGTCGAAGGTTTGCAGGAGGCGCTGCTGGGTTTCGCGTTCGTTGGCGTGTGTGTCGAACCCGCCGAGTTGCGCAGTGTAGACGCGCGTCGGGACACGGGCCCGTACCGCGTTGGCCACCATGCTCAGCTGGGTGGCCAACGAATTGTGGTTCTCGGGGGCCGGTTTGATAGACGCGAAGGTCGCGTCGGTGGTGCGTGCGGCGCGGTACGCCTTGCAAACCGCGGCCATCGCCACGGTGTCGCTTGGATCGTCGTTACCCAGCGCACTCATGATTGTGTCGAATGTTTCCGCTTTGGCCGGCTGCCCTCCTGTGGAAAGCGCTGCTGCGGTGTGCTTCTCACCGATCACCAGCGGGGGAAGCACCGCCCCGATGTTGACCGCGCGTAACGGGTCGTCTCCGCCGGCGTCGAGCCAGCGGCCGATCCAGCCCGTCGAGACCGGCTCGGACGGGGACGCCGTTTGCCAGATATCCATGGACCGGAAGTGGCTGTGGTCGGGCTGCGGGTAGCTCACGCCGCGCACAACCGCCAGCTGCCGCTGGTTCCACAGCTGAGCCAGACCCCGCATCGCGGGGTTGAGCCCCAGCTGCTGATCGAGGTGTAAGACATCGCCCGGCGCGTAGGCGAGTTCAGGCCGGGCATCGTGATACGCGTTGTCGGCGTATGGGATCAGAGTGTTGATGCCGTCGTTGCCGCCGTACAGGGAGACGATCACCAGGACACCGGCATTGGCCGGCAACGGCCGGTCCTGTGCCGCGCGCATCAGGTCTGGCCAGCTGATCGCCACCGCCCCAGACAGCAGGCCGGCCGCGCCCGCGCCCGCGCTGGCGATGAGGAATTTGCGGCGATTGATCTCCGGCATGGTCAGTCTCGCTAGGACGTCAGGTATTCGGGCGTGTTGACCGCTGCCGCGACCAACCGCGGCGGTTGGTGCAGCAGGGGCTCCAGCGCCTCGACGGTGCGGTCCGACCACGCTCCGACGCCGATCAGATATCCGACTGCGTCGATGCGATCTCCGCCCGCGGTGCTCTCTATGCTGGACAGGTCCCCGGCGCGCGCCAACTGGATCGCCGCGCGCAGGCGTGCCCCGGCGCTGGCGGTGGACAGCCACACCTGTCCGCTTGGCCAGCCGCCGACGCTGGGTGGGTAGAACGGCCGTTGGCCCAGCGTTCGCAGCGTCGAGTCGACCATCTTGGGCTGGGCGGGCACCCGCAGGGCCCGGAGCACGCCGACCAGCCATTCGATTGGGGTGTTGACCACGGTGGCCCGGCTACCGGTGAACTCTTCGTCGGTAAGGATCGCTCGCGTCAGCGCCCGCAGATCGCGAGTGGGTCCGTAAGCCGAGACGATCCGGCCTAACGCCTGGGGGGAGGGCGGATCGTCCGAGGCCAATTGCTGCCACAGACGTCCGGCGACGTGTTCCGCCGACTTGGGCTGGGCCAGCACGGTGTCGCAGAATTCGGCCGCGTCGAAATTGCTGGTCAGGCCGAACAGCGTTTTGGGGCCGCCGTCGTGGCGTTTCGGGATCATCGAGGTTCGACCGTCGGCGCCGATAACCCATCCCGTCAACGCTCGGGCACCGTTGCGCACGTCGTCCTCGGTGTAGCCGTTTCCGTGGCCCAGGGCGAACAGCTCCATGAACTCGCGCGCGAGGTTTTCGTTGGGGGCCTTAGCGGTATTGCTCTGCCCGTCCAGCCAGCGCAACATGGCGGCGTCGGTCAGCATTGTGTAGGCAAGGCTGCGAAAATCGCCCAGCGCGAGTGTGCGCAGCTTCTGATTCTGTGCCGCCATCTGCGCCGCGCTGCGGACCTTCTGCGCGGATGTGGCAAAGTGGTTATGCCACAACAAAGTCAGCTTCTCGTGTACCGGCTGCCCGACGGTGACCATGCGGCGCAGCCACCAATCCGACAGCACGCCTTGCTGTTCGGATAGCTGCCGGTTGTATTGCGTGCGGGTCGCTTGCGTCGCTCCTTTGCCAACGGGGCGGGGTTCGGCCAGCGAGGGCATCGGCGTAGCGGTGGCGCCCGGGTCGGCGTCGGGATCCGCGCCCAGCATGGCGTCGACGTATGCCGGCCAGGGCCGGGTAACGGCAGCGTCCACCTCGGGCCCGGTCACTCCGAACCCGGCGCGCCGCAGCACCCGGGCCGTGGCGACCCACTGTGTGGACTGCCCCGCCATCTCATAACTGTGCGTCCGGTAGCTGAAAATTGGCTGAATCGGCTTGCGATTTTCTTGAGCCCCTGCGTACAGCGCACCGCGAGTGTGCACGAACGGCTTCGAGTGTGCGTACAGGGCGGAAGAATCGTCTAAATGCCGCCCTCAGCACACATTCGAAGCCCTGACGGCACACTCGCCGCGGCCTGTGCATAGACGTAATCAGAGTCCGCGCTGCCGTGGGATTGTTCGCAGGATGGAGTGCGCGGGGGAACCGTTCATCGGCAGGGAGGCGTTGGCATGTGGCGCCTTGAGCCGACATCAGTTGCGGACGCGCTACCGCACGGTGTTTCCGAACGTCTACTTGTCGAACGGCGTCGAAGCTTCGCTGCACCTGCGCATCGCGGCCGCCTGGCTTTGGTCCAATCGCCGGGCGACCATCGCAGGTGCCGCCGCCGCGGCGTTACACGGAGCCAAGTGGATTCCCGAAAATATTCCGGTCGAGCTAATCTGCGCCAGCAGCCGTTCACCTCACGGCGTGATGACGCGGCGAGATGCGTTAGCTGACGGCGAGACTCAGGTGTTGGCAGGGCGCGCCGTCACCACGCCCGAGCGGACTGCCTTCGACGTCGGCCGGCGCGGAGCCATTCATTCAGCGGTTGCGCGGCTGGACGCGCTGGCACGCGCGACAGGCTTCAAAGTCGACGACGTGCTGCGCGTCGCCCAGGCGCACCCCCGTTCGCCCGGACTGCGAATAGTGGAAAACGCGCTGGGGCTGGTCGACCCGGGTGCAGAGTCGCCGCGGGAGAGTTACCTGCGGCTGCTTCTCATCGATGCCGGGTTCCCGCGGCCGCAGACTCAGATCCCGGTGCTCGGTGTCGACGGCATTCCGGTCGCCTACCTCGACTTGGGCTGGGAGGACTGGATGGTCGGGGTGGAATATGACGGCGACCAACATCGGACCGATCGGCACCAGTACGTCAAAGACATCCGCCGGCTGGAGATGCTCGAGAAGATGGGCTGGATCGTCGTGCGGGTTGTGGCAGAGCACAGCCCGGCTCACATTCTGCGTCGAGTGGAGGAAGCGATCGCGGCTTCGACTGTGCGCTCGCGGTTTTGAGTGTGACCCGAGGGCGGACTCAGGGGATTTTGCCGCCCTGGACGCACACTCGGCGAGAAGTGAGGCGTCAGAACGTGCTGGTGGGCCTTACCTGGTTCGCCATGTCGACCAACGTGTAGCGGTGCCGTTGGGTGGGCGCCACCCGCGCCAGTGTGCGCAGCGACGCCTCGACGCCCAGCCGCAGCCCATGTTGGGTGAATGGAAAGCCCAGGATGTGGTTGGTGCTGGCGTCGTTGCCCGCGAGCCAGTCCATCGCGCCGCCCAGCACCAGGGCACGGATCTGCAGTACGCGAGGTTCGGTGGGCGGCAGCGCCTCCACGCGGCGGGCGGCGTCGCGGACCTGGTCCTCGGTGACCTCGCTCGCCGACCGCCCGGACAGCAAGGTCACCGCGCTGGTCAGGCGCGCGGTGGTGAAATGTCGCGAGGTGGCCGGCACTTCGTCCAGGGTGCGCACCGCGCCGGCTCGATCACCTTCGGCCGAAAGGTATCTGGCCAGCCCGAAGGCCGCCGAGATCACGCCGTCGTTGGTACTCCAGACCGTCTCGTAAAACTTGTGCCCGTCGATGACGCCGGCCAGCTCGGCGGTGGCGGCCAGCGCCAGTTTGGGCGCCAGCTCGCCGGGGAAGGTGTCGAGCACCTCGGTGAAATGTTTGATCGCGGAGTCGTAGTCACCGGTGATCAGCTCGGCGACGGCCCGATACCAGACCAGGCGCCATCGCCAGCCGACCCGCTCGGCCAGGTCGTCGATCTTGCGGGTCGCCTTGGCGACATCACCGAGGTCCAGCAGTGCGCGGACTTCCATCAGCGGCAGTTCGACCGACTCGGACAAGTCGATGCCTTCTGCGTCCAGGGCGCCGTGCCGGGCCGCGCGCAGCGAGTCCAGTGTCTGCACTGGCTGGGAGAGCACCGTCGCCTGCAGCACCGAGGCGGCGACGTCGGCCGGATCGACCAGCGGCACCGACAGCGCGGTGACGATCTCCCCGGAGGTCAGCTTCTCCGAATGCACCTGGCCGTCCAGGTACACGTCGGTGTGCGCGACCAGTAGGTCCACCCCGAATGTCGAGCGGTTTGGGCTGAAAATCGTCGACAGCCCGGACCGCGGCACCCCGGTGTCCTGGGCGACCACCTCGCGCAAAACGCCCATCAACTGCGCGGACATCTCATCGGCGGTGGTGAACCGGCGTCGCGGATCGGGGTCGGTGGCGCGGCGCAGCAACCGCCCGAAGGAGTCGTAGCTCTGCAGCACCGGGTCGCCTTCGGGGAGCCCGTCCTGGTACCGGCCATTGCGGGTGCGCAGGTTCAAGGTAAGCGCCGCGAGCGTGCGTCCTACGGTATAGATGTCGGTGGCCACGGTGGGGCCGGTCCGCACGATCTCCGGAGCCTGGAAGCCGGGTGTGCCGTAGAGGTAGCCGAATGAGTTGATCCGCGACACCGCACCCAAGTCGATCAGCTTCAGTTGCTCCTCGGTGAGCATGATGTTCTCAGGCTTCAGGTCGTTGTAGACCAAGCCGATCGAGTGCAGATAACCCAGCGCGGGAAGGATTTCCAGCAGATAGGCGATCGCCTCGGCGACCGGCAGTTTGTCGTCTCTCCCCTTTTTGAAGCCACCCTTGAGCGATTGCCCGCCGATATATTCCATGACGATGTAGCCGACCGGATCCCCGTGCCGGTCCGCGTGCTCGACGAAGTTGAAGATCTGCACGATCTGCGGGTGTACGACCTCGGCGAGGAACTGCCGTTCGGCCATCGCGATGGCTTGCGCCTCGGCGTCACCGGAGTGCACCAGACCTTTGAGAACCACCGGGCGGTCGTTGACGTTGTGGTCGACCGCCAGGTAGACCCAGCCCAAACCACCGTGCGCGATGCAGCCCTTGACCTCATACTGCCCGGCCACAATATCTCCGGGATTCAGCTGGGGCAGAAATGAATACGGACTACCGCAGGACGGGCACCAACCCTCCGATGACCCCCTGGCGTCCGAGCTGGACCGGCCGACCGGTTTTCCGCAATTCCAGCAGAACCGCTTGTACTCCGGCACCACCGGATTGGTCATCAGCGCTTCGAGTGGGTCGATATCGCGCACCCGGGCGATCTCCACCAGGCCACCGCCGAGATGTCTGACCGGCGGGAGCACGCGCGTGGCCACCGAGATCCGCTCTTGCGATTCGGTGTCCGCGTCGCCGGTGGAAAGGATCGGCAAGTCGTCTTCATCGTCGAAGTCGGGACGGAAGAGCGCCTGGGTGGCCTGTGGCCGCGCCGCCGCCGTCACGGCGCCGCTTTCCGCTTGCTCGGAGTCTTGCTCTGAGTCCCTGTGCTCGGAGTCCTTACCGATCTCGTCTTCCAACTCGGCCATCAGTCCACGTACCTCGGCGTGGGCGGCGCAGGCGCTGGACCGAGAACCGTCAACCACTTGCGGTACAAGGCGTTCCATGTGCCGTCTTTGCGGATGCGCTCGAGCGTGCCGTTGACGAATCGGACCAAGCCGGTGTTGTCCAGGTTGATGCCGATGCCGTAGGGCTGGGTGGCCATGTTGGGCCCCACGATGTGCAAGTAGGGGTCTTCTTCGACCAGCCCGGCCAGGATCGAGTCGTCAGTGCTGACGGCGTCGATCTCACGCTGTTGCATCGCCACTAGGCAGTCGGCCCAGTTGACAACCGACACGATGACCGGGGCCGGATCGATCTCCTGGATCCGGTGCAGCGATGTGGTGCCCCTGGCCACGCAAACCCGCTTGCCGGACAGATCGGACACCTTGACGATCGGCGAGTCACGCGGGGTCAGGATGCGCTGGTTGGTGTCGAGGTAGACGGTGGAGAAGTTCACCAGCTTGCGCCGGTCGCAGGTGATGGTCATGGTCTTGGCGACGATGTCGACCTCCGCGTGCTGCAGCGCGGTGGTGCGCTCCTCCGACGACAGAATCCGGTACTCGACATGGGAAGGGGCGCCGAAGATGTCGCGCGCGATCTCGTCGGCGATGTCGACATCGAATCCGGTGATCTCGCCGGTGATCGGGTCACGGAAGCTGAACAGGTTGCTGCCGATGTCGAGCCCGACGATCAGCCTGCCGCGGGCGCGGATATCGGCCACCGCCGCGTCAGCTTCGACCTTGGTGGCGAAGGGGCGCAGGCTGGCGGTCGGGTTGCAGTCCTGACCAGAATTGTCGGGCGGCAGTGGGGGCTCCGGTGACATTTGCTCCATGCCCAACGGTGTGGGCGGTGGCAGTGTCGGAACAGACTGCACCGACAGCGACTCCGCTTGACCGCAACCGGCCAGAACGAGCGCCGTTGCGAACACGGCGCCCGCTCGCCGGATCGTTCCCGGGCGGGGCATCACCGATACTCTTTCAGCCGGGGCCACAGGCCCAGGGCGACCGCGATTGCCGCACTCAGGCTGAGCACCACGCCGCCGACTTGGGCGCCGGACAGCCCGCTGCGCGCGTTGAGGACGTCGTTGCGCAGCTGCGTGCGGCTCTGGTCCATGGCCTTGCCCAGCTCGTCCTCGAGCTTGTCGAACGCGGGCGTGGAGTCGTCCTCGCCGGTGCCCAGCGCTACCTGGGTGGCGGCCCGGTAATTGCCCACCGAGATGTAGGTGTTGATCCTGTCGTTGGCCTGCCGCCAGCGGACCAATAGCTGGTCGGCGCCGCGCAAGTCGGCTTTGTCGACGGCGTCACTGCGAGCCATGTACCGGTCGAGCTGTTGGTGCATGGAGTCGATCCGCTGGTAGAAGGATTCCTTCCGGACCTGCTCATCGCCGCGCCGGATCAGCGACAGCGTTTCGTCGGCTCGCGCTTGCTGGGCGGTGATCGCGACATTGGTAACGGTCTTGAGCGATTCGGCGGCGGTAACTTTGGCGCTCCGACTGGCGGTCGTCGAGATCGTCAACGCAATTCCCATCCACACCACCATGACGAGGATACCGAGCGCGCCAACGACCAGACCTGGATTGATTCGGCGCCGGGTGCGCCGGGCCAGCCAGCGATGGGAGAAGGCGCCAAACACCACAGTGGTCAGGAGGACCAGGATCACCGGGGCCGGGATCTCGGTCGAGGCGGTGGTCTCGGTGTCCACCCGCGCTGAGGTCGCTTGGTAGAGCTGTGCCGCGTCGGGCAGGATCGTCGATTGCATCAGGCCCGACGCCTCGGACAGGTACGACGACCCGACCGGGTTGCCTTCCCGGTTGTTGGTCCGCGCGATCTCGATCAGCCCGGTATAGACGGCCAGTTCGGCATTGATCTTGCCCAGCAACTGCACCAGTGGTTCGTCGGTCAGCCCGCTTGACGCCCTTGTCACGGCCACCGCAGCATCGGTGATGGCCTGCTCGTAGCGGAGCCGGACCGGGCGGGGCTCAGCCTGGGCGATGAACGCGGTGGCCGCCGCGGCGTCCGCCACGGACAGCGTGGTGTAGAGCCTCCCGGCGGCGAACGACAGCGGCTCGGTGTGGTTGAGCACGGTCGTCAGCACTTGCTGCCGGTGATTGATGGTCGTCGAGGTGGCGAACGCGCTGCCGACACCCAGGGCCGCCAGAACGATCCCTACGGCCAGGATGCGGCCCGGCGTCGTTGAGATGAACCACCAGCGGGGATGAGCCGGCTCGACCGGCGACCGCGACCCCAGCGGCTCGGTCGACGGGTGCGCCAGCTCAACCGTCACGTCTGTTCAGACCTCATCTCTCGGTCGTCAAACGAACTCTATAAGCGAATTCTAAGAGAAGGTTCCGGTGGATGGGGGGATGCCGACTCATATTGCTCGGATTACCGCGGTTCGCGTCGCGTTCGTTCTCGATCCGGGCCCGCATATCCTGAACTCGTGCATGGCGACGGTGACGGATGGGTGGTGTCCGACGACGGCGCCCACTACTGGGGGCGGTTTGGCGCGGCTGGCCTGCTGCTACGTGCCCCGCGGCCGGACGGCACCCCCGCGGTCTTACTGCAGCATCGGGCGGTGTGGAGCCATCAGGGCGGCACCTGGAGTTTGCCGGGCGGTGCTCGAGACAGCCACGAGACCGCCGAGGAGACCGCGGTTCGTGAAGCGCGCGAAGAGGCCGGCCTGACGGCCGACCGGCTGTCGGTGCGAGGGAGGGTGGTCACGGCTGAGGTGGCCGGGATCGGCGGTATGCAGTGGACCTACACCACCGTCGTCGCCGATGCCGGTGAGCTGCTGCACACCGTGCCCAACCGCGAAAGCGCCGAGCTGCGCTGGGTCGGCGAGAACGAGGTGGCAGAGCTCCCGTTGCATCCCGCCTTCGCCGCCAGCTGGCAGCGCCTGCGGACCTCCCAGGCGCTGGTGCCATTGGGCGAGGGGGACGAACGACGGCGGCGTTTGCCCCGCACCATGGAGATCGAGGCCGGAGTGTTCGTCTGGTGCATGCCCGGCGACGCCGGTCACGCGCCGTCGCAGCTGAGCCGCCGGATCAGCTCACTGCTGCAAGCGCCGACTTGAGTTGTTCGGCCGCGGCCCGCGGGTCGTCGGCCGCCGTGATGGCGCGCACCACCACGATCCGTCGAGCGCCGGCATCGAGGACGGCGGGCAGCCGGTCCGCGTCGATCCCGCCGATCGCGAACCAGGGTTTGCCGGTGGTGATTTCGGCGGCGCGCTTTACCAGCTGCAGGCCCGGCGCAGGACGGCCTGGTTTGGTCGGGGTGGGCCAGCAGGGGCCGACGCAGAAATAGTCGACGTCGGCGTCCGCAGCTGCGGACACCTGTTCGGGGTCGTGCGTGGACAGGCCAATCAAGCCGCCCGGTCCGACGATCTCGCGCGCCACTTTCAACGGAAGGTCGCCCTGCCCCAGATGCAACACGTCGGCGCCTGCCGCGCGGGCAATATCCGCGCGGTCGTTGACCGCGAAAAGCGCGCGATGGCGCCGGGCGGCGTCGGCGAGCACCTCGAGCGCGGCCAATTCGGCGCCCGCTTCGAGCGGGCCCAACCGCTGCTCACCGACCGAACCCTTGTCCCGCAGCTGGATGATGTCGACTCCGCCGGCCAGCGCGGCATCGGCGAACTCGGCCAGGTCACCGCGTTCACGCCGGGCGTCGGTGCACAGATACAGCTTGGCCGTGTTGAGACGGGCGAGACGGGGTTCGTGCACACGGCGACGCTAGCCGCTAGCGTGTAGAGACAACACGGGAGTCCCGGGCGGAGTTTCTGCGGGGCTGAGAGTGGGCTAAACCATTTTGCAAGCCAGCTTGCAATCTGGACCTGCCCTTACCGTCACACCTGATCCGGATCATGCCGGCGAAGGGAGGCCAACTCATGTCGGGGTCGCTGGCTGTCGTTGGCGGCGGCGTCATCGGGCTCTCGATCGCGCGCCGGGCGGCACAGGCCGGATGGTCTGTGCGGCTGCATCGGACCGACGATCGAGGTGCGTCCTGGGTCGCCGGCGGCATGCTGGCCCCCCACAGCGAAGGTTGGCCCGGCGAAGAGAGGTTGCTGCGGCTGGGTCTGGAGTCGCTGCGGCTGTGGCGCGAGGGCGGTTTTCTGGACGGACTGCCGCCGGGGGTGATCACCGCCCGAGAGTCGCTGGTGGTGGCCGTCGACCGGGCCGATGTCGCCGACCTGCGGACGGTCGCGGACTGGTTGTCCACCCAGGGGCACCCAGTCATCTGGGAGTCGGCCGCCCGTGACGTCGAACCGCTTCTGGCGCAAGGGATCCGGCACGGCTTCCGGGCGCCGACCGAACTGGCAGTGGACAACCGCGCGGTCCTCGACGCGCTGTCCCGGGACTGCGAGCGTCGAGGAGTTCGATGGGCGCCGCCGATCAACGCCCTGTCCGATGTTCGGGCCGACATGGTGGTGATAGCGAACGGCATCGACGCCCCTACGCTGTGGCCCGGCCTGCCGGTGCGACCGGTGAAGGGCGAGGTGCTGCGGCTGCGTTGGAGAGACGGTTGCATGCCGTTGCCGCAGAGGGTGATTCGCGCCCGAGTGCACGGTCGGCAGGTCTATCTGGTTCCGCGCGCTGACGGCGTTGTCGTCGGCGCCACCCAGTATGAGCATGGTCGCGACACGGCGCCGGTCGTGTCGGGAGTGCGCGATCTACTTGACGACGCTTGTGCGGTGCTGCCGGCGCTGGGTGAGTACGAGCTGGCCGAGTGTGCCGCCGGGCTACGCCCGATGACGCCCGATAATCTGCCCCTCGTGCAACGCTTGGACGAACGTACTCTTGTTGCCGCCGGTCACGGCCGGTCCGGATTTCTGCTGGCGCCGTTGACAGCCGAACAGATTGTCTCTGAACTTCTTCCGGTCGGATCACCCCTGTGATCGTCTACGTCAACGAACGACAGGTCGAGGTCGACGAGCAGACCACTGTCGCCGCGCTGCTGGAGTCGCTGGGCTTCCCGGAGCGCGGTGTCGCCGTGGCCTTTGACCTCTCGGTACTGCCACGATCCGGCTGGGCGACAAGGCTTTCAGAATTCAGTGGGCCATCCGGCCCGTTGCGATTCGAGGTTGTTACGGCGGTGCAGGGTGGTTAACAAGCTAACGATCGGCGACCGCAGCTTCGCCTCGCGGTTGATCATGGGGACCGGGGGAGCGACCAATCTGGCGGTGCTGGAAGAGGCGTTGATCGCGTCTGGCACCGAGTTGACCACCGTCGCGATCCGCCGGGTCGACGCCGAGGGCGGAACGGGATTACTCCACCTACTCAACCGGCTTGGCATCACGCCGCTACCCAATACCGCGGGCTGCCGGGGCGCTGCCGAGGCGGTGCTGACCGCACA
>Ga0302196_10001801_pt1 | contig 20315 bp, 20 predicted proteins | sample II_Bog_N1_3_FD_198794 | JGI IMG/M metagenome (GOLD analysis project Ga0302196, IMG submission 198794) | Peat permafrost microbial communities from Stordalen Mire near Abisko, Sweden - II_Bog_N1_3 | ecosystem: Environmental > Terrestrial > Soil > Wetlands > Peat | place: Sweden: Abisko...
GGCACGATTGCGTCGATCTCGTCGAGAAGCTCGTCGGAGAGGATGAGCCCAGCGCCGGCGAGCAGGTCATCGAGCTGCTCCATGGTGCGGGGGCCAATGATCGCGGAGGTGACACCAGGATGAGCGATCGCGAACGCCATGGCCAGGTGGGTGAGCTTGATCCCGGCCTTTTCGGCGATGGGAACGATCTGCTCAACGGTGTCGATGCGGTGTTCGTCACTCATGTGCTTGAAGATCCTCGCACGGCGGAGGTCCGTCGGTTGGCCCTTGCGGATGCGGCCGGTGAGCAGGCCTTGTGCCAGCGGACTCCATACCAGGGTTCCCATCCCGTACCGTTCGGCGACAGGGAGAACCTCGTTCTCGATGCCGCGGTTGAGGATCGAGTAGGGCGGCTGTTCGGTTCGGAACCTCTCGAGACCCCGTCGCTGAGACGCCCATTGGGCTTCCACGATGTCGGAGGCGGGCATTTTCGAGGAGCCGATCGCGCGCACCTTCCCGATGTGGATCAGGTCGGACAGCGCTGAGAGCGTAACCTCGATGTCGGTGGTCGGGTCTGGTCGGTGGATTTGGTACAGATCGATGTAGTCGGTCTGCAGGCGTCGTAGCGAGTTGTCGACGGCGGTCATGATCCAGCGTCGCGAGTTACCCCGCTCATTGGGATCGTCACCCATCGGCATACTGAGCTTGGTCGCGAGCACGACACTGTCACGCCGACCCTTGAGCGCGTTGCCCACGATCTCTTCGGATTCACCGTTGGAGTAGGCATCGGCGGTGTCGATGAAGTTGATCCCTGCATCGAGCGCCTTGTGGATGATCCGGATTGAGTCCTCGTGGTCGGGGTTGCCGATGGCCCCGAACATCATGGCGCCGAGAGCGTAGGGGCTGACCTTGATCCCGGTCCTGCCGAGGGTGCGGTACTGCATTGCTGGTCATCCTTCCGGCGCCCGGTGTTGGGTGCCGCATGCTTGTCGAAACGAGACGCTGTCCCGGTACAGGCGCCTCCCAGTTCTTCGCGCTGTGGGTGGTGTTGCTCATTGCGCTGCTCGCGATCCGCGGCCAGGCCGCTCCCTACCGGCCCTGGTATCATCTACGCATTCGTGGCGATGCGCTGAGATGGTACGAAAGTCACGCCTCTCTCGAGTGGAAGGAGCGTCTTCTGTGGGCGCGGAACGTGATCAGGATGATCTCTCGGCAGACGTTTACGGTTGAGCCAGACGGTTCTAGGAGGTCTCATGACGTCGCACCCGGAGCGCCTTCAGGGGTGAAGTCGGAATGAGTGGATCCCCAGCCGCGGACCCGGCACCAGCCATGCGCGCCCTGCCGGACGGTACCGGCGGGACCTTCCGGTGATCCCTCGGCTCAGCTCGCCCACCCCTTCCGAGTGGCGGGCGCAGGTGCGTGCCGAGAGGCGCGGGGCGGCCGTCCTCTTGGATGGCCAGACCGCGGGTCCGCTGGCAGCGTGGTTCGAGTTGCCCGTCGCCGCCGACCAGGTGGTCCACACCATTCTCGACGAGGTCGCCCGCGAGGGTGACCCCGCCGTGCGCCGCTGGACCGAGCGTCTGGACCACGTCGACATCGCCGAGACGCGGGTGCCGCTGGAGGCCATGGCCCGTGCGTGGGACCAGACCGGCCACGAGGTTCGCACGGCGATCACCGCCGCGGCCGCTCGGATCCGGGCGATTCACGAGCCCCAGCGGGACACCGCACTCCGGGGCACCGCCTCCGCCCACCTCCGGCCCCTGCCGCTCCGGCGGGTCGGCTGCTACATCCCCGGTGGCCGCGCGGCGTATCCCAGTACGGTGCTGATGAACGTCATCCCCGCTCAGATCGCCGGCGTTGCGGAGATCGCACTCGTCTCGCCTCCGGGGCCCTCCGGCACCGTCCACCCGCTGGTCCTCGCCAGCGCCCACCACCTGGGAGTGGCCGAGGTCCACGTCGCTAGAGTCCCCTGAATGCTCCACGCCCTGAGACCCAGCAGGAGCCTCCCCGATAGGGCTGCAGCTGATCTGCGGAGTGCGATCCACTCTGGTGGGATCGTGAACGAGGGGCGGCTGCCCTCGGAAGCGCAGCTGGTCGAGCAACTCGGAATCAGCCGCGCCACGCTTCGCCAGGCCATCTCGATCCTCGAGCAGGAGGGATTGGTGCAGCGGCGCCAAGGGCAGGGGACCTTCGTTGTCGAGCCAGTCCAGGACCTCCGGAACCGGCTGAATGACAACTTTGGAGTGACCGACCTGATCGAGGCCTCCGGGTCCCAGCCGGGGACCAGGGACCTCGAGGTTGCCGTCCAATGGGCGGACAGGCAAATGGTGAAGCGCCTTGCCTTACCAGCACGGAGCCGAGTAGTGGTGGCCCGGCGCGTCCGTCTGGCGGACGACCGGCTCGTCGCTTACACCATCGACATCATTCCGGCGACGATGCTCGCCGACCGGGAGGTTGACGTCGAGACGTTCCGGCGCTGGCTCGAAGAGGAACGGTCCGTGTACCGTGTGGTCGCTCGGCTAGGCCTGGTCATCCACTATGGCATCGTCACACTCGAGCCGGTGGCGCTGGAGCCGAAGATCGCGACCGCCCTCGAGCTCCCTGCAGGAACTCTCGCACTCCTGATGGAGCAGGTCGACTACACGGCCGAGGGCGTCGCCGTGGTGCACTCATATGAGTACCACCACAAGGCCGTCGAGACTGTCCAGGTGTATCGGAAGGGGCCTGGACCACGACTGTGAACGACGGATCTCGACGCGACCGGCTGGATGAGACGGAGAAGCCTGAGCTGGTGGAGCTGAGCGCGGACGCGGCATCTTCGCTACCCTGACCGGCAACGCCGTGAAGCACTCTCCCGCAGGCGGTGAGGCCCTTCTATGCCCGGCTCAGAGAGACGGGAAGGTCGTCGCCGACATGGCCGATCAGCAAGTCGGACTCGCCGCGCCAGACAGCGGGCGCCTGTCCATGCGCTTCGGCCGGAACGTACCGAACCTGCCACGCCTGAGGCGGTCCCTGGTGGTGAGGGTCGTCCGCCGGTATGCCGCCGCCAACGCCGGCCACTGGGCAACCAACATGGCGTGGAACGCCCTCTTTGCCTTCATCCCCATCCTGCTCGTCCTCGCCACGGCGATGGCGCTGCTGTTCAACGCCCAGAGTTTCGAGCTCTACCTCGCCCGGGAGGTGGCAACTCTCTTCCACGCCCGCCCGGCCGGGGTCCTCACCGTCTTCGACAGCATCCGCGGGAAGTTCTGGCTGCTCGGCCTGCTCAGCTTCGCCGGCCTGCTCTGGAGCGGCTCGGCGCTCTTCAGCTGCGTCGACTGCGGCCTCAGCAGCCTCTCTGGAGTCGAGCCGCGCAGGTTCCTTCGGCGGCGGGCGAGGGCCGTGGGCATGACCGTCGTCTTCTGCCTGCTCCTGATTCCGGTGCTGGTGTCCTCCGCGCTCCTCTCGGTCCCCGCCAGGCACCTTCCCACCTCACTGGTGAGCCTGCCCGGCATCGTCACCGCGACGGGCGGTCCCCGCATCGCCCTCTACGTGGTCCAGTTCGTCGCCGGCACGGTGCTGGCCACCATGCTCTTCATCGTCGTCTACGCCATCGTCCCGAACCGCCGTCAGCAGCCCGTCCACGTGCTGCGCGGCGCGCTCTGCGCCGGCGCTCTCCTGGAGGCGCTGACGCTGATCTTTCCCATCTACCTCCGTTCAACCTCGAGCAACGGCAGTGTCGCCCTCCTCCTCGTCCTCCCCTTACTGCTCACGTTCTTCTTCTGCGTCGGCCAGATCATCGTCATCGGCCACCTGGTCAACCTGGAAACGGGCGACGTTGTGTCGGAGGCAGCGCACGTGCCCGTGGTGCACTCACGCGACCGTGAGGCTCCGACCTCCGGGTAGAGGCGGACGGCGCCGAGGCGTTGACGCTGTCGGAGCGCTGCGGGATGCCTCCCAAGCTGAGCGATGAACTGCTCGCCGCCATCGAGACCGCGCTCCTTTCAGGGGAGCGATGGGATCTCTGGGCCGCCGGTGCGGTGGTGATAGAGCACTTGCTTCGCACATCATGGCCGCCACTTTGGTCAGCGACTACCGGATTTCGTAGGTGCCGTCGAGCCGGGCGCGTGCGATCACGTGTCCGGTCATAGCGTGGACGACATCAGTCACGGTGAACGTGTCGGGCAGCTGGGGCTGGTAGTCCAGGGCGAAGAGTTGAAAGACGTAGGAGTGTGGTCCGTGCGAGCGGAGGGGCATGGGGCCGGCCCAGCCGCGGTGGCCGAGGGCGCCCTTGCCGTGTTTGAGTCCGCCGATCGGGCTGGGATGGGCGAGGCCGTTTTCCGGAATGCCCCTTAGCGATGGGCCAATGCCGACCGTGAGTGCATGGGTGGCGGGTTTCCCCGTGGGGGCGTCGGGGTCTTGGACGATGAGCACGAGTTCCGCGGTGCCGGTGGGTGGTGGTGTCCAGGCGAGGGCGGGTGAAATGTTGGCGCCGAAAAGTCGGCCGCGATGTCGCTCGGGGATGGGGGTGCCGTGCGTGAAGGCAGGGCTGGTGAGGGTGAAGTTTTCGGGTGCTTGCAGGTCAGGGCGCGCCCAGACCAGCGTGTGGTGACCGGCGCGTCGGTTGCGCAATGCGTGACCGAGGGGATTTGCGGGCATAGTCTTAGTTCCTTCTCTATGCCTGGAGGGTGGGGAGGTCGGGGTTGCGGAGTCTGCGGTCGAAGACCGAGAGGCCCACGGCGAAGATGCTCACGCCGATCATGATCAGGGCGATAAGGTGGACGCCGCTGTCGCTGACGCTTTTGTGGAAGACGATGCCGGTGATGGCGGAGGAGGCGATGGAGCCGACGTAGCCGAAGGTGCGGAACAGTCCGGATGCGACGCCGAGTTGCTCGCGTGGGGCCTGGGTGTAGAGGGCGGTCTGGTTGCCGCTGGCGGTGGTACCGAGTGCGACGCCGAAGACCAGGGTGATCAGAACGATCCAGACGATGTTGGTGTCCGAGGCCAGGAACAGCACGCCCGCGGACCCCACCAGGCTGGCCAGGGCGGCGACGATAACAGGGCCGCGAATTAGATTACGCCTGGAGATCGGTACGACGACCACGCCGGAGATCACGCTCATCGGCAGCAGGAGCAATCCGGCGCCGAGCGCGGACAGATGGCGTCCGGCCTCCAACCATTGGGTGATGCCGTAAAGGACGACATACACGCACAGGGCAACCAAGGCGTAGCGCAGGTACGTCCGGGTCAGCGCCGCGTTGCGGACGAGCAGCCGCACGTCGACGAACGGGTGCTTGGCGCGCAGTTCCCACAGGGTCAGGGCGACGAACAGGACCACGGCCGCGCCCAGCATGGTCCAGTTCGGTTCCGGGATTGAGAACAGGAACGAGAGCAGTGCGGTCATCGCCAGGGCGAAGCCGATGATGCCGGTCAGGTCGATGCGGGAGAGAACATCGCGGGCGTATTTCGGGGTCTGCTGTGCGGGGTCGCGTGGGATCCAGATCAGCGCTGCGGCCAGGGCGATGAGCGCCACGGGAACGTTGACGAGAAACACCCAGCGCCACCCGGCAGCCTCGACGAGCACTCCACCAATCGGCAGGCCAAGAGAAGCGGTCGCCATGCCGGCGATCGGCAGACCGCCCAGCACGCCCCCGGGCGGTTTTTCCATCCCGGCAGCTTTGGCGCGCCGCTGGATCAGCATCATCGCCGCCGGGTAGGGGCAGGAGCTGCCCAACCCGATCAGCACCCGGGCGATCAGCAGCATGAGGAGGTTCTGCGCCACCCCGCCGAGGACACCCCCGAGCACCACCAGTACGATCCCGACGAGGAAGACGCGGCGGGCACCGAAGACCTCCGCGACTTTCCCTGCCGTGGGCTGGGCGATCGCACTGGCCAGGTACAGGGCAGTGACCAGGGAAACGGTCTGCCCGACCGAGACGTGCAGGCCGGTCGCGATCGGCACGAGCGCAGTGGCGATCATGGAAGTGTTGACCGCGTTCAAGGCCGCCCCGATGAAGAGCGGGGTGGTAAACCGCCACGAGAACGGCTTGCCCCTCACGGTCGATTCGCCGGCGGGGATAGCGGATGTCATGGGGCGCTCCGATTGAGACGCATCAGGCGATCTCGGTTTCCTCGGTGCTTAGGTATACTAAAGACAGACTTTTAGGTATGCTAACGACCCATGGAGACAAATGCAAGCCGCGAACAATCCGGCACCGCCGAAGAGGCCGGTCTCGGCGGCCAAGTACGGTCGGCGGTCGGTCGGCTCTACCGCCGGTTCCGCAGCGAACGGCCAGAGGGCACCCTCGGAGACACGGCGCTCGACGTCCTCACCTGGCTGCACAAGAACGGCCCGCACACCCTGACCGAGCTCAGCGAACAGGGCCATGTCGCCCCCGCCTCGATGAGTCAGACCGTGAACCGGCTGACCTCGGCCGGCTACGCGATCCGCACTCCCGATCTGAACGACCGCCGGAAAGTGCTGTTCAGCACCACTCCCGAGGGCGCCGAGCTCGCCCTCGCCGCCCGCATCCAACGCAATACCTGGCTGGACGCCCAACTACAAGCACTCAGCCCCGAGGATCAGAACGCGATCGCCCGCGCCTGCGCGCTACTCAGCAACATCGCTGGCTCCCAGCCCGCGGAGCGACCGCCAAAGCCCTGAGGGCTGGGGCGAGCCCGGGTCAGGCCAAGGAGGCTGCGCAGGGCGGCGTTCACGATCTCGTACTCGTGCTGACCAGTGCGGGCCACGAGCATTCAAAACTGACCGTTAGCTGACCCGCTGGTCGGGGGGCCCAGACTCGAACTGGGGACTTCTTGCGCCCAAAGCAAGCGCCTTCTGGTTTTGTCGTTCGCATAGGCCTTCTCGAATTCGCTTCGGCTACTTGCTTCGCCATCCGTGCCTTCGGCCAGCACTTGCTTCAAGGGTCAGGAGCAGTTCCGGAAGCAATACGACGCTGCCCCCGCCAACCCGCCGGCGCGGCCGGTAAGCCGGTAAGATGAATCCTGTCCTGGACCTCCCGCCCCGCCCCGAGCCGTTCTTTTCGCAGACCCCTCCCGGGGCGCTCGAGGACCTCCGCGTGCGGTTGCGCGCGACGCGCTGGCCGGATGCGCCCGCGGACGCAGGGTGGTCGCTCGGCACGGATCTCGACTACCTCCGTGAGCTCGTCGCCTACTGGACGGACGGGTTCGACTGGCCGGCTCAGGAGGCGGCGCTCGCCCGGCTCCCCCGGTTCCGCGTCCGGCTCGGCGGCCTCGGGATTCACTTCGTGCACGTCCGGGCCGCCGCGCCAGCCGGGCCCGTCCTGCCGCTGGTCCTGAGCCACGGCTGGCCAGACTCCTTCTGGCGCTACGCGAAGGTCGTCCCACTCCTCACCGACCCCGGCGCCCACGGCGCCGACCCCGCCGACGCGTTCGACGTGGTCGTGCCCGACATGCCGGGCTTTGGCTACTCCGACCACCCCATCGGCCCGCCCCTCGACTCGATCGCCGTCGCCGGCCTATGGGCCGAGCTCATGCGGGTCCTCGGCTACGCGCGGTTTGGCGCAGCGGGCGGCGACATGGGCAGCCATGTGAGCCGCTACCTCGGGCTCGACCACCCCAACCGGGTAGTGGCCGTCCACCGCACCGACGCGGGTATCCCGGTGTTCACGGGCGACCCGGCGGACCTCGCGCCCGAGGAGCGCGCCTGGATCGAGGGCGCGGCGGCCTGGGGTGCCACCGAGGGCGCCTACGCCGCCATGCACCGCACGAAGCCCCAGACCGCCGCCTTCGGGCTCACCGACTCGCCCGCCGGGCTCGCCGCCTGGATCGTCGAGAAGCTCCGGGCGTGGAGCGACTGCGACGGGGACGTCGAGCGGCGCTTCACGAAGGACGAGATTCTCACGAACGTCACGCTCTACTGGCTCACGGGGACGATCGGCTCCTCGATGCGCATGTACCGCGCGAACGCCGCGATTCCGCCCGCGCAACACGCCCGCCGGGTCGAGGTACCGTCCGGCTTCTCGCTCTTCCGCGGCGACATTGTCCGCCCGCCGCGGGCATGGCTCGAGCGCACGACGAACGCCGTCCGCGTAACCGAGCCTCCTCGTGGCGGGCACTTCGCGCCGTTCGAGGAGCCCGAGCTCTACGCGGAGGAGCTGCGCGCCTTCTTCCGTCCCTACCGCACGGCGGCGGCGGGCTTCAGTCCATAGATGCATTGGAGCACCTCGACTCTCAAGTGGATGACGCCGCCATGCCCGCAGCAGTGACGCGGCGCTGGTGGGCGCTCGAGGCCATGGTCTTCGCGGGTCTTCCCTGCGCCGCCGCGCACGTCCACGGCGAGTTGCCGGTGGCGTTCCTGGACCTTCTCTGACCGCTGCCGCGCGCGCCTGAGGGTTGCTCCAGGGTACCCATGGGACCCCTTTGGCCCGCCAGTGCATTTAGACAGAGCGCTTGCTTCTGACATGGTGGCCCGGAGCAGCACTTGCCTCTGCACTCCGGGTGCCCGGCGCGGGCCCACCAAGAACCCAAGCAAGTGCACCAGGCGAATTCAAAACTGACCGTCAGCTGACCCGCTGGTCGGGGCGCCCAGACTCGAACTGGGGACCTCTTGCGCCCAAAGCAAGCGCATTCGACCTTCGTCACTCGCATAGGCGGTCACGAGGTCAACTGCTGAACTTGCTTCGCAGCTGGTGGACGTCGATGGAAGGGACCAACAAGCCTCTCATGACGACGGGGCCACCCTTAATCTGATGGCGGCGAGGCATCAGCGGCCTCCAGGACGAGATCGACCGCGCTGGCGAGGGCAGCGCGCAAGCGGCGGCGGGAGATCCCCCGGCGGCTGGCGAGGTGGTTGAGAAGGTCGGCTCGAACCGCCGCGAGCAGCAGGTGCGCGAGCAGTTCGCTGTCGCCGCCGCCCCCGGCGGCGCGCACCAGGTCGCACAGCAGCTGGTGCACCAGTTGGTACTGCGGCTGCTCGTAAAGGCTCGTGCCCCCGGAACGTTCTTCGACCGCGAGGGTCAAATGGCGGTTGTCGAGCTTGACAACGAGGATGGCGTCGAGAATGGCCGCGATGCGCTGGCGCGGGTCGGTCTCCGGGCCGAGGGGCGGCGGCCCGCTTTCGATCGCGTAACGGAGAGGCTCGTACCTACGCTGCCATAGGGCCTGGAGGAGCCCGGCCCGGTTGCCGAAGGCGCGGAACAACGTGCCCTTGCCCACGCCGGCGGCTGCTGCCACGTCGTCCATGGACAACCGTGCTGGCTCCGGCACCGTTGCGAACAGCTCGTCGGCGGCGGCGAGCACGGCGGCACGGTTGCGCGCGGCGTCAGATCGCTCGGCGCGCGTCACGTCGTGGAGCCTCCTTTACCTAGCGGACTGCCGGTCCGCATAGTATAGTTTGCCAACCGGGCTGTCGGTCCGGATCGCAAACAACAAAGAGGGCGGTATGTCGGAGACTGCAGAGCTGTTCCGAGCGGGCTTGGAGCGCCTCGCCGGCGGTGACCTCGGCGGTTACCTCGACCTGTGCAGCGAAGATGTCGAGGTCGAGTTCCCCTTCGCCCCGCCCGGCCGGCCGCAGCGGGTGCGCGGACGCGAGGACCTTCGCCGCTACCTGGAGCCGCTGCTCGCACGCGCCGCCTACGATGAGATCAGCGACCTGGTTGTGTACGAGACCGACGTGGCCGGGACGATCGTGGCGGAAATGACGATCAGCCTTCGAATGCTTGATAGCGGTAGGGCCTACGCGAGACGCTACGTTGTCGTCGTCCGTTCGGCCGGTGGGCAGGTCGTGTCGTACCGTGAGTATTGGAACCCGGGCGCGTTGAGCGACCGGGCTGGCCCGGCCGAGGCGTCATGAGCGGCTTTCGAGCGCTCGTCACGGGCGCCACCGGGACGACTGGGTCGCGCGTAGCCGCGGGAGCGCGCTCGGCCGGGGCCGAAGTGCGTACCGCTAGCCGGCACGGCAGTGACGTCGACTTCGATTGGCACGATCGCGGCACCTGGCCGGCGGCGCTCGAAGGCTGCGATCGTGCCTACCTCGTCCCGCCCGCTGGCCTCGTCGTCGCGCCTTTGATGGTGCCGTTCATCGAGCTGGCCCGCCGCAACGGCGTCGAACGGCTGGTGCTGCTCGGCAACTCGGTCTTCCCGATGGGCGGCCCGGGTGTCGGCGCCGTGCATCAGGCTCTCGCCGAGGGCGGCCCCGACGACTTCGTGGTGTTGCGGCCCTCATGGTTCATGCAGAACGTGACCGGTAAGCACTACCTGGCTCGGATGGTCCGCGACGAGGACCGCATCGTGACCGCCACCGGCGAGGGACGAGTCGGCTTCGTCGACGCTGACGACATAGCCGCCGTCGCCGTGCACGCGCTGCTCGACGAGAAGAGGCCGGCGACCGAGCTGGTCCTGACCGGGCCCGAGGCGCTGAGCTACCGGCGCGTAGCCCAGGTCGTCGGCGCGGCTCGTGGTCGTCCCGTGGCCTTCGAGTCGGTGACGCCGGCTGAGCTGGTCGAGCGGCTCGCCCGCACCTACCCGCTGCCGTTCGCGCAGGCACTGGCCGAGCTCGACGCGGTCATCGCCGCGGGCGCTGAGGACAGGGTGACGCCCGACGTCAAGCGCGTCACTGGGCGGCCGCCGCGCAGTTTCGAGCAGTTCGCCGCCGCTGCGTTCTGGTCCGCCGGCTGACGCCGTGACCGCGAGCGTTGAACCGATGCCCTTGGCCTCGGGGGAACAGCCAAGACGACGAACATGACGATAGAGAACGAGACTTCTAGGGCCGAGCGCACTACCTGATCGCCCTGGCCCAGGCCACTGACGTCGACCACCTGGTGTCCGGGGACAAGGACCTCACCAGCCTCGCGACGGTGGTGCCGCCGGTGCTCTCGCCGGCCGCGTTCCTGGACCTTCTCTAAGGGGTACCGCGCTCCTGAGGGCGGCTCCAGGGCGGCGATCAGACCCCTGGCGTGCCGGTGCGGTGGTGATAGAGAACTTGCTTCTGAAGTGGTGGTCCGGAGCAACACTTGCTTCTGCACCCCGGGTCTCGGCCGAGCCCGGCCAACACCAAAGCAAGTGCTCCCGGTGAACTCAAAACTGACCGTTAGCTGACCAGCTGGTCGGGGCGCCCAGACTCGAACTGGGGACCTCTTGCTCCCAAAGCAAGTGCTTTCAACTTTCGTCGCTCGCATAGGGTTTCTCGAATTCGCTTGGACCACTTGCTTCGCCAACCGTGCTTCAGGCCAGCACTTGCTTCGAGGGTCAGGAGCAGTTCCGGAAGCAATAGGGCGGGTAGTAGGACCGATGAGGTGCTCGCGTGTCGCTGTCAGTACGGAACAACCTCTACGTGTCTTCGCGAGCGAGCTGGTCGCGCGGGCGTCGCTACGGGCGGATCGTCACGCCGCCGAGGCAGTCAGGATAGCCAGGCCCTCGGCGCCGACCAAAGGCAGTGATGACCAGCCGAGGATCGTTCGCGAGCGGCCGGAGAGGTGACTGACCTCGCTGATCCAGCGTCGTTCCGGGCCAGCCCTGGCCTGCAGTATCGGGTCGGTGGTGGCTCAGCGCGGCGGGGTCAGACGCTCGGCCTGGCCGCCATGGTCGGGCCCGCGCCGGTGACGTTGGGGGCTCGGTTATCCCGCATGGTGAGCTTGCCCTTGGTGATGACCGCGGTGCGCGGAGCCCGGCGCGCCACCTTGGTGTCGTGGGTGACCAAGACGAGGGTCATGCCGCGCTGCTTCCAGAGTTTCTCCATCAGCCCGACGATCTCCAGGCTGGTCACCTCGTCGAGATTGCCGGTCGGCTCGTCGGCGAGGATCACCTTTGGTTCCTTGACGAGCGCTCGGGCGATGGCGACCCGCTGCTGCTCGCCACCCGACATCTCCGACGGGAAGTGGCCGACACGGTCGCCCAGCCCCACCTCGGTGAGGGCGGCCACCGAGCGGGAGCGCCGCTCCGCGGTCGGGATGCCGAGCGGTACCAGGGCCGCCTCGACGTTCTCCTCGGCGGTGAGGGTGGGCAGCAGGTTGTAGTTCTGGAAGATGAAGCCGAAGTTCTGGGCGCGCACGTCGACGAGCTGGGACTCGGGCATCGCCCCCAGGTCCTTGCCGTCGAAGAGGATCTTCCCGGAGGTCGGCTTGTCCAGGGCGCCGAGCATGAGCAGGAAGGTGGTCTTGCCATGCCCAGTCAGCCCCTGGACGGTCATGAACTCGCCGTCCGGGATGTCGAGGTCCACACCGTTCAGGGCGGCGACCTTGCCTCTTCCCTTGGGGTAAACCCGAGAGAGCTTCTTGAGTTCATACATGACGGGTCTCCACGTAGGGGGCATCCTGGGCTCCGGTTGGAGCCGGAGGCATGGCGGGGGCCGGCGCTGCGGCCAGGGCCGAAGGTGTCACGGGTGTGATCAGGGTCAGCGGACTACTCGGCACGTCGCCGCCCACCCTATTCGGTGCGCCGGAGGGCGACGGCGGGCTGCAGGCGGGCGGCCCGCCAGCCGCCGATGGCTCCGGCGATGATCGCCCCCACGATGGCCAGACCAACCGCCACGACGATCACCTCGAGGCTGAGCGGAGCGGTCGGATGCAGGGTCACGGTGTGGTTGCCCGTGGCGAAGGTGCGCGCGAATCCGGCAGGAGCGCTCGAGAATGCCCCGGGAGAGGAGCCTCCGAAGAAGCCGCCGCCGCCACCGCCTGGGAAACCGCCCCCGCCGCTGACGCCCGAGGGAGCCGAGCTGCCCAGCCCGGTCGCCCCGACCGTGGCCGTCAGTGGCCCCGAGATCTTGGTGACCACGAAGGCCCCGAGCACGCCGAGCCCGATGCCGACCGCCCCGCCCACGATGCCCTGGACCAGCGTCTCACCCATCACCTGGCCGACGATCCGGCGGCTGTGCCAGCCGATCGCCTTGAGGGTCCCGAACTCCCGCACCCGGCGGGTGACTGAGGCGATGGTGAGCAGCACCGCCAGGACGAAGGCGGCCAGCAGCACGGCGATGGAGAGCCCGAGCCCCAACGAGTTGGCCAGGTTGGAGGCGGTGCTGAGCGAGCCCGAGATGTTGCTGGCCTCATTCGAGGCGCTCGTCACAGTGACCGACGGAAGCGCCTTCTGGATCTCGGTCTGCACCGCCGAGATGTCGTTGGCTGTGTCGGCGGTGACGTAGATGGTGTTGACGTCATTGGTATCGCCGGTCAGCGACTGGGCCTCGCTCAGGGGAATGTAGATGTCCGCCCCGTCGGTTTCGGTGACCGAGATCACCCCGAGCACCGTGAAGGTGGTGCTGGAGCTGCTGCTGGAGATGGTGATGGTGGAACCGGCCTTGAGCGAGTTCTGCTTGGCGTACGCGCTGCTCACCAGGGCGAGGGTCTGGTCCGAGCTACCCCCCGACTGGACGTCGGTGAACCATTGGCTGACCACCGACGCCCCCGAGGAGATGTTGGGCCCGCTGAGCAGGCCCAGGCCCGGCTCGCTGGGGTCGATCCCATCCACGCTGAAGGTGGAGATTCCGAACCCGCTGCCGGAGGAGCTGGGGCTGGCCGAGGCTGTCGCCGTGGGCGTGGGCGTGGGCGTCGGGGTGGCGCTGGCTCCCGGGCCGAAGCCGCTGAAGGTCCCGGTGATGTGGACGGAGTTGAGCGCCAGCGCGCCGGTCGCGCCGGCGACGCCCTTGAGGTTCGAGATCGAGCTCACGTCGCTGGCGGCGATGGTGGTCAGGCCACCAGCAGAGGTCAGGTTGTCCTGGGCGAAGCTCTGTCCCGCCTGGGCGCTGCTCGGCGGAGTGCCGCTGAAGCGGAACCCGCCCCCAGTTCCGGCGGTCGCCGGCTTGGTGACGGTGAGGTCGGTGCCCACTCCATAGAGAGAGGAGAGCACCTGGCCCTGGGCGTCCTTGATGCCAGAGGCGTACGACGTGACGGTGACGACGAGGCCCACCCCGAGTGCGAGGCCGATGGCCACCAGGGCGGCGGAGCGCGCGCGGCGCCGGAGTTCGCGTCCGAGATAACGAAAGTACAAGCCTGTGCTCCTGTGGACCACCCTGCTGTCGGATCGCGATATCGTCCGCAGCTAACCTTTCGCCCACGTTACCGGGCGGGCAGGTCGGCTCCCGGCCTGCATATGAATCGCGCCGGCGCGGGCCCGCTCGATGGACGGGCAGAGTGGTCAGAGCCTCCTTCGTCGTCAGGTCCTGGTGTTAACGTTCATGAAGCTTTCATTGCTCAACGAGCACGGGAACTGGCGGTGCTCGGCGCATCATCGGTGCGTGCTCCGTGGTGGCCGCGTGGAGCCGGAAGGCGAGCCGCCACCGCCCTGACGGCAGATGATCTTTGAGCGATCACCGAGGGACTTATGGACACGGCTGGCTCGGCCACCGGTCGGGTTGGGATCTCATCCTGGATAGCCACCAGTCCGGATAGCGCTTCGGGGTCGGCCTCGGGGCGCGAGGCTCGCGCAAGACAGTCAGCCGATTCCGGAGGGGTCCATAACAGAGGCGACCATGTCATCGCGCAGCCAGACGATCTCCGAGCCCGACTCGTCGACCTCCTGATAGGCGTCGTTCAGAACCGAGTTGATCTCCGGGTCGGCCCGCCTGGCCGAGCCCTCGGTGATGACAATCTCCGGATCGAGGTCGGCGACCTTCTGAGCCACCGGCCCGTCGTTGCCGAGGAGGACCTCGTCGTTGTAGATGGGTGGCGTCGGTAGGAGCAGCTGGAGATCGTTTAGCTCATAGAGCCAGGCGTCCGCCGACCAGACCACCGCCGAGCTGCCGTCCAGCCCGTGAGCCTTGACCCACACCGCCACCGCACGGTCCTCGGAGACCCGGTAGTCGAACTGATCCTGATAGGACGTGAGTGACTGCCCGCGGGTCAGCGTCGCGAAGGCACCGGCGTAGTAGGTGGCGAGGTTGTGATTGCCAACCGCCAAGACCGGGGACCAGTCCAGGCCGGTCGGGGCGGCTCCCACCAGGGCGAGGCCGGCGGCGGCGATGAGACCGGCGTCGGCGAGGCGCCGCGAGCTCGGGGCTCCGGCCGGCAGCCGCAGGCTCACGCCAAGGCTGCTGACGGCCAGTGCGGTCGGGACCAGCGAGGGCAGCAGGTAATGGGGATAGGGCTCCCCGGCCACTGCCGGCACGAGGAGGGCCACTGCGGCCCAGACCCAGAGAGCCCAGCAGATCTCGCGGTCCCGGCGGCGCAGCCAGGCCCCGGACACGACCACGGCCAGCACGACGAGCGCAAAGACGGCGCTGATCGGGATCGGGATCGGCAGGCTCCAATGACCGGCACCCAGTACCTGCGCCTGGATGCACGGGACCCAGTATCCGACCAGGGCGTAGGCGACCTTCCCCCCTCCCGCGCTGACGATGGCGGGGATCAGCCAGGCCACGGTGAGGCAGGCAACGGTGGCGACGTACACCGCGACCCGGCGCCAGCTGGCCCGACCCGCAGTCGCCAGGATCAGGCCGAAGGCGCAGGCATCGGCAAGCGCCGTCTGCTGGTAGGCAATCCCCACCGCCGCCAGCGCGCCCACCGCGACCGGCCAGAGCGGCCATCGGCGGGTGTCCGGGGCGGCGACCCGGGTGAGTAAGAGCGCCCCCGCCCATGCCATGGGGGCGATGAGCAGGCTCTCGGGGAGGATCAGCTCGGCGTCGAGCAGGGGGGTGCCGAGCATGACCGCGGCGAGGACCAGGGCGACCACGGCGCGCCGGCGGCCGAGGAGGCGGTCCCCGGCGTAGGCGATGGCCAGCAGGGTGAGCACGCCGGTCAGGAAGGTGAGGGTGTGGAGGGCCGCTTCGCTGGTTCCGAGGAAGCGGATGACGGCGGCGACCGTCCAGATCTGAAGGGGCGGCTTGTTGGTCCAGATCTGGGAGTAGAGGACCTTGCCCTCGAGGAGCGCACGAGTCGTCGTGACGTAGCCGGCCTCGTCCGTGTACCAGTGGGGCTCGAGGAACGAGGGGATGCGGAGAACGGAGTACAGGGCGAGGGGCCCGATCAGCCAGACACGGCCGCGGAGCGGGAAGGGGGGGAGACGGCTCGCCGCCGCGCGACATCGTCCCTTCGGAGCCGCCGCCACTGCCGTCCTCCGTCCTGGCGGCCGCCTCCGCGACCCTGCTCTGTCCAGCGTCCGAGGACGCGTGGTATATCGTCCGCCGCCAACCTGTCGCTCGCGTTACTGGGCGGGCGGGTCGGCTCCGCGCCTGCATATGAATCAGCGCCGGCTCTGCCGCTCGATGGGTGGGCAGAGCTGTCAGAGCCTCCTTCGCCGTAAGGCCCTGGTGTGAACGTTCATGAAAACTGGCTCGGAGTTTCGCTCCCAGGAGTTCCGCCGGTCAGTCCAGGCCACCGGCGCGCAGCAGCGCTTTATCCGCGCCGGTCGGTCCCAGACCAAGGGCTGCGTGGAGCGAATCCAGCGGACCATCCTCGAGGAGCACTGGCGACCCAGCTTCGCCCGCTACCGCCTCTGGGGGCAGAAGACTCCCGACGATCACGGTAAACATGACGCCGAAGAACAGAAGCAACCAATCTTTCCGGCCGATGCGACCAGCGGCTGTTTTGGCGGCGTCGAACTTCGCCTCAAACTCCACCACCTGCGCACTGGACAGCGCGTAGGTGTCTTCGCGAACTCGATAATCTCTCGGAGCCGCACGGCTATCTCAGCTTGCTCATCCAATGTGAATGGCGTGTTGTCGACATCAACGAAGCGAGCCCCGGTGAGGATCTCCCCGTCACGTTCAAGGTCGGCCCAGAGGTCGGGCGTGTCGACGTCGCGCTTGACTTCGTCGGCCCACCGCCGAACAAGCTCCTCGACCTTCGCCCAGCTGAAGGCTTCGGACTCTCTCGCGGGATTGTCACCGACGATCACCTTCGCCGTTGTGAAGGGGCGGGGCGCATTGCTGGCACGACACTCCTCGACATCATCGCGGGGCATGGGCCCGCGACCGGCCTCCACCTGGTGCCCACGCGGTTTGCGATCCGCGAGTACTGCGGCTGCAATGCCGGAGCGGCGCTCATCAGCGTGAACTCCCGCAGCGGGATGAGAACCCATCAGCTAGTCTGGTGAGATGGAGAGTGATCAGGCGCCTCGCCCTGATGACGCGCTGCATCCGGTCCGGCGGCTGAGGCGAGAGCGGAGCGGCCGGACGGGCTTCCCGAGCGGGGGCTGGAGCCCGCCCGGCGCGGCACCGTCGGCAGCCGTCTCCTCGGGCGTCGAAACCCCGGTCAAACGCAGATCGCGGCTGCCCCTGGCCATCGGTCTGGCACTCGTGCTGGCGGTGTCCGGAGCCTGGAGTGCCCTCGCCCTCCACGGGCAGCCGCCGGCTGCACCCACACCCGTGACGAGGGCATCCGCCCCCATCCCGGCCCAAACCCCCGCCGACGCCATCGGAAATCTGCGCATGTTCAGCCGCACCACCGGGTGGGCTCAGCGCATCGACGACGCGGCGGTCCTCCATACCACCCAGGGGGTGCTGCGCTGGAGCGTTGCCTCACCGCTCACGCCGGAGACGGTCATCGCCGTTTCGTACGTCGACGCCGAGACGGCGCAGGCGCTGACCGTCCCTGTCAACGCCAACGGGCAGACCACGATCCAGTCGTGGTCGACCAGCGACGGGGGCGCCACCTGGAGCCCCGCGGGAAGCTTCGCGGTGCTCGGCTTCTCCCCCGGGCTCGTCGGGGCGCTCGACTTCGTGGATCCTCTCCATGGCTGGTTCTCCCAGCTCCAGGACGACCCCGGGGTCACCGGCACCGCGCTCTACGACACCGTGGATGGCGGCGCCCGCTGGAGCCAGATCGCCGTCGTCGGCACGACGGGCCCGGCGGACGCTCGGCAGACGGGACCGCCCCCGGTCGGCTGCGTCCAGCTCACCGCAGCCTTCATCAGCGCCACCACCGGCTGGCTGACCGGGACCTGCTCGAGCGGCCCGCCACCCCTTTACGTCAGCCACGACGGAGGGCTCAGCTGGACGTACCAGCCGCTCGCGCCCATCCCGGGAAGCCCCTGGGGGGAGAAGTCCTCCCCTCCCACCTTCACCTCGGCGGAGGACGGCACCTTGCTCACCGAGGATCCGGGGGAGTCGCCCGTCAGCGTGGGACTTTTCGCCACCACCGACGGCGGGCAGACGTGGTCGCTCCGCTACTCCGGTTCGGGGCCGGCGTTCAGCTGCGACTTCGTGGACTCGCACCACGGCTGGCTGTCCATGTTCTCTTCCCACGGCACCACCGCCGCCGCTCCCGACCTCTATGTCACCGGCGACGGGGGAAGCACCTGGTCGATGCTGTCCGCCTTCCCCTACGTCGGGGTGGACCTCGACTTCCTCACCGTTGGGACGGGGTGGGCTTCCACCGCTCCCAACCAGTTCGGCGAAGGCGCCAGCTACCTTGTGGAGACAGACGACGGGGGCCGCAGCTGGAAAGCGCTGAGTCCCCGCCTCTCGCCCCCCTCCCCGCCGTCCTGACCGCGGCCTTTGCTCGCTCGACGGTGCCCAGCCGTATTGACGTATAGCCGTGAAGCCGTCAGAATGGGCTCATGGCGATGGCTCGACGCAAGACCACCGTTTATCTCGATGAGGACGTCTTGCGCGCCTCGAGGGTGTTCGCAGCCCGCACGGGTCAGCACGAGTACGAGATCGTGAACGCTGCGCTGCGCAGTTTCCTTGGTCTAGCCGCGGTCGAACGGGTCTGGGAGCGAAGCCAGCTCACGGACGAAGGAGCGGCAGCGCTCGCCTACGGTGAGCTCCGAGCGATGCGTCGGGAGGCCGGTGGCGGCACCGCCGGCTAGGGCTCTCCGGGTCGTCCTCGACCCCGGCGTGCTCATTTCCGCCCTCCTCTCCCCCCGCGGCACGCCGGCTCGCCTCTACCTCCTCTGGCTCAGCGGCGAGTTCGAGTTGGTGGCCTGCCCCCATCTGATCGAGGAGCTGGAAGGCGTCCTTCGCCGCCCGAAGTTTCGTGATCTGGTGACACCGGACGAGGTCGACGAGTTCGTCGACGTCATCCGCCGGGGTGCCATCACCGTGGAGAACCCGGTGGTCGCCGAGGGGGTCACCCGTGATCCCGGCGACGACTACCTGGTCGCCGTGGCCCGGGCCGCCAACGTCGACCACCTCGTTTCCGGCGACAAGGACCTCACCAGCCTGCGGACGGTGGTGCCGCCTGTGCTCTCGCCGGCCGCGTTCCTGGACCTTCTCAGACCGCTACCGCGCGCCTGAGAGCTGCTCCAGATCACCGATGCGACCCCTGGCCGGCGAGTGGCGCGATGATAGAGCGCTTGCTTCGCACATCGTGCTCTAGAGCAGCACTTGCTTCTGCACCCGTGATCCCTGGTCGGACCCGGCCATAACCAAAGCAAGGCCTGCAGGCGAATTCAAAACCGACCGTCAGCTGACCCGCTGGTCGGGGCGCCCAGACTCGAACTGGGGACCTCTTGCTCCCAAAGCAAGTGCTCTCGACTTTCGTCGCTCGCATAGGCCATCGTGAATTCGCTTGGACCACTTGCTTCGCTGTCCGTGCTCCCAGCCGCCACTTGCTTGAAAGGTCAGGAACAGTTCCGGAAGCAATACGGTGGCTGCTCCTCCCGCTACAGCCTGGCGCTCGGACCCCGATGCTGCGGGGACTCGTGCCGTGCCCGGTGCTCGTCCGCCTTGCGGTCCCTATCCCGCTTGCCGTGTACCGCCTGGGACCCGCTGGCGCGAGCCACCGGTGGGGGCTCGACAAGGGCGGCCGTCCGGTCGGCACCCCTTAGCTCGGCCACCGCCGCGCCGAGGTGCGCAGAGGTGGCTCGGAGCCACGCGCGTTCCGGCCTCGAGAGAGGGAGGTCGCGGAGGTAGCCAAGCGCCTCATCGACCGCAGGGGTGAGAGCCGATCCCTCGAGTGCTGACGCGCCGAGGACCGCGGCGAGTTGGCCGGGATCCGGCGCCTCGCTCCGCAGGAGCAGCCACACCTCCTCACGATCCTTCTCCCCGGGCAAGGTGTCGGGACGGTCGAGGAGAGCGGCGAGCTTGGTCGCCAGGTGAGCTGGCGCGTCCAGCACACGCCGCCCCTCCAGGCTGACCGCGTGGGAAGGGAGAGCGCTCACCGGCAGCTGCAGCCGCGTGCCCAGAGTCGACTGGTGAGGGACGTAGAGGTCGACGTGGATACCGTTGACCTCCGAACGCCACTTCGTGCCCAGGTGGATCGTCTTGGTCACCAGCCAGCGGGCAGCCAGAATCTCCAGCTCATGAGGCTGCAGGACGAGGTCGATGTCGTGGCTTCGGGGCGCCCCCGCCCGAAAGTGGCTGGCCCACCCACCGATGAGAATGGCCTCCGGGACGACGGCCAGGACCTCGCCAAGAGTCCGCTCGCTGAGTTGCGTCAGCTCGGGAGGGTAGAACTCAGGCGGCACGCGTGAGCTCCCCGATGAGGCTGTCGGTGAAGCGA
>Ga0302196_10001804_pt1 | contig 20295 bp, 13 predicted proteins | sample II_Bog_N1_3_FD_198794 | JGI IMG/M metagenome (GOLD analysis project Ga0302196, IMG submission 198794) | Peat permafrost microbial communities from Stordalen Mire near Abisko, Sweden - II_Bog_N1_3 | ecosystem: Environmental > Terrestrial > Soil > Wetlands > Peat | place: Sweden: Abisko...
GCGGTGCATACCAGGGAGTTCGACGCCGACGATCTGGCCTCGCACGGTCCGCTGGTCGCCTCGATCGTCGCCGATCACGGGTCTATCGGCACCGCGGTGCTGGCCTTTGGGATCCTCGGCGATCAGGCGCGCGCCGAGATCGACGCCACCCACGCCGTGGCCATCGTGCACACCGACTACGTCGCACAGGTCAGCTTGCTCACCCATCTGGCTGCCGCGATGCGCACCGCCGACCGTGGTTCCATGATCGTGTTCTCCTCGGTGGCCGGCGTTCGGGTGCGCCGCGCCAACTATGTCTACGGCTCAGCCAAAGCCGGCCTGGACGGTTTCGCCAGCGGGTTATCCGACGCGCTGTACGGCACGGGCGTGCGACTACTGATCGCGCGCCCGGGATTCGTCATCGGCCGCATGACCCAGGGCATGACGCCGGCACCGCTGTCCAGCACGCCGCAACAGGCGGCCGACGCAACCGCGCGGGCTCTGGCCAAGGGGCGGCGCTCGGTCTGGATTCCCTGGGCGTTGCGGCCGATGTTCTTCGCGATGCGGTTGTTGCCGCAGTTCGTCTGGCGCAGGATGCCCCGCTAACCGGTCAGATCGTCGCGTTCTACGTCGGCCAGCAGCGCGTCGCGGGCGCGCGCGACACGGGAGCGGATGGTGCCGATCGGGCACCCGCACACCGCCGCGGCGTCGGCGTAGGGCAGCCCGAGCAGCTGGGTGAGAAGCAGGGCCTCCCGTTGTTCGGTGGCCAGGCCGGCGATCATCGTGGTCACTTCGACGAGGTCTTCAAACCCGCGGGCATGACGGTTGCCCCTGAGCGCTCGTTCGGGATCGGCGCCGGTGGCCGCGCGGGGTCGGGCTTGCAGGTGGCGGATGTGATCGGCCACAACGCGGCGCGCGATGGACAGCAGCCAGGTGCGGGCGCTGGAGCGTCCGGAGAAGCGCTCGATGGCGCCAATAGCCCGGAGGAAGGTTTCTTGAGTCAAATCGTCCGCGCTACTTGCGTCGGATAGGTAGGCGACAAACCGCCAGACGTCTTGCTGGGTAGCTTTGACGAACGCCTCGAGCGCTCGCTCGTTCCCGCCGCCAGCTGCCAAGGCGAGCTTGGTAACCGCCTCGTCGTCGATTGACGCGGTCATGGCCAACCACCTTAGTTGCGCGGACTCGGCCAGTCTACGACGGGCTGTCGTAGAGGCTGCGAGCGGGGAACGGTTGATTGGCCAGAGATGACCGCGTCGTCGACCAACGGAGGATTCCGTCGGCCGGTCGGCAGTGTCGGCGTCTGCCTCGAAGGTCTTGGGCCTGCGTGTCCCGGAGCGTTCGCGCGCCACCAACAGCGCGAACATCAGGCCCAGCAGCACGGGCAGATGACTGGCCGCGCGTGCCGCGGTCACCTCGCCTTCAAGGGCATCCGCGGCTTCGTAGCCCACCAGCGCAAGCGCGTAGACCCCCGCAATCGCCGCGACGCCGATTGCGGCGACGGGCCAGATGCCGGCGGCGATCATCGCTGCCCCTAAGGCCAGCAACCACGAGGTGGACTCGTGCATCAAATGCTCGCCGGACGTCGCCCCGTGCATGTGGGGCGACAGCATGCCGAAATTGATTCCGCTAATTTGTGCAGCCGCGATCGCTACCTGAAACACGCCTACAGCAATAAGTCCCCACCGCCGGTAGTGCGACCGCAGCCCGCGCATCCAGCGGTCACGGGGCGTGGCGGACTCCTCGCGGACGCTTGCCAGAATCTTGTCGACCAGGTCCGGTCCCTGGCCGGGCCCGAACGACGCCAGCCGGCGAGTCTGGACCGCCGCACCGATTAGCCAGGTGCGGCAACCGCGGCACGATTCCAGGTGGGCATCGACCTGCTGCGCGAGCACCTGGGGACGCTCACCGTCCAACCGCGCAGACAACGCCTCACGCGCTACGTCACACCTCATGCTTGCATCGTCGCGCATGCCCGCCCCGCGCGCAAAGAGCTGGGAAAACTGGGCGGCAGTGCGATTGACGAATTGCTTGCGGACTGCGATCGCGGTAACTCATAATCCCCCGGTGGAAGTTGACCGCGTAGACGTCACCGCCGACCCCCGTGAGGACGTTGTCTCCCGTCAGTACCAACGGTGGAGGTACCCGCTACCGATCCAGGACCTCGAAGCAATCGGTAGTGGAGTCTGGCATTGGTACGACCCGAGCAACTTCCACCGGGTGCTGTTTCCCGATCGGTCTTTCAAGCCCGATATGGACATCCTCATCGCGGGATGCGGTACCAACCAGGCAGCGGCATTTGCGTTCAAGAACCGCACGGCGAAGGTGGTGGGCGTCGACATCAGCCAGCCCTCACTTGACCATCAGCAATACCTCAAAGAGAAGCACGGGTTGTGGAACCTGGAGTTGCACCTGCTTCCGATCGAGGAGTTGCCAACGCTGGGGCAAGATTTCGACCTGATTGTCTCGACAGGTGTTCTGCACCATACGGCGGACCCGCAAGTCAGCCTCAAGGCACTGGGCAGCGTCTTGCGGCAACATGGCGCGATCGGCCTGACGATGTACGCGAAATACGGTCGGATCGGCGTCGAGATGCTGCAATCCGTTTTCCGCGACCTGGAACTCAAGCAGGACGAGCTTGGCGTCCAGATGGCCAAAGAGACGATGGCGTTGCTGCCGCAAGGACATTCGCTGCAAAGCTACATCGACATCGAGGGCGAAGAATTGGCCTACGACGGCGCAGTCGTCGATACGTTCCTGCACGGCCGTGACCGCAGTTACTCCGTCGATGATGTCCTCCACCTCGTCGACTCGGCCGGGTTGACGTTCCAGGGCTGGCTTCTCAACGCTCCCTATTACCCGCACGATTGGTTTACACCGGGGACCGAGCCGCACCGGATCATAAACTCATTGCCCGAGCGCAAACTCTGGTCTGTGATGGAGCGTCTCCGGGTATTCGGCGCGTGCCATTTCTTCATGGTGTGCCGTGACGATCGACCGAAAGAAAGCTACAAGGTCGACTTTTCGACCGATGCCGCTCTCGACTACACCCCGCAGATGCGCATGCGCTGCGGTCTCAACGGCAACGAGATTTTTCGGCCGACGTGGCGGATGGCTCTCAACTCTGCTCAGCTGCCATTCGTGCAGAGCGTTGACGGCAAGCGCACCATACGAGAGATTGCTCAGCGAGTGGCGCAAGCCGGCGGCAGCACGCCGCAACCCAACGTGGCCGACCTGGAGAGCTTTGGCCGCAAGCTATTTGAGTCGCTGTGGCGTCTCGATTTTCTCGCGATGGCCCTCAACGGCGGCGAACAGCCGTGGGGACGTTGAGCTCGGGCGAGTTCTCGTCGAATATCAAGCCCAACGGCGCCAGCACCCGCAATGCAACGTCGGCAACGGCCTCGTCTAGATCACAGACCAGTACCGATCGCCAGGGCGTAATGACCAGCGGGGCTTCGATTGCGGCAAGGAACTCGGCGACACGTGCGGGCAGGACGCCCTGCGGCACGGCGGCGCCCAGCGCGACCCGGCCGTCTTCCTGACTTATCCAGCCCACCGGGGGCTTGGTGCGGGGCGCAAAGGGTGTGGCACTCAAATCGGCGCCGGGCACCAGACGCCGCATATCATCCAATTCGTCTATCCGCCAGGATGTTCCGCGTATCTCGTTGAACCGCAAGGCAATTGCGACCAGTGTCTTGATCACGTCGCCGACAGCCAGCCGGATGCCGGTGTCCCGCCCCGTCAGCAGCAGCGCGCAGCCATCCTCGAAGACGTGCACGCCGACGTCGGCGCCCAGCCCGGACACGTCGGCGGAGCCATCGTCGAGGCTGAACCAGAATCGTGGCCCTAACTCGACGAGTCGGGGTTCGGCGCAGATCGCCGCGTCGAGTTCACCGACCCACGCCCGCACATCCGCGTTGCCGCCGACCCGCCCGGACAGCGGCGAGGCGACGATGTTGCGGACCCGCTCGTGGGTGGCCGACGGCAACAGCCCGGCTTGGGTGAGCAGGGGGACGATCGCTGTCGCGTCGGTGATCCCGCGCAGCGCCACGTTGCCGCGGCCGGTCAACTCCAGCGTTCCCGAGCCCAATTCACTTGAGGCGCCGGAAAGCGTCGCCAACTGGGCGGGGGCGATCATGCCGCCGGGCAACCGGACCCGCACCAGCGGACCATCTGCGGCGGCGACGGAATCAACCATCAGTCACGCCACCTTCCGGCCAGAACGTTACTGCTCCAATTTGGCAACGGTGACCAGCCACTATCCCAACGGGCAGGCACCAGCTCCCACACCCACGAACCATTGTCAGCGCTCACACGGAGGTAGCGGCCATCACACTTCACATCGACACCGACGACGGCCCAACCACGAGCAATGTCATCCCACCCGCGATTTCCATCCACAAGGATTAGCGGCGCTACATCGTGAACGACGCCCGGCGTCCTACTGCTGCCGAACACTGTCGCCACCTCGCCGAATTCGCAGGTCACTTTCCCGTCGTAGTGGAGTTCGATCACCTACTCCACGATGACCTACATGCGGCGGCTGGAGGTGGGTTCAGAAAAAATCCGCACCTCGACCATCCAAAAAGTAGGCGGCCGCTTCCGAGTGTGTTGGCTTGGTGATGTTTTCTGCAAAGGCACTTCAGGTTCGAGGGATGCGTCGGGCCGGTAGGTTGGGCAGCGTGACCCTTACTTTCGCCGAGCTCGCCAAGGCGCAATACATCCTGCTGACGACTTTCACCAAAGACGGCCGGTCCAAGCCGACGCCGATCTGGGCCGCGGTTGACGGGGACCGATTGCTGGTCATCACCGAGGGAAAGTCGTGGAAGGTCAAGCGGATCCGCAATACCCCCCGCGTGACGCTGGCCACCTGCACCATGCGTGGTCGCCCGACCAGCGAGGCCGTCGAGGGAACTGCGGCGGTTCTCGACAAGTCGCAAACCGGCGCCGTCTACGACGCGATCGGCAGCAGGTACGGCATCCTCGGCTGGCTGTTCAACTTATTCAGTAAGTTGCGAGGCGGCATGGAAAACAACGTCGGTCTCGAGCTGAGAGTGGCGCCCGGCTAACGCGATGAGCACCGTCCTGGTCCCGATCCCGGATCGCGACTTCGACCCCACTGAGGTCGCGGTGAGCTGGCGCGTCTTGACCGGGGAGGGGCACCGGGTGATCTTTGCGACCGAAAGCGGAACGCCCGGGGTGGCGGACGACATCATGGTGACCGGTCGAGGTCTGGACGTCTGGTCTGCGTTGCCTGTGTTGGGCACGATCCCGATAGTCGGACTGATGCTGCGGGCAAACAAGGACGGCCGCAACGCTTACGCGGGCATGCTGCGTTCGGCTGAGTATCGGCATCCGGTCAGCTGGGCCCAAGCCAGCCTCGATGGCGTCGACGCGCTGCTGCTGCCGGGCGGACATCGCGCCCGCGGGATGCGCAGCTACATCGACAGCAGCACACTCCAGCGGCTCGTCGTGGACGCCTTTACTCGAGGACTGATCGTGGCCGCGATCTGTCACGGTGTGCTGCTCGCCGCTCGCAGCGTTGATCCCAGCACCGGCCACTCGGTGCTGTACGGACGCAAGACCACAGCGTTGACCTGGGCATTGGAGCGCACCGCCTGGAGGCTCACCCGGGTCACCCGATTCTGGGATCCCGATTACTACCGCACCTACCCCGAGCAACCTGGCCAGCCCGCCGGCTACATGTCAGTGCAGTCGGAGGTCACCCGCGCCCTCAAAGACCCGTCGGATTTCCGCGACGTCACCCGCGCAACGCCGCACCGGCGGCGCAAGAGCTCCGGGATGGTGCGGGACACGCCCACCGACTCGCGACCCGCATTCGTCGTCGACGACGGCAACTACGTGTCGGCACGCTGGCCGGGCGATACACACACCTTCGCGACCGTTTTGTCGCACAAGCTTAAGGGGCTGACGGCATAGCCCAGTGCCCCACCACAACAACGGTTTTCAGTGCTGTGTCCGGGTCCCGAAGCGGTGCCACCACTGGTACAGGGTATTGAGGTCGGGTCCTCCGTTGACGGTGGCAAGTAGCAGCTGAGCGTCGCGGGTCCATGCGACATTCGCGCGGTCCTCGACGCTTCCGCAGACGACCCAGCCGCTGATCTGGTTGGTGTTAGAGCCGGAAGTCCAGGTGCCCGGTGCCGGCGACACACCTCCGCCGGGGCACGGCGACAACACCATGCGCTGGGCGGTCGATTGGAAGTCGGCAGTCAGCGCGTCCAAGTCGTTGTAGAGGGTGAACCGCGCGTAGGTCGGCGTGTCTGACTTAGCGTTTTCAGTGCAGTCCAGGCTGGCGACCGCGTTCGGAAACGGGTCGGTGGCCCTAGTGCAGGCGCCGGCGACATACCCGGGGGGAAGCAGCCCCACGATCTGCTTCTCGGCCGGGCTGAATTCGCTTGCCGAAGCGGTGTGCGTCGCAAGGCCGGTCACAGATTGGGTGGACCCGGGTTCGTCCCGGTCGAACAGAACCACTGCAGCACCGATGCCCAGCAGGGCGGCCAACACTGCGAATGCCCCACCGGCACGGACCAACCGAGGACGCTGTCGAGTGACCCACTCGCGCATCGCACTCTCCTCACCTGGCCCCGGCATAAAACCAGCGCGACGACATATATTAGCCCGACGCTGTTCCCAGGTGCTCACCAAAGAACGCGAAGACCCTGCTCCAGGCGTCGTCGGTGGCCGCCCGGTTATAGCCGAAACCTGTGACGCGGAGCAGTGGTTGGCCGGGGAGTTCGTTGGCGAAGCCATGTCCGGCACCGGGATAGACCTTGATATCGGCGGGGATGTTTTTGGCCGTCGTCGTCTTGCGTAGTTGCTTGGCGGCACCGATGCCCAACGGGTCGCGGGCCCCGAAGCTGGCCACAATCGGGCAAGCCCCATCCAGTGTCTCGCTCAGTTTACGCGGAAGTGGCGTTCCGTAGAACGGCGCGGAGGCGCCAAAACCCTTGGGCGACATAATGAGTGAGAAACCACCGCCCATACAGAAGCCGGCGATGCCCACGCGCCCGGTGCACTCGGGCATCGACTGCAGGTGATCGCGCGCAGCCAAGATGTCATCAAGTGCGCGGCCACGTTTGGTCAGCAACTCGCGCATCACTCGGGCGACGCACCGGCCGCGGCCGCCTCGGGCGAACATGTTCGGCGTCAGCGCCAGATAACCTGCCCGCGCGATGCGTTCGGAGATCGCCTTCTTGTCCGGCGGGTAGCCGAACGCGTCATGGATCACCACCACGCCGGGCCACGGGCCTTCCCCTGCGGGTACGCCCAGCAGAGCATCGATCCGGCCGGCGGGAGTATCGATCTCAATCGTGGTCATACCGTCATCTAACTGCAGCCGCGGTGCCAGCGGCCAGGGGAACTCGGGCGCGTCCCACAGACGTTGGCCTGACATGGTGCGCCGACTGCTACTCGTCTACGCCGTGGTTGAGCTCGCGGTAATCATCGCGCTGGTATCGACGATCGGATGGGGTTGGACCCTGCTCGCGCTGCTGGCCACCTTCATCCTGGGCTGGGGTCTGTTCGCCCCGATGGCTGGGTCGCATCTCATTCGCCAACTCGGGCCCTTGCGGGCTGGCCTGAAGGAGCCGCGCAGCGCACTGAATGACGGTGCGATGATCACCCTGGCCACGGTGCTGGTGCTGGTTCCCGGGTTTGTCACTACGGCTCTCGGGATGTTGCTGTTGGTGCCGCCGCTACGAACCGTCGCCGGTCCCGGCTTGGCCGCGATGGCGGTGCGTGGTGTTCAGCGCCGTATACCGCTGATCACTGACGGGGTCGGCTCACCTGAGAGGGCCGGCCACGGCGACTACATCGACGGTGAGGTCATCGATGTCATCGACGTCGAGCCGCGGGAGTTACCGGACCGGCGCTACTAGGCCCTAGTTTGGCGGTGTGACGCCAACGTCCACCAAGCTGCTCGTCAACGGCCGGGTCCATAGCCCGACCCATCCCGATGCCACCGCCATGGCGGTGCGCGGCGACGTCGTGGCGTGGCTGGGCCGCGACGACGTCGGCCGCAACCAGTTCCCGGACGCCGAGGTGCAGGATCTTGACGGCGGCTTTGTGGCACCGGGATTCGTGGACAGCCACATCCACCTGAGCGCGACCGGCCTGACATTGAGCGGCCTGGATCTGCGCTCGGCCGCATCGCGCGCCCAGTGCATCCAACTGGTCGCCGACTATGCGGCCACATACCCAGACCAGCCGGTGTGGGGGCACGGCTGGGACGAATCGGCCTGGCCCGAGAACACCCCGCCGGCCACCAGCGACCTAGACGCGGTACTCGGTGATCGGCCCGCCTACCTGGCGCGCGTCGACGTGCATTCCGCGCTGGCCTCGACTGGGCTGCGGCGGCTGGTGCCAGAGTTACCGGGGGCGGCGGGTTTCGCCGATCAGCTGCCGCTGGCCGGCGATGCTCACCACCTGGTCCGGGCTGTCGCTCGCGCCTTGCTGACCACCGAACAGCTGACCGAAGCCCGCGTGACGGCACTTGACGCCCTGGCCGCGGCCGGGATCGTCGCGGTGCACGAATGCGCGGGCCCTCAGATCGGCGGTCTGGACGATTGGCTGCAGCTTCGTGCCCTCGATCACGGCGTCGAGGTGATCGGCTACTGGGGTGAAGCCGTCAGCACACCCGCACAGGCGCTTGCCCTGATGGAGGAGACCGGGGCTCGCGGGCTGGCAGGGGACCTGTTTGTGGACGGCGCGCTCGGATCCCACACGGCGTGGCTGCACCAGCCGTACGCCGACGCACCGGAATGCACCGGCACGTGCCACCTCGACCCCGACGCCGTCCAAGCGCACGTCCGGGCCTGCACCGAGGCGCAGGTGACCGCCGGCTTCCACGTCATCGGCGATGCCGCGGTCTCGGCCACCGTCGATGGCTTCGAACGGGTCGTGGCCGACCTCGGGGTAGCTGCCGTGGCCCGGTGCGGGCACCGCCTGGAACACCTGGAGATGGTGACCGCGGCGCAGGCCGAAAAGTTGGGTGCTTGGGGCGTCATCGCCAGCTTGCAGCCCAATTTTGACGCGCTGTGGGGAGGCCGGGCGGGTATGTATGCCCGCCGTCTTGGGATGGCGCGAGCCAGCGAACTCAACCCACTTGCGCTGTTAGCATCCCAAGGCGTGCCCCTTGCCCTAGGTTCCGACGCCCCGGTGACGGGCATCGACCCGTGGGTGAGCGTGCGCGCGGCGGTCAATCACCACACTCCCGGGAGTGCGCTATCGGCGCGGGCGGCGTTCGGTGCCGCGACCCGCGGCGGATGGCGGGCGGCCGGCGTCGGTGACGGCAATGCCGGGACCCTGGTGCCCGGTGCGCCGGCCTCGTACGCCGTCTGGGACGCCGGCACCCTCGACGTCCACGCGCCGCGTGACGCCGTCCAGCGGTGGTCTACCGATCCACGTTCCCGGGTGCCGGCGTTGCCGCGGCTGGGTCCGACCGACGCGGTGCCGCGGTGCCGCCAAACCGTGCATCGAGGTGCCGTTATCTATGGCTGAGGAATGGGAGCAGGAATCGGAGAGGGAAGAGGAGCAGGTCGAGGCCAACCTCGACCAGGAGCCTCGGGACGAAGCCGAGCAAGCCCCGAGCCTGGCGGACCGGCTGGGCGCCACCGCACGTCGGGCGCTGGTGGCGGCGGCAGCCCGGCTGCCGGGCGCACAGGCTGCGCTGGTGCCCCGCTTGGTGCGATTGGCAGTCAGCATCGTGGCCGGGTCGCTGCTCTACGCCAGCTTCCCGCCGCTGAACTGGTGGTGGGCCGCCGTCGTCGCTGCTGCGCTGTTGGCCTGGGTGCTGATCCATCCCGATACGAGACCGGCGGGTGGTTTCGGCTACGGATTTTTGTTCGGCCTGGCGTTTTATCTGCCGCTTTTGCCCTGGATCAGCAACTTGGTGGGCGCGTTTCCGTGGGTGGCGTTGGCGATCGTGTGCGCGTTGTTTCCCGGTGTCTTCGGCCTGCTGGCCGTTGTCGTGCGCCGGCTACCGGGATGGCCGATCTGGTTCGCGCTGGTCTGGGCGGCGCAGGAATGGTTGAAGTCGATCTTTCCGTTCGGCGGGTTTCCGTGGGGGTTGGTGGCCTTCGGTCAAGCCGATGGTCCGTTGCTGCCGTTGGTTCAGCTCGGCGGAACTGCGCTGCTGTCGACGGCGACCGTGTTACTGGGATTCGGCCTGACAGCGATTGCAGTGGAAATCGCGAAGTGGTGGCACACCGGGAGCACCTCCGCGCATCGGCCGCCCGCGGTGGTGCTGCCCGCCGTCTGCATATGTCTGGTGCTGCTCGCCGCCGTCCTAGTCTGGCCGCAGGTGCGACGCGCAGGTGCGGGATCGGGCAGCGAGCCCAGCGTCGCCGTCGCGGCCGTGCAGGGCAATGTGCCCCGGCTGGGCCTCGACTTCAATGCACAACGTCGCGCGGTACTCGACAACCACGTCAGCGAGACGATGCGGCTCGCCGAGAACGTGCGAGCGGGGACCGCCGCCCAGCCTCAATTCGTGATCTGGCCCGAGGACTCGTCGGATATCGATCCGTTCGTCAACGCCGACGCCGGGCAACAGATCACGAAAGCAGCCGACGCGATCGGCGTGCCCATCCTGATCGGCACCGTGCTCGGCGTTCCGGGGCGAATGGAAGAAAACCCCGAATACACGAACACGGTGATCGTCTGGAATCCGGTCACCGGACCGGCGGACCGCCATGACAAGGAAATCGTGCAGCCGTTCGGCGAGTACCTGCCGATGCCCTGGCTCTTCAAGCATCTTTCCGGGTACGCCAGCCGTGCCGGCCATTTTGTGCCGCGCGTCGGCAGCGACGTGGTCCAGGTCGGGGTTGTGCCGGTTGGGGTGGCCACCTGTTGGGAAGTGATCTTCGATCGCGAGCCGCGAAAAGCGATTCTCAACGGCGCTCAGTTGCTGGCCGTGCCCGCCAACAACGCCACGTTCAACAAGACCATGAGCGAGCAGCAGCTGGCGTTCGCGAAAGTTCGAGCGGTTGAGCACGACCGCTACGTCGTGGTCGCCGGTACCACCGGGATCAGTGCGGTGATCGCGCCAGACGGCCGCGAGTTGGCCCGCACGGAATTCTTCGAGCCCGCCTATCTAGACACCCAAGTGCGCCTCAAAACGACGCTGACACCGGCCACCCGCTGGGGCCCGATCCTGCAATGGATCCTGGTCGCGCTGGCGGGGGCGGCCATTTTGGTCGCAATACGGCACAATGGATGGTTCCCCCGTCCGATCAGCCTCAGGTCCAGGCCCCCGGACGAATCGGACGACTCAGGAGTGACTCCGGAGGAATCCGACGAGTCAGCTGTGCCGGCGGAGGGTGACTAGAACTCCGCTCCACAGGAGCGGGCGATACAGAGGAGTTAAATGACCACCGGCCAGCAGGCGCCCCGAATCCCGGGCAACCGGCCCAGCCAGCGCGTCTTGGTGATCATCCCGACTTTCGACGAGCGGGAGAATCTGCCGATCATCCATCGACGGCTGAAGGACGCGTGCCCCGATGTGCATGTGCTCATCGTGGACGACAACAGCCCGGACGGCACCGGCCAGCTCGCCGACGAGCTGGCCGCGGCCGACGGCGGCCGCACGCACGTGATGCACCGCACCGCCAAAGACGGCCTGGGTGCGGCGTACCTGGCAGGCTTCGGCTGGGGTTTGAGCCGGGACTACTCGGTGCTCGTCGAGATGGACGCCGACGGGAGCCACGCGCCCGAACAGCTGCACCTTCTGCTGGACGCGGTCGATGCCGGGGCGGACCTGGCCATCGGATCGCGCTATGTCGACGGCGGGACGGTGCAAAACTGGCCGTGGCGGCGCTGGGCGCTGTCTTGGACGGCAAATACCTACGCGCGGACGGCGTTGGGCGTCGGCGTCCACGACATCACTGCCGGCTACCGCGCCTACCGTCGCGAAGTTCTCCAGGCGATTGATCTCGACGCCGTGGATTCCAAGGGCTATTGCTTCCAGATCGACTTGACGTGGCGCACGATCAGCAACGGTTTCGTCGTCGCGGAAGTGCCGATCACGTTCACCGAGCGCGAGCTCGGCGTGTCCAAGATGAGTGGTTCCAACATTCGCGAGGCGCTGGTGAAGGTCACTCGGTGGGGCGTCCAGGGGCGCACCGCGCGCGCTCGGGGTTTGCGCGCCAATAACCGCAGCTAGCCGCGGCGCTTCGAACGGATCAGGTCCAGGCGCTCCTTGAGCAGCTCTTCCAGCTCTTCGACCGAACGACGTTCCAGCAGCATGTCCCAGTGGGTACGCGGCGGCTTGACCTTCTTCGGCTCGGGCAGGTTTCCCTCGATCAGGGTGCCTTCCATGCCGTTGCGGCACAGCCAGTTGCCGGGGATATCGGCATCGTCGGCGAAGGGGACTTCGAACTCCTCGCCGTTCTCGGTGCGGTACCGCGCTATCTGGCGGGGCGCCAGGTCGTGGTTGCGGTCCGTCTCGTAGCTCACGGCGCCGAGGCGACTGCCTCTAAGGACGCGATCGGCCATTAGGCGCTACTCCTTTTGGTTCTGCGAGCTCTCTGGCTCTTGATTCTCTCCGCATGGCAAACGGTACGGCCGTTCGTGTAGTTCCCGGCCAGACACGCTGCGTACGTGGTACGACCTTTAATGATACGCGGTGTTGTGGGCCCAAAAAGACTCCAGCGGACTAAAGTCGGCAGACGTGACCCGCCGTGCCCGCCCCCAGCCGTGCCGGTGGTGCGGTCGAGACGTGACCGATATCGGGATGGGCCGTCGGCGCCAATACTGTCGACAATCCTGCCGGCAGCGGGCGTACGAGCAGCGGGCCTCGATGACCAGGGGTGAGGCCGGTGGATTGGCGGCCTTGCCGGCCGACGCGGTGGTGCTGTCGGCCGACGATGCCGCTGACCTATCGGATCGCGTCTACCAGGTGCGATGTGCGGCGGAGGATGTCGCTACCGCGCTCCAAGAGGGAGCCGGGGAGGCCGAGTTGCGCGAACTGTGCGACGCGCTGGTGCAGGCCGCACGAGCCGCCGACGGCTGGCGCCGAGTGAGTGCCTGACCGGCAGTAATGGCTGGCTGGGTACAGTCGTGGGGATAGCGAACGTTTTGAAATCCTGCCGGAGTTAGCGATACTCACCTGCAACGTTCTTGGGTCGGACAGCTGCGCGCCGCTGGAACTCGCGCGGCTCGGCAAGGGCCGCATCCCGGCAGTGATAGACGGCTAGGCGAGGGTCGAGGTTAGCAATGGTTGATCAGCTCCAGCATGCGACCGAAGCGCTGCGGAAAGCGCTGGTCCAGGTGGAACGCCTGAAGCGCACCAACCGTGCGCTGCTGGAGCGCTCGAGCGAGCCGATCGCCATCGTCGGGATGTCCTGCCGGTTCCCGGGTGGGGTGGAAACCCCGGAGGACCTCTGGCAGATGGTCGCCGACAGGCGCGACGTGATTTCGGAGTTTCCGGGCGATCGCGGCTGGGACGTCGAGGGGCTGTTCGATCCCGACCCCGACGCGCGGCACAAGACCTACGCGCGCACCGGCGGTTTCGTCGACGGGGTCGCCGACTTCGACCCGGCCTTCTTCGGCATCGCACCGAGCGAGGCGCTGGCGATGGATCCCCAGTATCGGATGTTGCTCGAGCTGTCCTGGGAGGCACTCGAACGCGCCGGGATCGATCCCAGCGGACTGCGGGGCAGCGCAACCGGTGTGTTCGCCGGGCTCGTCGTCCAGGGCTACGGCATGTTGGCCGAGGAGATCGAGGGTTATCGCCTGACCGGGACGACGTCGAGCGTCGGCTCGGGGCGGGTGTCGTACGTGCTCGGGCTCGAGGGCCCGGCGGTGTCGGTGGACACGGCGTGTTCGTCGTCGTTGGTGGCGCTGCACTTAGCGGTGCAATCGCTGCGCTCCGGTGAGTGCGACCTGGCGCTGGCCGGCGGTGCGACGGTCAATGCCACGCCGACCGTGTTTGTGGAGTTCAGCCGGCACCGGGCGCTGGCGCCGGATGGCCGGTGCAAGGCGTACGCGGGTGCGGCCGACGGGGTCGGCTGGTCCGAGGGCGGCGCGATCCTGGCGGTGGAGCGGTTGTCGGATGCGCAGCGGTTGGGTCATCCGGTGTTGGCGTTGGTGCGGGGTTCGGCAGTCAATCAGGATGGCGCCTCCAATGGGTTGACCGCGCCCAACGGTCCCTCCCAACAGCGGGTGGTGCGCACGGCCCTGGCGAATGCCGGGTTGTCGGCTGCAGAGGTGGATGTGGTCGAAGGCCATGGGACTGGAACCCCCCTGGGCGACCCGATCGAGGCTCAGGCGTTGTTGGCAACGTATGGGCAGGATCGTGCTGAGCCGCTCTGGCTGGGGTCGATCAAGTCGAACATGGGTCATACGCAGGCCGCCGCCGGCGTCGCCGGCGTCATCAAGATGGTGCAGGCGATGCGCCACGGTACTGTGCCGGCGACGCTGCATGTCGACGCGCCCAGCCCGCACGTTGACTGGTCGGCCGGCTCCGTGTCGCTGTTGACCGACGCACAGCCCTGGCCTGCGGGGGGTCGGGTCAGAAGGGCCGGGGTTTCGTCGTTTGGGATCAGCGGCACCAACGCGCACGTGATCGTGGAGGAGGCGCCCGCCGAGCAACGTGCCACGGGTGGATCCACCGTGCCGGTGGTGCCGTGGGTGGTGTCGGCCAAGTCGGCGACGGCGTTGCGGTCGCAGGCGGCCCGGTTGGCCGAACATGTGGGGGCGCATCCCGAAGTCGACATTGCCGACGTCGGCTGGTCGTTGGCCGGCCGCGCGACCTTCGAGCATCGGGCCGTGGTCGTCGGGGACGATCGGGCTCGGCTACTGGCAGGGCTGGACGATCTGGCCGCCGGGGACTGCAACGACGCCGCGGTAGTTCGTGGCACCGCCGGGCCCACGGGCAAGAACGTCTTCGTGTTTCCCGGCCAGGGCTCCCAGTGGCTGGGCATGGGCATCGAATTGCTCGATACCGCACCGGTATTCGCGCGGCAAATCGATGCGTGCGCGGAAGCCTTCGCCGAATTCGTCGACTGGTCGCTGACTGACGTCCTGCGTGGCGCCCCGGATGCTCCCGGGATGGATCGCGTCGACGTCGTGCAGCCGGTGCTGTTCGCGATCATGGTGTCGCTGGCGGAGCTGTGGAAGTCGGTCGGCGTGCGTCCCGACGCGGTGATCGGCCATTCGCAGGGTGAGATCGCGGCCGCCTATGTCGCCGGCGCGCTGTCGCTGCGGGACGCCGCGAAGGTGGTCACGTTGCGCAGCAAGTTGCTGCGGCCGCTGGCCGGCCCGGGCGGCATGGTGTCCATCGCCTGCGGCGTCGACCGGGTGCGGGAATTGCTGGCGGCCTACGGCAATCGGCTCGCCATCGCCGCCGTCAACGGGCGGTCGGCCGTGGTGGTGTCCGGGGAGGTCGCCGCACTGGACGAACTCATCGGCTTCTGCGCCGAGCTGGACCTGCGCACCCGCCGGATCGACGTCGACTATGCCTCGCACTCGGCGGAGGTCGAGGCGATCCGGGGCGAGCTCGCCGAGGTTCTGGCCGGCATCGAGCCGCGTTCCGCGCGTGCCGTTTTCTTCTCCACGGTGACCGGAAGCCGTTTGAACACTGCCGGTTTGGACGCCGAATACTGGTATCGAAACATCCGTCAGACCGTGCAATTCGATGAGGCGGTGCGCAGCGCGTGCGAGCACGGCTACCGCACGTTCATCGAATCCAGCCCACATCCAGCGTTGATCGCCGGCATCGAGGACACCTTCAACGACTGCGTCGGATCCAGTGCCGCTGACGCCAGTAGTGGGCCAATCGTCGTCCCCACCCTGGGGCGCGACGACGGCGGGCTCCAGCGGTTCCTGACGTCGGCCGCCACCGCGTTCGTCGCCGGTGTGGGAGTGGATTGGCGCGGCGTGCTCGACGGGGCGGCCTTCGTCGAGCTGCCGACGTACGCCTTTGAGCGGCGCCGCTTTTGGCTCTCGGGTGGGGGCATCGCAGCCGATGTGGCCGGGCTGGGGCTGGCGGCCGGCGAGCACGCCCTGCTGGGCGCGGTAGTCGACATGCCCGCATCGGGCGGAATTGTGCTGACGGGTCGATTGTCGCCCAGCCTGCAGGGCTGGCTGCGCGATCACGCCGTGTCGGGGATGGCGGTCTTCCCGGGCGCGGGCTTGGTGGAGCTGGCGATCCGCGCGGGCGACGAGGTGGGTTGCCCGGTGGTCGACGAGTTGACGCTGCAGGCGCCGTTGTCGCTGCCCGATTCGGGATCGGTTGCGCTGCAAGTGGTGGTCGGTCCCCTAAACGAGACGGACGGATCCGGTCAACGTAGTGTCGCGGTCTTTTCCCGGGCGGAGTTTGCGTCCGCGTGGGTGTGTCACGCGGAAGGGACGTTGAGCCCAGGCTCGGTCGACCCGGCCGCGGACCTGTCGGTATGGCCGCCGGCGGGCGCGATCGCGGTGGACACCGCAGACGGCTACGAGCGGCTTGCCGAGCGCGGGTACGGCTACGGCCCCGCGTTTCGTGGATTGACCGCGGCATGGATCCGCGGCGACGAGGTGTTCGCCGAGGTGAAGCTGCCGGACGCGGCGGGCGGCGCCACCGGTTTCGGGATACATCCGGCGCTATTGGACGCGGCGATGCACGCCTTGATAGTGGCCGACCAGGCCGAAAGCGCCGAGATCATGGTGCCGTTCTCGTGGCAAGGCGTGTCGTTGCACGCGGCGGGTGCATCGGCGGTGCGGGCGCGGATCGCACCGGTGGGGGATTCGGCAGTCTCGATCGAGCTCGCCGACGGGCTGGGGTTGCCGGTGCTGTCCGTGAGCGCGATGGTGGCCCGACCGGTGAACGGGCAGCAGCTGCGGGCCGCTGCGCTCTCTCCATCCGGTCCGGACCGGCTCTTCGAGGTGACGTGGTCGCTGGCGCCCGGGCACTCGGGGTCAGGCTTCGATACGCAGTACAAAGACACGCCCTGCGAAGTATTTGAATCCGTTGCAACCGAGGATGATCCGGTGGCGGAAACCCATCGGCGGACCCGCTCGGTGCTGGCCGCCGTGCAGGCGTGGCTGACCGAACGCGACTCCGGCGTGCTGGTGGTGGCCACCCGGGGCGCAATGGGTCTGGCGGGGGAGGACGTCACCGATCTGGCGGGGGCTGCGGTGTGGGGATTGGTGCGGTCGGCGCAGACCGAACATCCCGGCCGCATCCTGCTCGTCGATTCCGACGCGCCCCTGGACGAGGACGTGATCGCCGCGGTGCTGGTGGCCGGCGAGCCGCAGGCTTTGTTACGGGGCGGCGCGGTTTACGCACCCCGGGTGCGCGGCAGCCGCGCGGTCGACGACCTGTTGGTACCCCCTGGCGACGGGCCGTGGCGGCTGGGGCTCAGCAGCGCGGGCACTTTCGAGAACCTGCGGCTGGAGCCGGTTCCCAACGCCGGCGCGCCGCTGGAGCCGGGCTGGGTGCGGGTGGCGCTTCGTGCCGTCGCGGCCAACTTCCGCGACATCATGGTCACCCTTGGCATATTCACTCACGACGCGATGCTCGGCGGCGAAGGTGCCGGCGTGGTGGTCGAAGTCGGCCCGGGAGTCACCGAATTCTCGGTCGGCGATTCGGTATACGGATTCTTCCCTGACGGCAGCGGCACCCTGGTGCCCGGCGACATCCGCCTGTTGCTTCCGAAGCCTGCCGATTGGTCATACGCCGAAGCCGCCGCTATATCAGCGGTTTTCACTACCGCATGGATGGCGTTTGTACACCTGGCTGAGGTCAAGCCGGGGCAGCGAGTTTTGGTCCATGCCGCCGCTGGTGGCGTGGGGATGGCGGCGGTCCAGTTGGCCAGGTATCTCGGTTTGGAGGTGTTCGCCACCGCCAGCCACGGCAAGTGGGACACGTTGCGGGCCATGGGCTTCGACGACGACCACATCTCTGACTCGCGCAGCCTGGAATTCGAGGACAAATTCCGGACCGTCAGCGGTGGCCGCGGCATGGACGTGGTGCTGGACTCGCTGGCCGGCGAATTCGTGGATGCGTCACTGCGCCTGGTCGCCCCCGGCGGAGTGTTTTTGGAGATGGGCAAGACCGACATCCGCGACCCCGATGTGGTCGCTCGGGACCACCCGGGCGTGCGCTACCGCGCCTTCGACCTCTTCGAACCCGGCCGTCCCCAGCTGCACCAGTACATGCTCGATCTCGCCAAACTGTTCGACGCCGGCGTGCTGCGACCGCTGCCGGTGACAACGTTTGATATGCGGCGGGCGCGTGCGGCATTGCGGTACTTGAGCCAGGCGCGTCATATCGGCAAGGTCGTGATGACTTTGCCTTCTGGGCCGGGTGAGCCCGGTGCCGGGCTGGCTTCGGGCACCGTGTTGATCACCGGCGGGACCGGCATGGCGGGTTCGACGTTGGCACGACATCTGGTCGCGCAGCATGGCGTTCAGGATTTGGTGTTGCTGAGCCGGCGAGGTCCGGATGCGCCGGGGGCCGCCGAATTGATTGCCGAGTTGGAAGCGGCCGGCGCCAGGGTGCGGGCGGTCGCCTGCGATGCGGCCGACCGGACGGCGCTGGCCAAGGTGATGGCCTATATCCCAGCGGAATTCCCGTTGTCGGGTGTGGTTCACGCGGCCGGCGTGCTTGATGACGCGGTGGTCACGTCACTGACTCCCGAGCGGGTGGATGCGGTGTTGCGGGCCAAAGTGGACGCGGCGTGGAACCTGCACGAGTTGACCCGCGATCTGGATCTGTCGGCGTTCGTGATGTTTTCCTCGATGGCCGGGCTCGTGGGGTCGTCGGGCCAGGGTAATTACGGGGCGGCCAACTCCTTCCTCGACGGCTTGGCGGCGCATCGGCGGGCGCATCAGCTGCCGGCGATCTCGCTGGGGTGGGGGCTGTGGGATCAGGCCAGCGCCATGACAGGCGGGCTGGACGCCTCCGACCGCGCCCGCCTGGGCCGCGACGGAATCCTGGCGCTGTCCAGCGACGAGGCGATGGAGTTGTTCGACACCGCAATGATTGTCGACCAGGCATTCATCGCGCCCGCCCGCATCGATGTCAGTGCGCTGCGGGCCCATGCGGTCGCGGTGCCGCCGATGTTCGCCGACCTGGTCAACGCGCCGACCCGGCGCCGGGTCGACGATTCGCTGGCCGCCGCGAAGTCGAAATCGGCTCTGGCGCAGCGTCTGCACGGGCTTCCTGAACCCGAACAGCACGCCGTCCTGCTGGACTTGGTGCGCGCAAACATCGCCACCGTCTTGGGCACCACCACTCCCGAGGCGATCGACCCGGAGAAGGCGTTTCAGGAGTTGGGCTTTGACTCGCTGACCGCGGTCGAAATGCGAAACAGGCTCAAAATTGCTACCGGACTGGCGCTTTCGCCGACACTTATCTTCGACTACCCGACACCCAACGGCCTGGCCGGCTACATCCGCACCGAACTCGCGGGAATTCCCCAAGAAATCAGCCACGCCGCAGCGGTTCGTGTCACGGGCGACGATCCGATCGCGATCGTCGCCATGTCGTGCCGCTACCCGGGCGGGATAAATTCTCCCGACGATCTCTGGGACATGCTGGCGCAGCGTCGCGACGTGCTGTCCGAATTCCCGAGCGATCGCGGCTGGAACCTGGCTGGTCTGTACAACCCGGATCCCGATGTTGCAGGTGCGTGCAACACCCGCACCGGCGGCTTCGTGGACGGCGTTGCGGACTTTGACGCCGCCTTCTTCGGTGTGGTGCCCAGTGAGGCGCTGGCGATGGACCCCCAGCAACGCCTGTTTCTTGAGCTGTCCTGGGAAGCGTTGGAACGAGCGGGAATTGAGCCCGGTAGGCTGCGGGGCAGCGCCACCGGGGTGTTCGTCGGCATTATCGCGCAGGGCTATGGCATGTCCGGAGGTGTGTCCTCCTCCGAAGCGTTGGAAGGCTTCCGGCTGACAGGGCAGTCGTCAAGTGTGGCGTCGGGGCGGGTGTCCTATGTGCTCGGGCTGGAGGGCCCGGCGGTGTCGGTGGATACCGCGTGTTCGTCGTCGTTGGTGGCGTTGCACATGGCGGCGCAGTCGCTGCGCTCGGGTGAGTGCGACCTGGCGCTGGCCGGTGGTGTCACCGTCAACGCCACGCCCGACATCTTTGTCGAGTTCAGCCGTATGCGCGGGTTGTCCCCGGACGGCCGGTGCAAGGCCTTCGCGGCAGCCGCCGACGGCACCGGGTTCGCCGAGGGCGGCGGGATGTTGGTGCTGGAGCGATTGTCGGATGCGCAGCGGTTGCGGCACCCGGTGTTGGCGCTATTGCGGGGTTCGGCGATCAATCAGGACGGTGCGTCCAACGGGCTGACCGCTCCGAATGGCCCGTCCCAGCAG
>Ga0302196_10001805_pt1 | contig 20276 bp, 14 predicted proteins | sample II_Bog_N1_3_FD_198794 | JGI IMG/M metagenome (GOLD analysis project Ga0302196, IMG submission 198794) | Peat permafrost microbial communities from Stordalen Mire near Abisko, Sweden - II_Bog_N1_3 | ecosystem: Environmental > Terrestrial > Soil > Wetlands > Peat | place: Sweden: Abisko...
GCTTATCCCCAACCTATCTCACATCCGCCTCGGAGCACACCCGCCTTGGCGCGCGACAGCGAATGCGGAGGGAAGTTCGCTGTCTGGGAGAGGAGAGCCATGTCAAGCAACACCATTTTTCAGGGCATGACGCCGCTGGCTTTTTTTGACCGCTATCCGGTGACCCGGGTCGGCGTTCAGGGGGCGCCCGTGCCGGTGCTGAGCTTCGCCGACAAGGTGAAGAAGGCCATTCTGCCCAAGCCGCCCGCTCCGGCTCCCTGGGTCAAGGGCAATCCGGCCAACGCGCAGGGCATCGTCAGCAAGGACCGCCGCGTGGGCTATTGCACCATCACCCACGATGCTTCCAGTCCCGCGCAGGACATCTCCACAAACTCCGATGTGCCGGTCAAGATCACCTTCAGCGAACAGGGCCCCGGCATTCCCATCTTCTATCTGCCTTACCAGGACGACTACAACTACCGGACCACGCTGGTGGACCACCAGGGCCTGAACGCAAGCTTCTTTCTCACCGCCCTGATCGACGGCTGCTCGATTTACGTGGAGGGAACGCAGGCCCAGCCGACCGTGTACCACTTGAACGCGCGCAGCACGGTGGCTCCCAACCTGGCTCCGCCCACCACTCCCGCGCTGCAGCGAGCCGCCGACTGGAACGCCAAATATACGCTGATGGACACGCGCTTTCGCAAGGATGCGCTGAAGCTTACGCCGGGCGCGAACGGCTACCGGATACCCAAGCGGGTGAAGCAGATGGATGCCAATCTGCTGCTGCCTGGGAAGCTGGAAAACCACAATTACATGATTGGCCCGGCGCAGGCCGCGGCGTTTGAAGCCACCCTGGGGGCATTGCAGGCGGCGGGGCGCGCTCCGACTTTCCTGAAAGGCCAGCCGGTGGACGAGATGCAACTGCTGGCTCCGCAGGGCACCGCCTTCGGCGCCAAGGCGGGCGGCACCTGGCGGTTCTATGTGCAGCGGCGGGCCATGGTGGAGTATTTCCATGTGCCGATGGGGTTGCCGAGAGTTTCCCTCGGCCGGCAGTGGATTGTGCGGGATGTGATCGAGTTCTGGCCCAACGCAACCACCGGCACGCAGCTGGCCTCGATTTGGTGAGAAGCACGGGGGGGCTGGGAAAGGCGAGCTTGAGCTTGCGGGCGTTGATTTGGAAGGTCTTGGGGGGATTTGGACCGTCTTCCCGCCGCTACTGTTTCCAGGGATCGAGCAATTTCACCGGGAGGCCGCGCATGTCGCGGAGGTTGCGCGTGACCAGGGTCAGCTTGTGGTGGACGGCGGTGGCGGCGAGCAGCGTATCGACCACAGGGCGTGGGCGTTCGCCGGACCAATCGCCCCACAGGACGGCGGTGGGGGCGTCGATGCCCAGGATGCGGTCGGCGAAGCTGGACTGGAGGCCATCGACCCAGGCGGCGAGGCGCTTGGCCGCGTCGGGGTCGGGGTCCTTGAGCTTCTTGAGGGCGATGCCTTTGCGCAGTTCTCCCAGGGTGAGCACGCTGATAAAGAGCGACGAGGCGTCGGCGGCTTCAAGGAACGAGATGACGCCGGGGTCGGCCTTTTTTTTGCGGGTTTCGCTGAGGACGTTGGTATCGAGCAGGTAGGCGAGCTGGGGGCTCACAAGTCGATCTCCCGGCCCAGGTCGCGATCCGGCTCGATGTCGAAGCTGTCCACCTTGGGGCCGCCGAGCAGATAGTCTTTCAGGCTGGGCTTGTGAGCGACGAGGGCGCGGTAATCCTCAATCGACAGGACAACCGCTCGCTCCGTGCCGTGGCGGGTGATGATCTGCGGGCCGCGAAGGTGCGCCTCTTCAATGACTTCGCTGAGTCGCGTCTTCGCGTCCTGCACCTGCCAGAGAGCCATGGGCACCGCCGCAAACTTCAACCGGAATTATAGTCGTTCTGGTCTTTTTTCGCGAACTTCAGGATTTGGGAGTTTCAGGCCGCAGGTGGCGGGCCAGGGACCACTTCAGCTCGTCGATTCCCTCGCCGGTGACGGCGGAGATGGCGTGGAACTCGAGCTTTCTGCGCTTGACGTGGGTGGCGAGCTTTTTGAGCTTGTCGGGGTTGGCGCTGTCGATCTTGGTGGCGGCGACGATCATGGTCTTGTTGGCCAGCAGTTGTTCGCCGTCGGCGTTGGTGAAGTTGGCCAGTTCCTTGTTGATGACCTTGAAGTCCTCAACCGGATCGGGCCGGCCGCTGGAGTCGGAGACATCAACCAGGTGAACCAGCAGGCGGGTGCGCTCGATGTGGCGCAGGAACTGGATGCCCAGGCCCTGGCCGAGGTGCGCGCCTTCAATGAGGCCGGGCATGTCGGCCACGACGAAGGACTCGATATCGGGCTCCTCGCCGACGGTGACGACGCCCAGGTTGGGTTCGAGAGTAGTGAAGGGGTAGTCGGCGATCTTGGGCTTGGCTGCGGAGATGCGCGAAATCAGCGTGGATTTGCCGGCGTTGGGGTAGCCGACCAGGCCGACGTCGGCCAGCAGCTTGAGTTCAAGGCGATAGAGGCGCTCTTCGCCGGGGCGGCCCAGCTCGTGCTCGCGCGGAGCCTGGTGGACCGGAGTGGCGAAGTGCTGGTTGCCGCGTCCGCCGCGTCCGCCCTTGGCCACGATGACCTGCTCGTCGGGCTCCTCGAAGTCGTGAATGAGCTCGCCGGTTTCCTGGTCGTAGAGGGAGGTGCCGACGGGCACTTGCAGGATGATGGAATGGCCGTCGAGGCCGGAGCAGTTGGAGCCCAGGCCGTGTTCGCCGCGCTGCGCCTTATGTTCGGGGTTGTAGCGGAAATGGATGAGGGTGTTGTGGCGCTGCGAGCTGACCATGACCACGTCGCCGCCGCGTCCGCCGTCGCCGCCGGAGGGACCGCCGCGGGGCACGAATTTTTCGCGCCGGAAGGCCATGCAGCCGTTGCCGCCGTCGCCGGCCTTGACCTTGATTTTTGCTTCATCGATAAACATGGGGGAACCAGTCGTCAGGGGTGAGTTGACCGTGATCAGGTTGACCACGGCGCGCCATCGATCCCGAATTGTAGATGACGTCTTTTCAGTTTACTAAAAGCGGGATAGAATCGCTTGCAACTTCACTTTTGGGACGAGCGGAGCGGCGGAAAGCGGGAACGTTTTCTGCCCTGGGCCGTGGGGCGCAAGCTCCGAACCGGAACCGCCGCGAGAGCGGGCCGGGACTGCCGTTTGAAGTGCGTTTCTCCCCCTGGGTCTGCCGCGAGCGGGGAGCTCGATGGCGGGGGTTGTGCGCAGATGGGCAAAGCCGTGGGCGGCGGCCGTGCTTCTGGCGGTTGCTTGGGGGGCTGCGCTCGGCCAATCGGCGGAGGCGGGCGCTCTGGCTGGCAGGCTCACGGACCTGCACTCCCGGCCTCTGGACGGGGTGACGGTGGTGGCGCGGAACCAGGCCACGGGCGCGGAATCTTCGACAACCACAACCAAAAATGGAGCTTACCGGTTCGCCGGCCTGACGCCGGGGGAGTATATGCTGGTGGCCGAGAGCGCTGAACTGGGCCGCGGGCAGGTGGAAGACATCGTGGTCGATGCGGGCCATGAGGCGCGGGTGCAGACGGCGATGGAGTTTGAGGCGCTGGCTCCGAGGCCGGTTCCGGCGGCGCTGCCGGTGATGGTCAGGCACTGGATTGAGCTGTCGGCCGCGCCGATAGGCGTTGCTGCTTTGGCCACAGAGCCGCTGAGGACGCTGACGCTCAATGGACGCCAATTGGCAGGTCCGGCCAGGGAGAGTCCGGTCCTTGCGGTGTCCCCGGCGAGGACTGCCCCTGCCGCCGCGCCGCCACCGGGCATGACAGCGTCTCCCGGGCCGGAAAAGGCAGGACCGGGACCGAGGGGCGCCGCCGTGGCTGTGGTCGCGCGGGCGGTGGTGGCCCGGGCCGTGGTTGGCGAGGCCGTGGTTTCAGGAACGGCGAGGGGAATTGAGGCGGCTACGCAATTTGCCCAGACCGTGCGCCGGGGCGCGCTCGTGGCCGCTCGCGAAAGCGACCCGGTGAGCCCGGCAGTGACCACGACAGCCGGAGCGGGGCAGTTGCAGGCCTTGCCGCTGAGCGGGCGGCGCTGGCAGGATTTTGCGCTGGACACGCCGGCCTCCGGCGGCGTGGCGGGAGGCGCGCAGAGCTCGCCCGGCGGCGCGGGCCGGCAACCCTCCCAAATCACTGTGGATGGAGCGGCCAGGGGGCTCGCATTTGGCGGGACAGCGGGGTCGGGGCAGGGCTCGGCGGGGCAGGGGCAGGACGGGCAGGAGACAGCCGGCATGGCGCGCGCCTGGGCCGGAGGGCGCGGGATGGCGATGGGCGAAACGGCCATTCGCGAGGTTGAAGCCGTGGCGGGAAACGCTGAGTCGGAAGCCGCCAGAGGCGCGGGCGGGGGCATAAACGTCGAGACCCAGCGCGGCGCAAACGGTCTGCACGGCCAGGCCATCCTGTACGACCGGCAGAACCCCTGGGACGCGCGGAATCCCTTTACCCAATGGGTGAAGGAGACCGCGCCGGCCACCGTGTCCACCACCCCCACTTTCACGGCTGAGCCCTACACCCCCGCGGACCAGGAAACCACCTGGGGCATCGGGCTGGGGCGCGAGATCCGGCGCGACAAGCTTTTCTGGTTCGCCGCGCTGGATCGCTATCAGCGCAACGACCCCGGCCTTTCCACCGTGAGGACGCCGGACGAGTTCTTCGCTCAGCCCTCGAACGATCTGATGCAGGCGCTCAGCGCACGGCTGGGGCTGAGCAGCACGAATCCGGTGGCCGAGGGGATTGCGGCTTATTCGAAGCTCGAAGAAACGCTGGCCGGGCTGCTGGGCCCCGCTCCGCGCACCTCATCGCAGTGGGTGGGCTTTGCGCGGCTCGACTGGCAGGGGGCCGAACGCCATCGTTTCACGCTGGAAGGCATCGGCGCCGAGTGGAACTCGCCGGGCGGAGGGCTGACCAGGGTTTCGGAGACCTATGGCAACCGCAGTTTCGGGTCCAGCCGGGCCGGCGAGGAGTGGCTTCTGGGGCGCTGGGAAGCCTTTCTCACTCCCAACCTGCTGGCCGTCACCCAGGTCTCGGCGGGACGCGACATCCTGAGCGCCCGGCCGGAGACTCCCTCGGCCTTCGAGCAGACCTTGCTGAGCGGGAACGCCTGGGGACAGTTGCCGCAGATCGGGGTGGACTCGCGCTACGGGTTTACCCTCGGGAACCCGTCGCGCTTCGGCGCCGGGAGCTATCCCGACGAACACCTCTACCAGGCCCAGGAGGGGCTGGACTGGGTGCGGGGCAACCTGCTGGTGAAGGCCGGCTTTGAGGCCGGGCACAACGCCGACGCGACCAGCCTCCTGCGCAACCAGACCGGGACTTACTCCTACTCCAACGTGGAGAATTTCGCCTCCGACGCGCTGGTCTTCGGCGCCTTCGGGCAGGCGAATGCCCTGGATCCCTTTAACCAGCGCAACTGCGACGAAACCGGCAAGGTGTGGCGGGATAGCACCGGCGCGCTGCGCGGGCTGGGCAACCTGCCCTGCTACTCCTATTATTCGCAGGCCATGGGCCCCACCGACTGGCGCCTGAGCAGCAGCGACTGGGCCGGGTACGTCACCACGCAATGGCAGCCGGGCAAGCTGTTCGTGGTTTCCGCCGGGATGCGCTGGGAGCGGGAGCAGTTGCCGCCGCCGATGGCCGCGCTCAGCAACCCGGAGCTGCCCCTGACCGCCAGGCTTCCCAACCTGGGCAACAACTGGGGGCCGCGGCTCAGCCTGGCCGTGGGAGCGGCGGAAAGCCACTGGCCGGTGTTGCGGATGGGCTATGGAATGTACTTTGGACGCACCCGGAACGCGACGGTGGAAAGCGCGCTGACCCATACCGGCTCGCTCAAGGGCGATCTGAGCTTCTTTATGCGGCCTACCGACAATCTGAACGCGGGCGGGGCTCCGCCGTTTCCGTACGTTCTGGCCGGGGAGCCGGCCAGCGTGGTGAAGCCGGGGGCTCAAGAGTTTGCGCCGGGCTTCGGCAATCCCGAGGTTCACCAGGCGGTGACGGCCGTCGAGGAGGCGCTGCCGGGCCGGGTGGAATTGACCGCAGGGGCGCTGGTGAGCCTGGGCCGACGCCTGCCCATCTCGGTAGACACCAACTTCGACCCCGCGGTGAATCCGGGGAGCATCACGTACGGAGTGGTGGACCCCAGCGGCCTGGGGCCTATCAAAGCCTCTCAGATCACGGTTCCCTTCTACGCGTCCTGGCCCTCGCCGGAGGCGGCCACCGGATTCGCCGGGCGGCTGAACCCGGACTACCAGCAGATTACCCAGATCGAGAGCCGCGCCAACTCGACCTACGAGGCGGCGATGGTGAAGCTGGTTCGCTATGGCCGCCGCGGGCTCACGCTGCACGCCCATTACATCTACGCGCACGCCATGGACTGGAACCCCAACGAGAGCGCCCAGGCGGCGGGCAACGACCTGCTGGACCCGGCAGCCTTCAGCCTGGAATACGGAACCAGCAACCTGGACGTGCGCCACGCGGCGGCGGTGATGGCGGTCTATGAGGCTCCCTGGAAGCTGCACAACCTGGCCGGGCGCATGGCGAATGGCTGGATGGTCTCGGGCATCGGCCAGTTTCGCAGCGGCCTGCCCTACACCATGCGCACCGCGAGTTCGCTGCCCAAGGAGTTCGACCTGACCAGCGGCGCGGCCATCGTGGGCCTAGGGCCGGGCATGAACGGCTCGGGCGGCGATAACCGGGTCTACGGCGTGGGCAACGATAGCCGCGTGTACAACGTGGGCCGCAATACGTTTCGTTCTCCGGCCACCTGGAAGGCCGACCTGCGCCTGGCCCGGCGCTTCAACCTGGGGCAGATGCGCCAACTGGAACTGCTGGCGGAGAGCTTCAACCTTTTCAACCACCAGAACGTGACGGAGCTGGAAACGACCGGCTATTGGCTCGAATCCGGCAGCCTGTCCGGCGCCAACCCCACGCTGAACTACCTCACCGGGTCGAAGGCCAATACCACGGCGTTCGGCCAGCCGTTAAACATCAACGCCACCGATTTTTACCGTGAGCGGCAGATACAGGTGGGGCTGAAGTTTCGGTTTTAGATCGGTTCTCAGGGCAAAACTCCGCGAGGAAGTCCGGATTCATGTGCCGCGCCAGCCCGCCGATGAAGGGAAGTGGAAAGCCCGCGCCCGCGCGCCGCGGAAGGGCGGTTGAAGGAACCCGGCTGTAGAAACCCGAATGGAGAGTAGGCTGCACGGCCTGGCCAGAGCGAACCAGGGCGGCGGCATCGGCTATGAGCGAACAGAACCACACGGGCGGCAGAAGGGTGAAGCATGGCGACGACCGGCGCGTCTACGAGCGCTTTGGACTCGACGCCCCAGGGGGGAGTCTGCACTACAAGGGGAAGAAATTTCCCTGCCAGGTGGTTGACGTCAGCCTGGGCGGCTGCTGCGTTCGCACCGAAGGCCGGTTTCTGCCCGGCAGCCTGGCCGATGTCGAGGTGGTTCTGCCCATCCAGGGGATGCTGCTGCGCATGGCGGGCACCACCCAGTGGGTCAGCGGCCAAAACCTGGTTGGAGTTCGCTTCCTGCACGGCAGTCTGGCGTCAAAGAATTCACTGGCCAGCCTGCTGACCTGCCTGGTGGATGAGAGCGCCACCGAGGAGGTGAAGGCGGCGGTTGCAGCGGCGGCTCAGACCTCGACGCCTGTGGTGGCCGTCGAGCTTGCCCAGGACGCACGAACCCCAGCCGCGCCCACGCCCAAGTCCGGACCTCTCCAAGAGCATCGGGAAGCTCTGCCGCCCTCGCCGCACCACGAAAGGCCGAAGCTGGCAGGCCCTCACCCCGTGGAATTGGACCAGCCCATCCCCATCCAGGCCTGGGCAAACCGGACCGACGCGGATCACGCGGATGCAAGTCACGCGGAATCATGCCAGGCTGCGGCAAGCCAGGCAGCCTCAAAGCACGAAGCCCGGACCGGCGCGCCCAGCGCCGTGCGCGACGAATGGCACGCTATTCTGCGCTTTCTCAAGGACGGCTCCCGGCAGGCCGGCACCCTCGCAGGGCTCAGCCAAAGCGGCTGCAGCGTAAGAACCACGGAACCGTTTGCGGCGGGAATTCACGTGCGCCTGGAAGTGGATTTTCAGATGCTCGGCCTGCCGTTTCTTCTGGCCGGCGTCACCGAGGACGTTCCCGAACGGCACACTGTCACGATCCGCTTCCTCGAAATGAGCCACCGCAAGCAGGAAGAGCTTGCGGAACTCGTCGCCGAACTCCAGAGGAGGGACAATTCGGGGCCCGGAGCGCCGGAAGTGGCGGGCCTGCGGACCTGATGGGGATTGCCGCGTCCGGGCAATCGGACTGTCGCGCCGGGACGAAGAGCCAGCAGAAGCAGAACCGCCGGACGGGGAAGAGTTCAGGACCATCCAGCGGTTCCACACGGAGTGAAACCGCACCCTGCGAAGCCGCGGGCGCCGGCAGAGGAGCGTGTTGCGCGAGCGCCTAGTTGGTTGACGCGGGCGCGGGCGCCGGGGCGGGCTGCGGTTGCCCCTTGGACATGCCGCGAATGTAAAGGATCAGGTTCCAGACCTCGTCGTCCTTGGCGCGTCCCGAAGCCTCGGGGGGCATCTTGTCCTTGCCATTGCGGATGGCTTTGAACAACTCATCGTCGGACTTGTTGGCCAGGGTCCTGGCATCGGTCCAATCCCCGAGCGTCAATTGCATATCCTTGGCCAGATCGGTCTTGCCATTGCCGTTTTCTCCATGGCAGATGGCGCAATCGACTGCATAAATCTCCTTGGCGCGGGCTTGCGACTTCTCGGTCGGCTTGACGGGATTCTTTTGGCCGGCGGCGGGAGCCGGGGCGGCATCCTGTGGCCGGGGCGCGGGAGCAGACAAAGCGGTGACCCCAAAGAGGATCGAAGCGGAAACGAAGAGCAACGGCTTCAACATGGCAGCCTCCTCAGTTGCAGGTGTTGGAAACAGACACCTTGCAAGCTGAATGATTTTCTGGCACGGATTATAAGCCAATTTGATGGCGATGGGCCGGACGGTCGTCACAGTCCTGTGCAGCCGTGCGCCGCAGGCGGAATCGAGCCCATTCCTGTACAAAGCAACAGGGTCACTGCCCGCCGCGCCAGCCGCATGCGAGGTCTGGAACGGTGGTCTTGCCGTCGAGCCGGAAGCAACTGGCGCCCTCGATGTCGGTGGAGAAGGTGCGCACGTTTGCGGCTTCCAACTCATGGAGCACCTCGCGGCGGGGATGGCCATAGCGGTTGCGCAGGCCGCAGGAGATGACGGCCCATTGGGGAGCCACGCGGGCCAGGAATTCCGGGCGGGTGGAGGTGAGGCTGCCGTGATGGCCCACTTTGAGCAGGGTGCTGGGCAGGCCAGGCTCGGCCAGCATGGCATCCTCGAGCGGCGCTTCGGCATCGCCTTCGAGCAGCACGGAGGTAGCGCCAAAGGCCACATGGAGCACCAGGGAGTCGTTGTTGGCGGGCTCAGGGCCGGGCTGGTAGCCGGGGAAGGGCGCCAGGACGTTGACCTGGGTTGAACCGAAGGCGAACTGGTTCCCGGCGCGCAGGGAGCGCACCTCGACATGGAGACCGGCGGCTTCGTTGAGCAGCGCATCGTAAGCCCCAAAGCGGGGGTTGTTGCCCACCCAGAGCTGGGCGGGATGGAAGTTGCGCAACACGGCGGGCAGGCCGCCCATGTGGTCGGAGTGGGCGTGGCTCAGGGCTACGGCGTCGAGACGCCGGATGCCGCGCGACCACAGCGTCTCGGAAACGATCTCCTCGCCGATGTCGAATTCCTGCGCGGCCTGGCGCGGGCCGCCGCCGGGACCGCCTCCGTCGACCAGCAGGGTCTTGCCTTCCGGCGTGATGAGCAGCAGGGAGTCGCCCTGGCCCACATCGATGGCCTCGACCAGCAGGGCGTCGCGGGGATGATCGACCGGGCGGGGCGCAACGGCGGCGGCGGAGGCCAGCAGCAGGGCGGCCCAGGCGGCGCGGCGGGGCCAGCGGAGCCCGGAGGAGGCGGCATAACGGGCCAGCGCGATGGACAAGGCCAGCAGCGCGCAGAAGGCGGCCGACTGACCTTTGAGCGGCGTGGCAATGCGGAAGTCGCCCCAGTTGAGCGAGCCGAAGCACAGCACCAGCCAGATTCCGAAGTGGAGGGGCAGGGCCACAAAGGCGGCCGGAACCACAGCGGCCGCGGGCCAGACGGCCAGCGCCACGAGAGTCGCCAGCGCGGCGGGCATCAGGATGAGCAACAGGGGAAGGATGAAGATATTCACCGGCAGGGCGAAGACGGTGATGCGATGGAAATAGAGCGCCATGGGCAGGGCCATGGCCAGTTCCACGACGCAGGAGACGATGAGCAGTTCCGCCATGCGGAGAACAAAGCGCACCATCCAGGGAAAGAGGCCCCAGGCGAGGCGGGCGCCCAGCGGACCGCTGGAAGCGGCCTCAAGAGCCGTGCAGACGATGCGCAGCGTGACGCGAAACTGCGTGAGGCGAGGAGCCAGCTTGGCATCCAGCGCGGTGAGGCGCAGTTGGCGGGCAGCCGCCAGGTAGGGGTGAATCGTGGCCTGCAGCAGCGGGGCGGCGATGCCTCCGATGGCCACGACGGCCAGCAGGGTCATCTGAAAACTCGAATCGAACAGGCTGCGGGGGCTGAAGGCCAGCAGGCAGAGCGCGGCAAAGCCGATGGTGTTCAGCGCGTTGCGCTCGCGATAAACGAGCCGGCCGATGAGGTAGAGCGTGACCATCCACAGCGAGCGCTGGACGGGCGTGGCGAATCCGGTGAAAAGCGCATAGGCGAACGAGGCGAGGATGGTGGCCAGAGTGGCCGGCACGCGGGGCAGGCGCAGGCGGCGCGCCACCCAGAAGATGCATCCGGCCACGATGGCCAGGTGGAAGCCGGAGACCACCAGCATGTGAAAGGAGCCGGTGCGCTCGAAGCCTACGCGCAGCGAACGGGTCAGGTAGGTGCGGTCGCCGGTGACCATGGCGGCCAGCATGATGGCGTCGTCCGGGGTGAGGCGCAGGAAGGGCGGCAGGCGGCGCATGGCGGCGGGCAGCGTCATGAGGCGGGAGCTGGCGGCGTGCTGCAGGCCGCTGACGCGGCAGGGGAGGAACAGGCCGGGGGAGGGCCCGAGGCGCTCGACGCGCTCGATGCCTACCGCGCCGGAGGAGGTCATTCCCTGGTCGAGCAGGAATTGCTCGCGGTTCCACGCGCCGGGATCGTGAAAGACCTGGGGGGGCAGGAAGCGCACCACGGCGCGCACCCGTTCGCCGCAGTGAAAGACCTGGGACCCGGCAGGATTGGCGGGCCAGTGGACCATGAGCCGCGCGCCACCCGCAACCGGCTGCACATCATCTTCGCTGTCGGTGACCACCTCCACGCTGGAGATGCGCAGGTCGATGCGCTGCGTGGGCCGCTCGGCGGGGGCGGCGGGGTGGTCCAGATCCGGTTCCGGGTCCGGCTCCAGTTCGCCGCGTACAGGCCCGGCGTCGACGACCGTGCCCTCGACGGTGCGCAACAGGCCGTCGGAGAGCGCGGCCAGCTTTGGCGCTGGGGCCGGATGGGGCTGCATCTCCGCGCACCAGGCTCCCAGCAGCAGCCAAGCCAGGGTCAGCGGCAGCCAGGCGATGCGCTGCGCGGCAAACGCGGCCGCGACAATCAGGCCGGCGGTGAGCCCCAGCGCCACCAAGAGCAGCGGGGGCCGGAGCCAGACGGCCTGCGCTGCCGCAATCCCGCCGGCAAAGAGCCAGGCCGCATGGAACAGCGGCACAGCGGCGCGCACACCGTCCGGCCCCACGGACACGGGACGGTCGATGGCTTGCCCGTTGGTGGGGGGAGCAGATTCCATCGCGCCTGCAAGTTGAAAAGCTGTTCTGGGGAACTAGCCTATCAGGCGTGCCGCAACTGGACCACTGTTTCCAGGTGAAAGGTGTGCGGAAACAGGTCGGCCAGGGTGATGGATTGGATCTGGTAGCCGGAAGCGACCAGGGCGCGCAGGTCGCGGGCCAGGGTGGCGGGGTCGCAGGAGACGCAGACCAGCGCGGGCGAGGCGATCTCGGCCAGGAGGGCGCAGGTCTCCGCTCCCAGACCGGTGCGCGGCGGGTCCAGAACGATCAGGCCGGGGCGCTGGCCGCGGTTGCGCGCCAGGAAATCGAGGGTCGACGCTTTCACGGCCGTGGCCGGCGCGCCGCGCAGGTTTTCGCCCAGGGCCTTGGTTGCCGACGGCGCAGATTCGACGGCCACCACGTGAGCGAAACCGCCGGTCAGGCTGCGCGCAAACAGGCCGACGCCGGCATAGAGGTCCCAGGCCAGAGCGCCGCAGTGGCCGGCGGTGACCCGCTCCACCAGCTGATCGACCAGCCAGCGGTTTACTTGAAAGAAAGCTCCGTGGTCCACGCGAAAGTCGAACCCGGCTGCGCGATAGGCGAGCGAAGTCGCACCCCAGCGGGCGATGGTCCGCAGCGGGGCTGGAGCCTGCTTTCCGCCGCGGGTCTCGACCGCCAACTCCGCTCCGGCAAGGGCCGGGATGCGCTCGTGGAGCGCCCGCGCCAGCTCGTCGAAGCCCTGTTTCGCCGGGGTGGCAGTAAAGACCGTCAACAGCAGCGAGGTTTCCTCGGCGTTGCAGAAGAGAGCAATCTCGGTGGGCCGAAGCGCCGGGGCAACGCTGGGCAGAAGCCCGGCCAGCGTCAGCGCCGAGTCAACCAGCAGCGGCGCGGCAATGGGGCACTCGCTCACCGGGACCACGGCGTGCGAGCGGCGGCCTCGGTAGCCAGGGTTTCCCTGGGCGTCGAGGGCCAGGCGGATGCGGTTGCGATAGGCCCATGGCTTGGAATCCGGCTCGGCGGAGAGGACCGAGATTTCAGCCGGCACCGCCACTCCGCCGCGACCTACTCCGCCGCGTTCCAGGGTTTCGCGCAGAATGGCCTGCTTGAAGAGCAGTTGGGTGGGGTAATCCGTGTGCTGGTAGTTGCAGCCGCCGCAGACGCCGAAGTGCGGGCAGAGCGGCTGGACGCGCTGGGGCGCCGCGGTGACGATCCGCTCGGCTTCGGCGGTGGCGTAACCGGACCGGGATTGGGTGATGCGCACCAGGGCCTGCTCGCCGGGCAACACCAGCGGCACAAAAACCGCCTTGCCCTCGACGCGGGCCAGGAACGATCCGCCGTAGATGGGCTTTTCGATTTCGACCCGTTGGAGTTGCGCAGGCTGCGGCTCGGCGGGCCGGAACTCGACGGGCCGGAACTGGGACGGCGCAGGCGCTGTGGTTTTGCCCCGTCCGGATTGGCTGCGGGGCGGCTTCATTGCTGACTCATGTAGAACAGGCTGAGGCGCGGCAGGCTGTAGTGGACCAGAAGCTGCTTTTGGACGAACTGGCCCTCCACTTGACGCAGTTGGACCACGCCCATGCGACTGCGATAGGGCGCCAGTTCGCGCGCCGCGTGCTCCTTGAGGCCGACCAGCAACTGCTCGGGAGCGGCGGCTGTGAGCGCGGCGAAGAGCTTCTGTTCGAGCACGGTGAGGGTGCGTTCCAGGGCTTCCATGTCTTGAGCCGCGGCGCTGTCGTGAGCCGCGGCATTTTCAAAGCCGGCGGCGCGCACCTCGGCGGCCAACTCTCGCAGGCGGGCGGCGGTTGCCGCACAGGCTTCGGGCGCCACGGTCGCGGCATCGAGAGCCACGGCGGCGGCTTCAAGATGGGCGGCGACGCGATCCTCTTCAAAACCCGATTCGCGCTCGACAGCCGCATCTTTTTCGGGACGCTTGCTGCCGGCAGCGGCTTCCTTCAACTCCTCGGCGGCTTCCATCACCGCCTGCGCGCACCAGGCCAGGCCGTTGATCCGCCTCATGCGGCCTTTCTTCTGCCGCGCCTGGTACTTGTCGAAGGCCGCATCGATGCCGCGCAGGACCGCTTCCAGCGGAATGCCCGCATCTCGCCAGGTTTCGATGAGCGCCCAGTCCAGCGTGGAGAGCATCAGGATGGAGCCGTGGCGCTGCTGGAAGCGCTCTTCGATTTCGGTGAAGTAGTTGAAGTAGTTGCGCACGACCGGTCTCAATGCGCGCGGCCGCGCGGCTTGGCCGTGCGGTTGCGCTCGAACAGAATCAGCAGCCCATCGAGAGTGAGCATGTCGTCGATCTCGGTAATGTAGCGCGAGTCCTCCGCGATTTGCCGCGCCAGACCGCCGGTGGCGACGACGCGCGGCTTCTCTTCCAGCTCGGCGAAGATGCGCTCCAGGATGCCGTCCACCAAGCCAATGTAGCCGTAGTAGAGCCCGCTCTGCAGATGCGTGACGCTGTTGTTGCCGATGGCCTTGGGTGGCCGCTTGATGTCCACGCGGCTGAGCCGCGCGGCGCGAGAGAAGAGCGCATCGGCGCTCAGGCCCAGTCCCGGCGCAATGGCCCCGCCGATATACTCGCCCTTGGCCGAAATCACGTCGAAGGTGGTGGCGGTGCCGAAATCGACCACCACGCACGGGCCTCCATAGCGCTCGAAGGCGGCGACGGAGTTCACCAGCCGGTCCGCGCCCAGGTCGGCGGGATTGTCCTGCAACACGGGCATGCTCGTCTTGATGCCCGGCTCAACAAAGAGCGGCGGCAGGTGGAAATACTCCTGGCAGACTTCACGCAGGGTCGAATCGAGAGGCGGCACCACCGAGGAGATGATGATGTTGGTCACCTGGCTCGGAGCCAGCCCCTTCATTTCGAAAAGCTTGACGAAGAAGACGCCGTACTCGTCCACGGTTTGATTGCGGTGGGTGGTGATGCGCCAGTGGGCGGCGAGTTCAGGCTTGCCGTCCTCGAGCGTATAGAGGCCCAGCACCGTATTCGTATTGCCGACATCGATAGCTAGCAGCATGTTCTTCTCAACTCGTATTTTTCAGTTTGTCCCGGCGGCGCGAAGGCCCCCGGTCTGCACCGTGACAAAACTCGCGACTGGGCCCTCGGCGGTGCGCACGCGCAGGAATCCGTGCTCGTCGAGGCCGGCCGTGACGCCTACGCAGGCTTGCGGGCCGTGGACCTCAACCTGCCGCCCGCGAATCCACGTGGAAGCCTGCTCGACGCGCGCGGGAATCGTGACGCCCGCTGCCGGATCAGCCAGCCCCTGCGTCTCGCGCTCCAGAGATTCTAGCAGGCAGACGAGCAGGCCCTGGCGGGAGACGCGCCGCCCGGCCTCCATCTCGAGCGAAGTGGCGGGCGTGGCCAGGCCGGGCTCGAAACTCCGCTGGTGGACGTTGATGCCGATGCCCACCACGGCAAAATCGACCGCGCCGCCCGAGGTCTTGGCCTCGACCAGGATGCCGCCGGCCTTGCGCGGGCCGAGCAGCAGGTCGTTGGGCCAGCGCAGATCGACCGTGAGCCCCGCGGCGGAGCGAATGGCCTGGGCGGCGGCGAGGCCGGCGGCCAACGGCAAGAGCGGCAGGCGAGCGGCGGGAACGGACGGGCGCAAGAGCACGCTCACATAGAGCCCCTCGCCCGCAGCCGAGCGCCACTCGTGGCCGCCGCGACCCCGCCCGGCCCACTGCTCGTCGGCAAAGTAGACCGAACCGTGCGGCGCGGCACTGCGCGCGGCATCGAGAGCGTCGGAGTTGGTGGAATCGGTGAGCGGAGAAAAATGGAGCTTGTCCCGAAAAACCGAGCCGGCCAGCGCGGCCCTCATTGCGGCCAGGTCGTACACGCCTAGTTGGTCTCCGCGGCGATGCGCATGGAGATGTCGGCGGCTCGGGCCGAGTGGGTCAAGGCGCCCACGCTGATGAAGTCCACGCCGGTCTCGGCATAGGAGCGGATGTTTTCAAGCACGATGCCGCCGGAGGCCTCGGTGGGAATCCAGCGCTCCACCGTCTTGATGCGGGCGACGGACTGGCGCACCTCGTCGGGCGTCATGTTGTCCAGCAGGATGGCCTCGGCGCCGTACTCGATGGCTTGTTCGAGCTCTTGAGCGGTGCGGACCTCGACCTGAACCCGCTGGCCCTTCTTGCGCTGCTTGAGGGCGCTTTGGAGCACCGCGGGCAGGCCGCCGCCCAGCGAGATGTGGTTGTTCTTGATGAGGATGCCGCTGGCCAGATCGAGGCGGTGATTGGTTCCTCCGCCGCACAGGACGGCGTATTTTTCGACTGCCCTGAGGCCGGGCACGGTCTTGCGCGTGTCGAGCACACGGGCGGGCGTGCCGTCGATGGCGTCCACGAACTTCCGCGTCAGGGTGGCGATGCCGCTCAGGTGCTGCATCAGGTTCAGAATGACGCGCTCGCAACTGAGCAGCACGCGGGCGTTGTGGCGAATCACGGCCACCACCTGGCCGGGGTGGACGCGCACGCCATCGAACATTTCCGGGTGGCTGATGACCTCAAAGCGGGTCTGCGCCGGGGGACGGGGGTCGAGATGGGCGAAGATTTCAAGCAAGCGCGGCACCGCACCCAGGCCGCAGACCACCAGTTCCTGCCGGGCCACGATGGAGGCGGTGGCGCGCAGGTCGGGGTCGATGGTCAGGTTGGTGGTGGAGTCGCCGGCGGCCTTGTCTTCAAGAAGCGCCTGCTCCAGCAATGCGTCGATACGGGTGCTTTTCCAGTCCATGGGGAAGTTGTCAGTTCTCAGTGGTCAGTTGTCAGTGGACAGTGAACAGTGGACAGTGGACAGTGAACAGTGGACAGTGAACAGTGCGTCAGTCTTTCGGCAGCGTTGCCAGGGCGGAACGGGCTTTTTCCAGGAGCGTGCGGGTTTCGGCTTCCTGTTTCTTGAGGCCTTCAACCACCTGCGGTGGGGCTTTGGCCAGGAAGCTCTCGTTGCCCAACTGCCGCTCGGCGGAGGCCAGGCCTTTTTCGTACCGGACGATCTCCTTGTTCAGGCGTTCGCGCTCGGCGGGAACGTCGATGGTAGCTTCGTAGGTAATCGCAACTGCGAAGCCAACTTCGGAGCGAATCTTCACCGTAGGCGGCGGATCACCCATTCTTAACGTTAGATCGACCCTAGCCAAAGAATCACACAGCAGTTTGTTTGATTCTCTAGCCATGTATCCAGCCGCCAAGGAGCCATCTTTCTCTGAGCAGTAGACCGTTGCTGGGACAACTTCTCTTTCGGGTACTCCAAGTTCTTTTCGGTATGCACGGAGAGCGGTCACGACACGCTGAACAACTCCCATTTCAAGCACGCCATCATCGTAGCTGTGTTTGAAATTAACTGTCGCTGAGTCTCCCTCGTAGCGGCTCTGCGGATACGCCGTCAGCGCGATCGACTTAGCCGGTAAATGACTTTCAGCGTAGAGGGCGTGCCAGATTTCTTCGGTGATGAAGGGCATGAAGGGCGAGAGCAGGCGCAGGGAGGCTTCAAAAACCGAAACCAGCGTGGTGAGCGCGGCCTTTCTGGCCGGCGACTTGGCGGCTTGCTCGGCCGGCGATTCGGCGCCTGGCCCGGCGATTTGGAAGTCGAGGGGGAAGTCGAGACTGAGTTTGACGATTTCGAGGTACCAGTCGCAGAAGCTGCCCCAGAAGAATTGATAGATGGTGTTGGCCGCGTCGTCGTAGCGGTAGTTTTCAAGCGATTGGTTGACCTTGGCCGCGGTGGAATGAAACTCGGCCACAATCCAGCGGGCTTCGAGCGGTGCGTCAGGACCTGCGGTCGGCATTCCGCCAAGGGCGTCGGGATCGACGGTGATTCCGATCTCCGCGGCGCGATCCACGTTCATGAAGAGGAAGCGGGCGGCGTTCCAGATCTTGTTGGCGAAGGCGCGGTAGCCCTCGGTGCGGGCCACGTTGAAGGCGATGTCGGTGCCGGGTGAGGCCATGGAGGCCAGGGTGAAGCGGACCGCATCCGTCCCGTACTGCTTCACGATCTCAATGGGATCGACTACGTTGCCCTTGGTCTTGGACATCTTTTCGCGGTTGGCGTCGCGCACCAGGGCGTGGATGTAGACCTCGCGGAAGGGGACCGAGTCCTTCAGTTCGCGCTTGGAGCCGTCGGGCATAGGCACGTCGCCGGCAAACCAGCAGCCCAGCATGATCATGCGGGCTACCCAGAAGAAGAGAATGTCGAAGCCGGTGACCAGCAGGCTGGTGGGATAGAAGGCGTCGAAGTCTCGAAAATCGCTCAAGGCTGTATCGGCGCGATCTGTCTTGTCTTCCCCGGTCCCCAAGTGCGAGGGACCGGGGGCACCCGGGGAGGTTTGAGAGTCTTGGTCTCCCACCCATTCCGCAGAAAGACGCGGAATGGATGGGGCACCCGGAGATTTGGCGGCGAAGTTGGGCCAGCCGAAGACGGAGACGGGCAGGAGGCCGGAGGAGAACCAGGTGTCGAGGACGTCGGTTTCCTGGGTGATTTGGGTCGAGCCGCAATGAGAGCAGACCGTGGGGTCGGGACTGGCGTTGGGGCGGGGAACGGTGATTTTGTGGCAGGCTGCACAGTGCCACGCCGGGATGCGATGGCCCCACCAGAGCTGTCGCGAGATGCACCAGTCGTGGATGTTCTCCATCCAGTTGAGGTAGGTTTTCTCGTACATCTCAGGCGTAAAGGTGATGGGTTTCTTGCCGCCGGCATCGGGAGCGACCACCCGGCGGGCCTGCTCAGCCATCGAGGGGACGCCGTCCTGGGGCGACTTGTTTACGGCTATGAACCACTGCGTCGAGAGGCGCGGCTCGACGACGGTTTTGCAGCGGTCGCAGTGGCCCACGTTGTTGGTGTAGTCCTTCACGGCTGCCAGCAGGCCCTGGGCTTCGAGGTCGGCGACCATGCGCTTGCGGGCCGGGTAGCGGTCAAGGCCGGCGTAGACGCCGCCTTCGGCATTGATGTGGCCGGTCGCGTCCATGATGTTGATGGAGGGCAGATGATGCCGCTCACCCATGGCGAAATCGTTGGGGTCGTGGGCCGGGGTCACCTTGACTGCGCCGGTGCCGAAGTCGCGGCTGACCCACTCGTCGAGGACGATGGGGATTTCGCGACCGACATTGTTTGGCCCGGAGAGCGGCAGGCGGAGCTTTTTGCCGTGCAGATGGAGGTAGCGCTCGTCCTCGGGATGAATCGCCACGGCCACGTCGCCGAGCATGGTTTCGGGGCGGGTGGTGGCGACGGTGAGAAACTCGCCCGAGTCCTTGCCGTCTGCGCCGAGAACCGGGTAACGAATCTCCCAGAGGTGGCCCTTCTGCTCCTGGTGGACCACTTCGAGGTCGCTGATGGCGGTTTGGCAGCGCGGGCACCAGTTGACGATGTAAGCGCCGCGATAGATGAGGCCCTGACTGTAAAGGCGGACGAAAGCCTCGCGGACGGCCACCGACAGGTTCTCGTCCATGGTGAAGTATTCGCGCTGCCAATCGACGGAAGCGCCCAGGCGCTTCATCTGGTCGAGGATGGCGCCGCCGTAGTGGCGCTTCCACTCCCAGACGCGCTCGACGAATTTCTCGCGGCCAAGCTGCTCGCGGGAGGAGCCTTCGGTGACCAGCTGCCGCTCCACCATCATCTGGGTGGCGATGCCGGCGTGGTCGGTGCCGGGCAGCCAGAGAGCGCGCCGTGCACTCATGCGCCGCCAGCGGGTGAGGATGTCCATCTCCGCCTGGTTGAGCATGTGGCCCATATGCAGGCGGCCGGTGACGTTGGGCGGCGGTAGCAGGATGGTAAAGGCGGACTGGCCGTCCAGGCATTGGTTCTTGGAGTTCGTTGGCGCGGGTTGGGCGAAGAGGTTTTCGCGGACCCAGTATTCGGCCCAGTGGTCTTCAATGGCGGTGGGGTCGTAGGCTTTTGGCAGGTCGTGAGGCATGGGGGTTTTCTTCAACGAGCCCCCGGGGGTCTGCGCCCAACCCCGGTTGAATGAGGGTTTGGAGCGAGGGGACCACCCCTCACTTTACCAGATGCGGCAGGGGGCAGGAGCGAATCGCGGCCTGAGGGGCGGCGGCCGTTTACCGTCTACGAAGGGCGGAGGTTCGCAGGTCGCGGACGGTGTAGCCGATTGGAATGTCGAAGAGATGCGGATCGGGGTCGGAGCGGGAGATATTGCTGATCCAAATCATCTGCTTTCCATTGCGCGGATCGGTGCGCGTGACGGAAAGATTGGTTTCGAGTTCGTCGGAGTACCAGAACTCGCGGGTTGAAACCAGGGCCCTGTCGTTGCCCAGAACGCCTGGATTGACGGTGGTGGTCTCCCGGGTTCCATTGGTATAGATGCCCTCGATCACTTGCGATCCGAGGCTTTCCCGAGCGAGAGACCTGTTGCCGTTGTCGATGGGACCGGCGGGCGTGGTCTCAAAAAATGTTCGCGGCTTGTAATCCTGGACGATGCACTGCATGGCTTTTGTGGAGCAGTTG